>OGII01001652.1_pt1 | contig 14957 bp, 10 predicted proteins | sample 1571701 | NCBI WGS metagenome assembly OGII01 (sample SAMEA2581950, study PRJEB24529) | metagenome | biome: Human gut stool | place: China | collected 2011
CCAGTACAACCAGATCATCCACAGCGTGGGCGGCATCGACCTGCAGCTGCTGGGCATCGGCCACGACGGCCACATCGGCTTCAACGAGCCGGGCGAGGCCTTTGAGCTGGAGACCCACTGTGTGGATCTGACCCAGGAGACCATCGAGGCCAACAAGCGCTTCTTTGACGGCAATGTAGACCTGGTGCCCAAGCAGGCCTACACCATGGGCATCAAGACCATCATGCAGGCCCGTAAGGTGCTGATGGTGGTCAACGGCACCGGCAAGGCCGAGATCGTGAAGAAAGCCTTCTTCGGCCCGGTCACCCCGGAAGTGCCCGCCAGCATCCTGCAGATGCACCCCGACTTCACCCTCGTGGGCGACGAAGAGGCCCTGAGCCTGATCTGATCGGTTCCCCAAAGCATGTTTCTGCCGCCGCACGGCCCTGCCACCGTGCGGCGGCTTTTTTCTGAGCAGGGGAATTGTAACGCGGCAAAAAATACAGTATACTGGAACAAAAACCACCACGAGGGAGGGGCGGCCGATGTTCAGCGAAGAGATGATCTGCAGCCTGAATGATCTGGAGCTGGAAGTTTATAAGTATGTTGTGCGGAACGCGGACAAGGTGTGCTATATGCGCATCCGGGAGTTTGCGGATGCCGCCCATGTGTCTACCTCCACCATCCTCCGGTTCTGCAAAAAGGCGGGCTGCGACGGCTACGCGGAGTTCAAGATCCGGCTGCGCCAGCATCTGGAACAGGCAAAGCAGCCGCCGGTCAAGGACGATGTGTCGGAGGTCATCGACTTTTTGAAAAAGACCTGCTCGGCGGAGTTTGAGCAGAAGCTGGACATGTTGACCAGGGTCATCTTTCAGGCCCGGCACATCTTTTTTGTGGGCAGCGGCATGTCCGGCATCGTGGCCAAGTACGGGGCACGCTATTTTTCCAGCATGGGCAAGTTCTGCCTGTACATCGACGAGCCCCATTACCCCACCGAGAGCCGATTCGTGGAAAATTCGCTGGTGATCGTGTTTTCGGTGTCCGGCGAGTCCCGCGACACCATCGGCCATGTGATGCGCTTCAAGGAGCAGAACTGCCAGATCCTCAGCGTGACCAACACGGAAAACTGCACCATCGCAAAACTCTCGGACTACAACCTTGCCTATTATGTCACCTACGAGCGGCTGGGAGTCTACGATGTGACCACCCAGCTCCCGGCCATGAGCATCGTGGAACGGCTGGGCAAAAAGCTTTACCGCTATACCTCCGAGGGCCCGGCAGCCATCTGAAAAAAGTCCAAAATAAAAAACAGGGTGTTACCCAAAAAAAACAAGTGCAAAAAAACGGCACTTGTTTTTTTATGCCCAGAAACTGCTGACAAACCACTTGCCTGCGTCTATAATGGACGCATCAGAAGTACTTCGACCGGAAATTGGATGACTTGAAAAGGTAAAGGAGAAACCATCATGGCAAAAGATTATGCTGCGATCTCCAAAAAGATCGTGGAGAACATCGGCGGTGTGGAAAACATTGCCAGCGTGACCCACTGCATGACCCGCCTTCGCTTTGTGGTGAAGGACGAGAGCAAGATCAACGACGCAGCCGTCAAGGCAACCGACGGCGTGATGGGCGTCGTGAACCAGGGCGGCCAGTACCAGATCATCATTGGCAACCATGTGGAAGAGGCCTACAACGAAGTGCTCAAGATGGGCGACTTCGGCGAGGCAAGCCAGGTGGCCCGCGGCGAGAAAAAGGAGCCCCTGACCCTGAAGAAGGTGGGCAACAACATTCTGGATGCCATCGTGGGCACCATGTCCCCGCTGATCCCCGCCATCATCGGCGGCTCCATGGTCAAGCTGCTGGTCATGCTGCTGGGCATGGTTGGTGTGCTGTCGGCCGACGGCGAGACCTACAAGATCCTGAACACCATCGGTGATGCAGCCTTCTACTTCCTGCCGGTGATGGTGGCCGCTTCTGCTTCCAAGAAGTTCAACACCAATATGTTCATCGCCATTGCCATTGCAGGCCTGATGCTGCACCCGGATTTCCGCACCATGATGGAGGCGGTCACGGTCGGCGATACCGCCGCACACTTCCTGGGCATCCCGGTGGTGGGCGTCAAGTACACCTACACCGTCATCCCGGCCCTGTGCATGACCTGGATCCTGTCTTACATTGAGCGTGCCATCGACAAGATCACCCCGGCTGTCACCAAGAACTTCCTCAAGCCCATGCTGATCTTCCTCATTGCTGCTCCCATTGCAATCATCGTGGTCGGCCCGGTCGGCATCATGATCGGCGAGGGCATCTCCGCATTCGTCTACTTCGTGCAGGCTAAGCTGGGCTTCCTGGCTGTGGGCATCATGGGCGCCCTCTGGCCTCTGCTGGTCATCACCGGCATGCACCGCGTGTTCACCCCCACCATCCTGCAGACCATCTCCGAGACCGGCATGGAGGGCACCGTTATGCCCTCTGAGATCGGTGCAAACCTGTCCCTGGGCGGCGTGTCCCTGGCCGTTGCCTTCAAGACCAAGAACAGCGAGCTGCGCCAGACCGCTCTGGCCGCTGCTTCCTCTGCTCTGATCGCCGGCACCACCGAGCCCGCCCTGTACGGCGTGGCCGTGCGCCTGAAGCGCCCCCTGATCGCTTCCCTGATCACCGGCTTTGTCTGCGGCTGCCTGGCCGGCATGGCAGGTCTGGCCAGCCGTTCCATGGTGTCGCCCAGCGTGCTCACCGGCGTGCAGTTCATCGACCCGGCCAACCCCGGTGTGAGCATCGCCTGGATCGCCGGTATCTCGGTGCTGTCCATCGTGCTGTCCTTTGTGCTGACGCTGGTGATCGGCTTTGAGGATCTCCCGGAAGAGGAGTGATTCCCATGTCTGATTACAAACTGCCCGAAAACTTCCTCTGGGGTGCTGCCATTGCGGCCAATCAGGCCGAAGGCGCTTACAACGAGGGCGGCCGCGGCCTGAGCAACATCGACATGATGCCCCACGGTGTCCACCGCATGGAGGTCAAGCTGGGCGGCACGCCCCACCCGACGCTGCAGGCAGGGGAGTATTACCCCAGCCACACCGGCGTGGACTTCTACCACCATTACAAAGAGGACATCGCCCTGATGGCAGAGCTGGGGCTGAAGGTGTTCCGCACCTCCATCTCCTGGTCCCGCCTGTACCCCCACGGCGATGAACGGACCCCCAACCCGGAGGGCGTGGCCTTTTACCGCAATGTGTTCCAGGAGTGCCGGAAGTACGGCATTGAGCCGCTGGTCACCCTGTGCCACTTTGATATCCCCATGGGTCTGGTGGAGCAGTACGGCTCCTGGCGCAGCCGCAAAACGCTGGAATGCTTTGCCCGCTACGCCGAGACCTGCTTCAAAGAATACTCCGGCCTTGTGCACTACTGGCTTACCTTCAACGAGATCAACATCCTGCTGCACAGCCCCTTCTCCGGGGCAGGCATCGCCTTCCAGGAGGGCGAGAACCGCAGTCAGGTGATCTATCAGGCGGCCCACCATGTGCTGCTGGCCAGCGCCACGGCCACCCGTCTGGCCCACCAGTACGACCCCGCCAATCAGGTGGGCTGCATGCTGGCCGGCGGCAGCTTCTACCCCTACTCCTGCAACCCGGAGGACGTCTGGGAGTCGGTGCAGAAGGAGCAGGAAAACCTGCTCTTCATCGACGTGCAGGTGCGGGGCCGCTACCCCGGCTACGCCCGCAAGCTGTTTGCGGAAAAGCAGGTGCAGCTGCACACCGAGCCCGGCGATGACGCCCTGCTGCGGGAGAACACCGTGGACTTCATCTCCTTCAGCTACTACGCCAGCCGCTGCGTGGCGGCCAGCCTGGAGGGCAAGGCCGTGAACGACGGCAACGTGGTGCGCTCGGTGAAGAACCCCTATCTGCAGACCAGCCAGTGGGGCTGGGCCATCGACCCGCTGGGCCTGCGCATCACCATGAACCAGCTGTACGACCGCTACCAGAAACCGCTGTTCCTGGTGGAAAACGGTCTGGGTGCCCACGACACGGTGGAGCCCGACGGCAGCGTCCACGATGATTACCGCATCGACTACCTGCGCCGTCACATCGAGGCGGTCAAGCAGGCCGTGTCCGACGGCGTGGACCTGATGGGTTACATCGCCTGGAGCGGCATCGACCTGGTGTCTGCCTCCACCGGTGAGATGAGCAAGCGGTACGGCTTCGTCTATGTGGACAAGCAGGACGACGGCACCGGTACGCTGGCCCGCAGCAAAAAAGATTCTTTCGATTGGTATCAGAAGGTCATCCGCTCCAACGGCGCAGACCTCTGAGCGTTTTCCTCCGTTTCATAAATGCGAAAAGCCGCCCCGCAGGCACCGGAAGTTCCGGCCTGCGGGCAGTGCCAACATGTGCTCCTATGTGGCCGGTCAGCATGGCCGCAACAAGCCGTTTTATCAGGATTACTCCTTCCGTAAGGAGTACATGAGCGTGGGGAATCTGGTGCACAAGCACTCGTACCTGGATGCGGAAGCATAAGCCGAACACAACACGAAAGGGCCTCCCCGGAATGGGGAGGCCCTTTCTATGCGTTTACGACTTGACGTGGATCACGTTGGAAGGGGAAAGCATCAGTGCTTTTCCTTGTACTTGAGGCTGGCGAATGCGCCTGCGATGGTCAGCAGCATGCCGCTGAATGCCATGCCCAGAGCGGCCATCCAGTTCACGCCGGTCTGCGGCAGTGCATCCTGCACAGCGGGCAGGACCGCGTCAGACGGCAGGACCGGAGCGTCCGGGGTGGCATCCTGCACGGGCGGCAGCTCGGGGGTCTCCGGGGTCACGACTTCGTCCGGGGTCTCGTCCTCCACGGGCGTTTCCGGCGGAGTGACGGGCGGGACGATGACCGTCTCTTCGCCGTTCACGGTCACCTTCCGGGTCTCGATGGAGGTATAGTTGTAGTCCACATGGGCGTCGGTGGTGGTCACGGTCTCCTTGGACACTGGCGTGGTGTTCACCTTGTCCGTGGTGCGGTAGGTGTAGGAAACTTTGCCCTCATCGTGCTCCTTGCTGCCGGAGCCGGTGAACAACTTCTTCAGCACTTCGGTAAAGGTGGTGTAGTGGCCTTTGCCGGTACCGGATCCTTCGACCGTTTCGCTCTTCTTCTGCGTATAGGTACCGTCGAAGTCGCCGGAAGTATTTTCGCCGTAAGCCGTAGCACCCTCACCGGTTTTATGGGTGGTGGTGGTCTGCTTGTTCAGCTCCAGAAGGCGGTTGGCGAAGTCCTGCGAGCTGCGGATGCTCAGCGGGGCGGTGATGGTCTTGATGGTGGATTCGGTCTGGCCGACGACCTTGCCCTCACGCACCTGGGTCAGCTCGGAGATCATCAGGTCATAGCCGCCGACGTAACCCCAGGTGCCGTCCTGGCGCTTGTAGGTGCTGTTGATGCATGTGTTGGCATCGCGGGACATATAGCCGTAGGCGGTCAGCTCAGAGGACTTGAGATAGACCTGATAGCCGCTCTCACCGGTGCTGTTGGTGCCGGTGGTTCCGATCTTCACAACGTAGGTGCCGACGATGGCATCACGCTCTTTTTTCGTGAGACTGGCGGCTGTCTTGTTGCTGCCGGTTTCCTTCAGGTAGGCATTGATGGCCTGATCTTCTGCACTGACCCAGTGCCAACCGTCATAGCCACCCTGATACAGCTTGATGCTGCCGTTCTCCTTGATGGGGTCGTAGGCAACGGTGCCGGTCAGCTTGTAGTAGGCGCTCTTGTCGGGGTTGTTGTTCCTATTGCCGCGGTCATACTCGTAATGGCCGTCGCCCTCGCCGCCCTCGTCATCCCAGCTGATCTTGCTGTCCAGGCCGACCGTCTGGTTGTCCTTACCGTTGACCAGTTTTCCGGCATCGTAGTTCCACTCCAGCTTCAGATTCTTGCTCACCAGCACGCAGTCGGTCTGGTTGACCTTGCCGTCCTCATCCGGCAGCAGATCCAGCTTGGAGCCGGAAGCAAGATCGAGGTGGCCGATGTCGTCGCGCTGCTCTTCGTAGTGCACAGTGTTACTATGAACACGAACTTCCTGGCCGTTAGCGTCTGTATAGTAATAATAGCCGCCCCACCAAGTCGATTTCCAATAGACCTCAATTTTGGAACCATCCGGTGCCTTGCTGAAGGATTTGAATTCATCCGTCTTTTCACCGGAGTAGTAGTTCTTCTTGGTCTCTTCGTAATCAGAACCCTTGTTGGCAACGTAAGTGGAGTTCTTGGCGATCCGCTCCTGCTCCTGCAGAGCCTTGATCAGCTCATCCTTGCTCATGTTTTCGGGCGAGATGGCCTTGGTGAAATACTTGATGATATCTTCCTTTTGGGTGGTGGAATCGATCTTCGTTTTACCGATCCAGAGTTCCTCGTCGGGCTGAAGTTTGCTCTGGATCTCCTGGATCTGCTTCCACAGCTCGTCGTATGCCTTCTCAAGATCCTTATCGTCCTTGATGATGCCGGTGACACTGGAGGAGGTGTGTACATCCTTCCGGACGGTGAGGGTCTCGCTCAGGGTGCTGTAATCCACGGTGATGGTTTCGTCACCCTTCGTGAAGGTCGCGGTCTTGCCGTCGGCGTTCAGTCGGATGCTGTCAGCGGAAACACTGTATTGGCCTGCCAGTGCGGTCTGGATCTCTTCAGGGGTCAGCGGAGCACCGGCCTTTTTGGTGAAGGTGTAGGTGGTCTTTACGCCGTTTTTGTCCTCGACCGTGCAGGTGTAGCCGTCATCGGTTTTGGTCACATTGCGGTAGATGTTTCCGTCCACCGTAATGGTGCCGGCGTTTTCGTCGATCGACCAGTTCTTGCCGCCGGGGATCACCAGCTTGTCGTTAAGATCCTTGGTGTCCGTCTTTGTGGATTCAGAAAGTGTGTCGATCGTCCATTCCACGCGCTTGATGCCGGAGAAGTCCATGCTGCCGATATCAATGCTGTAACCTTCCTGAAGCAGGGTAGCTTTGTCCTTGCCGGTCTTGTTCTGCAGCTCTTTCCAGGCGATCTCTTCCTTCTCCGCATCGCTGAGGAAAGCGGACGATTCCGTGATCGTGCAGGTACGGGTGATCTTGGTGCTGGTGCCGTCGGGCGAGGTCACGGTTTCTTCTTTTTTGTAGGTCGTGGTGCCCTTCTCCGGGTCTTTGCTGGCGATCGTCCAACCATCGAAAGAGGGAAGTTCACCGCTGCCGGGCTTGACGTAGGTGCCGTTGAGGGAACCGCTTTCGGTCCACGTATTCGAGCCGGTCACATAAGCGGTGCCGGTGATGACGTTGTCCGTAACATCCTTACGGGTCTCGGTGTCCTTGCTCGGATCAGAGCTGCCCGGCTGAGGCGCAGAAACCGTTGCACCGTCATAGCGGAGGGTGACAGTATGAACATTGCCGTCTGCATCGGTATAACTGAGATTGAGCTGGCCTTTGCCGGTGGGATCGATCGTATTCAGCTGGTTCTTGAAATCCTCGCTGTCCACATTGATGCCGGTTTTCTTGGCGGCATCCGTCAGAGCGGCCTTGATGGCTTCCAGCTTGGCAGTTTCCTCGGCACTCTTGATGCTTTCCTGACCGCCTTCGACCTGGCCGGGGGTCTTGGTGACCTCGGTGACCTCCACGGTGTAACTCAAAGTCTTGCGGACGGCTTCCATCTGGTCAAGGTTCAGCTTTTCGCCCTTGTAGTAAACGCCGTTGTCATCGCCGGTGAAGCCCTCGCCCAGACGGTCGGCCAACTGCTTGTTGGTGAGCTGCTTGGTGTCTTCCGTTTTCTTGACTTTATAGGTATATTCCTTGCCGTTTGCATCGGTTTCCGTATAGACATACTCGCCGGTATCGTTGTTATAGTACTCGTCCTTGAGCATTTCGCCCAGCTTCTCCGAAGAAATCTCGATGACATCCGTCTTGGTCTCGTCGGTGTTCTTGGCAGTGATGCTTGGCAGCTCGACCTTGGTGGTCAGGTCCTTATCATCAACATCAACAGTGCCCTTTTCCACCTTGAGCACCAGCGTGGTCTCGGTGCGGGTCTTGACCGAGTTGCCGGTGATCTCGTAGTAGGTGGTGCGGGTGACGGTGTTGCCGTTCTCGTCGGTGGAGGTCTCTTCCTTTTTCATGGTATAGGTGGTGTTGCCCTCGTCGTCGGTCTTTTTCTCCACGCCGCCCTCGGGGACATCCAGCAGCTTGGCAACGTCCTCAGCGGACATTTCCTTCGTTTCGGGCTCGCTGGTCTTTTTCAGGGTCAGGGTCTTGGAGTTGCCGTCCTTGGCGGGCTCGACCTTGTCCACGGTGTAACCGCCCAGCTTGGCATCCTTATCGGTTTTCCAGTCCGGACGCACGTCCTTGCCAAGCTCGTCGTCGAGGTTGATCTCTTCGCCCTTCTTGGTGTCGGTGATGGTGGTGGAGGAATCGGCCTTGCCGGTGCCGGTGGTGGTCGTAGTCTCGGTGCCGGTGGTCTCGGTGGGGGTGGTGATGGTGGTGTTGCCGTCCTCGTCCTTGCCCACCACGGGGTCGCCCTTCTTCACTTCGGCGTCAGGGTCCACAACGGTGGTGCTGGAAGAGCTGTCGGGGGTCTCTTCCTTGGTGGCTTCGCCGATCTTGCCGTCCTTGCCGGTGGCTTCGTCCTTCTTGCTGTTGTCGATCACGTCACCCTTCAGGTGGGTATCGCCCGGGGTCTCGGGTTCATCGGTCTCGCCGGGCTCTTCCGGCTTCGCAGCAGGTTTATAGTCAATGGTGATGTCATCGGTCTTGGTGCCGGGGCCGAACGCAGGGGCCTGCTCTTCGCTCTTGGCCTCTTCGTTCACCCGGGGGGGGGTAAACTCCTCCTGCTCTCCGGCTTCCTCCTGCTTTTCCCCTTCCTCAGCGACGGGGGCGGGCGTGGAACTCTCGGCTACAGGTTCGGCCTGCGGGGCAGCGTTATCCTCGACAGAGTCGGGGCCTTCCACAGCATGGGCAGCCATGGGCTGTGCAGCGACACAGGCGGTCAGGGCTACGGACATGGCAGCGAGTTTCAGCTTTTTATTCGTCATGATTGATGGCTCCTTTCAAATGGTGTCAAGTCTTTTACGCATTACCACTGTCCCATAGAATGGACATATTTCGAGGATTACTATCCTGCTTCCTTTATACCATTTTCTAGTGCGGGTTGTCAAGAAAAAATGTGTAGAAACGCATGATTTGTGAAAACATTCCAAAGTCTGAATTGGATATTTTGCACAAATCACAAGAATTTGTTGCAGAAAAAAGAGAAACTGTTGCGGATGTGAAATGATGCGGTTGCGGTACTGGTGCAGAGTGTGCGGATTGTTGCGGAAAACCACTTTTTGAGGGACGGAATTTCTGGCAAAGAACCGGCTGGAATTTCTCCTGCCGCTCTGCTGCAGACGAAAAAGGCCCCCGGAAACCTGCGTCTCCGGGGGCCTTGCCCTCTTACCTTATATAGGGCAGTCGGCGATCACTGCTTCTGCTTCAGCCGGGCCATGTAGCTGTCGGCGGCCACGGCGGCAGCGGTGAAGCTGTTGTTCTTCCACCAGCTGATGAGGGCGGCCACGGTGGTGATGCCGGCGGTGACCAGCTGCTCCACAGTGGTGCTCTCGATGGGCAGCACGGGCTTGCCCATTGCGCTCAGCACCTGATTGGTCAGGGCCAGCAGAAGCACAGCGGTGCGGGCCAGGGTAGCGGCGGAGATCTTGTTGCTCAGTTCCATAAATCAGTTCCTCTCTTTCATTCGTTCGTGGTTCTCAAGGTCGGCGATGCGGTGGTTGGCCACCTTCATCTGCTCTTCCAGAATGGGCACGCGGCGGGCGAAATTGTTGTGCTCGCGCACCTCGCGGGTCAGCTCTTCCAGCTTGGTGTCGGTCACGGCCTGACTGCGGCTGTTGGCGATCAGCACCCCGATCAGGGTCACGGCACCGGCGATCAGGGCGGACAGGATGCTTTCCATTGGGTTCACCTCCTTCTTAACCTGTCCAGCGGCTTTTGGCGGGGCGGGTGTCCACATGGACCCAGCCCACAGCCCGTCCGGCCCGGGGCGGGTACCGGCCGATGCCGCCGGTGCCGGGCAGGCAGGTCTCTGCATAGGCGGCCAGCTGCTCCACCGGGATGCCCTGCACCCGGATATCGGCAGCGCGCCCATACAGATGCTGGCTGTAGGCGGCCCCGCCCACGGATTTGTTGTGAGCGGCGGTGCGGTAGCCGCTGGTGATGACTACGGGGCGGCCGAAGTGGTCGCGGATCTTCTGCAGCAGGGCGGCAAGGCTGCTGTCCACGAACACAGGGTCCGAGCCATCTTTGCAGGCAAACTCGGCCACGGTGAAGTTTGCGCTCAGCTTCCGGGTGCCGTCCCGCGTGCGGGACCAGGCTTCAAGCATCGGCTTCCACCTCCGCCAGCAGGGCTTCCACGGTGCTGCGCAGACGGGCGGGCACCTCGTCCAGCGTCTTGATACCCTTGCGGATCAGGGCTGCATAAATTTTCGCCATCAATTTTCCTCCTTTTCTTCGTACAGCTCGCACAGGGCCACCTGAAGATCGGTGACACTGCTCTCCACGGCGGTCACCTGCGTCAGCAGGTCGGCAAGGGTGGGGTAGTGGTAGCCGGTGAGCCAGATCTCTACGGTGTAGCCGCCGGTCGACGATTCTGTTGCAAAGTGCAGGGTCCCGTTTGTCTGGAAAGTCGTGTTGGATGCGAAAATTCCAGTGCCATTTCCGTAGTTATGATTGGCGGTGCCGCCTTTTGCAATGTCTACTTCCTCGCCGTACCCGCCGGTACTGCTGTTATATTTCGTCTTGACGTGCACGTAGTCCAGGCCGTCTGGCATTTTGATATCGTAGGTCTTCCACCTTTTTCCGGTTTCTTCGTAGTGGTTCCACACCAGCCGGGGCTCCGACTTTACCGCCACGGCGGCAGCGATCTTGTCATTGAGCGTTTTGGCGCTGAGGGTGCCGTCCGGGGCGATGTCCAGCGCTTCGCCCACTTTCACGCCGCCCAGCTGGGCCGCCGTGGCGGCAGGCAGGGTGTAGGGCGTGCCGAACTTGGCGTCGGCCTCCAGCCGGGTATAGTAGGCGGTCAGGTCGGCACCCAGCGTGCGCAGGGCGGCCGTCTTTTCAGCACCGGTCCATCCGGCGGCAGTGCTGGCGGTGGTGAGTGCTTTTTTCACACCGTAGGGCAGCAGGGCCGGGGTGAGCGGCGCAAAGCCGTCGGTCATGCTGTCCAGCTGTTCGGCGGAGGCAGGCACAAGGGTCAGGGCGGCGTCCTCCCGCACAGCCACGCCGTATTGCGGGTCGATGCGCACCGGGCCGGGGGTCTTTGCGTCCGGCAGGGTGCTGCTGCGCACATAGGGCGTCAGGTCGGGCGGGGGCGTAGTGTCGGTGAGCAGGGCACCGGTGTCGGGGTTCACGCTCAGAACCCGCAGCAGGGAGCCGGCTGCCGGCTGCGCAGGCCGGGGCAGGGCACCCACGTCCTGCGCACGCAGGACCACTACACCGCTTTTGCCGTTCACGCTCAGTACCTGACCGTCTGCCGGGGCCAGCTCTTCGGCACGGGCGGCAGCAGCCTCGGCCCGGGATGCACACCCGGCCGCCGCGGTGCTGCTGGTGCTGGCCTGCCGGGCAGCAGTCTGTGCCTGTGCGGCACTGGAAGTGCAGCGTTCGGCGCTGGCCGAGGCGCTCTGGGCCGCCGTGGCGGCTGTGCTGGCACTTTCCAGCACGCGGGCCACGAACTGCTCGTACAGGGTGGGCGGCAGGTCCTCGGAGCCGCCGTCGGTGGGCAGGGTGGCATAGGTGTCGTACCGGCCGGGGCGGGTGTAGGCGGTGTAGCCGGAGCCGCTCACGGCGGCCAGCATCCACTGCCCACCGGTGCAGCCGGTGAGGCGGCGGTCCACCGTCACGCAGGCATCGCCGTCCAGCGGCACCGGGGCCAGCTGGGTGCCGTCGCTGCGGCGCAGGTACAGGGCAATGGCGCAGTCGGCCCAGCTTTCGGGCAGCTGGAACTGCAGCCGGTCCACGCCTTCCGCATTCTGTGCGCCCAGGTGCAGGCGGCTGGGCTGCGGCAGGAATTCGGTGCCGCCGCAGGCTCGTTGAATGATCTGGATCTTCATGGTTTTGACCTTCCTTTCCGGTTTTTTATTTGATTGTACGCCGAGGCGCGCGGCAGCAGAAGTGTGTTCTTTTTCTCCGCAGATTTCTGGGCTTCGGCATTTTGCCGGAGGGGTGTTTTTGGGGGTAATTCGGGGGCAATTCCGGGTGCGGAAAATGCCCGGCGACGGGCCTGGTTTTGTGCAGAAAACTGCGGTATTTGGCCGCTTGTTTCCGTGCGGGAGGGCCAGAAACGGGTCGTTCCGAGGCGTCCGGGACGGATGCAAATGTTAAAAATTCATGAACAGAACGTAGACGAAAAAAGGCGAAAAATCCGGAGGAAATAACTTAAAAAACAATATTTTGCAGGAAACACTGTTAAAATTGCACAAAAAAGAATGTCAAGCATCTAACAAAGTGGAGGCGCCCGATTTGACAAATCGGCTCCGGTCTGGTAAGATAATACCGCGCAACGGAGCAACGGACGTTGCAGCGTTTAAATTTTATCTGGATGAAGTGAAATGCCGTCTGAGCGGACGGTACGGTGCAGGCAATGGGGGCCTGTGCCGGGGGACGGAGCAATGTCCCGTTGGAACGGATTCCGACGCAATACGATGCTTGGCTTCCACAGCCGGAAAAGCATCGTATTTGATTGTGGAGCCCCTGGTGCTCCGCAGTCCCGGCGGCCGGGGTGCAATGCAGCATCCGCGGCCGCACCAAAAACAAGAAGAGAGGAGTTGTCTCGTATCGCTTCCGTAAACTTGAAAAAAGCATCCTCGGGCTGCAGATCTGCAGTCTCTTCCCGCGTGCTGGCGTTTTGTGTCATGGTCGTGTGCCTTGTGGCTACCCTTGGTGTGACCGCTGCGAATCTGCGGCTGACCTACGTCACCGACTCCAATGGGGCCAAGCAGGTGATCCTCACCTCTGCCACCGACCCCGCAAAGGTCATGAGCCTCTCCGGCATCCAGTCCGAAGAGGGCGACCAGGTCTATTACACGGCGTTCAGCGGCAACCTTGCCACCCTGAACATTGAGCGCGCATTCTCGGTGAACATCCAGGCCGACGGCCAGACCTACCCGGTGAAGATGGTGTACGGCACTGTGGCCGATGCCTTGCAGCGCGCCGGCATCACCCTGGAGGGCGATGACTACACCGAGCCTGCCCTGGACCGCCTGGTGACCGCAGGCACCCCGATCGTGGTGCACCGCGTGGACTATCAGGACCGCGTGGAAACGCAGGCCATCCCCTATGATACCGAGTATGTCTATACCAGCCTGTACTTCCGCAACACCGGGCGCACCACCACCGTGCAGCACGGTGCCGAGGGCCAGCAGACCGTGACCACCCGCGACCGCTATGTGGACGGTGAGCTGGAGAACAGCATCGTGGTGGATTCCACCACCACCGTGCAGCCCACGAACCATGTCATCAAGACCTACGGCGCGGGCGCACCCGTCTCGCCCCTGACCGGCCCGGACGGCACCACCAATGCCCCTGCTTCCTACAGCAAGGTACTCACCGGCAAGGCCACCGGTTATTATTCTAAAACCGGCAAGGGCTCTTCCGGCCTGGGCCTTGGCTACGGCACCGTGGCCGTGGACCCGGATGTGATCCCCTACGGCACCAAGCTGTACATCACTTCTACGGACGGAAAGTTCGTGTACGGCTACGCGGTGGCCACCGACACCGGAATCGCGGTGCAGAAGGGCCAGATCCTGGTGGACCTGTTCTATGAGACCTACGCCGAGAGCGTGATCAACGGTGCCATTCAGGTGAATGTGTATGTGGTGGGCTGACCGGTCCGCCGCATGACCCCATAACAGAAAAGGACCCCGCAGAGCGGAGCATTTGTACGTTTCTCCCAAAAGAGAGAGGTGCAGAGGCTCCGCTTTTTTTATTGCATTGGTAAGATTCACGATAAATTTTGCAAAAAATTGGCGGGTGTGTATATAAGGGAGAAATATTGAAGAAAAGATTATGGGTATTTTTCCAGAAAAGGCCTTGAAAAACCGGTCGGAATTCTTTAATATAAAAGAGTAAAAAGCTACAGGTGCGCGTATGCGGATCTGTACGGGGAGGAGCAGTCTATGAAACCGACCGAAGAAAAGATTCAGGGCAATGCATCGGATCTGCCGGTGTATCTGTTCAAGCAGGGCAACAACTGCGAGGCCTATCGTTACTTCGGCGCACATCTGGAAACACGCGCAGGCGAGCCCGGCGTCGTGTTCCGCGTATGGGCACCGCACGCTGTGGCCATCAGCGTGGTAGGCGACTTCAACAGCTGGAAGCCCGGCAGCCACCCCATGCACAAGGTGGATGGGGATTCTGTGTGGGAATTGTTTATTCCTGGCATGAAGGAATTCGACGTTTACAAATACTGCGTGACTACGCGTGCAGGCGACCTTGTCTACAAGGCTGACCCCTATGCGTTCCACGCAGAGACCCGGCCGTCCAACGGCAGCAAGGTCTATGATATCTCCGGCTTTGCCTGGCACGATGAGGCCTGGCAGGCCGCCCAGAAGAAGGCCGACGTGATCAACGGCCCCGTGAACATCTACGAGATGCACGCCGGCAGCTGGAAGATGAAGGAGGGCAACAAGCCCTACAACTACGCAGAACTGGCCGACCAGCTGATCCCCTACATCACCGAGATGGGTTACACCCATGTGGAGCTGCTGCCCGTGATGGAATATCCCTTCGACGGCAGCTGGGGTTATCAGGTCACCGGCTATTTTGCCCCCACCAGCCGCTACGGCACTCCCAAGGACTTCATGACCTTTGTGGATAAGCTGCACGCAGCCGGCATTGGCGTGATCATGGACTGGGTGCCTGCCCACTTCCCCAAGGACGAGTTCGGCCTGTACAACTTTGACGGCGAGGCCTGCTACGAGGACCCCAACCCCAAGCGCGGCGAGCACAAGG
>OGII01001668.1_pt1 | contig 14787 bp, 15 predicted proteins | sample 1571701 | NCBI WGS metagenome assembly OGII01 (sample SAMEA2581950, study PRJEB24529) | metagenome | biome: Human gut stool | place: China | collected 2011
AAAAGAACCATTTATTTACCCTTATATTAGTTTTGGATATTCATTTTAATAAATTCACATATATGAAAAAAATCAGTCATATCATTTGTTTAACAGCTATTTTGTGTTCATGTAACAATGAACTTCCTATTGAAAATGTACAAGAGCTACAGACTCCTAAATCAAAAGAAGATTCAGAAATTCTTAGTTTTAAAAATTCAGAAGAGTTCTTATCAACAATAGAAAACTTCGACTTGGATAATCCTATTTTAACAAGAGCAAGTTCATCTTTTGTTTCTGCGGAAAATATCTATGAACAGGAAAACAATGAAAATGCAGATAATGAATATATTGGTTTTCTTATTCCTGATGAAAAATATAGAAATTTTTTCAATAAAGATCTAGAAATAATTATCAATGATACTCTTTACAAAGCAACTAAATATGGTACACTATTTACTCATATTTCAAATAAATCAGAATTAATCAAATCTTTAGAAAATATTTCTGAATTCAAACCGTTATCCAATAATACGAAACAATATGGAAACATTAAACTTATAGACACTTACGGACTATGGGATAAAGAGACTAACAATCCTATTACAGATGATAGTTTTTTTGAAAATGACGAGGATGATTTATTAGTAGAAAACAATGGGACTGAAACTCTCACACGTTCCGCAAGCGATGGAGGTATACCTAAATCTGTCGTAGAATCATTCCCCACAATAGGAACAGCTGATGTAAACCTTATAGATAAGGTCATACACTTTAATCCGGGCTATCTAGGACATACGAAATTAAGATTTAAATCTAATTCAAAAAGAAAACTATATATTTCTCTATACAGAAATGACTATGGATTTGCAGTAAGTATTGGACTTGATTGTAAGGTCATGAAAAAGTTATGGCATGGTATGAAATGGGGACACATGAAACATTGGGATGATGGTATATACTATGGAGTTGCATCACTCGTTGTAAAACAAAAAATCAAGAATCCCAGTTTTGATACTGTACTAGATGAAAATAGAAAAGAGTTTCTAAAGAAACAATGGCAAGAAGCTATTAAGCACAATAATTTCACTAACGCTTCAAACAGTCTAACTGGAGGAATTTCAAATCAATGGAATCCTGAATATAACCATAGCAAACAAGAAAATAAATTCATTATTCCATATATTTCAGTTATAGATGATTTCTTTGGAACAACAAATATATCAAAGAAAATCGAAGATGCTCTTATACGTCAAGGAGCTAATTTCCTAAAAAGCTATGTTAATAGTCATAAAACACAAAGTACACAATTAGTTTGCATATCACAACGAGAGAAAACTGCATATTCTTTATTTAGAAATGATCTCTCTTGGAACGGGGGAGGATATAGAGTAAAAGAAACATTCCTTAGATATTATAGAAACATTGTATTTTCCATTAAAATCAAAGGAGATAAAACAACTCCAGGAGCAGATCTAGGAGACAATGATTTTGTTGGTAAGCCAGAAATTGTATCCTGTGAGGCTATTGTATATACCAAAGATGGTGATGGCTGGATTGGAGCAAAAATAGAAAAAAAGTAATCCTAAACAAAATAGGGAAGGAGTTAATATATACGCTCCTTCCCTTCACTTATTGTATGAAAAAAAAGTATCTTATTTTTTTAGTCCTAAGTTTCTGTTTGTTCTCGTCATGCTCAACAATGCTTGAAATAATAACAGGAAATTATAAATGCGCATACCCTAATTGTAATGAACGAGCAACAGAAAATTCAGTATATTGCCCATACCATAAGCCCTACTATCTTAAATAGCATCATCACCAATGTTTTTTCTTTTTTCCTAAACACCTGCCAGCGAAGCACAGAGTATTTGTCAAGGGCGAAGGGTAAAAAATACCGCACGAGCGAAGCGAGCACAGGAGATTTTTTACCCGGAGAGTGAAACGTCCCTTTACAAATACAGCGTGCGGAGTTACCTTTGTGCCGGAAAATAGAAAAATCACATGCCCATTCCGAAACCTTTGCTCCTTTTTGGCTTCTTCAGGAGTTCCAGATCTTCCTCCTGCTGCTTCTTTTTGGGAATAGGCTGCTCGATGTCCGGCGTTTTCTCCACCTGTTGATTTTTCGACTTCTCCGGCTCCTGCCGGGATTGAAGCTCTGCTTTGAGTTTGTCCCATTTCTCCTTTCTGATGCGTTCCGCACGTTCCACCTGCCGGGCTATTTCCGCCGGACTTCCGTTCTTGACGGCATTAAGATAGTCGAAGCTTTCCTCCGGCTCCCGGTCAAACCCCATGCGCCGATCAAAAGAGCTTTCACACTTCCGGAAAAAATCCGTCCGGTCAAAACCTCCCTTCACGTTGCCGCAGTTCTTCTTCCCGGTGTGGTTCGTTTTAGGGCTTAACTTCCTGGTGTTGCTCCGGTCTTTCCGGCTGACGATGATATGTGCGTGCATATCGCTGTCACTTTCACCGTCCCGGTTGAAATGGATCTTTGCATAATATTCCACATCATCGCTTTTCAAGCCTTTTCCGAAGCCCTCCGCATAGTTTCTCATCACATCCTGCCGTATGTACCGCCGTAAGGCTTCCGCACACTCCTGCGGAGTTCTGCCCATGCAGCGCAGCTCCTTCTCTGAAGGGCTGACAGTGATAACATAGAACTTTGCGTCAGTCCGGCTTAACTTAGCCTTGTTGTTGTCTATCTTGAATGTGACCTCCCTTGCGCTCACGTAGTCCCGGAACTGGTTGAAGAACGGCTGCACTTCCTCCCCTTTCTTCATCCTCTCCAAATCCTCATGCTGGAGATAATTCGTCACCGCAACACAACTGCCTGTATTGGCGTATGTGCCGTTACCGCCTCCCTGTATCTTCACGTTCATATCTTTTCCCTTTTGTTCTTCTCGTCCTTGTACAAGGCTTTTATATCATCGAAAAGCCCGGCTTTTCCTTTCGCATCGATATAGCTTGCGATATAGGAGAAGATCTTCTCCTGCCTTTGCGTCACAGCGTCCAGCCTTGCATAAATGGCTTGTTGGTTCTTCAGAAGCATATCCCTCGACTGACCGACTGCCTTTTCCGCCCGGTCCAAAGCCTGCTCCCTTATCCCGGCAAGGCTTGCAAGGTCACGCATGAATAGGTCATTGTCTTTTTGGTATTGGCTGAACTTTTTTTCCGTAAGTATCGAGTCCATGCTCATGGTCACTCTCATGCTTGTACTGCCCATGGCTTCACAAGCCGGACGCAAGAAATCCTGCTCCTGCTTCCGGATGAACGCTATCACCTGATCACAGCGTTTGATAAGTTTCTGCATTTCCTTTGCCGGGCTCTCATGCTCAACCGGGTTGATGCCGTACTTCTCGAAGTACTCCAGCGCACAGGAAAGGAAGTCTTTCTTTGATACATTATTGGACTTTGCCAGCCTGTCAAGCCGGGCAAACGTTTTTCGGTCAATGGTGACAGAAGTGGTGCTTTCTTTATCCATACAATTGCGGTTTTAATTGCTGATTATATTATTAAATATCTGATTTACAAAGGTATTATTTTAACCACAATTTCAAACTAATTGCGGTTAAAAAACTTAAACGGCTGATATTCAGTAGTAACCCCGTAGGGCAAGAGGAAAAACAGGGCAAAGCCCGGTTTCCTCTTGCTGTTCTATCGAACACCCTCCCCAGCGCGAAATTAGCAAAGGGGACGGGGAGAGATAGAACCTATCCCACACACGTGAACACCCACGAAAACCGCACACCTGGTACCCAACAGAAATACCCAACAAAACCGCACAACAGGCCATGTCCGGAACACCACAAAAAACTCATCGGCCGTTTGCTATGTTTTGATTTTGTAACACAATCAAAAAAGCGCTATACATAAACATATATATGCAGAAAAATACATATTTTAACGCGCCGGAAAATTTGCCAACCTAAACCCACCTAACTCCCTAAAGGGAGGGTTCTCTTTTTCTCCCTCTTTGTGCGGTTTTCTGGATAGGCAAGCAAGGTCACTTTTACCCTAAAATCCGCTTTCTTGTTAGAATGTCTTTGCAGAATATCTTGTACGAATGTATTTTTAATGTTGCAACAGTCTGATTTTATGGATTTTGCAAACCACCAAAGGGCATGAAAGATACTCAAATTACTAAAATTACCCCCTATAAAAGATACTCGAATTACTAAACATACCGACAAAAAATACCTTTTCTTTTTGTTTGTTACTTTTTATTGCCTATATTTGCAAAGCAACCCCTAAAAATCAAGAATATGGTAAAAGGAAAAGACTTGGTGCCGTTCATACCTCCTACAGAAGAGGAAATAATGCTCATTCAGCCTAATAATGTAACTTTCGGGCAGTACAATATTTCTGAATGGCAAGAAAACTTGCTTACTCTTATCAGTGACAAGATACAAAAGCACATGACAAGAGAAGAGGAGCTGCCACGCGACTTATTTAATCAGCCTTATGTTACTATCAGATGCGATGAAGCTGGAGGAAGAAACAATAAAACAAAGGTCTTAAAAGAAGCTCTGGACTTGACAAAAAAGACTTTTTCCTTTCGCTGGGTTCATCCCAAAATACACAAGACAATAGAAACTATTGGCGCAATTATCACAACGATACACAACATAAAAGGGACTAACCAGGTAATGCTTAATATAAACCCTTGGGCTATTCCATTCTTGATTTATTACGGTGTTGGTGTCGGAGGTACAAGATATTCCAAAGGGCTTGCTCTTGGGCTTCGTGGTAACTACACAAAAAGGCTGTATAAGATAATTTGCAGCCAAAGGGATAGAAAACAGTATTACTACCCGATACTTCAGCTAAGAAAAGATCTGGAGATACCGGAAGTCTATTCTAATGCCCAAATAGACCAGAAGATTTTACGCCCGGCAAAGGAACGTATCAAGGAAAGCGGTTCTGATGTATGGTTTGACTATGAACTGATTTGCAAATATCCAATTAAGGGAAGAAAACCCAAAGCTGATACAGTTGTATTCAATATTAACACTCTGCACCCACGTGAGGAAGGAGGGGAACAGTACGAACAATATTCATTTGTTTACAGGTGGATCAGTAATGCAATGGATAACCCTACAAACAATAAAGCCGTAAAGGCTGTAGATAAAATAGCAGAACTCGGAAGGCTTAAGAATGTATATGAAAGGTGCTGTTATTACGATGACAGAGTATGTACAGGAGAAATGACAAGAAAGCACGCTGAAAATGCACTGCTTAAAATGTTAAGAGAAGAGTTCGGAATAAAATAATTTGATTTTGTCACACAATCAAAAAAAACAAAGATATGAAAGAAGGAGATTTGATTTTGGTATCTGCTGAAGCCACAGGCTTAGGCAAAGAAATGGAGGCCGTTATAGACAAGATTGAAACATTCATGGGACAAACCCTTGTAACGGTCACTTATACGCAACCGGATACCTTATCTGGCTTCGGTGGTTGTTTTGCAGATTCGCATATAACCCCCCAAAATTAGTATCATGAGTAGTGCTTTAGATAAACTAAATACATTCATAGAAAGATTCAGACATGACTATACTATCGGAAAAATAGATATGGGCAAATACGGTGCATATCTGAAATGGAAATTTGAGGATTCTCCTTTGCCTTCTTTCTATGAAGTCGTAGATATGGCAGAAAAGGTTTCTGAAGATCCGGAGAAATACGACATTAAATACCCTGGTGCAGCTTCATATACTGAACCATACCTGGATGATGATCCATGGCAAAGCTACAAGATGTATGAAGATGATAAATATATCGTATCATATCTTAGCTATATGGAAGGTGAACTACTTAATCTTCAGGTAAATGGGCTATTATCCAGAAATTAACCTAAATATATTTTTTGTAGAAAGTGTATATTACTAAATATATTCTTTATATTTTTGCACATAAACAATTGATATGCAAGAAAAAACAAATATACAAACATCAACACTAAGAGTACCTAAAAACATACTCGAGGAAATAAAAATATATTGCCGAAAAGCCGGAAAGCCTGTCGGTGAATGGGTTGAAACAGCCTGGAAATTCATAGAAAAGAATGACTTCGATATCTATGACAAGGAAACGACACCATTTCTACCTGTACCTCCAGACATCGAGAAGGAAAGGAACCAGGTAGAAGCCTTATGTATGCTTATGAGCGAATTTATAACAGCACAGAAGCAGATACAGCTTCCGGCTCCAGAGCTTATCGCAAAGGCTGCAGAAGAAAAGGTACGTGCTGAAATGAAAGCTGAAGAACAGGCTAAAGAACTTCAGATCCTCCAGGAAGAAAACAACCGATTGCGTAACGAAATCAAAGTCCTTCAGGAGTATAAGGAAAAAGCACACCGGGAACTTTGCCGGGTGCGTGATGAACAGAAAACAATAGGGAAAATAAAAGTAAATACAGAGATATAACAATGCTGTTATATCTCTGTATTTACTATCAAAGAAAGCAGTTTATTATAATAATTATTCCCCGTTTCTATATTTACATCTATAAAGGATATAATACTATTTATATCTAATTTTACTGTTTCCATACCACTAAATTGTACTTCAAACATATTGTCTATACCTTTGTCTATTATTACAATGAATCCCTTATATTTTAAAGCATTGACAAAGAACCTTATTCTATCGTAACTTACAGACAAATTACTACAGCCCCAACTTTGAAAAACAATCTGATTCTTTAAAAACAATAAAAGAAGCTCTCTTATACCATTACTAATAATTTTCATATTATTATATTTAATAAATTTCAATCACAAATATATTATATATAATAATATATACAAAATTTTTTATCCTATTTAATAATCATTTCTATCATATTTTATCATATTTAGCAATATATACCTATATTTGGAGAAAATTAGCTGTAAATATGGAACTACGATTAAAAGAAATACTAAAGGAAAAGAGATTAACACTGAATGGTTTATCTGAAAAAACGGGAATAAGCGCATCTAATTTGAGCAATTATTGTAGTGGTAATATTTCTCCAACATTAGAAACATTACAAAAGATAGCCAACGCATTAAATGTAGACGTAACAGAGTTATTCAAAGAGAAAAATCCAATCAAGTTCTTTATAGAATACAATGGAGAAAAATATAGATTAACAGATAATGATTTTATCAATATAATAAAAAACAAAGTAGAAAATGGATATCAATAAAATAAAAGGGCTATTAAATGGTACAGGCATAGAAGTCTCTGAAATTATAGAAAACAACAAGGCAAGTGAAACTTACATAAGAACTAAATTCACCCAAGAAGACGGCTTCTCATGGGATACAGTTGTTCCGTATATTGATAGAAGGGCTGGTCTTGAAATTAAGACAGAGGAAGAATTAGCGGATTATTTAAAATCAATAAAGCCATATTTCGCTAAAGATGCTATGGAACAATGGAAAAAAGATGAACTCGAAAGAGGCTTAATAGGAGGTACGGTCACTCCTGTGTTTTTTGAAACTCTTTTATCATTTAAAGAAGAATTCGAAAATTTTCCTCCAAATCCTAATCCGGCACGTAGAATTCAAGACATAAAGGATGCTGGATATACATTAGCTTCTGTTCCAAGAGCTAACGGACAGAAAGGGTATAATAGAATTCTTTTGCCGTTACCCCTTCATACAGAAATGGGATATGAAACTTTTACACCTCAATTCAAAGCAAGAGTAATAAGATTACTAAATGAAAAAAATGCATTTGAAGCAAGAGTAACGGCTAAAAAGGCATTAATACCTGACCACAAATTCTCTGAAGTCCGTTGGGATGATGAAACTAAGGATGAAAATTCGATGGAAATGACTGATGAAGAAATCATCCAAAAGTTTCAGTTATTAGACAATCAAAGAAATCAGCAAAAGAGAGAAGTCTGTAGAAAATGTTTCCAAGAAAATATAAGAGGAACTATATATGGCATAAATTATTTTTATCAAGGTACAGAACAATGGGATCCTAACATTCCCAAAGTTGGCAAGGATGCAGAAGCTGGCTGTATAGGTTGTCCCTGGTATGATATTGAAACATGGAGAAACAAATTAAATGATGAATTGAAAAAATAAAGAGAACTTTCAAATAATGAAGATAAAAACATTTGGTAGTATATGTTCTGGCATAGAAGCAGCAAGTTTTGTATTTGAACCTCTAGGATTAAGACCTCTATGGTTTTCTGAAATAGCAGATTTTCCTTGCTCTTTTTTGAAATATAAATATCCCAGCATTATTAATTTAGGAGACATGAATGATATACCTAAATTAATTGCTAATAATGAAATTGAAATACCTGATTTTCTATGTGGCGGTACACCATGCCAAGCTTTTTCTTTAGCAGGCTGGAAAAATGGATTAAATGATGATAGAGGGCAATTAACATTAAAATATATTGATATACTTAATGAAATAGACAAAAAAAGAATTGAGAAAGGACTAAACAAAGCCATTTTCTTATGGGAAAATGTTGAAGGTGTTCTCAAAGATAGAACTAATGCATTTGGCTGTTTTATATCTGGGCTTGCTGGGCTTGACAATGTCATATCCCTGAAAAAATGGCCTTCTGCCGGAGTCTTATATGGTCCTGATAGAAATATAGCATGGAGAATAATAGACAGTAAATACTTAGGATTACCACAACAACGAAAAAGATTATATGTTATAGGTGGTGGTACAGACTTTAATCCAGAAAATATATTATTAGAACAAGGAGAAAAAATAAGTGATCCTTTTAAAACAGCACAATTAAAAGAAAAAGAACTTTCTTTATTTGATTTAGAAACAGACAACAGTGTATCAGAAAAAATTTCAGAGGTAAGAAGAATTATAAACGATTCTGAAATAGAAGTTTTTAGGAGCTATTCAGACTGCCTTTATGCAGCATATGGAACTAAATGGAATGGTAATGCAGCCGCATATAATGGCTCTCTATTTATATCCCAAAATGGAAAGATAAGAAGATTAACCCCATTAGAATGTGAAAGATTAATGGGCTTTCCAGACAATTATACATATATACCAAAAAACAAAGATACACTTAGATATCAAGCCATAGGAAACTCTTGGGCTGTACCCGTTATACAATGGATTGGAAAAAGGATTATCAACTATAATAGTTTGGAAAGAATCATATTGTCTCAATCAATAAGACAGGATTATTCGGACTATAAATTATTTTGTATAAATGATTTTATAATGAATGGAAATAGTTCATACTTAAATGGTTCTCCCATGATATCAGACTATAAAATAAAAAACATATTAGATATTATTGATACCAACGCACCTGAAAAATTTTATATTTCTCCTAAAGGATGCGCTGGAATATTAAGAAGAAAAGAAGAAAGAAATTTAACTATAAACAAACGATTAGAATTTATACTAAGGTCTTGTTCTCAAATTTGAATAAGTAACTTTATCAAATTGGAAAACTTTTTTGCATCTATACAGTTGTATATAACTAATAATCAGGATAATAAATAAAATAAATAGAAAACAAAAATATCTGTTGAAAACTAACTAGTATTTCAATATATTAAGTAAAATCCTTTTTTGTATATTTGCACTTAAAGAATGTGTCTATCCGTGTGCGAGACGGATAGACACTGAAAATTATTTGAATAATTATTTAAACAGTAAAGAAAATGGTACAAACATTTACATTACTGATTTTTTTAGTATGTCTATGCGTATTCTATAGAATACTAAAATTAACTTTTCATGATGAAAAGTAGTCAGAGAATAGAGGAGAAAATAAACTTTCTCCTCTATTTTTTCTATTTGCAAAGATACGCAAATATAAAGAAAATAGGAAATTTATTTCTCAACGAAATTTCCACTATTAGAAAAATATTAAGGAAAAATTTCCACTATTAGAAATTAAGATATAGAAAATCCTTTAAACTTAATATCTGAAGGGATATCCGGTTCCTGATGTTCTTCCGGTTCATCAGGCTTCAGTCCGTAAAGTATAGACTTTATATCCTCCCTTACCTTCAGAGTGTATTCCTGTATGCTTTCGGCATGGCTCGGCTTCTCCAACTGTGCCGGGATTGGCCGTTCTGTCTGTCTGAACTTCTTCCAGAAAAACGGCACATTGCTTTCCACCGCTATACCGTAAAACTCCCCAGGCTCCAGAGAAAGGAAGCTGGAAGGTTTGGCTGCATCCCTTTCCTGTACTGATTCGCTGGTTCCTGAAGTCCGGTGAAAGCCTGTCCTCGATTGTGATGCGGTTGTATAGACTTTATCTTCCTTTCCGAATTGGCGAGAAAGTCTTTCTGCCGTTATGCTCGAAGATACCCTACCATAAAAGTGAGTATTACAAGACGCAAACAGAACATCGGCCTTTTCCTTGCCGTAACCGTCAGAAAGCTGTGCAAAATCCTGGCACATCAGAACTATTGATATTTTATTGCTTCGTCCCGTGTTCGGCAATATATCAAGACCAGGTATATACACAGTCGGAGCTTCATCGATCATTACAAAAGAAGGAACTTTGCCGGGTTGGTTCATCAATTTTGTGGCCACTGTTATAATAAGACTGCATAACGGTGCAAAGGTCTGTACAAGGGTAGGATATGTCCCTACGGTTACAATAGCCGGAGAAGAAGGATTGTTCAGATCCAGAGAAAAATCATTTCCACCAAAAATATACATCAGTTCCGGAGTGTTTATCTGTGCTATTGCAGACTGCAAAGTTCCAACAACTCCGCTGACTTGTCCGTCTGCTCCCCTCTCCATTGCACTGAAAATACTCATTGTTATTTGTGCGGTTTGCGGATTCTTCTGCAAAAGCCGGAGAAGATCCTCGTCCTTACTCGATACCAAAGCGCACACATGAGGTATATCGCACATGGCCGGGTATTCTTCTTTTAGGTACCAGATACAGGCAGTTAGAAGGTCTGTTGCCGACCTGTTCCAGAAATCAGGCTTCTTTATACTCTCTTTTATCAGGTTGGCCACAATAGCCTGTGCAAACTCTCTGGCATAGCTTGTATTCAACAAATAGTCTGGCTGTATAGGATTTACTCTCGGTGACTGTTCCGGGTTATTCAAGTCTATATAATAGTGCTTTATTTCGTTCCCGTTTGCACTGATAAAAGACTGTACATCTTGCCCCAAAGTAGGGAACTTAAAATCATATACAAGACCGGAAAAACCGTTTCTGATAAACTCCGACAATAACGGCACAGCTATACTTTCAGACTTTCCAGATCCGGCAGCACCCAAAACAAAAATACCCCTGAAAGGGTTTCCGATAACAATCGGCTGTCCTGAAGATGTATATAACCGTATAGCTTCTTCAGGTATTACTTCAGCTGGTTTCTCCTTCGGTTTAGGTTTCTTGAAATACTTATAACCATACCAGGCAATACCACCGAAAACAGCCCACTGAAGTACAAAGACTATAATACGGCCAATAATATCAATGACAAAGGAAAGGATATATCCGGCTATGGCCAGAAATATACTACCTACAATAAACAGAATTAAGATTCTGATAATACCTGTCATTATGTCCTTTCTTTGTTCCATACGCTTTTGATTTTGTTACATATTCAAAACTACATACCCATTCCAAAACCCCGGCTTCTTTTCCTGGGCTGGTCGAGTTCTTCCTCCTGTTGCTTCTTCCGCTGCGGTGCCTGGTTGATTTCCGGAGCTTGGGAAATACTGTTTCCCTGTTGTTGGATCTCTTCCCGGCCTTGTTCCTGGTGCGGTTCCTGAAGATCCTGGCTCCATTCGGCTTTCATCTTCTCAAGCCGTTCATGGTTCACACATTCCGCCCACTCCTTTTTCTGGAAGATTTCTTTCGGGCTTCCGTTCTTCATGGTATTGAGGTAGTCGAAGGTCTGTTCCGGTGCCCGGTCATACCCTGTACGCTTGTCAAATGAAGATTCACACTTTCGGAAAAAATCTGTCCTGTCGAAACCGCCCTTCACATTTCCGCAGTTCTTCTTTCCTGTGTGGTTGGTCTTCGGACTTAGCTTCCTGGTGTTGCTCCTGTCCTTCCGGCTTACGATGACATGTACATGCATGTCGTACCGGTCGGCTCCCTTCCTCTCAAAATGGATTTTTCCGTAATACTCTATATCCTCTTTGTTCAGGCCTTTCCCGAACCCTTCCGCATAGTGCTGCATCACATCATCACGGACATACTTTCTCATGGCTTCAGCCTGTTCCTTCTCGGTCTTGCCCATTTTCTCCAGCTCCCGGCTGGAAGGGCTTACCGTGATCACATAGAACTTCGCATCGTTCCGGCTCAGTTTTGCCTTGTTGTTGTCTATCTTGAAGGTTACTTCCTGTGCGCTTATGTAGTCACGTGAGTTATTGAAAAACGGCTGTACTTCCTGGCCGTTCCTCATGCGCTCCAGATCCTCATGCTGGAGATAGGTCGTTACTCCTGTGCAGCTCCCTGTATTGGCATAAGTTCCGGAACCGCCACCCTGAATTTTTATATTCATAGTCCCCTCCTTTCCTTTTCCCTCTCATAGACTTTGTTTATATCATCGAGCAGCCCGGTCTTTCCTTTTGCATCAAGGAAAGAAACTATATGTTGCATGACTTTAAGTTGTGCTGTTTCGTTAGCTTCTATCCGCTTGAAAATGGCCTGCTGGTTCTTCCTGATAACTGCATCAGAATCCCGTACCGCTCTTTCAGCTCTGTCAATAGCTTTTCCCTTTTCGCTGGATTGATTCATCACCTCGATGAAAAGTTCGCTGTTCTCCTTCAGGAACCGCCTGAACTTTTCTTCCGAAAGTAAGGATGAAAGGCTTATGGTTATCTGTGTGCTGGCTCCGGCCAGAGCTTCACAAGCCGGACGCACAAGATCCGTTTCCTGTTTCTTCAGGAATGCGAACACCTGATCCATGCGCTTGATAAGTTTCTGCATTTCCTGTGCCGGGCTTTCATGCTCGACCGGGTTTATACCATACTTCTCAAAATAGTTTATAGCATGTGTAAGGAACTCCATTTTTGACACATTGTTTGCCTTGGCCAGACGGTCAAGTTTAGTAAAAGTAGTACGTTCTACTGCTACCGTTGTTTTGCTGTCTTTTTCCATGATATTATAAGGCTTATTATAATGAATAAATATACTAACTTGCTGGTTTACAAGATAGTATATTTATTCGTTATAATAAAATTATATTAGTATAATTTTCTAAATAGCTGATTTACAGCTAAAAACCCCGTAGGGAAAGAGGAAAAAACAGGGCTTACCCGGTTTCCTCTTACTGTTCTTTCGACTGCCGAGCAATCGACGAACACCCTCCCCTGCGGTACGGCGAAAGCTCGTACAAGGGGGACGGGGAGAAGTCGGAGCGAGGCACTAAGAAAGAACCTATTCCACAAACAAAAAACACATCAAAACGGCACAACAGGCTGCATAAAATAAACATATTTTGTTTCGTTATATGGAAACAAATTGTTATATTTGCAACACTAAAAAACTTTATATGGAAGCAAAATCAAGATTCAAGGTCAAATTATCCAACGAAGCCCAAGAGTTTTTAGACGGATTGCCCAACAAGGTACGTGAGAAGATCATTAGCAATATTCGTAAATCCACCTTTGTACTTGATCCAGATTTATTCAAGAAATTGGATGATACGGATATTTGGGAATTCAGAACGTTCTATAACAAAACCAAGTACAGGCTTCTTGCTTTTTGGGATAAGGACGATAAGATAAACACTCTGGTAATCGCAACACATGGGTTTATCAAGAAAACCCAAAAGACACCTCCCAAAGAAATAGCCAAAGCCGAAGAGATTAGAAAAGATTATTTTAATTCAAAAAGATAAAGCGTATGGAAGCAAAGAAATTTTATACACTCGAAGAAATCGAGGATAAATACATCGGAGAAAAAGGTACTCCCAAACGTGATGCCTACGAAGAAGAACTTAATTCTTTTTTGATAGGTGAAGCCATTAAACAAGCTCGCCAATCAAAGAACTTAACCCAAGAGGAATTAGGTAATCTGATAGGAGTGCAACGGGCTCAAATCTCCCGAATTGAAAACGGTAAGAATTTAACCTTTTCCACCATTGCAAGAGTTTTTAAGGCTATGGGGATAAGTGCTAAACTTGAAATCGGAAGCATGGGTAAAGTTGCGTTATGGTAACTAACTATACAACAAAATGTTATATCAAATCCGGGAGCGAAAACGCATCCCGGAAGCCTCTCTTTTTATACACAAAAAGTCACAATTAAACATATTTTAACACGCAGGGAAATTCGCTCAATTCACCCCGCTGCGCTTGGCTTTTGCTTTGCTTTCACAAGTATTCAAAAACTCGTTTTTAGGCTATTTTCGTTTTTCTTGATCTCTTAAAATTTCTTTGACTTGTTTTAAAGCATAACCTGTTATATGCTTATCAATCTTTAAAAATATCGAACGAAATTATTAATACACAGATGATTATAAGAACAAATCAAAACTTAACTACGAGTTTTTGAATACTAACTGCGAGTTTTTGAATACTATTTTATAATATCAGCGAGTTTTATTTGTATAACTCGTTTTTGATATTTATATTTGCGCAAAACATTGATAAATATGGCAATAGTAAAAAAAGATCTTATTCAAAGTTATATTATGACTACTGCAAAATATGACTTTAACGTGTACGAAAATTGGTATTTCATAAACACTGAATTTTAAGATAATAAGGCAAAAAAATAAAAGGTTCATAAACCCTTTTAGCCAACAAATTGTTATCTTTATGCGGTCGTAAACAAAAAAATAAGCTTATGAAAACTGCTATGGAAAAAAAAGAAATCGGCTTAATGAGA
>OGII01001687.1_pt1 | contig 14655 bp, 13 predicted proteins | sample 1571701 | NCBI WGS metagenome assembly OGII01 (sample SAMEA2581950, study PRJEB24529) | metagenome | biome: Human gut stool | place: China | collected 2011
CTGCTTCGCCAGAATCTCCGTCACGAAACGCTCCGGTTCTGTGGCCGCAGTCTCTTTTGTCAGCGGGAACTCGATCAAAATGTCGATGCCCAGACGTTCGAAGAGACGTCTTTTCTCTTCTCTTGTTGTCAGTTCTTTTCCATCCGACAGTCCGAACAGCACCGCCGGTGTGGGATCAAAAGTGAAAACGCAGGCTGCCAGTCCGTTCTTTTTCTTATTCAGGATTTCCTCTAAAAGTCTTCTGTGCCCCAAATGCACACCGTCAAATTTGCCGATGGCTGCCGCTGTATCTTTTTCCAGATAAAAGTCTGTTGTTCCTGCAATGATTTCCAAGTCTATTTCCTGCTTTCTGTGTTACTTGGGAAGATTTTCACGGGCTTGTACCATTCTTTTGCCCCGTCATACGCATAAATGCCCACAAAGCTGTCATCCTCTCTGTAGACACGCACCCACTCTCCCGCAGGATAAGTAGTCTGCTCCATGGTCTGTCCCGGATAAAAAGCGTTCCCGTTATCGATCAATTTCCGCCATTTTTCCTCTACATGTACTGCATGAAAATCCGCAAAAATACGGTCCGTGGGAAGCAGTGCCTCCTCTAATCCGTCTGTATCCCGGAGTTCCTGCAGCTGTGCAAGTGTCAGGGCATCCGCAAGCCGGAATTCTCCGACCCTAGTGCGGACGAGGCTCTGCATGGTACCACCGCAGCCAAGCTTCCCGCCGATATCGGCACAGAGACTGCGGATGTAGGTTCCCTTGGAACATTCCACACGGAACTTCACCACCGGAAGTCTTATTTCCAGGATCTCGATTGCCGGCAGATCCACGTGTCTTGCCTGCCGTTCCACTTCTTTACCTGCCCTGGCAAGCTCATAGAGCTTTTTTCCGTTGACCTTCCGTGCGGAATACATAGGCGGGATCTGGTCATAACCGCCGACAAAGCTTCCGATCACTTCACGTACCTGTGCCTCATCTACCGTTACTTCCCGCTCTTCCAAAACGGTTCCCGTGGTATCCTGGGTATCTGTGATCTGACCCAGTAAAAGTTCCGCCACATATTCCTTGGTCCTGTCCGTCAGCATTTCGCATGCTCTGGTAGCGCTCCCCAGACATACAGGGAGCACACCGGTAGCCTGTGGATCCAGTGTGCCCGTGTGCCCTATCTTTTTCTGCCGGCAAATCCCACGAAGCTTGGCTACCACATCATGAGAGGTAAAACCTGCTTCCTTGTATACATTGATAATGCCGTCCATTAATCCTGTTCTCCCCGCAATTGCTTATCGATGTGCAGTGACAAATTATTAATACAGTCATGGAAAGTCCCCTTCATGGTGCAGCCTGCGGCACGTACATGTCCGCCGCCTCCAAAGAAAGCTGCCACCTTCGCCACATCCACATTCTCATTGGAACGCATGCTGACCTTGTACTCCAGTACACCGGTCTCATACATGAAGATTGCACAGTCGATTCCCTTAATATTGCGCAGCTGGTTCACTATGCCGTCCAGATCTCCCGGTACCGCATTGTAGAAATCCATGGTCTTGCGGTCCACCATGCTCACGATGCAGCGACCGTCCATGAAACGTATGCTCTCCATCAGGGCTCTGCCCATGATCTGCGTCTGCAGATATGTCTTCTGATAAAAGCTCTCCTCGATCAACTTAGGGAAATTGAATCCGAAAGAGATCAGAAATGCTGCTGCCTGCAATGTCTCCGGTGTCGTATTGGAATACTGGAATACACCGGTATCGTGGATGATGCCGGTGTACAGTGCTTCCGCAATATCTCTGTCAATAAGTTCCACATCCATGATGTGATACAATACCTCGCAGGTACTGCCCACCTCAGGACGGACGAGATTTACATCACCACAGCCGGAATTGCTGATGTGATGATCGATGTTGATCTTCTTTTTCGCATTCTGGTAATATTTCTCCGCATCTCCAAGTCTATCTTGGCTGCAATCCAGTGCAAAATACACATCAAACGGATCCTGCCCCGGGCATTCGGTCTGAATCTCATCGTATCCCTTCAGATAGGAAAACTCTTCGGAAGGCTTCTGTAAATATACCGTAACCTCTGCTTCCGGAAGGAGTTTACGCAGGTACCTCTGCAAGGACAGACATGCACCCGCGCAGTCTCCGTCGGGACGAATATGCCCGCTGATGCCGATTCTTTTTGCGCCACGACATTCTTCACGCAAATCCATTATTCGTCACCTTCCTCTGTCTCTTCCGTATCTTCCACAACTTCATTATCCGGCTTCTGTGCCTCATCCGCAGCAATGACTTCATCGATCTTGTGGGACATATTGACACCGTATTCGATGGACTGGTCCATCACAAAAGTAATGTCCGGAGTATTGCGCAGATTAATGGTACGCGCCAGTTCTCTGCGGATAAAGCCCTCGGCGCTCTTTAAGCCCTGCAGGGTAGATTTTCTGACTTCTTCATCTCCCAACACACTGATCCATGCCTTACAGCTCTTTAAATCCGGTGCCACTTCCACAGCGACCACACTGGTCCAGGGACTGATCCGGGGGTCTTTCAGACCGCCCCGGATGATCTCTGCCAGAACGCGCTGTACTTCCCCGTTGACACGGGTATTTTTTACACTATTTTTTCTCATTCTTATTCCTTCTTACTTCAAACCTAAACCATGATATACCGGAAGTTTCGCTTCGTATCACACCGGAAGTTTCGCGAAGCGAAACTTCGCGCTAAAGCTTTAGAATATCTTAGGCGTGGTATTTTCACGCCTTAGATATTCTCTTTAGCGTGGTACCTCCACCATGATGTAGGCTTCTACGATATCCAGCTCCTGCATCTTGTCAAAGCCTTCGAATACGAGACCACACTCATATCCGGCCTTAACTTCCTTCACATCATCCTTAAATCTCTTCAAGGAAGCCAGGTTGCCTTCGAAGATCTGCTCGCCCTCACGGGTGATACGAACCTTACAGCCTCTCTGGAACACACCGTCCAGAACATAGGAACCTGCGATGTTACCGATAGCGGATGCCTTGAAGATCTGACGAACCTCTGCATGACCGATCACCTTCTCCTCGTATACGGGATCCAGCATACCCTTCATGGCAGCTTCGATATCTTCGATAGCCTGGTAGATGACCTTGTACAGACGTACATCCACGCCCTCTCTCTCTGCGGTTGCCTTGGCAGTCGCATCGGGACGAACGTTGAATCCGATGATGATCGCGTTGGACGCACTTGCTAAAGATACGTCGGACTCATTGATGGCACCTACGCCGCCGTGGATACATTTTACTACTACTTCTTCATTGGACAGCTTCATCAGGGACTGCTTTACTGCTTCTACGCTACCCTGTACATCAGCCTTGACGATCAGGTTCAGTTCCTTCAGATTACCCTCCTGGATCTGGCTGAACAGATCATCTAAGGACATTCTGCCCTTGGTCTCTTCCAGCATCTTTTCCTTATTCTGTGCCAGGTAGGTCTCTGCATAAGATTTTGCTGTCTTATCATTATCATGTGCCAGGAATACTTCACCGGCACTGGGAACATCAGACAGACCCAGGATCTCTACGGGAGTAGAAGGTCCTGCTTCCTTGACTCTGCGTCCCTTGTCATCGATCATGGCTCTTACCTTACCATGAGCCACACCTGCAGAGATAAAGTCTCCCACATGCAGGGTACCCTTCTGTACCAGTACGGTAGCCACAGGACCGCGTCCCTTATCCAGCTCTGCCTCGATGACCAGACCTCTTGCCTGACGCTTCGGATTTGCCTTCAGCTCCAGAACATCTGCAGTCAGCAGAACCATTTCCAGAAGATCTTCAATACCCTCTCTGGATTTTGCAGATACCGGTACACAGATGGTGTTTCCGCCCCAGTCCTCTGCGATCAGACCATACTCAGTCAGTTCCTGTTTTACACGTTCAATATTTGCACCTGGCTTATCGATCTTGTTGATCGCAACAATCACCTCTACACCGGCTGCTTTCGCATGATTGATTGCTTCGACAGTCTGCGGTTTCACACCGTCGTCTGCTGCAACTACAAGGATTGCAATATCGGTAGAATTAGCACCTCTCATACGCATAGCTGTGAATGCTTCATGTCCCGGTGTATCCAGGAATGTGATCTTTCTGCCAGATACCGTTACCATATATGCACCAATGTGCTGGGTAATACCGCCAGCCTCACGGTCTGTTACATTTGTATGGCGGATTGCATCCAGAAGAGAGGTCTTACCATGGTCTACATGACCCATAACACATACGACCGGTGCTCTCTGTACCAGAGTGTCTTCCGGATCTTCCGTATCCTCCAGAAGCTTTCCGATTACATCCTCTTTTACTTCCGGTTCCGGATCAAAATTATATTCCAGTGCGATCTCTCCTGCTGCCTCGAAGTCCAGCTCAGAGTTCACAGTCAGCATCTTTCCTTCCAGGAACAACTTCTTGATGATCGCAGACGGCTGGATCTTCATGCGGTCTGCCAGATCAGAGATGCTGATCATCTCCGGAAGCTGCAGTTTCTTCGGCTCGGAAGAATCCTTCTTCACTACCGGCTGCGGTTCCGGTTTGATGAACCGTCCCGGTTTGTTCTTCAGCTTGCTGATATCCTCATCTTTGTACTGCTTTTCCTGCTTCTGATGATTACGGTTATCGTATCTTCTGTTTTCCGGTTTGGTCTCCACCGGTGTATCGAAGGAACGGTTCATCTGACGGCCTGCACCACCTCTTGCGCCCTGTCCTCCACGGCTGTCACGTCCACCATTCTGCGGACGGTCGCCTCTGTTATATCCCGGACGATCTCCACCACGTCCCTGTCCGTCGCGGTTGTATCCCGGTCTGTCTCCACGTCCCTGTCCATCACGGTTACCTTGTGGACGGTCGCCTCTGTTGTATGCTGGTCTGTCTCCGCGTCCCTGTCCGTCGCGATTACCCTGCGGACGGTCGCCTCTGTTATATCCCGGTCTGTCTCCGCGTCCCTGTCCGTCACGGTTACCCTGCGGACGGTCGCCTCTGTTGTATCCCGGTCTGTCTCCGCGTCCCTGTCCATCACGGTTACCCTGCGGACGGTCGCCATAGCTTCTGCGCTCACCATTTGCAGGACGATCAGCTGCCGGTCTTGCCGGTCTTGCTGCAGGTGCTGCTGTGCCTTCGCGTTTCGGTGCTGCTGTTGATGCTGCAGGTGCTGCCGTTGTCCCTGCGGACGCTGTTGCTCCAGCTGGTGCTGTTGCCGGCTTTGCCGCTGCCGGTCTTGCCGCTGCCGGTCTTGCCGCAGGTTTTGCTGCGCTTTTCTGAGTCTGCGGACGACGCTCCGGACTCTTCTTGTCTCTGCTGTTCTCCGGATTGTGTACTACTACGAATTTTTTCTTCTTTGCCGGAGCTGCTCCTTCTTTTTTAGCTTCCTGCTGCCCGGAACCTACTGCTCCGCGCACCAGTTCTGCCTGATTATCTTCAAGTGTTGCCATATGTGTTGTCACCTCTATATTTTTCTCTGCCAGCAGAGAAATGATTTCCCTGCTTGTTTTGTTCAGTTCCTTTGCGAGTTCATAAACTCTGATATGCTTGTTTGGCATGATTTTCAATGCCCCCATTCCCTGTATTTACTCTAATACCCGGATCGCCGCAGCGGCCAGTCCTTCGTCTTCCACTGCTACAGACATTCGGAATTCCTTCCCACATGCTGATCCCAGTTCTGCGCTGCTGCACGCTACATACAGCGGTACTTTGTAATACTCGCAGAGACTGCGGATCTTCTTCTTTGTATTTTCAGAGGCTTCCTCTGATACCACAACCAGCTTCGCTTTGCCCTTGCGGACAGAATTCTCCACAGAAAATTCACCGCTGACACTTTTGCGTGCTCTGGTCGCCAGCCCGATATAAGAGAGAACTTTAGCTTTCTGCAATTGCTTCCATCTCCTTTTCCAGGGCTTCGTATACTTCTGCCGGGATCTGTGCCTTCAGGGATCTCTCCAATCCTCTGGATTTTACTGCTTTCTGAAAGCATTCCCTGCTTCTGCACAGATATGCGCCGCGACCGTTTTTCCGGCCAGTGGCATCCAGCACGATTTCATTCTCTGTTGTGCGTAAGATGCGTACCATATCTTTCTTGTTCTTCATCTCACCACAGCCGGTGCACTGACGCATCGGTACTTTTTTCACTGTTCCCAAACTGTCCGCTCCTATTCCTCTGCGTTCTCGTCTTCTACAGTACCTTCCGCATACTCATTTTCATCATATGCTTCCTCTTCATCCTCATCTTCATCGTAGAATCCTTCGTAGAATCCCTCGATAGCATTTGCCTGACTCTCGCTCTTGATATCAATCTTGAAGCCAGTCAGACGTGCTGCCAGACGTGCATTCTGTCCCTCTTTACCAATGGCAAGGGAGAGCTGATAATCCGGAACAACAACTTTTGCAGTCTTCTCTTCCACATCTGCCAGAACCACAACAACCTTTGCCGGGCTCAGTGCATTCTCGATCAGAAGTGCCGGGTTCTCATTCCAGTTAATGATATCGATCTTCTCACCGCGAAGCTCATTGACAATAGAGTTAACTCTTGCACCATTCATACCAACACATGCTCCTACCGGGTCAACATCCGGATCGTTGGACCATACAGCGATCTTGGTTCTGGAACCTGCTTCTCTGGCAATGCTCTTGATCTCTACGATGCCATCTCTTACTTCAGTAACCTCAGATTCGAACAGTCTCTTTACCAGCTCCGGATGCGTACGGGATACCAGGATCTTCGGTCCTTTTGTGGTGTCCTTAACTTCCAGAATATAAACCTTGATACGCTCAGTCGGAGTATATACCTCTCCTTTGACCATCTCGTTCTCGTTCAGGATCGCATCTACTTTACCAAGATTTACGCTGACATTTCTTCCAATATAACGCTGTACCACACCGGTAACCACGTCTTTTTCTTTTGCATAATACTGATTGAACAGAACTTTACGCTCTTCCTCACGGATCTTCTGAAGAATCACGTTTCTTGCATTCTGTGTGGTGATACGGCCGAACTCTTTGGATTTGATCTCCTCACGGACAATATCTCCCAGCTCGTACTTCTTATCCAGAAGCTTCGCTTCTGCCAGGCTGATCTGAGTATCCGGATCTTCCACCTGCTCCACAACAGTCTTCTCTGCATATACATGGAAATCACAGGTATCTCTGTTGATCTCTACACGGAAATTCTCTTTTTCTTTTCCGAAATGGCTCTGACATGCAGTGATCAGAGAATTTTCGATGGCATCCAGCATAACATCCTTGCTGATATCTTTCTCTTTTTCCAGAATCTCCAGTGCCGTTTTCAGTTCAGTGTTCATTTTTTGTTCTTTCCTCCTTAAAAATCAAACGCCAGCCGGATCAGCGCGATGTTCGACCGCTCGATCACCAGTGTGGCTTCATCCTCAAACTCCAATGTTACTGTATCTTTATCCCAGGCTTTTAAGATACCGGTGAATTCCTTCTGTCTGTCGATCGCACGGAACAGTCTCACATCTACGGACTCTCCAATACTTCTCTCAAGATCTTTGTCTTTCTTCAGCGGTCTTCCAAGCCCTGGGGAACTTACCTCAAGAATATAGCTTTCCTCAATAAAATCCTGTTCATCCAGAAGATCTGACAGTCGTCTGCTGACGGTCTCGCAGTCATCCACGCCAATTCCACCCGGCTTATCAATGTAAGCTCTTAAGAACCAGTTGCCGGCTTCCTTTACAAATTCCACATCCACCAGTTCAAACTGATGCTCTTCCATGATCGGAAGCAGGAGCTGCTCTGTCTTCTGTTCATATGTCTCTCTCTTAGTCAATCTTATCCTCCTTCTGAAAATCTCCTATACAACTAAGAAGGAGTGGACTTTTGTCCACCCCTTTCTTCAGTCTACGTATCATGTTATTCCCAGTATAACACAACATCCACTAAAATCAAGCCTTTTCGCAAAAAAAGTTACTATTCACAGCGATAAAGATATACATTCTGACTCGTCGTGCTCGCACGTAAGAGGCTGACTGTATATCTTTATCATGCCTGCGAAGCAGGAACTCCACCCACGTAAGCAGTCTTAGCTCCGTCAAGAGCGAAACTGGAGCCTCTTAACAGAGGCGACGAGTGCGCATGTGGGTGGAGTTCTGTGAATATTCTTTAAATCCTTGCTTACAGTCTTGCCACTCCGGTCTTTCTTGCGGCATCTGCAACGGCAGCAGCCACTGCCTTGCCCACTCTCGGATCAAATGCTTTCGGAATGATGTAATCTTCGCTGAGTTCTTCATCTGTGATCAGCTCTGCCAATGCGCGGGAAGCTGCCAGCTTCATCTCATCATTGATATCTTTGGCACGTACATCAAAAGCCCCACGGAAGATACCCGGGAAAGCCAGCACATTGTTGATCTGGTTCGGAAAATCGCTGCGGCCGGTGGCAACCACTCTTGCACCACCTGCTTTTGCATCATCCGGGAAGATCTCCGGTGTGGGATTCGCACATGCGAACAGGATTGCATCCTGATTCATGGTCTTCACCATCTCAGTTGTTACCACACCCGGTGCGCTGACTCCTATAAATACGTCTGCACCAACCAGCATATCTGCCAGGCTTCCGCTGCGTTTCTCCAGATTGGTCATTTTTGCCATCTCTTCCTTTATTGGATTCATATCTTCCGTACGTCCCTCATAGATAGCACCTTTCCGGTCACACAGTGTGATATGTTTCACACCCGCAGTCAAAAGCAGTCTGGTAATAGAGATTGCTGCCGCACCTGCCCCATTGACAACCACTTTTACTTCCTCTTTCTTCTTGCCAACCAGTCGAAGAGCATTGGTCAGTCCCGCCAGTGTGATAATGGCAGTTCCATGCTGATCATCGTGGAAGATCGGAATATCGCATTTTTCTTTCAGCTTTCTCTCAATCTCAAAGCAACGAGGTGCGGAAATATCTTCCAGGTTCACACCTGCAAAGCTGCCGGAGATCAAATAAATGGTATTGACGATCTCATCCACATCATGACTCTTGATGCACAGCGGAAATGCGTCCACATCGCCAAATGCCTTGAACAGTACACACTTTCCTTCCATAACCGGCATACCCGCCTCCGGTCCGATATCGCCAAGACCAAGGACCGCACTTCCATCGGTCACTACCAGGCAAAGATTGTGACGGCGGGTCAGGTCATAGCTCTTCTCCACATTCTTCTGGATCTCCAGACAAGGCTGTGCCACACCCGGCGTATAAGCCAAAGACAGGTCATCCTTTGTAGCAACCGGAACTGTTGCAACAACCTCGATCTTACCTTTCCATTCCTCATGAAGTCTCAGTGATTCTTTTGCATAATCCATATAAATATATCCTCCAATATTTTTTCAGTTAATCATCAGCGGGAATTTGCCAGGGCAAATACCGCCAGCACCCCCACACCGGTATGCGCACCGATAACCGGTCCCACATACTCGATCTGCACATCTTCCATTCCGTAATCTATGATCAACTTCTGTTTGATGGCCTCTGCTTCCTCCAGACAGTCCCCATGACTGATAAATACGGTCTTCTCTCCGTCCCTGATCCGTTCCATCAGATCTTTGATAATTGTCTGGATCGCTTTTTTTCTGCCGCGAACCTTTCCGATCACTTCCAGTTTTCCTTCTTCATTGACCCGAATGATTGGCTTGATCCCCACCATAGAACCAAGTACTGCACTGCTTCTGGACACTCTGCCTCCACGGTAAAGATGAAACAGATCATCCACTGTCACATAAGAAGCGATGTAGTCTTTATTTTTCTCACACCAGTCAGCTACTTCATCCATAGAGGCACCCTGTTCTTTCAGCTGTGCTGCTTTATATACAAGAAGTCCCTGACCCAAAGCCGCCAGCAGCGTATCGATCACGACAATTTTACGCTCCGGATACTCATCCTGCAGCTCTTCCGCTGCGATCCGGGCACTCTGACAGCTTCCGCTTAAGCCTGAAGAAAATGCCAGATGCAGAATATCTTTTCCTTCTTTCAGTAATGGTTCAAATGCTGCTTTTGCCTGCTCCGGATTCACCTGTGATGTTGTTGGCATGGCTCCTTCCCGAATATTGTCATACAACTGTTTTGGTGTGATTGGATTCTCTGAATTGTAAATCTTTCCGTTTAAGATGCAGCTCAAAGAAATCATGGTTATCTGATGCTCTTTCAGATAAGCTTCTGAAAGGTCTGCACTGCTGTCGGTACTGATCACATAAGATCTCATGGTTTCTGTCCTCCTCCATATATATGCAATTAATAGTTTCCAAGAATCTTGAAATTAACAGCCTCTTCCATAATACCGCGGATCGCATTTTTCACCGCACTGTCATCCAGATTGCCTTCAAAATCCACAAAGAAATGGTATTCCCAGTTTCTCTCCGGAATCGGTCTGGACTCAATCTTACACATATTAAGATCGTTATAAATAATATGAGACAAAATATTATAGAGACTTCCACTGGTATGGGGCAGTTCAAAACAGATGCCCACCTTCTTCGCATCCGCCTCATACATCTTCCGGTTGGTAACAATGATGAAACGAGTGGAATTGAAACGGTTATGATTGATCGGCATCTCAAGCACTTCCAGACCGTGATAGCCAGCTGCTGCCGGGCTTCCGATAGCTACCTGGCTTCTGTCCTTGTCTTCTGCCACTTTCTTGGCCGCCATGGCCGTATTGGAAAGACTGATCCGCTGCCAGTCAGAATGCTTATCCAGATAGACAGAACACTGCATCAGTGCCTGCGGGTGGGAATAGACCGTTCGGATCTCATCCAGAGATGTTCCCGGCAGTCCCAACAGGGCATGGTTGATCTTCAGGATCTGTTCTCCCACAATGTAATTGTCATATTCTTCCAGCAGATCATAGATGTCATTGACTTCTCCTGCTGATGAATTCTCGATAGGAAGCACAGCATAATCTGCCACACCTTCCTTAATAGCCTCCATGCAGTCCCGCCAGGTCGGAACATGAAACGCATTGGCATCTTTGCCAAAATACTGCAGGGTTGCTTCATGTGCATAAGCACCTTCCACACCCTGATACACCACACGACAGTGCTTTCTGTCAATATGATCAATTCTTGTAAATGGAAGGTTTCCGGAAACTCCTTCCTCTGCCAGCAGCTGATATTGAAGCTTCCTGCTCATAGCCATAACCTGCTGAAACAGTTCCTGGATTCCATGACGGTTGAAGCTGTCATTGGTAAGATTTCCCAGAGTTTCCAGCTTCTCCAGCTCTCTCGCCCGGTCCAGCACTTTCTTTCCATTAGCAATCTTATATTCTGCCACCTGACGGCTGACACCCATTCGTTCCTCAAAAAGCTCCACGATCTGCCGGTCGATCCGGTCAATATCCTGCCGAAGCTTGCTTAAATCTTCCATCTTACTCCTCTCTGCCCGTCTTCTTCCACACCAGACGGGTCATCTCGCCCAGATAGGATAACGAACCGAATGCCACAATGGCATCCTCTTTTTCTGCTTTCTCATATGCCAGATCCACAGCTGCCGCAAGGCTTTCTGCAGCCTGCACATGAGAGTTGTATTTCTTCACCGTATTGGCCAGCTCTTCTGCCAGCAACGCCCTCGGATTGTCCGGTGTCATAACTGTGATCACCTCTGCTGCCAGCGATACTGTCTGCCGGACCACCTCTTCATATTCCTTATCTGCCAGCACACCCATGATAAAGATCAGCCTCTTGCCCGGCAGATCCCGCTCTACACTGTCACGGAATACCCTTGCTGCATCCCGGTTGTGGGCGCCATCCACGATAAACAACGGATCTCTGGCAATGGCACTGAACCGTCCCAGCCAGACTGTCTTCTTCATACCGGCTTTCAGTGCTTCCTCAGATATCTCATAGCCTTTTCTCTTCAGCTCATCCAGCACTTCCAGTGCCAGTGCCCCGTTCAGAAACTGATATTCTCCTGCAAGGGCGATCTCCACCTGCGCATGTTCTTTGTAACTGAAGATCTGACCTTCCAGTCCACGCTTCTCGATCTTTATCTTCTCTGGCTCTACACAGATCAGTTCACAGCCTTCCTGCTCTGCTTTTTTCCGAACAGACACAGCTGCTTCCGGCTGCTGACTTGCACTGACCACTGTACATCCAGGCTTTATGATCCCTGCCTTATGCTCAGCAATCTCTCCCAGCGTATTTCCAAGAAATCCCATATGATCCATACTGATGGATGCCAGTACAGCCACCTTCGTATTCCTGATCACATTTGTCGCATCCAGTCTGCCACCCATGCCGACTTCCAGTACCACCAGATCACAGTTCTGTTCCGCAAAATAAAGAAATGCAATGGCAGTCTCCATCTCGAACATGGTCGGATGCTGTCTGCCTTCTGCCAGAAGCTGGTCTCCTGCAGCCTTCACCTTCTCTGTCAGCCGGATCAGATCTTCTCTGGAAATATAGGATTCATTAACCTGGATCCGTTCCCGGTAACTGAAGATCGTTGGCGAAATATATCTTCCTACTTTATATCCGGCTTCCTTCAGAACCGTCGATACATAAGCCAGCACGGAACCCTTCCCATTGGTTCCTGCAATATGCACAAAAGTCAACTGATCCTGCGGATTTCCAAGCAGGCTCAACAGATTCCGGATCGGTTCTACACTGAATTCACCAGAATACTGATTGCAGTCTGCAAGATATGTTTTTGCTTCTTCATATGTCATGTCTGTCACACTTTCATCTGTTTACTATCAAATAATCCAGAACCTCATTTGCAAAAGCCCGAATCATTATCAGTATAGTATAATCTGTCACATATTTCAAATACTACGGACATGATGAAACGAAATTTTTTATTATGTGGACTCCTTGGATGGTCCCTTGAAATCTTCTGGACCGGTCTTCATTCTCTGTTTAAAAGAGACAGACAACTCATGGGCCACTCTTCCCTGTGGATGTTTCCCATCTACGGAAGTGCCGCTTTCCTGGCTCCTCTCATGCACAGACTCCAGAAGAACTGCATCTGGAAAAGAGGCCTTATCTATATGTTATGCATCTATCTGGGTGAATATATCAGTGGAAGACTGTTAAAACGCAAAGATATGTGTCCCTGGGATTACAGCGATTGCCCGCTCCAGTATCAGGGTGTGATCCGCTTTGATTTTGCACCGCTGTGGTTTCTGACAGGTCTTCTGTTTGAACGGGTGATCCTGTACAGATCAAGCAATCAGGATTCTGAATTTTCGCAAAATTAGGTCTTGCTTTTTAAGATGTGATAGTGTATTCTCTTGGGTTAGGGAGATTTGAAGAATACACTCCCACATCTCAAAAACACACTTAGGAGGTATCTATGAGACATCTGATGAGTCCTCTGGATTTCAGTGTCGAAGAACTGGATCAGTTATTGAATCTGGCTCATGATATTGAATTACACCCAGAGAAATACGCCCATGCCTGTGACGGCAAAAAGCTCGCCACACTGTTTTATGAACCGAGTACCCGTACACGTCTTAGTTTTGAAGCTGCCATGTTAAATCTTGGAGGCAGTGTTTTAGGTTTTTCTTCTGCGGCAAGCAGTTCCGCTTCCAAAGGTGAAAGTGTTTCCGATACCATTCGTATGATTTCCTGTTACGCCGATATATGTGCTATGCGTCACCCAAAGGAAGGTGCTCCGATGGTAGCAAGCATGGCTTCTTCTATTCCGGTCATCAATGCCGGCGACGGCGGTCATCAGCATCCCACGCAGACATTAACCGATCTTCTTACGATCCGTTCCTTAAAAGGACGGCTTGATCATTTTACCATTGGTCTGTGCGGAGACTTAAAATTCGGTCGTACTGTTCACTCTCTGGTACGTGCACTGTCCCGCTATGAAGGTGTAAACTTTATCTTCATCTCTCCGGAAGAATTAAAAGTACCGGATTATATTAAAGAAGATGTATTGAAAGCAAATAACATTCCATACCAGGAAGCAGAACGTATCGAAGACGTAATGCCGGAGCTGGATGTTCTTTATATGACCCGTGTGCAGAAAGAACGTTTCTTCAACGAAGAAGACTATGTACGTCTGAAAGATTTCTACATATTGAATAACCAGAAGATGAAGCTGGCCAAAGACGATATGATCGTTATGCATCCGCTCCCAAGAGTGAATGAGATCTCTGTAGAAGTGGACAAGGATCCGCGTGCTGCTTATTTCCGTCAGGTACAGTACAGTGTCTACGCACGTATGGCTCTGATTCTCACATTGCTGGAGGTAAAAGTATGTTAAATATTGGCGGACTTCACGAAGGCTTTGTACTTGACCATATCGAAGCCGGTAAAAGTATGGAGATTTATAAATATCTGAACCTGGACAAATTTGACTGCTGTGTAGCGATCATTAAAAATGCACGCAGCAACAAGATGGGCAGAAAGGACATCATCAAGATTGAATGCCCGATCGACCAGATCGATCTGGATGCTCTTGGTTTTATTGATCACAATATTACGATCAATATCATCAAAGATGATAAAATTGTGGAGAAAAAGACCTTATCTCTTCCGAAAGAGATCCACAACGTAGTCAGCTGCAAAAACCCGAGATGTATCTCCTCTATTGAGCAGGAGCTGGAACAGGTATTCGTCCTGACAGATCCGGTGAAAGGGATCTACCGCTGCAAATACTGTGAAGAGCAGTATCACAGACATAAGAAAAT
>OGII01001688.1_pt1 | contig 14638 bp, 8 predicted proteins | sample 1571701 | NCBI WGS metagenome assembly OGII01 (sample SAMEA2581950, study PRJEB24529) | metagenome | biome: Human gut stool | place: China | collected 2011
ATCTTCAATTTTACTTTTTTGAATTATACGGCAAAATCGGCAAGCATCTTACGATGCTTGCCGATTTTATTTTACTGTTCTCTGTTCAGAGAAAATTTTATGTAAACTCGTTTTCGACGCTTGATAAAAACCCGCGGAGCAACAGTGCTGTTATCGTTAGAAATTTCTGCTTTTTTTCGACAAATTACGCATTTGGTGCTTGCATTCAACCATTGTGTGAAGTAAAATAAAAAAGAATAAGCGTCATTCCGGGCGGGGGCTTATGCTGTTTTTCCATTGCATGGCCTCCGTCCTTACGTTATATTACATTGCTCTATCCCCCACCTTTTATCGGACGGAGGTTTCCGCATGAACAAGCACCTGTCACAGGAAGAGAAAAATGCGCTGGCATCGGAATTTGCCTATCATGGTCAAAAATCCGGCATCATCGGCGGATACTGTGAAGCGGATTTTCCGCTGTATTACGCCAACGAGGAAATGGCGGCTATGCTCGGTTATGGCAGTGTGGACGAGCTTGCCGATGCCATCGGCGGCAAGGTGGCGGGCACCATTCACCCCGACGATATGCTGCAGGTAGAGCAGGACTTGGGCGGGCGTTTTTACGAGGGCATGACCTACGAAACGACCTATCGCATGCCGCGGAAAGACGGCTCGTGGTTTTGGGCGGTGGACAAGGGCAAGGGGATCCGTGCCGAGGATGGGCGGCTGGCGATCCTCAGCATTTGCACCGATATGAGCGACTTTTTACAGCGGCAAAAAGAGCTGGAAGCCAAAAACAAGGTATCGGATTATCTGTTCAAAAATCTGCCGGGCGGCTATGTCCGCTGCTCCACGGATGAGGATTTTTCTCTGCTTTATATCAGCGAGCGATTTTTGGAGATTCTCGGATGGACAGAGCAAGAGATTCGCACAAAATTTGACAACAAGTTTATAAATCTGGTGCATCCGGATGACCGGCTGAATTTGCAAAAATATACCAATTTGGTTCTTGACAGCGAGATAGATACGCCGCTTGAAAACGCCACTTACCGGCTGTTGGGAAAAGACGGCTATCACTGGATTCTGGATGCCACGGTAAAGGTGTCAGCTTCCGGTCAGACATTTTTGCAATGCATTATTTCGGATATCAACCAGTTTATTTCTGAAAAAAATCAGCGGGAAATCCAGTTGCAGCGTTCGCTTGCCGCTTCCGAAGAGCGGTACGAGATCATCAACGCATTGGGAAACATTTATCAGGAGCTCAGCGTGGTGGATCTGAATGCTCAAACCTATACCATTGTTTCGGGATATGGCGCATCGCACCAGTATCAAGGGCGTGTCGGGTCGCTGAGCGAGCTGCAGCAATTTATTTTGGAGCAGATCATTGTGCCGGAGCAGGTAGAGGACGCCAAGGCGTTTCTGGATTTTTCCACCGCGTCGGATCGTTTGGGCAACAAGCCCTATATCGCTCACGAATTACAAGGGCAAAACCACACATGGTATTTGGTAAGCTTGATCGTGAAAAGCCGGGATACGGACGGCAACATTACACATCTGATTCTGGCGGTGCGCAACATCGACAATCAAAAAGCCCGCGAATCTGCCTACCAGAAAATCTTGAGGATGCTGCGACAAACGCCCGCCGGGCGAACGAAGCCAAAACCAATTTTCTCCGCCGCATGAGCCACGACATCCGCACCCCGCTCAACGGAATCATTGGGCTTTTGAAAATCAACGAAACCCATTTTGATGATAAAGAGCTGGTGCGGGAGAACCAGAAAAAGATGGAGGTTGCAGCCAACCATCTGTTGTCGCTCATCAACGATGTGCTGCAGATGAGCAAGCTGGAGGACGGTAGCGCGGTGTTGACGCACGAATTCATCAGCTTGGTGGATTTGACACAGGATATTGTCAATATTATCATCGGGCGCGCGGTGGAGGCGGGCATTGAATGGGATTATGAAAAAGGCAAATCTGTCATCCCCTACCCCTATATTTACGGCAGCCCGGTGCATTTGCGGCAGATATTTTTGAATATTTACGGAAACTGCATCAAGTACAACCGCCCCGGCGGAAAGATCGTCACCATTGTGGATACGCTGGGAGAATGTGACGGTGTTTGTACCTATCGCTGGACCATCACCGACACCGGCATCGGCATGAGCGAAGAGTTTTTGAACCATATTTTTGAACCGTTTGCCCAGGAAAAGAGTGATGCCCGCAGCGCTTATCAGGGCACCGGTCTTGGTATGTCCATCGTCAAAGGGCTGCTGGACCAAATGGGCGGCACCATCTCCATCACCAGTGAGGTGGGCGTCGGTTCCACCTTTGTGATTGCCATTCCCTTTGAGATTGCTCCGCCGCCTACCGAAGTATCGGTGCTGCCGGTTGCAGCCGAACACAGCCTTCGCGGGCTGCATCTGATGCTGGCCGAGGATAATGATTTGAACGCCGAGATCGCCCAGACGCTGTTGGAGGACGAGGGCGCCGCTGTCACCATTGTGGGCGACGGAAAACAGGCGGTGGAGCTGTTCGCCCAAAGTGCCCCCGGAACCTTTGATGCGATCCTCATGGACATGATGATGCCGGTGATGGACGGCTTGGCGGCGACGAGAACCATTCGCGCGCTGGAGCATCCCGATGCAAAAAGCATCCCGATCATTGCCATGACAGCCAACGCGTTTAAGGAGGATGCCGACAAATGTCTGGCAGCCAGCATGAACGCCCATCTGGCAAAGCCGCTGGACATCCGCAAGGTCACGACCACCATTGCGCGGCTGTGCTATACAACAGACACACATTAACAACTCCTATATTGCCAAAAAGGGCTGACAGAACATTCTGTCAGCCCTTTTGGGATGCTGTATTCGGTTTTTCGATCGGCGGTTACAGCTCGAACAGCGGCGCCCACATCGGTGTGTTATGCATCGACATAAACTCGTCCCCTGCCACCACAATGTGATCCAGCAGCGCGATACCCGCCGGTGACAGCACCTTGCGCAACTGCTGGGTGGTCGCCACATCCTCACGCGAGGGGACGGCGCTGCCGCCCGGGTGGTTGTGCGCCAGCACCACCGCCGTAGCGTTGTGGCGCAGCGCCGTTTGCAAAATCAAACGGGTGTTGATCTGGGCCGCGTTGACGCTGCCCTCGGTCACAATGCCGGCGTGGCGCACCCGATAGCGGCTGTCCATACAGATCAGCAGCACCGCTTCGTGCTCCAGTCCGGCGAAAAACGGCACCGCATATTCGCCCATACGCTGGTAGCTTTTCAGCACCGTTTCCGCCTGTTGCTGATCCTTGGCGTATTCGCGCGCCAGCTGCTTGCAAAAGCAGATCAGCACCGCTGCGTTTTCCGACATACCGGGGATGCGGCACAGCTCCTCATACGGCGCGTCCAGCACGCCGGACAGCGAGCCGAACGCCTCCATCAGGCGGTGCGCCAGCTCGTTGGTGTCGCGGCGTGGAATGCCGAAGAACAGCAGCATTTCCACGATCTGGTGCCGTTCAAAATGCGACAGCCCCTCCTGCAAAAAGCGCTGCTTGACCCGCTGGCGGTGTCCTGCGTGCACCGGCTGATCCATGCCGTTTTCCTCCCCCGCTGTTGCTTATTTCCGGCTGCCGGGTTTATAGGGAGCCGGTGCCCCCGCTTTGCACAGCGGGCATTCGTCCGCTTCCCACGATTCGACATCCAGCGAGATCACCGCATGGAACGGCACACCGAAATCGATCTTGCCGCCGGTGCGATCCACGATGGAGCCAACGCCCACCACTTCGCCGCCGGCCGCTTTGACCAGATCCATCACCTCGCGCACCGAACCGCCGGTGGTGATAACATCCTCCACCAGCAGCACTTTTTGACCCGGCTGCACCGCAAAGCCGCGGCGCAGCGTCATGGCGCCGTTTTCCCGCTCGGCAAAGAAGTTTTCGCAGCCCAGCGCACGGCTGACTTCATACGCCATCTGCACCGCGCCCATGGCGGGGCCGATGACCACTTCCACACCGTCGTTGCGATAATAATCCGCCAGCGCCGCGCACAGCTCCTCGCTGTAGCGGGTGTTGCGGAAAATTTTGGCGCATTGCAGATAGCGGTTGGAATGGCGACCGGAGGTGAGCAGGAAGTGACCCTCCAGCAGCACACCGGCTTCTTTGAAAATCTCCAGAACGCGTTCTTTGGAAATCATATCGGTTTTCTCCTTTATTCTGTAAATTTCGATGGTTCGAAAAGAGTATATCACATTTTTTATCATTTGAAAAGGGGCGGCGATATGGTATAATACCACTATATTTCATTTTTTAACAGAAAGGCGAATCGCCATGCAGCTTTTGACCATTCAAAAAAACGACGCGGGACAGCGGATCGACAAGTTTTTGCAAAAAACCTTTCGGCAGTTTCCGGTGTCGATGATGTACAAATACATCCGCCAGAAGGATATTAAGATCAACGGCAAGCGCTGCACCATCTCCACCCGCCTGTGCGAGGGAGATCAGGTGGCGCTGTATGTGAAGGACGAGTTTTTGACGCGGGAAGCACCGGTATACGATTTTCTGCACGCGTCCACCCAGCTGGACATTTTGTACGAGGACGACAACCTGATGCTGCTTAACAAAAAGGCGGGGGTGCTGGTGCACCCCGACAAGCACGAATACGCCGACACGCTGTTGTTTCGCATCCAGCGATATTTATACGAAAAAGGCGAATACGACCCCGCGCAGGAAAACAGCTTTACCCCCGCGCTGGTCAACCGCATCGACCGCAACACCAGCGGCATCGTGATCGCTGCCAAAACGGCGGCGGCGCTGCGGATCCTTAACCAAAAGCTCAAGGATCGGGAAATCCAGAAATACTACCTGTGCATTGTACACGGCACGCCACAGCCGCCGCACGCGGTGTTGAAGGGTTATCTGCAAAAGGACGAGGCGCGCAATCAGGTGACGGTGCTGACCCATCCGGTGCCGGGCGGGCGCACCATTTTGACCGAATACACGGTGCTCGAGCAAAAAAACGGCCTGTCGCTGCTGGAGGTGCATCTGCTGACCGGGCGCACCCACCAGATCCGGGCGCATCTGGCATCCATCGGGCATCCGTTGCTGGGGGACGGCAAATACGGCACCAACGCGCTGAATAAGGGCACCGGCTTTCACAAGCAGGCGCTGTGCTCCTATAAGCTGGTGTTCGCGTTTACCACCCCGGCAGAGGAGCTGGAATATCTGAACGGGCGCGCATTTGCGCTGCCCCATGTCTGGTTTGCGGACGAGTTCCGCGCCGGCAAGATTCACAAGTAAGGAGGAACCGCTATGCTGCAACTGGTGTTGGGGCGTTCCGGCTTTGGCAAAACCCACTGGATTCACGCGCAGGTGGCGGATTGGGCACGCAGCGCGGAGGGTCCGCTGTATCTGTTGGTGCCCGAACAATTTTCGTTTGAAACCGAGCGCGCGCTGCTGCAGCAGTTGGGCGCAGTGCTCGCCAATCGGGTGCAGGTCATCAGCTTTTCGCGGTTGGCGGAAACGCTGTGCCCGCCCGCGGGCGGCAAGCGCATGGACGACACGGTGCGCACGCTGTTGATGAGTGAAGCGCTGACCGCCTGTGCCGACCAGCTGACGCTGTATCGGCGGCACACGGCGGATGCGGATTACATCCGCTGTCTGTTGTCGCTGCTGACCGAATGCAAGCAAAGCAGCATTTCCGCCGAACAGCTGGCGCAAACCGCCGCCGGGTTGCCGGACAGCGCGCTAAAGCACAAAACCGAAGAGCTTGGCTGCATCCTCGCCGCTTACGATGCACTGGTGGGACAGGCTTACAGCGATCCGCTGGACGATTTGTCCACGCTGACACGGCATTTGCAAGTCCATCCCCTACCTCCACAGACGCGGGTGGCGGTGGATTCGTTCAACGGCTTTACCCAGCAGGAGCTGGCGGTGCTGCAGCAGCTGATCGCGCAAAGTGAACAGGTGACGGTAGCGCTGTGCACCGATACGCTGGAACCCACGCCGGACAGCGGGTCACCGTTTGATCCGGTGACCCGCACCGCTAACCGGCTGGTGCGCATGGCGCAGGAAGCGTATGTGAAAGTGGCGGCACCGGTGGTGTTGACCGAGCGGCGCCGCACGACTGATCCGGCGCTGAACGCGGTGGAGCAACAGCTGTTTGTTCCGGCGGCACAGCCGCTGGATGCCGCGACCGAGGCGGTGACGCTGTTGAGTGCCGATGATATCTATGCCGAATGTGACGCGGTGGCGCGGCTGATCCGGCGGCAGGTGCGCTGCGGCGGCGGACACTGGCGGGATTTTTCCATTGTGGTACGCCAGCTGACGGATTACCGCGGGGTGCTGGATGTCGCGCTGGACAAACAGGGCGTGGCATATTATCTGGACAGCCGCGAAAATGTGATGACCGATTCGCTGTTTTCGCTGACCACTGCTGCGCTGCAAGTGGCGGGTGGCGAATGGAGCAGCGAGCTGCTATTGCGCATCGCTAAAACCGGGCTGGTGGGCTTATCCGCCCACTCGGTGGCGCTGCTGGAGAACTACGCGTTCACCTGGCGGGTGACCGGCAGCGGGTGGCGGCGGGAATGGGCCGACCATCCGGACGGGCTGTCGGTGCAATTTGACGAGCAAAGCCGCGACCGGCTGCATTATCTCAATTTGCTGCGTCAGCGGCTGATCGCGCCACTGGAAACGCTGGCGGGGATGTTGCGTCGCGCACCCGCGCTGACCGGTGAGGAATTTGCCCGCGCGGTGTATAGCTATCTGCTGAACGCGCGCGCCGATCGGATGCTGCGGCTGCAGGCGCGGCACTGGCAACAGGCAGGCGAAGAGGCGCTCGCCGAACGGCAGTCGCGGTTGTGGCCGCTGCTGATCGGGCTGCTGGACACCTTTGCCCACACGCTGCCCCATCCGCTGCCCGCCGAACGGCTGATCGAGCTGTTCCGGCTGGTGGTATCCGCCACCGATTTGGGCGATATTCCGCAAACGCTGGATGCGGTGCAGATCGGCAGCGCCGACCGGATGCGGTTTGCCGCGCCGCGCACGGTGTTTGTGCTGGGCGCCAACGAAGGGGTGTTCCCCGCGTATCCCGCCGGCGGCAATTTGTGGAGCACCGCCGACCGGCAGCAGTTGATCGAAGCGGGACTGCCGCTGAACGACAGTGGCGACGACGCGATTTTGGAAGAGCGGCTGTATGCGTATCAGGCGCTGGCCGCTCCCTCGGACAAGCTCATCATCAGCTATCTGCGGGGCAACGCAGCGGGCGAAACGCTGCTGCCCTCCAGCATGGTGGAAAATGTGCAGCAAATTCTGCCCCGCTGCGTCCGGTTGGACACCGCCGATATGGCGGATTATGTGGAATCGGGGCGCGATGCGTTGGAGCAGGCGGCGCGCGGATGGCGTCAGCCGGATCCGCTGGTTGCCTCGCTGAAGCAGGCGCTCGCAAAGCAAGAGGAAGCCCGCCAACCGATGGCGCTGTTGCAGCGCGCGGCGGATCAGCGCCCGGCAGCATTTGCGAATTCTACGGCGGCACGCCGCTTTTTCGGCGACGATATGCGACTGTCTCCCTCGCGGGTGGAGAAATATCACCAGTGCCGTTTTGCGTATTTTTGCCAGTACGGCTTGCAGGTGCGCCCGCGCCGCGCCGCTGATCTGGATGCGATGGAATTCGGTACACTGGCGCATTATGTGATGGAGCAGTTGCTGCCCGGTTATACGGCGCAGGGGTTTGAACACATTACCCAAAAACAGATCGCCGCCGACACCGACCGGGTGGTGGACGGCTATGTACAGGAATATATGGGCGGCACCGACGGCAAAACCCACCGCTTTTTGTATTTGCTGGAGCGGCTGAAGGTCGTCTGCCGCCAGCTGATGAAGCAGGTGGTGCGCGAGCTGCGCCAAAGCCAGTTTGTACCCACCGATTTTGAACTGGAGATCGGGCAGCTGTCCGGCGACGATGTACCGCGGGTGCCGTCGGTGGTGCTGACACTGCCGGATGGTGCCCGGATCCGGGTGCAGGGCAAGGTGGATCGGGTGGATGTGTACCGCCAAAACGATATATCGTATGTCCGCATCATCGACTACAAAACCGGACAAAAGCAATTTCGCCTGTCGGATGTGGTGGCGGGCATCAATTTGCAGATGCTGATCTACATCATGTCCATTTGGCAAAACGGCGGCGCGCGGTATGGTCAGGTGCAGCCCGCGGGGCTGTTGTATCTGCCCGCCAAGCTGCCGGTGCTGAAAGTAGATCGCTGCGCCGACGGCGACGCGTTGGAGCGCGCCGACATCCGCGCTATGCGGATGAACGGGCTGCTGCTGGATCATCCCGACATTGTGCGGGCAATGGAGGCGGACGGTGCGGGGCTGTTTGTGCCCGCGCGGATCAACGCCAAGGGTGAGCTGTCGCACGACGCAAGTGTGGCATCGCTGGCGCAGTTCGGGCAACTGAAAAAGCGGGTGGACAAGCTGTTGACCGATATGGCGGAAACGCTGCGGCGCGGCGATATTGCCGCGGTACCCGCCTGCGGCGCGGTGGAGGCGTGCACTTATTGCGAATACCGGGCGGTGTGCGAATTTGAACCGGGCGACCCGGTGCGGTTTATCGCCCAGCAGGATGCCGCCACCGTATGGAAAGAGCTCGCCGCCGAGCAGGAGCAGGAGGAACAGCATGAGTAGACAATGGACGCCGGAGCAACGGCATTGTATTGATGCGCGCGGCGGCACCGTGTTGGTGTCGGCGGCCGCCGGATCGGGCAAAACCACTGTACTGGTGGAGCGGGTGATCCGGCGCATCACCGATGAACAGCATCCGGTAGACGCCGACCGGCTGTTGGTGGTAACCTTTACCAAAGCCGCCGCTGCCGAGATGAAGCAGCGGCTGGGCAAGGCGCTCGCCGAACAAATGGCGGCGCACCCGCACGACCGGCGGCTGCAGCGGCAGCAGATGCTGCTGCCCCGCGCCCATATCAGCACGGTGCACAGCTTTTGTTCGGCGTTGCTGCGGGAAAATTTTCATTTGCTGGATATTTCGCCCCAATTCAAGGTGGCGGAGGACGCCGACGTGCGCACCATGCAGCAGGAGGCGCTTGCCGAGGTGATGGAGGCTGCCTACGAAGCCCGCGACCCCGCGTTTTTGGCGCTTGCCGAGCTGCTTTCGGGCGGACGCGATGACCGCAAGCTGACCGAAGCGGTGCTGCGGCTGTATACCTTTATCCAATCGCACCCCTTCCCCAACGACTGGCTGCAGGCGCAGGAGGCACTTTATGCCACCAACGCCCCGATTGCGAACACCACATGGGGACAAACGGTACGGCGGTATGTGTCCGGCACGCTGCACCACGGCGTAGCAATGCTGCGCAAATGGCTGCCGCCTATGCCGGACCGCTGCTCGCCGATTGCCAGCAGCTGGAAATACTGGCTGACAATTTTGATACCGAGGACAACTGGGATGACGCCATCGATATGCTGGAGCAGTTCACCTTCAACCGGCTGGGCAGCTTGCGCCAGTATCCGGACGAGCTGTTCAAAAAGCGGGTGACCGGGCTGCGCGACGAGGTGAAAAAGCAGCTGGCCGCGCTGCCCGCGCTGTTTTGCGGCAGCGAAGCCGAATGCCGCGAGGATATTGCCGTGCTGCGCCAGCCGGTGACGGCGCTGTGCGCGCTGGTGCGGCAATTCAGCGACACATACGAACAGAAAAAAGCCGCCAAGCATTGGGTGGATTTCAACGATTTGGAACATTTGACGCTGCGGCTGCTGCTCGACCGGCAGGAAAACGGCACCGTGCGTCGCACCCCGCTGGCACAGGAGCTGGCACAGCAGTTTGAAGAGGTGTTGGTGGACGAATATCAGGACACCAACGCCGCGCAGGATGCGCTGTTCCGCGCGATCTCGCGGGACGAGCAAAACCTGTTTATGGTGGGCGATGTCAAACAGAGCATCTACGGCTTTCGCCAGGCGATGCCGGATATTTTCCTCGCGCGGCAAAAGGCGTATGCCGATTATGACGGCGAGCATTTTCCGGCGACCATCACGCTGGGGCACAATTTCCGCAGCCGCGACACCGTGACCGACAGCGTCAACTTTGTGTTTTCCCAGCTGATGAGCGAACAGCTGGGGGGACTAACCTACGACGAGCACCACGCACTGATCCCCGCCGCCAGCTATCCGGAAAGCCCCGCATTTGACACCGCGTTTTATGTGATCGACGATGCGCGGCGGGAGGATCTGGACTCCAAGGACGCTGCCGAGGCGCGGCTGATCGCCGCCCGCATCCGCGAATGGATGAGCACCATGACCATCACCGACCACGGCGAAACGCGCCCGGCGCGGTATGGCGATTTCTGCATTTTGCTGCGCAGCAAATCCACCCACGCGGCGGTGTATGCGGACGAGCTTGGCCGCTGCGGAATCCCCGCGTGGACCGCCAGCTCCGGCGGCTTTTTCGCCACGCCGGAGATCGGCACCGCGCTGTCGCTGCTGCGACTGGTTGACAACCCGATGCGGGATGTACCGCTGCTGGCGGTGATGATGTCGCCGGTGGGCGGTTTTCTTCCGGATGATCTCGCCGCCATTCGCACCGGACGCACCAAAGCGCCGTTGTATGTAGCGCTGCGGGAATATGCCCGCCGGCAGGAGGACCCGCTGGCGGTGCGCTGCGATGCGTTTTTGCAGCAGATGGAGGGCTATCGCCGCTTGGCGGCGAGCGTGCCCGCCGACCAATTGATTCACCGGCTGTTCACCGAAACCGGCTTGGAGGGTTGCTTTAGCGTGCGTCCCCACGGCGAGCAGCGGGTTGCGAACCTGCGGCTGCTGCACGAATACGCCCGCCGGTTTGAGCAAGGGCGGTTTCGCGGATTGTCCGCGTTTGTCCGTTATCTTGACCGGTTGGAGGAGCAGCAAATGGATCTTGCGCCGGCTTCCACCCTGTCGGAACACGCGGATGTGGTGCGGATCATCAGTATTCATCATTCCAAAGGACTGGAATTTCCGGTGGTATTTCTCGCCGGGCTGGGGCACCAGTTTAACACCGAATCCACCAAAGGCGATCTGCTGATGCAGGCATCGCAGGGGATTGGACTGATGCGCCGCGATCCCGACACCCGCAAGCAGTTTAACACGCTGCCGCGGCAGGCGGTGGCGCTGTCCATCCGTCAGGCGGAACGCGCCGAGGAGCTGCGGGTGTTGTACGTGGCGATGACCCGTGCCAAAGAAAAGCTGTGTCTGGTCATGACGGCGCGCGATCCGCAAGCCGCGCTGACCAAGCACGCCGCCACGCTGGATAACGAACCGACCTTACCCGCCCACACGCTGCTCAGCGCCGGCAGTATGGGCGATTGGCTGATGATGGCGGCGCTGCGCCATCCCTCCGGCGGCTTTTTCCGCAAGCTGGCAGGCGAAGAGGCGCTGTCGCCGCTGCCCGCCGCCACCACATGGCAAATGGAGATCGTCCCCTCGCCCGCCCCGGCGCAGGCGGAAGAGTCATCGTCCAGTGTGCCGGCTGATCCGGCACTGGTGGAGGAAATCGACCGCCGCATCGGGTACCAATATCCCTTTGCGGCGCTGACGGAGGTACCTTCCAAGCTGGCGGCATCAGCGCTGTCGCATCGGGCACTGGCGGTGGACCATATTGCCGAGCAGCGCCCGGCGTTTTGGGAAAAGCAGCCGCTGTCCGCCGCCGAGCGCGGCACCGCGATGCACGCATTTATGGAGCACGCCGATTTCGGGCGGGCGCGCACGGATCTGCGGCAGGAGGCGGATCGACTGTTGAACGCCGGTGTCCTGAACGCCGACCAGCGGGCGGCGCTGCGGCTGCCGCTGCTGGGGCGGTTCTTTGACAGCGAGCTATGCGCGCGGATGCTGCGCTCGCCCCGCTGGCTGCGGGAGCAACACTTCACGGTGGATATGCCGCTGTCCTTTTTCGGGTATGACACGCCGCCGGACAGCACCGACGAGCGCATTGTGGTGCAGGGCATCGCCGACAGCGTGTTTGAAGAGGACGGGCAGCTGGTGATCGTGGATTACAAAACCGACCGTGTGCAAACCGACGACGAGCTGGTGCAGCGGTACCGCGAGCAGCTGCGCATTTACAAACAGGCGTTGGAGCAAACGCTGTCCTGTCCGGTGGGCGAATGCTGGCTGTATTCGTTCGCGCTGGGGCGCGCGGTACACTGTGATGTGTAAATTCGACCGGCATAAAGATTTGTGGCAAATTTTCGTTGTTATATTTCACAAATCGGCAGTTTTCGCTTGACTTTTCGACTGACTGCTCCTATAATCAAAAGGTGTTTTGCCATTTAATGGCACCATTTTGTATGACCCCTCTCTATGTCGGCTGTATGGGCGGTATAGAGAAACCGATATATGACCATATTCTGTGGCGCCCGGTGACACTTTTGTTATCAAAAAGTCACCCTGCTGTTATATGGCGGAGGTATACTGGGCTCATCGACCGTGAAAAGGAGCGGTATCATGAAAAAGCGTTTATCGGTGGTGATTCCCGCTTATAACGAGGAAGGAATCATCACCCAAACTATTGCGACCATCTCGTCTGTTCTCGACAGCGCCGACATTCCGTTTGAGCTGCTGTTTGTGGACGATGGCTCCAGGGATGCCACCTGGCAGCTGATCTGCACCGCTGCGGCGACCGATCCGCGGGTGCGCGGCATCTCGTTTTCGCGCAATTTCGGCAAAGAAGCCGCCATCTTCGCGGGAATGTCCCACGCCAAAGGCGACGGGTGCGTCATCATCGACTGCGATTTGCAGCATCCGCCGGAAAAGATCGTCGAGATGTACCATTTGTGGGAACAGGGGTACGAGGTGATCGAAGCGGTGAAAGCGGATCGCGGCAAGGAATCGGCGATGCACCGGTTGAGCGCCGCCTGTTTTTACAGCCTCATCAGCAAAGCGACCCGCATCGATATGCGGCGCGCGTCCGACTTTAAGCTGCTGGATCGCAAGGCGATGACGGTGCTGCTGAATATGCAGGAAAAGAACGCGTTTTTCCGTGCGCTGTCCTCCTGGGTCGGGTTTAAGACCACGCAGGTGGAATTTGAGGTGCAGGAGCGCACGGTGGGAGCTTCCAAGTGGTCCACCTGGTCGCTGGTGAAATACGCGATCTCCAACGTCACTTCGTTTTCCGCCGCGCCGATGCAGGTGGTCACCATTTTGGGTGCAGTCATGCTGCTGGCGGCGGTGGTGTTTGGCATTGTCGCCATTTGTCAGAAGATCGCGGGCGTGGCGCTGGGCGGATTTACCACGGTGATTTTGCTGATGCTGTTTATCGGCAGCATCACAATGATCAGCCTTGGCATTATCGGCTACTACATCGCCAAAATTTACGACGAGATCAAGGGCCGTCCCCGGTTTATCGTGTCGCATACCTGCGGCGGGGATGACAACAACTAACACAAACGCACGCAACCAGCGTAGAAAAAGCAGGCCATGATCCGCGGATTCTGGCCTGTTTTTGCGCTTGCAAACCAAACGGAGGGTTTCAATTATTATGCCATGGACACAGGGCGAAAGCCCCCTTATCAAGCAACACCGCAAACAGAGCAAACGCCCATATCTGTTCGCGTATACGCTGCTGTTCACCGTCACAGCGCTGCTGGTCTATTCGTTTTACTGGATGGCGGGCAAAAGCTTTATCTGGGTGGTGGACGGTTGGGACCAGCACTTCAAGGCGCTGGTGTATTATTCCCAGTGGCTGCGCGCCGGTGCGCGCAGTTTGCTGGTTGAACACCGGCTGCATTTCCCGACATGGGATTTTGCGTTGGGGCAAGGCGCGGATGTACTGACCACGCTGCACTATTACGCCATCGGCGATCCGCTGAATTTGCTGTCGGCGCTGGTGCCCACCCGCTGGATGGTACATTTTTACGACATCATGATCCTGCTGCGCATTTATCTGTCGGGGTTGTTCTTTTCGTTGTACTGTTTCCAGATGAAAAAGCAAAACGGGATGGCGGTGCTGGCGGGCGCACTGAGCTATGCGTTCTGCGATTTTGTGTTATTCGCCGGGGTGCAGCATCCCTATTTTATCAATCCGATGATGTATCTGCCTCTGCTGCTGATGGGGGTGGAAAAGGTGCTGGCCGGCAAACGACCGTATCTGCTGATCGTGATCGTGGCGGTGGCTGCCGTCAGCAACTTCTACTTCTTCTATGTGCTGGTGTTGCTGACCGTGATGTATGTAGCGGGGCGGCTGATTTCGCTGTATCACGGCGAGTGGCGGCAGATGGGGATGCCGTTGCTGAAGATCGCTGGTGCCTCCGCGCTGGGTGTGATGATGAGCGCGGTACTCTTTTTGCCGGTGGTCGGGGCGTTTTTGTCCGACGCGCGCATCGCGGTGGATCAAAATTCCATCCTGTTCTACCCTCTCCGGCAATACGCCTATATGCCGGCCGAGTTTTTGGCGCACACGGGGGTAAGCGGATACACCTATACGGCGCTGGGTTTTTCGGTGCTCACCTTCCCGGCGGTGATGATGCTGTTCCGCCAAAAGAAAACCAACACGCTGCTTAAAGTGTTTTTTGTGATCGGGATCGGCTGCTTTTTGATTCCTTTTGCCGGCAAGGTGTTCAACGGTTTTTCCTACGCCACCAACCGGTGGTGCTTCGGGCTGGCATTTCTGGTCGCCTACATTCTGGTGACCGTTTGGCCCTCGTTTGT
>OGII01001716.1_pt1 | contig 14456 bp, 13 predicted proteins | sample 1571701 | NCBI WGS metagenome assembly OGII01 (sample SAMEA2581950, study PRJEB24529) | metagenome | biome: Human gut stool | place: China | collected 2011
GCCAAAGGAAACGGAATTGGAGGGGCCGTATTCCATGGTATAGGTCACCGTTTCATTATAGGTGGTTTCCGGGCTGTCATAGAGATAATCTCCCACCTCATCAAAATAGGGTGAAGCCTGCAAAATGGTGATGAGCTTCGGATCGCTCCAGGTATAGCCAGCTTCTTTGTAGCTTGCCACAATACCGTCATCATCGCGGTCGATCGCGACCACCAACACATTGGGGCGTTTGTCCAACCCGAATTTCTGGTTGCGATAGACATAGCCACCCGCTTCGTACAAATAGCTTTTTGCCAATCCGTTGCTGTCGCGGGAGGCCACCCCCACCGAATGGATCGAGAAATAGTAACGGTATTTATCGTTGACGGTGGCGTTTTTGGCTTGCAGCCCCACCACAAAGAAGAGCTGTTCGCTGCCGTCATCGGTTTCTTCAAAGTTGCCAACCGCCAGTGAGGTGAGATAGCTTTTCGGGACCGTATGCGATTCGGCACCCTTATCGCCGGCGGTAAAATACGGAAGCGTGAACGGGTTGTTGATCTTTTGACCGTTGTCGTCCAGTTTGTCCGATGTATCCAGCTTGTTGGTATCTTTTTGGCAGCGATAGATATTGCCGCTGACAAAAACGCTGTCGGGGTTGGTTTTGCCGTCCATCGCCACACACGCTACCGCCACCTTGGCTCCGGCGCAATCGTTCTCGCCGGCGCCGTTTTTGGACCATTCGTTACGATCCAGCTTGCGGTATTCGATGTTGGAAAGCGAACCGTTCGCCGCCGAAAAGCTGCCGTACAGCCATTTGTCGTCTTCCAGCGTCAGGTATTCATAGCCCATGTATTTGTTGCCATTATTCTCCTCATAAACGGAGGAAACGGCATAATATCCGGCGGTCACGATCTCGTCCACGCCGTCGCCATCGATGTCGCCCGCCGCCAAGCCGGTGCAAACCGAGGTGGCGTGGTCAAAACGGACAGAAACGCTGGGCATCCCGTTCATATCCAGCGTATAGGTCTTTTCGCCGTCGGTCACATAGCCGCCGGTGCGCCGGTTGTTCAAAGGATAGCTGTCACCTTTGATGCCATAGGTGACGCTGACATACGGCAAGCCGAACCGCGCATCCAGCAGGTCGCTTTTCCCGTTTAACCGGTTGCCCACATTGGGATAGGACAGGGTCGCGAGATCGTCAATGCCGTCGCCGTTGAAATCGCCGACTGCCAAGCTGACCGAGAGCTTGTGCGAGCCCATATCGCCGTTGGTGTCGCCCATTTTGCTCTGATTGGCAACATAGATCGGGTGAAGCTGACCCTTTTCCTCCCATTCGTGGGTGATAATGTTCTTTTTGTCATTCAAAGACAGGTTGTATAAGCCATAGCGGTTGTCATTATCGGTCACGGTCAGGATCAGATTTTCCTTGCCGTCGCCATCGAAATCACCCGCCACGATCCCGAAAAAGTTGGAACCGGCATACAGATCGACATTGCTTTTGTCCAGCCAGCTGCACGCATCGGTCGGCGCTTTCGAGATACGGGTTGGCCCATACTGCGCGCCGGTGCGGGTGTTGAGAATCCAGACATAGTATCCCTGTCCGCGATCCTTCACATTTTCATACCCGACATACGCCACATGATCCCGCCGTCCGCTTCCGGTCGGGTCAAACGCCGTCGCCGCCACATAGCTATAAGCATCAGTGGTGGCGTATTCGCCGAATTCGGAAAAGCCGCCTTGAACCGTGCCTTTATTGTCATCGCGCAGGGTGGCACTGCCGCCATGGGCGTAGCGGTTGTACCACGCGGTATGGCGGTTGCCCGTTTTATTGCCGGCGTTGTTGCCGGTGTCAAAGGTGTAGTAAAACAGCAGCTCGTTTTGTTCGGACAACAGGAATTTTTGCCCTTTGTCATAGCCATAGGGGTTGGCCATGTTCGGGTCATAGTTTTGCGGGGTGCCCGGGTCCATCAGCTCGTTGAACTTTTGAGCCAGTTCAGTTTTGCCCTCGACCGGAGCATCGTTTTGCGCCAGTACAGTAAACGGCAGCAACGACACCACCATCGCCAGACTCAAGGCGGTCGCTGCGATCCGCTGTGTCAAGGTTCGTTTTCGTTTCATCCATCGTTTCATCATAACCCCACTCCTCTATCCGCACAGTATTCTTCGACATTATCAGTATAGCATAGCGCGGGGCGGCGATCGCGAAGCTTGCAAAAATGCAAGAAAAAAAGCGCCGGGAACGATACGGTTCCCAGCACCACTCATAATAAAACAAACAATAGCACCAGATTCTTCATCACTCGCGCTCCTCAGAAGGACATGTTCACCTGCCCGGCAGCCGGAAACTATACGGTTTCCAGCATATATCCCTGCCCGCGCAGGTAGGAAATAGTCGCTTCGGATTGCGCCTCGCCCAGCTTGGCATTCAAGCGGGAGATCGCGGTGTACAGCGCGGTGCTGTCGGTCGCCAGCGGTCGTCCCCACACCGCTTCGTACAGCTGTTCCTTCGGGAGGATGCGTCCCCCCTGCCGCGCCAGCTGCAGCAGCAGCGAAAACTCCTTTTGCGTCAGCACCAGATCCTGATCGCGGCAATAGCCGATGCGCGACACGGTATCCAGCTTCAAATCCGCAAAGCGGAACCAGCGTTTTTCCTTGTTCGACGAGCGCAATCGCGCCTCTACCCGCGCGATCAGCACATTGATGTCGTAGGGCTTGGGCAGGTAGTCGTCGCCACCGGCACGCAGCGCCGCGATGATGTCCTTGTTTTCGCCCAGCGCCGACAAAAACAAAATCGGAATCTCATAGCGGTGCTTCAGCTCCGAGCAGAGCTCCACGCCGTTGCCATCCGGCAGCATAATGTCCAAAACGATCAAGTCGACATCGTGTGACTTGAGCGCTGCCCGACATTCGGCGATGGTGGTCGCCTCCAGAATGTCGTAGCCCTCCATCATCAGCGAGGTATGGTTGATCTTCATAATGTGGGGATTATCCTCCACCAGCAAAATGGTGCTCATGCGCTCTCCCCTTTCTGATCCACCGGCACGGTAAAGCGAATGGTGGTGCCGGTTTGATCGGTTTTTTCTATGGCGATGCTGCCGCCCGCCGACTCGATAATATCGCGGCAGATGGTCAGCCCCAAGCCGTTGCCGCCGTCGGTGCCGTAGCCCCGCTCAAAAATATGCGGAAGATCCTCCGGCGCGATCCCCGAACCGTTATCAGTCACATACACATCCAGCCAGTTGTCGCGATCCTTCGCGCAAAAGGCGATGGTTCCGTTTTTCGTGTGCTTGCTCGAATTGATGGCAAGATTGATCAGCACCTGCAGCAGCGATTCTTTGTTGGCGAAAAGCGACCGGCGGCTTTCGCAGGACAAGCGCAGGGTGTTGCCGTTTTTGGCCAGAATCGGGCGGCAGACCGCCGCTGCATCGGTGAGCAGCTCCTGCGGGCGAAAGCGGGTGCGTTCATACGCTGTGGTACCGTTGTAGGTCACATCCAGCAGACGAGTGACCATATCCGACAGTCGCCCCGCTTCGCGCGCAATAGTATCCAAATTGGCGGTGGTTTCCTCGTTCACCGCGTTTTTTTGCAGCTGCCGCTCGGTTAGCTGGGCATAGCCGCTCATCACGGTGAGCGGAGTTTTCATTTCGTGCGCGATGTTGCGCATAAAATCGCTTTTCAGGTTATTCATCTTTTCCAGCATGGCGTTTTCTTCTGCAATCTCCAGTTCCTTGAGCCGTGCCTCGTTCAGCCGTTTTTCGGTGATGGAAAAGCTGATGGTAAGCACCAGCGCGTTGCAAAACGCGAGCAAAATCATAGCGTAGGAACGCAGATAGAAGATGTGCGAAAAATAGGTGACCCCCTCGATAATATATACCACCGCTACCAGCAGCGGCGAACAACACACGATCGTATAATCTGCCCGCTTAAACCGATGATTCTTCACCGACAGATACACCAGCACCACCACGGTGAAGAGGTCATACAGCATCATACCGCCGCTGACCGGCACCGTGTAGCGGGTATAGACGGAGGAGGGCGCCACGACATAATACACAGTCAGCGCCCCCACCACCGTCAAAGACAGCGACACAAACCACTTTTTCGGTTTCAGCTGCAGCATCGCAAAGGCGTATAACATTACAAACAGAAAATAATAGATGTTGGTCAAATGCTCGATCTTGTGCCCGACATACCAGTTCAGCGTCGGGAAGAACGCCATGATCTGTTTGCTTTCGTAGATCAGATAGTTCCCCGCCGCACACAGGCAGGACAGTGAAAACCACAGCATGCCGCGATGGGAGGAATAAAACAAAAACACACCGAAGAAAAAGATGGTCATCGCCAACAGCGTGCCGACGATCAAGCCGTCGCACAGGGTCTGCGCCCGCTCGGTGCGGGCAATCACCTGCTGCTCGGCGAGGTACACCTTGTGGAAAGCGCCGGATTGGTGGTTAAACCACGCGTGCTGAACAATGATCTCGGTTTCGTCGCTTTGCGCCGTGAAATAAACCGTGTACAAATCGGTACGCGGTACAAAATCGTCAGGCGCGTCGCTGACGCGGCCGGTTTCGTCCAGCAGCACACCGTCCACATACACCCGCTGCGCATAGGTAGCGGTTTGTCCGGTGATGCCATAGGTCTTCCCCTTTTCCAGCGACAGCAACAGCCGGCAGGTTTCGTACGATGCCGACGGATCACCGCGACTGACGCCACCGGCGGCAAAATCGCGGTGGGTATACAGCCGTCCGGGGTAAACCTGTGCCAGCGAGCTATCCAGACAAATATAGTCCTGTGACAGGTCGGTGGCAGCTATCTCCTGTGGCGAGGACACCGATTTATATTTGGGCATGGTGCCCACGATCACACAGTAAAAGAACCCCGTGATGATGCCAAAAAACGCGATGATCAGCACCATGGTGTGCCGCCGTTTTCCAATCTTTGTCATATCTATTCTCCCGCGTCTGTCCTTTTATGATACGGTTACGGCATCATTATAACACAAAAGCGCCCTTGCGGCGCATTTCCTTGTGAAAATGTAAGCCAGTAAAACCTTTGATACGCAAAAAGAGCAGAGGACGCATGTCCCCTGCTCTTTTTGGTCGATATAAAATCCCCTCGTCGTTTCTCTCGATAGGTGGCGCTTACGCTTGCGCGTTGGTCAGCGCAGTTTCAATATCCGTTTTGGCATCCTTGGACCAGGTCTGAACATCGCTGAACCATTTGATCATTTCGTCGTACTTTTCGTCGCTGATGTCGTCATCGCCTTCCAAAATGTCTTTGTACTGGGTCAGCAGGGCGGACATTTCCTGGAAGGTGCTGATGATCTCATCGTCGATCGCGTCCGAATTGTTGTTGATGAGCGTCGCGACTTCGTTGAAAGAGGCGCTGGTCGTGTTGAACGCATCGATCGCCTCCTGCTGTTTTTCGTTGACGCTGCAGCCGGACAGGCACAGCACCAGCGACAGGATCACCGTTACGGACAACAGGGCAGTCAAAACTTTTTTCATCGGGAAAACTCCTCCTTGATTTTGGTGCTATCATCCTACCATATCGCCGCGAAAAAAGTTGAAAAATAGCGCGAAATGTCGATTTTTAGGTGCGAAATGCTGTATATACCAATTGAAACCACCCGCAAGATATAGTACAATGAATTTATCTTACCAGTGGAGGTGGCGATATGCGCATTGCGGTTTGCGACGATAACGCGTCGTTTTTGCAAAGTGCGGTGGAAATGATCCGCGCTTGGTCGGAGCAAAGCGGGATCGCCGCCGAGATTTTTGCGTTCAGCAACGGCGACGAGCTGCTGAGCAAAGCCACCCAGATACGCATGGATGTGATCTTTCTGGATATCATCATGCCGATGCTCAACGGCATGGACGCTGCCCGCGAGCTGCGGCAGCGCGATACCGCAGTGAAGATCATTTTCCTCACCTCGTCGCCAGAGTTTGCGCTGGAATCTTACGATGTCAAGGCGCAGGGATATTTATTAAAACCGGTGCGCTTTGAAAAGGTCAAAGAGGCGCTGGACGATTGCGCGCGCAGTGCCGCGGCAGAACCGCAGAGTATTGTGGCGAAAACCTCGTTCGGCTTTCAAAAGCTGTATATACATGATCTGGAATATGCCGAAGCGCAAAACAAACGGGTGATCTTTTATCTGCGCACCGGCCGCAGCGTGGAGGCGACCGAGCCGTTGCACTCTTTTGAAGATCAGCTGACCGACTGCAACGGCTTTTTCAAATGCCACCGCAGCTATCTGGTCTATTTGCCCAATGTGGATCACTTTAACAGCGCCGAGATCATCACCAAATCCGGGCGGTGCATCCCCATCGCCCGGGGCTACGCCAAAGCGTTCAAGGATGCCTATTTTGCGCTGATGTTCCGGGATTGACAGGAAAGGAGACTGTTCATGCTGGTTACCATACTAAGCCTTGTGCACAACGCCACCACGCTGTTGTTTGGCGTGTACGTCTCCGCTGCTTTCCTGGGAGTGCGCATGACCCGACGCAATGTGCTCACATTGCTGGGGTTTTCCGGCGCGGTGGGGGTTGTGTATGTGCTGTGCTTCCTGCTGTTCGGCGAACAGGTGACCGAACAGGTCTATCCGCTGATCGTGCATCTGCCGCTCACGCTATTTTTGACATTTTACTATAAGTACAAGATCATGTTGTCCACCCTATCGGTTCTCACCGCCTATCTGTGCTGCCAAATCAGCAACTGGGTCGGGGTGGCGGTGCTGGATATGACCCATCTGGAATGGGCGTATTACAGCGCTCGCATTGTGGTAACGGTGACCGCGTTTGTGCTGCTGATTCGGTTTGTGTCGGATGCACTGGCGCAGTTGGCGCAAAAATCGACCAAAGCCATTTTGATATTGGGGCTTATGCCGTTTGTGTATTATCTGTTTGATTATACCACCGGCGTGTATACCTCGCTGCTGTATTCTGGATTGGAGGTTGTGGCGGAGTTTTTGGGCTTTATACTATGCATCGCTTATCTGCTGTTTTTGTTTCTCTATTTTCGGCAGTACGAAGAAAAATGTGAGGCGGAGCAGCGCAACCAGTTGATGAAGATGCAGCAGGCGCAATCCGGCAAGGAGATCGAGGCGATTCGGCGATCGGAACGCGCGGTTTCGATTTTGCGGCACGATATGCGTCACTTTTTGCTCAGCGTGTCCGCCTTTATCGAAAACGGCGAGCTGGACAAAGCGCAGGCGTATATCCGCGAGGTCATTGATGCCACCGATGCAACGGCGCGAAAAAAATACTGCCAAAACGAGATCGTCAACATGATTTTGTCGGCGCACGAAAGCGAAATGCGCCAGCGAGCGATCGATTTTCAGTATACCATCCAGCTTCCCACCCAGCTGCCGTTTTCGGACGTGGATCTGACCTCGATTTTGTCCAACGCGCTGGAAAATGCCATGACCGCGGTGGCGCCGCTGCCGCCCGACCAGCGGCATGTTCGGCTGGATATGCATATGAACGGCAGCAAAATGCTGCTATCTATGAAAAACACCTTTGCTCAGCGTCCCTCTTTGCGCGACGGACTGCCGCAAACGGCGGAAGCCGGGCACGGCTTTGGCACACAAAGCATTCGGTATGTGGCGGAAAAGCTGAACGGTCATTGCCAGTTTTCCATTGTGGACGAGTGGTTTGTGCTGCAGGTGATTCTGTAACCAACGACAAAAGCCCACCGCAGACCCCCGTTGGGGCATCTGCGGTGCGCTTGGTATATCCGGAAATTTCAGCGGGCAGCCAACTCCTGTATCCCGTGTTTGAGTCGATCCAGTCCCTCCATCAGCACGCTGCGGGGGCACGCAATGTTCATCCGCAGGAACGACTCGCCGCCACTGCCGTAATGCGCACCGTCCGACAGATACAAGCCGGTGCACCGACGCAGCTCCTCCGCCAGCGATCCAGAAAAACCGACCAGCGTCGTGTCGATCCACAGCAGATAGGTGGCTTCGGACGGCACCAGCCGCAGCTGCGGCAATTCGCGCCGGATAAACTCCGCAACGGTGCACTTGTTTTGATACAGATACGCGCGCAGCGCATCCAGCCACGGTGCGCCCTCGTTAAACGCGGCAATTGCCGCTTCGGTCGCGAATGCGTTGGGCTCCGCCACTTCGTCGGTGTTCAGTCCGCGCCACACCTTGTGCCGCAAAACCGGATCCGGCACGCTGACCGCTGCCGTCTGGATGCCCGCCAAATTGAACGACTTGGTGGGTGCCAGGCAGGTGATGCTCACCGCGCGGCAGGTGTCGCTGACCGAGGCAAACGGCACATACTCGACCCCCGGATCGGTCAGATCACAATGAATCTCGTCCGCGATCACGGTCACATGATACCGGCGGCACAGCTCGCCAACACGCGCCAGCTCTTCCCGTGTCCAGATGCGTCCGACCGGATTGTGCGGATTGCACAGGATCATCAGCGTGGTTTGCGGGTCCGCCAGGCGAAGTTCCAGATCGTCAAAATCCATGCTATATGTGCCGTTGCGATAAAGCAAGCGGTTCTCCACCACCTGGGCACCGTTATTCAGAATACTGTTGTAAAAAATATTGTACACCGGCGACTGCACCACCACTTTTTCCGCCGGAGTGGTCAGCTTGCGCACAATGCTGGAAATTGCCGGCACAATGCCGGTGCAAAACATCAGCCAGTTTTTCTGCATCGTGTATCCATGACGGTTCGACCACCAACGGATGTACGCATCGTACCAATCGCCGCCCACCTCGCTGTATCCGAACACGCCATGCTGCACACGGCGCTGCAGTGCCGCTTGAATTTCGGGTGCAGTTTGAAAATCCATATCCGCCACCCACATCGGCAGCTCTCCCTCGGCGACATTCCATTTGAGCGAATGGGTGTGCCGACGGTCGATCACGGTATCAAAATTATAAGTCATAGGACGGTTCTCCTTTTCTGTCTGGTTCATTTTCCGGCTTGGTCGGCGGTGCAGACAATGGTGGTTTTGGAAGGATCCACCTTGTCCGGTTCGATAATCAGCTCATCGATCGCCTGCGCCGTAATGCGCCCCGCCGTGGGGTTCAGCACACTTTGGATGCAGCTGTCGATGGTGGCATCCACCGTGGAATATTCAAACGCCAGCGTCGTGTTGAGCAACCGGCAATGCTTCATCACCAGATTGTCCACATAGCACAGCCCTTGCAAGCTTTCAATGGTACAGTTGATGAGGGTCAGATTCTTGGCGTTCCACCCGAGATATTCGCCGGAAATAAACGAATCGCGCACAGTGACATGGTCGCTGTTCCAAAACGCGTCCTTGGACAACAGTTTGGAGTTGGTGATGGTCACATTCTCCACGCCGTCAAACGAATAATTGCCATACAGCGTCAGGTTGTCCACTGTCATATTGCGGCTGTTCATCGCAAAATAATCGCCCTTGGCGGTCACATGATCCAGCTGTACTCCCTCGCAATGCCACAGCGTTTCGGCGGCGTTCGGCAGCGATACGCGTTGAAGCGCCACATCGTGGCACCGCCGGAAATTCTTGGGAGCTTCGATGGCGCTGTCGCTGACCGCGATGTGGTCGGTATACCACACCCCGGCGCGCGCCATCTCAAACCAGGTGGACTGTTCCACCCGAATGTTGCAGCTGTACCATAGCGGATATTTCCATTTGAACATGCTGCCGACAATGGTCAGATCGTGGCTATGCTTCAGCGGCGATTCGCCATCGGCGAAAATGGTGTCGCGAATGGTCAGGTCATGCGCGCCGAACAGCGCCCGCTCACCGGTACAGACCGCGGCATTGATGTCTTGTTGGTTGCTCATATCGTCACTCCTGATGTTGGCTAGGATTCGGTTTTAGATAAAATCAGTATATCGGAAAACACCGGGGCTTGCCAATGCTTATCCGCCATATGCCGCTATGCCTGTCGGGCATAACCGCTGCGTGGTGCTATTATACACCATTCCGGTAGAAATTTCAACGAGAGATGTGCAACTTGATTTTTTGGAAAAAAGAATGAATGTCACCGCAGCAAAAAAGAGAGGTCAGATGACCTCTCTTTTTTGCTTAGTAAATCTTTTCAAACATCATTAAAGAGGGATTTTGTCAAGATTCGTCCGTTTTCGCACCGGATAGCACATCCATGTCGAAAGCATTCATTTATTTTGAAGTTTTTGCGCCAACACCTTAAAATAATCGCCGATGTCTGTCGGAACATCGCGGATAAACATAACAGGATTTTCTTTATCCTTGAAGCTATAATGAAACAGTAAATAGAGCTGATGATCGACCAGCTTAAAGATATAGCCTTTGGAAGAGGCGAAAGCCCCCTCGTTGCTTTCTTTATAAAAGCGTATTTCGTCGTCCATATACGTGCCATCCGTGGATATCGGCACTTTTCTTAAATCGTTCTCGTTGTTGTACGAGGTCAACGGATTATAAGCATTTTCTGCACAATACGCCATCAGACGATCAAACATGGCAGCGTCTATATCTTGAATTTCAAACGTTTCTCGCTGATCTTCATCATGCATATTACCTATCATACAATAAAAATGGAAATTATCCGGGTTTTTATAATAGGAAACCGCCTTGTCAAACGCAGTGCTTTCAAAGTATACATTCGATTTGCCGCTTGTATTGTTGGCAATATAGCAATCAAAAGCGGCTTGGGGATATGGATAATACGACTTTTGGGCAAACAACACACCCTGTGTATAGGGAGCGTCATCCCAAGAATACGAAAATAGAGGATATAATTCACCGATGAAAGCTCTTTTGTACTCTTTTTCCTCTATGGTTACGGTATCAGGCAGCTTTTGCCACGCACAGGAGGTGAAGCATAAAACAAGAATGACCGACATCAGCAGCAGCACACATTTTTTCATGTTCCCACTCATCCCCTTTAACATTTACGAAAGCACACCGTTTCGTGTTTATTGTATCATTTCCCAGCAAATGTTTCAACAACTTTCAGGCAAAAATAAATGATTGCCAGAAAAGGACACGACACAAAAAGCGTCGGTCGATGTGACCGACGCCAAAAACATTGGTGGATTTAATCGAACAGCACGCACGGGTTCAACTCCGACGGCGAGCGCCAGACAATGTGATGCTCCAGTAAAAGCTGAGATTTCAAAGCCCAATACTCAAAACAGACATCCACTGTTTTCTCGTTGTCTATCCGTTCCTCCACCTCATCAATGACCGCAAGGTATTCCTCCGTTTTCTCAACGGGATCGTTTTGGATGAATCCCCGCCGGCTTTCCTGTGCCGAGAGAAGCCATGCACGGATTTTGTCATCCGAAAGACTGCCGGAAACCATTGCGACAAGATCGGCACAGTCGTCCGGTTCATAATAATTTCTTGCCTTGACCGCCAGACAAAAGCAGTTTTCAAGCCGCTTCATATCCTCGCTATCATATTTCCGGAGTTTCATAAGCTCTGTATGAGCCGCAAGCTGGGGGGTATAAAATTTTACAGACATTCCCGCCCGGCACATACGGTCATAGGATTGCGTAAGGTACCAAAGCGCCGGAATCAGTTCTTCCAGCGTTTCTCTGTCGTGGGCACGCGGAGCCAACGCGATTCGCGCCATTTCTGACAGATACGGGCTGTCTTTATAGGTGGGAGCTGCATATTCATGCAGCTTATGCCCTTCTATGATACCGTATAGCTGCTCCATCCTTTTCAAATCCTCTGGCGAAAAGGGCATGGCTTTCCCTCCTCTTTATTCCGTTATCGCTTTGATATAGCCGATCACATTCTGTGCGGCATTATACCGCAGCGTTCCCATATCAAACGGAAACTCACAAAGGCGTTCTTTCGAAAACGGAAACAACAGCTTCACGGAGTAGTACGGCTCGTCCGCCTTGTCCGCTATTATTTTTCGCAGATCCTCTTCATCCCGCGCAATCAATCCATTTTTATAGAAATAGTTGATTTTGTTGGGATCACACCGGGGGTACAGCTCCGCATCAAAGCCGTGATCCGCCGCCATATCCGCGTCACACAGATTAAAGTAATCATACGATGCTCCGCCAAAGCGGGAATCCCACGCCGCATCGGTGTGCGCGGTGACACCGTTGATCCGCGTAATGTTCCACGAATGAGGTTCCCTCCCCCCATTCGGAAGCAAGGCTTCGCCAATCACCACGATGGAGGCTATTCCCAACCGGTCGCACAGCAGCTTATAGGTTTTGGCAAACCCCTCGCAAACACAATGGTCGCGGAGCAGCGCGCCGACCACCGAGAAGCAATCTTTATCATAAGGCTCCTCTGCCGTATGGATCGAATAGAGAAAATTATGTACCTTGAGCTGCTTTGCCAGCGGACTCATCCCCGGCTTTATGCTGTTTTTAACGAACAAGTCGATCCTTTTTTCGATCTCTGCCCAAAGCTGCTCGGCTTCTTCTTTGGTATAGTCGTACTGAAAAACAAGCTGGATGTACATCGGGGTTTGCTTGGTGATGACCCGATGCCGGTCGAGATAGAAGAAAACCGGATTATCAAACAGCACCGCGGTCATGATCTTTTGGGTGTCTATGGTAAACGCCTTGCCCATACCGGCATGAAGGGATAACACCGGTTCAAAGCGAAGCAGCGCTTCGCATATCCGATGATATACATTTTTCTCGCCGTCTGTCAGACGGGAGTAATAAAATTTGGAGCCGTTATCGTTCATCTCGCACCTCGCCCTGTTTTCCTTGCACTCATGGGTGCTGGCCTATAAGGTTTGTATTCACCAGAATCCCTACCGACATATCATCGCCGCTGCCCTGCTTTGACAGAATCGGCAGATAATCCTTTAGTTGCGAAACGGCCGTTTCCTCCCCTGCTTGGGCAAAGGATTGAAACACCAAGCGGTAAAAATCATACAGCTTTTCGTCTCCGGCGAAGCAATCGTCAATTCCGTCGCTGCCGATAAATACGGCGGCAGGCAGATGGCGGCTGAAGCAAAAGCGGAATTCCTTGGCAGCATTTTCATCGCACAAAGAGGTGGTAACATTCAAAAAGCACTCGTCATCCCACGGGATCGGCTGGGTAAACTCTCCGCTTTCCGACACAGCGACGCATTTTCCGTCGCCGATCTGCAGCCCCAGCCAAAAGTTCTCCGCCAAAACGATGCCAATAAGGGTCGTGCCGTATGCGGACGGCAGGCGCTGCCCCGCTTCGTATCTCCGCCGCGCTTTTTCCGATACACCGTTTAGCTCTTCCTCGCCAAAGGGGGCTTTCTGTATATCCTGCTCGACCAGCCTGTTCCAACGGGCAACGATACTTTTGATGAGTTGTTCTATGCGAAACACCTGTTGTTTGTGTGTGGCTGCATCGGAAAGGGCGTTCAGCAAATCGGGATTCTTCGTACACTCCATAAACGCTTCGGCGGCAAAACGGCTGCCCCTGTCGGAGCGGAAATAATTTCCGCCGCCGTGGCCGTCACACACCGCCACAAGGCGGCGATCCGGCAGGTCACAGCTGGCTGACCAGTCCTGACAGACCGTGCCGGTTTTTGTATGCGAGGCGCCGATGGTGGTCATATGAAACGCCCGATAATCCGTTACCATTCCAGATCACCGTCGTCATCCGGCTCGGCCGCTTTCACCTCGTTGATTTTGTCGATCATGTCCTCCTGCTTGTTGGCGGCCTCGTCCACACCGCCTTTTCCGACCCCGCTGGACCGGGAGCCGATCTGGGACGCGGTGACCGAAACAAAGCGTATCATTTTGGTAAGCGCTTCGGGGGTGTGCACGGTAAGCACTGCCTCTTTGTTGCCTGTAAATCCCGCGAGCACATCCCGGTTCGCGTCCTCACCGATAGCGACCGCCACTTTAATCGCCTTTTTGAACCAGTTGTTTTCTTTCAACTTGGATAGTTCAGAAGCATATTCGTCGGTCGGCTCTCCGTCCGACAGCAGAAAGATCGCCGGCGCAAAGGAGCCAGCCACATCGCTCATAAAGGCTTTGCGGGACAGCTTTTCGTTCAGTTGCTTGCATGCCTCGCCAAAGTCTGTCAATCCGTCCGCCGTCAAAAAGCTCCAGGTGAAATCCTCCGCATCCATGGGGGCGGGAGTGATCCATCTGGTGCCGCTCGAAAACTCCAGCACCGCGATTTTTATGGCGGCGGGAGTGATCCATCCGACGCCGCCATAAAAATCGCGGTGCTGGAGTTTTCGCCGGATATTTTGCGTATTTCGGGAATAACCTCCTCGATGGCAGAATTGAGCGTTCCCATTTTGGAGCCGTCCATACTGCCGGAGGCATCGACCATAAAGAAAAGTGTCATTGTTCTGCGGGAAACCTCCACCGCACCTTCATATATATTGGCCATGTGTAAACCCCTCCTTATTGGATTATCCCGATACAGTTCGGGAAATGAATCTGTTTGGCTTTTGTGACGACCAACACCGCATGTTTATCGATCGGCTTGATCGTTCCATCCTTGTTCTCCACCGTCCAGATATCGTGGCTCAGATTGCGAAGACCCCATATGGCCGGGTTCTTTGG
>OGII01001729.1_pt1 | contig 14361 bp, 8 predicted proteins | sample 1571701 | NCBI WGS metagenome assembly OGII01 (sample SAMEA2581950, study PRJEB24529) | metagenome | biome: Human gut stool | place: China | collected 2011
GGCTGACGACTTGATTATTTTATCACAGAAGTGATTTTTTGTCAAGCACTTTTTTCGAAGCGTTTCGAACGTTCTGAACTTGGACTGCTTCAAGTTTCTCGGAACAAACCGGAACTTCTCGGCGTCTATTGGTTCTTTTCTCTCGCTTCTCAGCTGGGACTTCAGAAGTCATTCTTTTGTCTCAGCGCTTGGCGCTCAAGTATAATACCATACACCGGGGTGGATGTCAACACTTTTTTACAAGTTTTTTCAAGGAAATCTGAATTTCCTTCATTTTTTGTATTTCATCTTCCATCCAATCGCGGCAGGGTGCATCTGTTGGGCCGCTTTTCGGTGTTTTGCAGCGATTTTTCTCAAAATTCCAGCACCGGGCTGACCTCATTCCGCCGCTGGGTCTGGACGATGCAGTCCTTTTCGGGGATGACACCGGCCGCACCAAAGGTGTTGAAGACCGTCTGCAGCGCGAGCATGGGGGTATTATTTTCCTGGGAAAGATGGCAGAGGGCAAACTTCTTGCACCCCTCCTGCACCAGTTCCAGGAGCTTTGCTGCGCACTCATCGTTGGAAAGGTGGCCGCGGGTGGACTCGATGCGGGAGCGTAAGTAATAAGGATACGGCCCGCTGCGCAGCATGTGCAGGTCGTAGTTGCTTTCCAGCGCAACAAGGTCACAGCCGGAAAGCGCCTCGTGCACCGGCGGCGTCAGAACGCCGAGGTCGGTGGCGATGGTCATGGTCTTGCCGTCCGGGGTATGGATGCGGTATCCCACGCAGGGCACATCGTGGCTGGTGGGAAAGGCCGTGACGCCGAAATCGCCGATGTCCTCTTCCCCGCCGGAGACGCTGTGCCTCTCGCACGAAACGGGCACGATGCCATTGGCGTCCAGAAAATCCAGCGTAGCCGCTGCGCCGTAGACCGGCAGCGGGTTCTTTTTCAGGAAGGTGGAAAGCCCCTTCACATGGTCGCTGTGCTCGTGGGTGACGAGGATGCCCGCACAGTCGCTGAGATTCAGGTCCAGCGCTTTGAGGGCCGCGCCTGTGGTGCGGACGCCTTTTCCCATATCCACGATGAGATATCGTTTGCCGCAGCGCACCACGCTGCTGTTGCCGGACGAGCCGGAGTATAATGAGATAAATTCTGCCATTGGTCTCCTCATAAAAGCAGCCCGCTGCAAAGACGCAGCAGGCTGGTTCAAATTCTGTGATACTCTGTGCAATTTCTCAATCAGGCTTCGCCCGCCAGCTCCCCTATCAGGAGAAGCGGCATCACGTCAGCGATGACGGAGAGGTTTATTCCGTTACATGGCCGATTCCAGCGCAGCGGGCGCACGGTCCACCTTGCTGATGTCGGCACCCAGACCGCGCAGTTTCTCCACGATGTTCTCGTAGCCGCGCTCAATATGGCCGATCTCCTCGATCTCGCTGGTGCCGTCAGCCATCAGGGCCGCTACGACCATGGCAGCACCTGCACGCAGGTCGGAAGCGCGCAGCGGGGCCGGGCTGAGCTTGTCCACGCCCTCGAATACGGCGACCTGGCCGTCCACCTGCACGTTTGCGCCCATCTTGCGCAGCTCGTCCACATAGCGGAAGCGGTTGTCCCACACGCTTTCCGTGATGGTAGAGGTGCCCTTTGCCACGCTGAGCAGCACACCCATCAGGGGCTGCATGTCCGTCGGGAAGCCAGGGTGCGGCATGGTATTGATCTTCAGGGGCAGGATGTCGCCGGTGCGGCGGACACGGACAGAGTCATCGAACTCCTCCACTTCCACGCCCGCGCGGCGGAGCTTGGCCGTGATCGGCTCCAGATGCTTCGGGGTGACGTTCTCAATGAGGACATCGCCGCCGGTGGCCGCAGCAGCCACCATATAGCTGCCCGCCTCGATCTGGTCCGGGATGATGCTGTAGGTGCAGCCGTGCATCTGCTGAACGCCGCGCACCTTGATGACATCGGTGCCCGCACCGCGCACATCGGCACCGCACATGTTCAGGAAGTTCGCCAGATCGACCACATGGGGTTCCTTGGCGCAGTTTTCTAGAATGGTCTGACCCTCCGCCATGACAGCGGACAGCATGCCGTTCATGGTCGCGCCGACGCTGACCTTATCAAAGAAGATGTGGGCACCGGTCAGGCCTTCCTTGGCGCGGACGGTGATCATGCCGTAGTCCACACTGTCCTCGGCACCCAGAGCGCTGAAGGCCTTGAGGTGCTGGTCGATGGGGCGGGGGCCAAGGTTGCAGCCGCCGGGCATGGCCACCTGCGCCTTGCCGAAGCGGGAGAGCAGCGCACCCAGGAAATAATAGCTGGCGCGCATCTGGCGGGACAGATCGTCCGGCACATTGGTGCAGCTGATGTGGGTGGTGTCAATCTCGTAGGTGTTCCGGTTCAGCATCTTGATCTGGGCACCCAGGACGCTCAGGATCTTCAGGCTGACGGCCACATCGCTGATGTCGGGCAGGTTCTCGATGACACAGACGTCCCCAGCCAGAATGGTGGCAGGCAGGATGCCCACAGCCGCATTTTTGGCACCCGAAATAGTGACCGCACCGTGCAGGGGCTTACCGCCCGTAATAACAAATTTTTCCAATTTTATAATCTCCTTGTCGTGGGGCTTGCGTGTGCGCCCCCAAAGGGCTTTTGTTTCTCATCACGTTAAAATCCGATGCACTCCATTGGGCATACGCTCTCAAGATATGCTATCTTATTATACACGACTTCGGCCAAAAAGCAAAGACCCATTTGCACAGCAGGGATTATTTTCTGTTTTGCCCAGAAAAAACGCAGATATTCAGTTATTTTGTTTGTTTTTTCAAAAATTTTACAAAAATCTTGTCAGGCTGCACGAAGCAGGCCGCCGTTACCAGATGCAGTCTTCGCAATGTGTCTCCTTGAGCCAGCCCAACTGATAGGCCTTGACCAGCTGTTTCAGGTCATACACCCGCTCCCGCAGCACCTCGCCCTCATCGGTCTCCTCCACGAGGATGCGGTGGTTCTCGGTCTCCAGGATGTTTTTCTGCGAGAGGATGTCGATGTTCTCATTCACAGCCTTTTCGGTGCTTTCGAAGGGCTGGTGGGTGCGCAGGGACATGGTGCGGCTGGAGTAGACCAGCGTATAGCCCGCGATGCCGGTCTTGTCGTGGTAAGCGCGGCAGAAGCCGCCGTCGATGACGACGAGACGGCCCCCGCCCTTGACCGGGCTCTCGCCGCTCTTTTCGCGGACGGGCACATGGCCGTTGACGATGTGGCTCGCACCGGGCAGGCCGAACTCGGACAGGATGCGTCGGCAGGCGGCCTCCTCGTTGTACCAGGTATAATAGGGGTCCTTGACCTCCTCGTGGGTAGCGGGGTCGGCAATGTAGAGCCGCTCAAAGGTGGTCATGGCGCTGCGGCCGAACAGCGGCGACAGCTTGCCGCACCACAGATACCACAAAAAGTCCTGCCCGCTCTGGCGCGCAAGAGAGCCTTCCGGGCCAAAGTAGCCCCGGCGGGCGCGCTCGTCACAATAATCCATAAGGGCGCGTCCGGAGTAGCTGTGCCCCTCGAACCGCTCCACGGCAAAGCTGCCGCTCCGGGTCATGGGCACGACGCCGTGATAGAGCAGGTTGCCGTTCTCGATGTGGTAGACGCTGCCCTTGGCGTAGAGGAACTCGATGTGCTGCTGCAATTTCTCGCTCTGGCGGAAGGACTGGACCAGCTTGTCCAGCACCACCTGCTCGTCCGGATTGAGCCGAGCGGGGTCGGCGGGGTCTACGGTGGGGAAGCTCGTATCCCGCAGGGGGTATGAACTGCCGTTTACGGTGACGGTCCACTTCTCCCAGTCGATGTGGCGGAGGAAGTCGCGGCCCTTCATCTTAAAATCGGGGTTGCGGTCGATGACGCAGCACTCCATCTTGAGCATGAGGATGGTGACGGCCTTGTGCATGACGGCGCAGCGGTGGAGCATACCAGGCGTATAGGGGCCGCGGGCCGCATCGGTGTGGGGCATCCAGAGGGACAGGTCGTCGTCGCCATAGAACTGCTCCGCCATCCGCTGCAAATGCCGCAGGTTGATGCCATAGCAGTCTTCGAGCATCCCGTGGTTGTGGTAGGCCAACGTGGTCTTGAGCACGGTGCAGACGCAGATGGGGCTGCCCGCAGCGGCGCCCATCCAGACCACGTCGTGGTTGCCCCACTGGATATCGACATTGTGGTGGCGCATGAGCAGGTCCAGGATGATGTCCGGGCGGGGGCCACGGTCGAACAGGTCGCCGACGATATGTAACTTGTCCACAGCCAACCGCTTGATGAGTTCGCACAGGCGGACGATGAACTTGTCGGCCCGGCCGTTCTCGATGATGCTGCCCACGATCTGGCCGTAGTACAGATCTTTATCGTGGTCTTCGAAGTGGGCGTGGAGCAGCTCATCCAGAATGTAGCCGCAGCTTGCGGGCAGGCATTCGCGGACGTGTTCACGGGTATGTTTGGAGGAGACCAGACGGCAGATGTCGATGAGGCGCAGGAGCGTCTCGGTATACCACTGGTCCAGCCCGTCCTCATCGGCGCAGCGGGCCTTGAGCTGGGGCAGCTTCTCGTTGGGATAATAGATGAGGGTGGCCAGCTCGGCGCGGGCCGCCTCCGGGATGGTATCGCCCAACACGATATCGACTTTTTCGCGGATGACGCCGGACGCCGAGTTCAGGATGTGGACAAAGGCCTCGTTCTCGCCGTGCAGATCGCTCATAAAGTGCTCCGTACCCTTGGGCAGCTTGAGCAAAGCCTGTGTGCTGATGATCTCGCTGGCTGCTGCCGCCTGCGAGGGGTAATCCCGCGCCAGCAGGGCCAGATATTTCAGGTGGTCTCGGATCTCCTCATTTTCAGTGCGCATAGCGTCCTCCCCAAATTATGCAGTATTCTTTCATCCCATGAAATATTCAACCATAGTATACCACAACTGCGCCCAAAAATGGTATAATAGAAGCGAGCAATTTGTTCAAAACTTTCGCAAAGGACTTGGATAGTATGCCCAAAATCACCCACTTCGCACCCGAAACCTGTACGCTTTGCCCCCGGCAGTGCCGCGCGGACCGTGCCGCCGGGCGGATCGGCTTCTGCGGAGCAGGCGGTGCGCTGAAAGCCGCCCGCGCCGCCCTCCATTTCTGGGAAGAACCCTGCATCAGCGGCACACGGGGCAGCGGCACGGTGTTCTTTTCCGGCTGCACCCTCAAGTGCTGCTTCTGCCAGAACTACCCCATCAGCGCCGAGGGGCTCGGCAAGGAGATCTCCGTCGGGCATCTGGCCGAGATCTTTCTGGACCTGCAGGCGCAGGGCGCGCACAACATCAATCTAGTCACGCCCGGCCAGTGGCAGCCGTGGATCATCGCTGCGCTCGACCTGGCGCGGGCGCAGGGGCTGCATCTCCCCATCGTCTGCAACACCGGCGGCTACGAGACGCTGGAGAGCATTGAGCGCTGGCGGGGGTATATCGACATCTGGCTGGCCGACCTGAAGTACGTCTCCCCTGCCCTGTCCGCCGAGCTTTCGGCCGCGCCGGATTACTTTGCGGTGGCCAGACCCGGCATCGAAGCCATGATGGCGCAGGCCGGGCACCCGGTCTTCGATGCGGACGGCATCCTGCAAAAAGGCGTCATCCTGCGGCATCTGGCCCTGCCCGGCCACGTGGACGACAGCTTCGCCGTGCTGGACCAGATGGCCGCCTGGAATCGCGCCGACCCCGGCTGTTTCCTGCCCAGCGTCATGAGCCAGTACACACCTTTTTATAAAGCCGCCGACCACGGCATCGGGCGGCGCATCACCACCTACGAATACCGCCGGGTGGTCAACTACGCCATGGACCTCGGCCTTTGCAACGGCTACATGCAGCAGAAGAGCAGTGCCAAAGAAGAGTATACCCCCAGCTTTGATCTGACGGGGGTGTAACACGCTCCGTCGGCGCTTCGCAGTCAGCCTGTTCTCAGAGGGCAGGGCCCAGCGCTTTGCGCCCAATTGGGCCCAAGCGAACAGCAGAGCCTACCCGGCCTGCCAAGGGCTCCCCCTTTGGGGGAGCTGTCACCGAAGGTGACGGAGAGGGTTCGTCAAAACCGCCAAAAATCCCCGCTTATTTTCTCTTTTCATCCGCGGCATTTGCTTGCTATCTGCTTCGGGGTGCGGTATAATGGATACAACAATGTGTTCTCACATCGTTACGGTATAAAGCAACGACTTTTTAGGAGGAGCGTTATGGAACACTACAATCCGATCCTTGGCAGCGAGACCAGCGGGCAGAAGTTCATCACCTGCGGTGAGATCATGCTGCGCCTGACCCCGCCGAACTACGAAAAGATCCGCATGGCTTCCAGCTTCGAGGCCAGCTACGGCGGCAGCGAGGCCAACATCGCACTGGCGCTGGCAAACCTGGGCGTGGACAGCACCTTCTTCAGCGTCGTGCCCAACAACAGTCTGGGCAAGAGCGCCGTGCGCTGGCTGCGCTCCAACGATGTCCACTGCACCCCCATGATCCTGACCGAGCCGGACGAGACCCCCTCGAACCGGCTGGGCACCTACTATCTGGAGACCGGCTACGGCATCCGCGCTTCCAAGGTCATCTACGACCGCAAGCACAGCGTCATCACGGAGTATGACTTCTCGCAGGTCGATCTGGACGCTCTGCTGGATGGCTTCGACTGGCTGCACCTGAGCGGCATCACCCCGGCTCTGGCCCCCAACTGCCGCGGCCTCATCATCGACATGCTCAAGACCGCCAAGAAGAAGGGTCTGACCGTCAGCTTCGACGGCAACTTCCGTTCCACCCTGTGGAGCTGGGAGGAAGCCCGCGACTTCTGCACCGAGTGCCTGCCCTATGTGGATGTGCTGCTGGGCATCGAGCCTTACCACCTGTGGAAGGACGAGGCCGACCACTCCAAGGGCGACTGGAAGGACGGTGTGCCCCTGCAGCCCAGCTATGAGCAGCAGGACGAGATCTTCCAGCACTTCATTGAGCGCTACCCCAACCTGAAGTGCATCGCCCGCCATGTGCGCTATGCCCACAGCGGCAGCGAGAACAGCCTGAAGGCTTTTATGTGGTACGAGGGCCACACCTTCGAGAGCAAGCTGTTCACCTTTAATATCCTCGACCGCGTGGGCGGCGGTGATGCCTTCGCCAGCGGCCTCATCTACGCCATGCTGCACGACTACAAGGCCATGGATATGATCAACTTTGCCGTGGCCAGCAGCGCCATCAAGCACACCATCCACGGCGATGCCAACATCACCGACGATGTAAGCTCCATCCGCAACCTGATGAACATGAACTACGACATCAAGCGTTGAGTTTCGCCTCAGCGCTTCCGTCTGCCGGGAACCGACCGCTGTACGTTGGTTTCCGGCTTTTTTTATACCGTCAGCGTCACAAATTGACACCAATTTATCATTCTTCACGAAGTATGTGCTAAAATCTCTTGACAGCACCTCACAAAATATGTTATCTTTTGTAAACATCCTTGAAAAGATATGACCTTTTCTGGGGACCGAACACAAACCGATTTTTCTCTGGAGGAAAGACCCATGAAACAGGAGATCATCCGCAAACTGAGCGCTGCCGTGGCCATGAGCCTCGTTGTTGGCGTCTCTCTGGCCGCCTGCGGCGGCGGCAGCAGCTCCACCGCCGCTGGTGTGACTAAGACCGGCTCTGCCGAAGGCTTTGGCGGTGCTGTCACCGCCACCCTGACCGTGGATGCCAACGGCACCGTTACCGACTGCAAGCTGGAAGGTGCACAGGAGACCGAGAGCATCGGCGGCGCTGCACTGGAAGAGCTGTCCAAGCAGGTCGTGGCCGCCAACGGTCCCGCCATCGACGGCGTTGCCGGTGCCACGGTGACCACCAAGGCCGTCCGGAAGGCCGTTGCCGCCGCACTGGGTGTGGAGCTGGCCGAAGAAGCCCCCGCCGACTCTGCTGCCGCAGCCCCCGCTGAGCCCGCCGCCATCGTCCCGGTGGAAGGCGGCATCCAGATCGGTCAGGCCTATGCTGCCGCCCACGGCACCAAGTGCTTCACCGAAGCGGTGGCTGTGGTGAAGGATGACGTCATCCTCGCCGCCTACCTCGACGATTTCCAGTTCACCAGCACCGATGCAGGCGTGACCGCCGTGCCCAACTCCGACTCCGACTTTGCCGCAGGCTACGCCGAGGGCAAGGTGCTGATGTCTAAGCGGGCCAACGCTGATTATTACAGCAAGATGATGGCCGAAAAGGGCGGCTCCACGGTCGCTCTGGATGCAAACTTCGACGCCATCCAGAACTTTGCCGTCGGCAAGACCATCTCCGAGCTGGAGGATGTAGCCGCCAAGGGTGCCGAGGCTGTGGACGCCGTCTCCGGCGCAACGCTGGTGGATACCGCCGGTTATCTCTCTGCCATCGTGGATGCCGCCAAAAATGCCCAGACCACGCAGGCCGTGGAGTTCAACGGCAGCTCCGAGGACCTGAAGCTGAATGTGGTCTATGGGGCTGCACATGGCACCAAGTGCTTCACCTCCGGCGCTGTCGCCACCGCCGGGGACACCATCGTGCTGAGCTACATTGACGAGTTCCAGTTTGCCGGTTCGGACGCCGGGGTCGTCGGTGTGCCCAACTCCGATTCTGACTTCGGCGCAGGCTACGCCGAGGGCAAGGTGCTGATGTCCAAGCGGGTCAACGCCGATTACTACAGCAAGATGATGGCCGAAAAGGCTGGTTCCACCGTTTCGCTGGATGCCAACTACGACGCCATCCAGAATCACGTGAACGGCATGAGCATTGCCGACGCCGAGGCTCTGAGCAAAGATGAAAAGGCTGTGGACGCCGTTTCCGGTGCCACGCTGGTGGATACTGCCGGCTACGTTGGTGTGCTGGTGGATGCCGCAAAGTAAGGCAAGAAAAATAACGTTCCTCTGAACACAGCAGCGCCCGCCGGGAGATCTCCCGGCGGGCGCTGCTTTATTGTATGGTATTGGCTCCAGAACAGTCCGCCTGAACCGAGGGCCGTGCTGCGCGCTTCTGACGTTCCTTTTCCCTGTACATCCGGTCGTCGGCTTCGCGGAGGAAGGCGGGCAGGTCTTCGACCAACGACTGCCAGAACGAGCCGATGGCTGCATCCACCTGATGGCGGACCAGTGCCGCCCGCAGAGCTTCCACCTGCTGTTCAAATGTTTCCTGCGTGACCGGGCAGCAGATGACCACGAACTCGTCCCCGCCAATGCGGCAGGCTTCACCGGGGAACACATCGTTCAGCGCATCCGCTGCACGGCAGATCAGGGCGTCGCCCGCCGCATAGCCGAAGCAGTCGTTGCAGCGCTTCAGGCCGTTGAGATCCATGTAAATGCCGCCCACCTGTTTCAGCGCGTTCTCCTTCCCTTCCTCCTGCAGCTCCATATACCGGTTGCGGTTGTCCAGCCCGGTCAGGGTATCCCGATAGCTCAGGCGATACAGCTTTTCCTGCACCTTTTTCTGTTCCAGACTGTTGGTGACGAAGAACTGGAGGGAGGACAGCAGCGTCGGGTCATGCGAATGTTCTCTGGGGTTATCGACGCCCAGAAAACCGATGATGCGTGTTTCCCGCCGCAGGGGCACCGCCAGCAGGCGCTGCACATTCTGCTGCTGCATCATCGCATACAGCTCCGTGCCTTTTACCTGCCCGACATCCTCCATGAAATAGATCCCATCCCGTTCAAAGGCCTCCAGCCAGGAGGCAATGATCTCCACCGGAACTTTCTGCAAGTTGTCCTTTTCGGCGCTCACACCGTCCCGGACGAACTCGTGGGTGTTCACAACGATGCCGTGGGCTGCGTCCAGCTCAAAAACATAGCTGCGGTCTGCACAAAAATAGTCATTGATGACGCCCAGCAGGTCATGGGTCGCCTTGTCCAGATCGTGCCCGCCGCCGGAGAGCTTCTCGACGCAGCGGTTCAGCACCGTGGCGATGTCCAGCTTTTCCGCCAGATGCGCCCGGCTCGTTTCCAGCCGGAGCATCTCTTCGTTCTGCTCCTTGATGGAAACCAGGAACATCAGGACCATCGCAACGCAGATGGCCAGATCGACCAGCGCCAGACCGTAGTGCACGATCTGGATCGAGATCGCGAGCAGCGGCAGCACCAGATAGGACCCCGTCGCCAGAAACATGCCCCGGCTGATGCGCGCCCGGTATTGCAGCAGCAGGCTGCCGTCCAGTGCCATGGCCACCGTCGGAACGATCATGGAAATGGGATACCATGCAGTGCGGTGGTAGACATTGGACGCATCGAACGTATAATACAGCCCGGTGAACTGCGATACGACCACCAGCGCAAGGCCCACACAGCAAATGGCCCGCACCACCTTCACCCGCTTGAGGGCTGCGTTTTCTTCCGGCGTCAGGAGCATTGCACAGATGTAATAGTGAAAAAACAGCAACGTCAGCTCCACGAGGAAAAAGGGCGTCCCACCCATGCACGGGCAGGACGCCCCTTCCTCAGGATCAAATCAGGATAGGATCATGCGGTCGTTTGCAAACTCGCCGCCACTGGCGATCTGGAACTTGGCCAGCAGGTCGGAGACCTGCAGCTTCTTCTTCTCTTCCCCGGAGACATCGTAGATGATGTGGCCCTCGTACATCATGATGAGGCGGTTGCCGTACTTGATGGCATCCTTCATATTGTGGGTGATCATCATGGTGGTCAGGTGGTTCTCCTCCACGATCTTGGCCGAGAGGGTCAGCACCTTGAGCGCCGTCTTCGGGTCAAGAGCGGCGGTGTGCTCGTCCAGCAGCAGGAGCTTGGGTTTGTTCATGGTCGCCATCAGCAGGGTCAGCGCCTGGCGCTGACCGCCGGACAGCAGACCCACGGGCTGCTTCATGCGGTCCTCAAGCCCCAGACCCAGCGCGGAGAGCTTTTCGGCAAACAGCTCCCGGTCCTTTTTGTTGATGCGGGAGAACGCCGAGGTGTGCCCCGACGCGCGCAGGAAGGCCAGCGCCAGATTTTCCTCAATCGTCATGTGCGGGGCCGTGCCGCGCAGCGGGTCCTGAAACATACGGCCAATCGCCTTGGAGCGCTTGAAGTCCGGTAGGAAGGTGATGTCCCTGCCGTCCAGCGTGATCGTGCCGGTGTCGGCGATGAACTCGCCCGCAATGGCGTTGAACAGCGTGGACTTGCCCGCGCCGTTGGAGCCTACAATCGTCGCAAAGTCGCCGTCGTCCAGATGCAGGTTCACGTTTTCGAGGGCGACCTTCTCATTGACAGTGCCCGGATTGAACGTTTTGCTGATGTTTTTCAGATCAAGCATGGCGGGCACCTCCCTTCTGGGCGTTGGCGCGGCGGCGGCGGAAATCTGCCTTGGCCTTGAGGGCCGGGGCTGCAATGGCCAGTGCGACAATGACGGCGGAGATCAGCTTCAGGCACTCCGACGGGACGTTGGCACGCAGAGCCAGCGCAATAATGAAGCGGTAGATGACGCTGCCCGCGACGGCGGCCACAGCCTTGACCCACATGCCGCCGCGGCCAAAGAGCGTCTCGCCGATGATGAGCGAGGCCAGGCCGATGACGACCATGCCGGTGCCGAGGTTGATGTCCGCCGAGCGCTGGTACTGGGCCAGCACCGCGCCGGACAGCGCGGTCATGGCGTTGGCGATGCAGAGGCCCACCGTGATGGTGAAGGCGGTGTTGATGGACGACGCACGGACCATGTCCGGGTTATCGCCGGTAGCGCGGATGGACAGGCCCAACCGGGTGCCGAGGAACGCGATGAGCAGTGCGCAGACCACAACGGTGACAAGCGCCGCCACGATGAGCTTATAGGGTGCGCTCTCGCCAAAAATCCCCTGTGCCGCGGTAAAGACCGTTTTGGTTTTCAGCATGGGCACGTTGGAGGAGAAGCCCATGACCGCAAGGTTGACCGTGTACAGCCCCGTGTTGGTGATGATGCCCGCCAGAATCGACGGCACAGCGAGCTTTGTCTGCAAAAACGCGGTGATAAAGCCCGCCGCCGCACCGGCCAGCATGGCCAGCGGCAGCCCCAGGAACGGGTGGCCCGCCACGGCGGCGGTGGCCGACACGGCGCAGCCCAGCGTGAACGCACCGTCGGTGGTCATATCGGCGATGTTCAGCACGCGGAAGCTCAAAAACAGCGCCATAGCGACCAGCGCGTAGATAAAGCCCAGCTCCAGTGCATTCAGCACGGTGGCAACGGTAAACATAGGGTGACTTCCTCTCTAAAAGTAATGGTACAGTCTATTATACAACAATGTAGGGGCGGATTCCATATCCGCCCGCGGGACGCTGCGGCTGCACAGGCGTCCCGGGCGCATATAGAATGCGCCCCTACGGTCTTTTCCCGGAGGGTTATTCCGCCGTGGTGACCTCGACGACCTGGCCGGCCAGATCGTTGAAGGCGCTGTAGTCGATGCCCAGGGCGGCGGCGGTCTCGGTGTTGACGGTGATGATGCCGCCGTCCATGATGTGGTACGCGGGGACAACGCCGGTCTCGAGGATGTCGAGCGCCATGTCGGCGGTGTAGGTGCCCAGCTCGGTGTAGTTGACGCCGCAGGTTGCAAACGCACCTGCCGTGACGAAGCTGTCCGCGCCGGTGTAGAACGGGATGCCGCCCTTGGTCAGCGTCTCGGAGACAGCGGCGGCCGCGGCCATGACCACGTTGTCCGTCGGGGTAAAGACGGCATCGACCTGGCCGACCATGCTGGACGCGGCGGTCATGATCTCGTCGTTGGTGTTGCCGGTCTTTTCGACGTAGGCAATGCCCTTGGCATCCAGATACGCCTTGGCCTCGGCAATCGGGGTCGTGGAGTTGGCCTCGGAGTTGGAGTAGAGCAGGCCGACGGTCTGGATGTCGGGCTGAACGGCGAACATCATATCCATGATGGACTGGGTGTTCAGTGCGTCGGACGTGCCGGTGACATAGTCAATGTCGGTCAGGTCTGCGGCGGCGGGGTCGGAGATGGCCGCGTAGATGACCGGGGTCTTGGTGGACTCGGCGGCGGTGGTCATGCACTGGGCGGCCAGCGTCGCGATGGGAATGATGGCGTCATAGCCGTCGGCGACGACCTGTGTGCCGATCTGGTTCAGCGTTGTGGCGTCGTTCTGGCCGTTGAAGTCCTTGTACTCGATCGTGATGCCCTTCTCGGCGGCCTTGGCGTCCAGCTCTTTCTCAATAGCCACGCGGATCTCGTCGAGGCTGGCGTGGTCGAGCTGCTGGACAATGGCGACCTTGTAGCTGTCAGCGGCGGCGGTGTCCGCGGTGCTCTCGGCAGCGGACGCGGTGGTCTCGGCGGAAGATGCGGCAGTGTTGGCGGTATCGGCAGTGTAGCCGCAGGCGGCCAGGCTGGTCATCATGGCGGCGGCGGACAGAACAGCAACAAACTTTTTCATGGTAAATTCTCCTTAATTTGTAAATTGTAGTGAATGTCAGGTCTGTAGGGGCGGCCATTGCCCCTATAGTGCCCGGTGCGTTCCCGGGCCATCCAGTTTTACAAATTCAGGCTTGCCATCGCTCTTTCATCAGGTTCATGTTCCCTCTCCCCCATTGTCAAAAACAAAACTGCCCTTGCACAGAACTTCTCCTGTGCAAGGGCAGATAAAACAAATCTGTGGTGCCACCTTGCTTGCCGTGCTTACTATACAATCACGGCCACTCTGTAGGGAACCAACATTCCCCTGCTCTGTAACGGGAGCTGCCCGTCAACGGATACTGCGGGCCATGCCCGTTTCCCCGTGCCCTCCGCGAACCATTATGCAGACCCGCTCTGTATCCCCTTCCCAGCATCGGGGACTCTCTGTAACTGCGCTGTGTGCTTTACTTTCGCTTCATTGGTTTAAAGCATTTATACCACACACGGGCGTGATTGTCAACACCCAATTTCAAATTTTATTCAGATTCTGCGGATTCCGGCGACGCCATGTTGTTTTTATCCAGCACAAACAGTTTTTGCACCTGTTCGGCCACGGGGGTGTCGGTGTCCTTCAGCAGGCAGTTCTCCGTCAGGTAGGGGCTGTCCTCGCCGTCCAGCGCCAGCAGCATATCTTTTCCGCGCAGGGCGTCGCTGCCCAGGTACTCGGTCAGGCTGTCGGCGTCCCAGGCGGTCTCGGTATCGTCGGGCGTGAAGCTGCCGGCGTTGCTCCAGGTGCCGTAGACTGCGCCAATGGCGCAGACGCGCTGCGGGTCCTCGTCCTCGCCGTATTTCTGCTTATCCAGCTGCGCCTGCAGCTCGGACGCCATGCTGCCCTCGGTCATCAGGGCGCTGGCCTCGTCGGTAAAGATCAGGATGCCGTCCTTCTTATAGGTTTTCAGCAGCTGCTTCGCGTCGTAGGTCGGCAGCTCACTGTCGTCCGCGACGTTCAGCGTGCCCTGCATGGCGTAGTACAGGCGGGACACGGCG
>OGII01001742.1_pt1 | contig 14253 bp, 12 predicted proteins | sample 1571701 | NCBI WGS metagenome assembly OGII01 (sample SAMEA2581950, study PRJEB24529) | metagenome | biome: Human gut stool | place: China | collected 2011
TGTTGGCCAGCTCGACGTGACCCTGCCGCGCCATGACGACCAGTTGATTCAGGTTATTGCCCTGCCGGCGCAGCTCGCGGATGAGGTCATCCATGCCGTCGATGACCGTCACGTCCTTGCCCATGGCGGCGTCCCGCACATACTGGCTGAGCGACTTATTGATGCCGTGCTTCTGGCAGACCAGCGCGACCTCCCGGCACGCTTCCGCCTTCAAAATCCCGTTGCGGCTGGAAGTCCGCTGCATATTGTGGAGCACGTTCTTTGAAAAGTCCTCAACCGTATCATACTTCGCGACATTCGTGAGGAAATCACGGATCGTATGCTCCGTCTCGTCCGTCTGCGTTCTGGATATGGTGAGATCAAATGTCGCCATATAGCTGTTAACCACGTTTACGACCGAGGTGTACCGAACGCCGATGGAAAACACGGCATCCAAAATGCAGATGGGTAAGGATTTATAAAAATCCTTGAACGGATCGCCACGATCTTTCAGTGCATTACCGAAATCTTTCGTGCTGCGCGCTGCCAGCAGTTCTGCCGCCCTCTGGATATCCATTTTCATAACCTCTCTTTCTTTGAACTCTCAGCATTTCACCAATCGCGTCAGAGTTTCTCCCGACGCTTTTGTATATCATATCATACAACGGGGTGACGAGATGGATGAGAGGGCATCTCAAGCATCTCGCGGGACTGCATCATAGCACGCGTGTTTTTGAAATCGTTGCATACTGCTGTCCGAAATCTTGACTTGCGAAAATTTTTCTGTAAGATATTTTTGAGAGGAGGAGGTTTCATGGACATTCCGCGTCGAAAAAACCGCCAGCATTCGGATAAGCTGACGGCAGAGCTGCTGTTTTTCTGTTTTTGGCTGACCCACTGCGGTGAGGTGGAGCTGGGCGCGTATGCCTGGTATGGTCAGCATTCAACCGCCTCCTATCGGCGCTACGCCAAGGAGCTGTAGAAGATCGGCGCTATACCGCGCATGAAGCTGCGAGGAGATGACCGGGACTGCAGGCATAACCGCCGGTTCATCTCCGACCCACCGGTAGAGGACTTCGCGCCGGAGATACGATTTGATTGGGAGGATGACCACCTGCGGCGTTTGGCGCGGCTGGTGTGCATGGCGGCGTCGGTGCTTGCGCCCGATGGAGAACTGTCGGCATTTGACAACGCCATCGAGGACTACCGGTATTATGATTTGCACTACCCCGACTACCACGCGGCGTATGAGGGGCTGGACGCCCGCACGTTCCGGCGTGATAAGCAGGCGGTGCGGCAGGTGCTGCTGCTGTGGAAAGACGACGATACGGCCAGCAAGCAGCAGGATGAGGATGTAGAGGAGGAGATCACGGCGGAGTTTCTGGCGTGGCTGAAGAAGCTGTGAGCGCACGGCTGCCACGCCTATTCTTTGGTTACAGCGGGGTCAAATTACGCATACCATGACCAGCGTAGTAGTTTTCGGTACTTGTCGCAAGATGCAAGCCAATAACCCAAGAAATAACGCAAGAACATCTTACGTTATTTTTAATAACATAAGAAAAGCTCGAAAAAAGTCAAGGAATGTCTTGCGAATTTTCTTCACTTCTTGCGTTCTATATGTTAGAATGGGTGCAAAGGAGTGATTTGTATGGTAGAAAAGGAGCTTCACGATCTGATTGAAAGCATTCGGGTTCGTGGCTGTGAAGGACAAACCATAGAAGTAAAGGCGGCACGGCAGGGCTGTCCTGAAAGGTTATATGATACGATCTCTGCGTTTTCCAATCAAAATAGCGGGGGAATCTTTGTGTTCGGCTTGGAGGAAAAGAACGGCTTCGCAAAGGTGGGCGTCTACGACGCACAGGACTTGGAGCGCAAGGTAATGGAATACTGCGAACAAATGACGCCGATCGTTCGACCGCAATTTACCGAGGTGGATGAAGATGGGCTTACATTTGTCTCTGCGGAGATCCCACCCGTTGATATTGCGGAACGCCCTTGCTTCAAAACAGCCAAGGGACGGCTGCACGGGTCCTATATCCGCGTAGGTGACGGAGACAAGCCCATGACGGAGTACGAAGTATACAGCTACGAGGCGTTCCGAAAGAAATATCAAGACGATATTCGTCCAGTGGAGAGGGTGTCCTTCCAATCGCTGGATATGTCTAAGGTAAAAACGTATTTGGAGAGAAAAACATGTGCGCGTCCGAATTTGGCGGGTATGTCGGAGGCACAGCAGTATGAACTGACCGGCATCACGCGGGATGGGAAAATCACCATGGCGGCATTGCTGCTGTTCGGACTCTACCCGCAGGCGTTTTATCCGCAACTGAGCATCATTGCCACCTGTGTACCCGCAGAGCAAATGGGCGTTCTTGACGCAGAGGGCAACCGATTCAGCGACACAAAGCGGATCGAAGGTACGCTTCCGGATATGCTGGAGGGTGCGTTGACCTTTGTTCGAGCCAATATGCGGACGGCCACAAGGATCGACAAAGAAACAGGCGAGAGAATTGATATTCCGCAGTACCCTATGGACGCTGTCCGCGAGGCGATACTCAATGCGTTGGTACACCGGGATTATAGTCTGCATACCGAGGGAATGCCGATCCAGTTGGTCATGTATTCCAATCGGATCGAGATCACAAATCCGGGTGGGCTTTATGGTAGATTGACTCTCGACCAGTTGGGCAATGCCCAGCCGGATACCCGAAACCCGGTTCTTGTTACCGTAATGGAGACCCTGGGGGAAACTGAGAATCGCTATTCCGGGATTCCTACGATTCGGTTTGCCATGAAAAACCGCAACCTGCCAGAGCCGGTATTCGCGGATCGGCGCAGCGAATTTGTCGTGACGCTGTACAATGGTGAGCATGGTGCAGCGGGAAGTGTCGGCGACGAGGATGTAAAACAAGCTAACGTGCAAGACGAAAAAGGTCTGCTGAAATTCTGCCGTACACCTCGAAGCCGCAGCGAGATCATTGCATATCTAAATATTGCGTCAGGGCAGTATGCCCTGCGGCGTTACCTTGATCCTCTCGTAGAGTGCGGAGCGATTCGGATGACGCTGCCCGATAAACCCCGCAGTCCCAAGCAGCGATATGTGGCAGTGGAGGAGTGACACAGTTTATTATGTCTTTTTCCGTGACCCAAAAGCCAAGAGGTCAGGAAAGCACCGGAGAGGGGCGGATGGCATCATCCGTCCCTCTCCGGCTGTTTTTTGCGGGCTACATGGTCTGACTGATGACACTGCCGATGGTATCGGCGGCACCCGCGGCCTTACACAGGCAGCTCACCGGGTAAGGCGGTGGAAGGCTGCTTCTCCATCGCCCTGCCGTGCACCTGCACATTTACCGAGCGAAACCGCGGACAATTCAAGCTGCTGCCGAACTGGTGGGCGAGTATATACTTTTATAACCATGAACACATACCGCTTGCTACAAAAATGGTCCCCTACGGAAGTTCGATTTGGCACCCCTCACAGATAGTACCCTAAGTTTTGTCTACTCGGCAGGGGGCGGCACAGGGCACTGTCCAGTTTATGGGACACCTCTTTCTGTAGAATGGGTATTGTAAAGAACGATACAGATCGGAAAGGGAGGAAGCAACATGTTCAAGATCGGTTTTAATGGTTCCGCAGAAGAGCATCGCAAGGCACCTGGGGAGGCGCACTCCATTTGCCCCGCAGTTACGCCGAGAAAATCGGTCGTTCGCGTCCATTTTCCGGCGCGGAATATGAATCTGTCTTACTACAATGACGCCTTTGACCTGAAATGCGGAGATATCGTTTTTGTGGAGGGCAAGCTGGAGGGCCTGCGTGGCCGCGTGGTGGATGTCGCGTACAATTTCAAGATCAAGCTATCTGACTACAAGCGGGTCATCAGCGTGGCCGACACAAATGTACAGGGCGAGTTCTTCTTCGCCGGGTCGCACTTCGTCACGTTCGACCGCAGCACTCTTCCTTACGAAAAGGTCATCACCTGGTTTAAGTCACCCGCCACGGAGGATGAGATATTTGTTTCCGGCAATGATGATTGCGGCTTCCTGCTGCATGATCTGAGCGCCATGAGCATCAGCAGGGCAACTGCCGATCGCGGCCACGATTACTACACGGACAATCGGATACGGTACATTTCTCTGGACAATACCCATGTGCGGGCCATTGTGGAGGGATCGTGGCCTTACGAGCTGGCGTGCGACTATGCTAACGGCGAGATCAGAAATCTGGTTTGCGACTGCTTCTGCAGCGAGCCGTGCAAGCATAAATTCGCAGCCATGCTGCAGCTGAGGGAGACGCTGGAACTCATTGAGAAGAACTACCCTGCACAGCTTGAGGCGACGCAGTATTTCGCCGCCATCTGCAAGGGGACGCTGCTGAACTTTGCGCTGGACGGCAAGGAAACCGGCAGCATCGTGCTTTGAGGGACGCGGGAGGCATCGTAAACGCAAGGCGGTATGTATGACACCATCCACACCCCCGACTATTTCTCAGATTTACAATATCTGACAAATGGAGCTGCGCAGGGCGCGGCAGGGGATGTTCCCCTGCCAGGCCTTGCGCAGCTTCTCCTTTTTACTCTTTCAATCCACGGGAATACCCGACCCGCACAGTATGGCATAGCATACAAAAAAAGTCAATGTTTTTTGGCACTTATCCTTATTACTGAAGTCTTTACAAGCCTCAGCGAGTGTGGTATGGTTAAAGCATCAACATATGCGCGTTAAAAATATATGACAGGATGTGATCGCCATGTATCCTGCCCATATCCGCGAAACCGGAGAGCGGCAAACCGTCCAGGAGCATTGCCGGAACACGGCGGCGCTGGCCGCGACCGCACTGCGGCCACTGGGTCTGGAAAAAAGCGCCTATCTGGTCGGTCTGCTCCACGACGCCGGAAAAAACAAACAGGAGTATGCGCAATACCTTTCGGAGGCTGTCAGCGGCGGGAACGCCGTCCGTGGCAGTGTCAACCATACCTTCGCCGGCGTGCGCCTTCTGCTGGATCGTTGGCACGGCGGCTGCGGTACGTTCTCCTATTCCGACGTGACCGCAGAGCTGCTGGCCTTTGCCGTTGGCTCACATCACGGCCTGTTTGACTGTATCGATCCCCAGCAGCACAGCGGTTTTTTTCATCGCCAGACCAAGGAGGGAATCTTTTACGACGAATCCCGACAGGGCTTTTTGGCACAGGTTGCCGCCGAGGAGGAGCTGGAGCATCTGTTCCGCGACGCCATCCGGGAGATGACCCCGATGCTGGATCGGCTGACGGCTCTGTCCACCCAAGCGGACGACAATGAGGCGGATCGGGAGACCGCATTTTATATCGGGCTTCTGGCACGGATGCTCCTGTCCGCCGTGATCGAGGGGGATCGCGCAGATACCGCCGCTTTTATGGATGGGGTAGAACCGCCCGTGTTCCCAGAGGATATGCGGCCGATCTGGGCAGAACGGCTGGCGTTTATGGAGAAGAAGCTGGCGGCATTCCCGCGAAAAACGCCCATTGATCTGGCGCGCCAGACCATCTCCGACACCTGTGCCGCCGGCGCCGCCGGGTCCGGAGGTGTCTACCGCCTGAATGTTCCCACCGGCGGTGGAAAAACGCTGGCCAGTCTCCGCTTCGCATTGACACACGCGGCAAAGCGGAACTGCTCCCGAATTATCTTCACCGCGCCGCTGCTGTCGATCCTGGATCAAAATGCCCATGTCATCCGCGATTACATGGGAGACGACACCTTGATACTGGAGCATCACTCCAACCTTGCCGAGCCGAAGGAGGCACCGGAGCGCTTGCAGGAGCTGGAGCTGCTCACCGCCTCCTGGTCGGCGCCGATCATTATCACCACGCTGGTGCAGCTGCTGAACACCTGCTTCAGCGGAAAGACCAGCGCCATCCGCAGATTTCACGCGCTGTGCGGCAGCGTCATCGTGATCGATGAGGTGCAGACGGTTCCCGGCAAAATGCTGACGCTGTTCAATTTGGCTGTCAACTTTCTGTCTGAGATCTGCGGCGTCACTATTGTTCTATGCTCCGCCACCCAACCCTGTCTGGAGGTGGTCGACCATCCGCTGCGCCGCCAGCCCGTCGATCTGGTTCCGCAGCAAAAGGCGCTGTGGGACATCTTCAAGCGCACCGATATCCAAAATGCCGGATGTGCCAGACTGGAGGAACTCCCGCAGATCGTCATGGGGGCGCTGTCGTCGTGTGACAGTCTGCTGGTGGTGTGCAACACGAAAAAGGAGGCGGCGTTCCTGTTCGAATCGCTGCAAGCCGCGAATTGCCGTTGCTTCCATCTGTCCGCCGCCATGTGCGTCCAACACCGCAGGGAGACTCTGCAAGCCTTACAGTCCGCGCTGGACAAGCCCTCCGCCGACAGGCAAAGGGTGGTCTGTGTCTCCACGCAGGTGATCGAGGCCGGTGTGGACATCTCCTTCCAGCGGGTGATCCGCTTCTCCGCCGGAATGGACAGCGTCGTGCAGGCGGCGGGGCGGTGCAACCGGCACGCCGAGCAAAAGGAGCCCGCCCCTGTCCGCCTCATCCGGTGTACCGACGAGCGGCTGCGCGGTCTGGACGACATCGTGCGCGGGCAGAACGCCACCACCGCGCTGCTGACCGCCTTTTCCAAAACGCCAGAGGGTTTCCGATACGATCTGTCCTCCGAGGAGGCCATCCGGTTCTACTATCGCCGGCTATACGCAGAGATGGAGCCCGGCTTTCAGGACAACCAAACTCCGGCGCACGGTTCCCTCTATCATCTGCTGGCGGACAACCCCCGGTATGCAGACGCCAACTGCGCGCAGGCGGAGCGCTACCTTCTGCGGCAGGCGTTCCGGCTGGCAGGCAGTCTTTTTCAGGTATTCGACGAGGACACGAGGTCCCTGCTCGTACCCTACGGAAGAGGGCGCGAGCTGCAAAACACGCTGCGAAACGCCGCTCAGGTCTACGGGCAGAAAGATTGGGCGGTCATACGCGGCTGCATTGACGAGGCCAAAGGCTACTGCGTCAGCGTCTACCGTTATCAGCTGGAGCGGCTTGAGGCTCTCGGCGCCGTGACCTCTCTGTTCGACGGCGGCATACTGCTGTTGTCCGACGGCTTTTATAACGAACATACCGGTTTTTCTCTGGAGGCCGGTACCCGTGATTTTCAGGAGGTGTAGTGATTGAAAACGGAACATCCCAACATCGTAGAATTTGAAGTATTTGGCGACTACGCCCTCTTCTCCGACCCTCTCATGCGTCTGGGCGGTGAAAAGTGCAGCTATCAGGTACCCACCTATGAGGCGCTGAAGGGCATTTTATCCTCCGTATACTGGAAGCCCACCTTCATCTGGCGGATCATGGACGTGCGGGTCATGAACCCGATTCAGACCGAGGTGAAAGGTATCCGCCCCATCAAATACAGCGGCGGCAACGATCTGGCCTATTACACCTATTTGAAAAACTGCCGCTATCAAGTGCGGGCATGCTTTGCGTGGAATGACAACCGTCCGGAGCTGTGCGGCGACCGAAATGAGAACAAACATCACTGCATTGCCCGTCGAATGATCGAAAAGGGCGGGCGGCGGGACATTTTTCTGGGTACCCGGGAATGTCAGGGCTATGTAGAGCCCTGCGTATTCGGAAACGGCGCAGGTGCCTATGACGATCTGCCGGAGCTGGGCTTCGGGCTGATGTACCACGGTATCACCTACCCGGATGAGGCCTATTCGGAGGCGACCCGCGGACGGATGACCGCCCGGTTTTGGTACCCGGTCATGAAAAACGGCGTCATCCACTTTCTCCCGCCGGAGGAATGTCCGGGGCAGAAACCTCTGCGGGAGATGCCTATGAAGAGTTTTTCCGCCGATGAGGGCAATTTTATCGGTCTGCGGGAATTTGGGGAGGTGGAGTAAATGGGACTGATGCAGCAGGCCTATGACACCTACTGTGCCATGGCGCCGCAATACGCCGGCATCTACGGCAAGGCGAAGGAGCCGCTGGTTCCTGTTTCGCACCAAATCGTAAACGCAGAGCTGGAGCTCACTCTGGACGCGGACGGTCATCTGCTGGACGCCCGCTCCGTCGAGGCAGAGCAGGCCGCCACCATCATCCCTGTGACGGAGAGCTCCTCGGGGCGAACCGGCAAAGCCCCCGGCGCACATCCTCTGTGCGACCAGATCCAGTTTCTCTCCCCGCTGTATCCCGCCAAATATGAAAGCTATCTGACACAGCTGCACCGCTGGGAGCTATCACCCTACAGCCTCCCCAAGCTCTCCGCCATCGCCCGCTATGTGGAGAGGGGGACAATTGTTGAAGATCTGGCGCAGCGGGGCGTGATCTCCCTGGACGAAAAGGGGCTTCCCGCCAAGGAAAAGCAGATGGTCCGCTGGCGCGTAGAGACAGGCGCGGAAAATGAAACGCCCGCCTGCTGGCAGGACCAGAGCCTCTTTCAAGCCTTTATCGACTACTATGCATCCACGAAATCTGAGAAGCCCGCGTTTTGCATGGTTACCGGCAAAAACGCCCCGCCCGCCAGCCAGCACCCCAAGAAGATCATCAACCTGTGCGCCAACGCCAAGCTGATCTCCGCCAATGACACCAGCGGCTTTACCTATCGGGGCCGCTTCACAGACGATTCGCAGGCCGTGACCATGAGCTATGAGGCGTCGCAGAAGATCCACAGCGCGCTGCACTGGTTGGCGGCGACCCAAGGCGTCTTCATCGGTGGGCGCACCTTCCTGTGCTGGAATCCGCAGGGCATCGAGATCCCCAAACCGCAGGCCGCCTTCCTGCGGCGGAGCACCGCCAAGCAGATAAAATACTCCGACTACCGAAAGGCGCTGTCGGAGACTCTCCGGGGCTGGCAGGAGACGATCCCGCGGGACGCCGGCGCCGTGGTGGCCGCCTTTGACGCCGCCACATCCGGACGCCTTTCCCTCACCTATTACAGCGAGCTTCCGGTCTCTGATTTTCTGGAGCGCCTGCACAACTGGGATGCACTTTGCTGCTGGGAGCATTCCTCCTTCGGCATACAGTCGCCCTCGCTTTCGCAGATCGCGGACTGCGCCTTCGGCACGGTGCGCGTCTCCGACAAGCAGACAAAGCTGGAAACGGACGAGCGCGTCATGCGCCAGCAGGTACAGCGGCTGCTCTCCTGCCGGGTGGACCGGGGCAAAATGCCGGCGGATATCGCCCGCGCTGCGGCGGCCAAGGCGTCCAACCTGCAGATCATGGACGCCGCCCTGCGGGAAACGGTATTGTTCACCGCCTGCGCGGTGCTTCGGAAATACAAATATGATTGGTACAAGGAGGAATGGGGCATGGCACTGGAACCGCAGAAGAAGGATGTCAGCTATCAGTATGGACGGCTTTTGGCCGTGTTTGAAAAACTTGAGCGAGACACCTATGACCCCAATGAACAGCGAGAACCCAACGCGATCCGGATGCAGTCCGTGTTCGCAAAGCGTCCACTCTACGCCAGCCGGATCATCTGGGAGCAGTTGAAAAAGGCGTACTACCCCAAACTCAAGCCCGGCGCCAGAACAAAATACGACCGCATCATCGAGCAGATCATCCAAGAAATTTCCTCCTTCCCGCAGGCGGAACAGGAGGAGGCCCTGAAGGACACCTATCTCTTTGGGTACTATCTGCAGCGCAGTGCGCTGTACACATCCGGCAAGACCGAAAACAGTCAGGAGGAAGAATAAATGAGCAGCTTGCAAAACAAGATCGATTTTGTGGCACTGGTCTCCGTGACCCACGCCAACAGCAACGGCGACCCTCTGAACGGCAATCGCCCCCGCACCGACCTGAACGGCTTCGGTGAGATCTCCGACGTGTGCATCAAGCGCAAGATCCGCAACCGGATGCAGGATCTGGGCGAGCCCATCTTCGTTCAGTCGGAGGATCGGTGCAGCGACGGCTGCGGCAGCCTCAGCGAGCGGGCCTCCGCCGCTATGAAGGGCATCAAGGATCGGGAGGAATATGCCCGGCACGCCTGCGAAACGTGGCTGGACGTGCGTACCTTCGGGCAGGTCTTTGCCTTCAAGGATGCCAAGGGCTTCTCCTGCGGTGTGCGCGGCCCCGTCTCTATCCATCAGGCGTCCAGCCTGTCCCCCGTGGAGATCGAGTCCCTCCAGATCACCAAGAGCGTGAATGGTGAGAAGAAGGAAAAGGGTGAGAACCGCGCCTCCGACACCATGGGCATGAAGCACTTTGTCCGCTTCGGCCTGTACGAGGTCAAGGGCTCCATCAATGTCCAGCTGGCGGAAAAGACCGGCTTCTCCGAGGAGGACGCCGACACGGTCAAGGAATGTCTGCGCACCCTTTTTGTGAATGATGCCTCCTCCGCACGGCCCGACGGCTCCATGGAGGTGGTGAAGCTGTTCTGGTGGCAGCACAGCTGCAAGGACGGGCAGTATTCCTCCGCAAAGGTCCACCGCTCCGTCAAGGTCGCGCTGCGGGACGCAGGTACCATCCCCACCTCCGCAGACGACTATGTGATCTCGCTGGAGGCGCTGCCGGGGCTGGAGCCGGAGGTGATCGATGGCGTATAGCGAGGAGGACTTCCTACAGCTCTCCGGCTTACAGCATTTCCGGTTTTGCAGGCGGCGGTGGGCGCTGATCCACATCGAGCACCAGTGGGCGGAAAACTACCGCACCATTGACGGCGCGATCCTCCACGAAAATGCCCACGACACGGCCTTTCAGGAGCGGCGGGGCGACCGGTTCATCACGCGGGGCGTCAGCGTCTATTCCGCAGAGTTGGGTGTATCCGGACAGTGCGATGTACTGGAATACCATCGGGGCGCCGCGGGAATCCCTCTCTCCGGGAAAGAGGGCCTGTGGCAGCCGTATCCGGTGGAGTACAAGCGGGGCCGCCCCCGCGAGGACACCGGTGACACCCTGCAGCTATGCGCGCAGGCCATGTGCCTGGAGTCCATGCTCTGCTGCGACATCCCCGAGGGCGCACTCTATTATGGGGAAATCCGCCGACGGGAGCGGGTGTCCTTCACCCCGGAGCTGCGCGCAGAGGTACGAGAGCTGCTGGTGGAGATGCACGAGTTGTACCGTCGGGGCTATACCCCCAAGGTCAAGCCCACCAAATCCTGCAATGCCTGCTCCTTGAAGGAGCTGTGCCTGCCCAAGCTGATGAAAAGCAGAGCCGTCTCCGCGTATCTCCGGGCGGCCATGGAGGAATCACCATGAAGCAGCTTCTCAACACGCTATTTGTCACCTCCGAGGACATTTACCTCTCGCTGGAGGGGGAAAATGTGCTGGCAAGCCGAGATAAGACAGTTATCGCCCGCTACCCGCTGCACACGCTGCAAGCCATCGTCAGCTTCTCCTACGCCGGTGCCTCCCCTGCGCTGATGGGCAAATGTGCGGAGGCCGGGATCGGTCTGGCCTTCTGCTCCCCGCACGGACGTTTCCTTGCCCGCATCTGCGGCGAGAGCAGCGGCAACGTGCTGCTCCGTCGTGAACAGTACCGCATCGCCGATGACCCCACCCGCAGCTGTGAAATAGCCCGCACCATGATCTTCGGCAAGCTATGCAACGGTGCCGCCAGCATCCAGCGTACTCTGCGGGATCACGCGCCCCGCGTAGCGGACTGCGGACTGGAAAACGCCGCTGCCAACATCCGGGATATGCTGCCACAGGTGCTGGCTGCCGCCGACTTAGATACCCTGCGTGGAATAGAGGGCGCTGCCGCCACCGCGTATTTTGGCGTCTTCGACCATATGCTCCTGAACCGGAAGGAGGCGTTTTTCTTCCACGGCAGAAGCCGCCGTCCGCCGCTGGATCGGGTAAACGCCATGCTGTCCTTCGCCTACAGTCTTCTGGCGCACGACTGTGCCAGCGCCTTGGAAAGCGTGGGACCGGACAGCTATGTGGGCTTCCTCCACCGCGACCGACCGGGACGGCAGTCGTTGGCGCTGGATCTGATGGAGGAGCTGCGCCCCTGTATGGCAGACCGCTTTGTGCTGACCCTCGTGAACAATCGGATGCTGCGCCCGGAGGACTTTCAGATGCAGGACAGCGGCGCGGTGCTGCTGTCCGATGACGGACGCCGGAAATTCCTGAAGACCTGGCAGGAGCGGAAGCGGGACACACTGACCCACCCCTATCTGGGGGAAAAGCTGAGCTGGGGCATGATCCCCTATGTGCAGGCGCTGCTGTTGGCTCGCTGCCTCCGCGGCGACTTGGACGGCTATCCGCCGTTTTTATGGAAGTGACACTATGCTGGTGCTGATCACATACGATGTAAACACTGAGGACGCCGCCGGGCGCAAGCGCCTGCGGCAGATCGCCAAAAAGTGCGTGGACTATGGACAGCGGGTGCAGAATTCCGTGTTTGAGTGTCTGCTGGACGCAGGGCAATGCCGCCGTCTGCAGGCGCAGCTTCTGTCCATCATGGATCCTGAGAAGGACAGTCTCCGCTTTTACTATCTGGGGAAGCAATATGAGAAAAAAGTAGAGCATTTCGGTGCGAAGAGCACCTATCTGCCGGAGGATTCCCTGATCCTCTGACGCACACCGTCCGGCACAGTGGAGGTTACGGTGCGCGGATATCCTCTCTCCCGTCCCCGCGAAGTCCAAGTGACCAGTGATTGCCGGGAGGTTCGCAAGGCTTTTCTCGATGCAACGCCGTTCTTTTCCCGGGTTTCTTAGGATGCCACCCCCCGTGTTTTTCCCCAAAAACGCAAAAATTCTACTTATTTGTCAAAGATTCACAGATAAAACTGTGCATCTTTGCTGTCGCCCCCCTCGCGGGGGGCGTGGATTGAAATCTGCAAAGAAGTCCAAGAAGCGTCCTGAGCCTGACGTCGCCCCCCTCGCGGGGGGCGTGGATTGAAATTCGGAATCCCCTGCCCATCCTTCGCTTCTCCCATGTCGCCCCCCTCGCGGGGGGCGTGGATTGAAATGCTATCGTCTGTATGACGGTTCGGGATATCAATATGTCGCCCCCCTCGCGGGGGGCGTGGATTGAAATATTGGCGGTGCAATCGGCATTTTTGGCCGTCTGCGTCGCCCCCCTCGCGGGGGGCGTGGATTGAAATGTCATTGCTAAACACATTGTACGAAAACCTGTCGTCGTCGCCCCCCTCGCGGGGGGCGTGGATTGAAATATATTGGTTCTGGTTGGATAACTGGTACGGTTTCTGGTCGCCCCCCTCGCGGGGGGCGTGGATTGAAATGCTATCGTTTGTCTGATAGTTCGGGATATCAATATTGTCGCCCCCCTCGCGGGGGGCGTGGATTGAAATAATTCTATTGTTGGTTTTATTTTTGATACATTAAAGTCGCCCCCCTCGCGGGGGGCGTGGATTGAAATTGGCTGTTTGGTGGCCGTATTACTGCATTCATTCCGTCGCCCCCCTCGCGGGGGGCGTGGATTGAAATAAAGTGTTGCAAATGTTATCGGCGTTCCCATTTGGTCGCCCCCCTCGCGGGGGGCGTGGATTGAAATGTAAATTCCCGGGCTGTGGAAACAAACTATGATCCGTCGCCCCCCTCGCGGGGGGCGTGGATTGAAATATGGCTCAGACCCCAAAAGGGCTTCATCTGTATTTCGTCGCCCCCCTCGCGGGGGGCGTGGATTGAAATCTGATGGAACCATCTTCACCTGGAAAACCAGAAGTCGCCCCCCTCGCGGGGGGCGTGGATTGAAATCTTTGTCTCTGTATCTTCAAATTGTAGGAAGTAGTCGCCCCCCTCGCGGGGGGCGTGGATTGAAATGTTTAATCGTCTGAAAACAGAGAACCCAGCAGGAGTCGCCCCCCTCGCGGGGGGCGTGGATTGAAATCACCACTGGTGCCAAGCGAAAGTCTACCAAGAAGGGTCGCCCCCCTCGCGGGGGGCGTGGATTGAAATGGCAATGCCGCTTGACCACTTTCGATAGAACCAATGTCGCCCCCCTCGCGGGGGGCGTGGATTGAAATCAGTAAATGACGGGGGCCCCGGCGCAAAAACATAGTCGCCCCCCTCGCGGGGGGCGTGGATTGAAATCTTAACGCAACTTATCGAACAAGCGGGAAACACGTCGCCCCCCTCGCGGGGGGCGTGGATTGAAATTCCAAGACTGGTAAGCAAAGCGGCCATATAATCAGTCGCCCCCCTCGCGGGGGGCGTGGATTGAAATTCCAAGACTGGTAAGCAAAGCGGCCATATAATCAGTCGCCCCCCTCGCGGGGGGCGTGGATTGAAATTCCAAGACTGGTAAGCAAAGCGGCCATATAATCAGTCGCCCCCCTCGCGGGGGGCGTGGATTGAAATTCCAAGACTGGTAAGCAAAGCG
>OGII01001755.1_pt1 | contig 14114 bp, 17 predicted proteins | sample 1571701 | NCBI WGS metagenome assembly OGII01 (sample SAMEA2581950, study PRJEB24529) | metagenome | biome: Human gut stool | place: China | collected 2011
TCATCGACTTTGATGCCGTCTGTTGTCTTTTTGTTTGGCAGTGTTACTTCGTAAACATCACCATTTTTTACAACGGAATAATCCGCTGCCTGATCTGCTGCCACATTTACAACAGAATCCAAAATTTCTGAATGGTCACAAGTCTGGTCTTTGCTCAGCTTAATGGAATCATTCAAATCATCAATTGCATAGAAAATACTCTTTACATCTGCCCCGGTAATGGTTTTCTGCGGATAGAATGTGTTATCTGTTAAGTATAAGAAGTTATTTACAAGTGCAATTTTAATTTCATCGGTAGTATAACCTGTTTTTTCAATCGCCTTAATTATATACTCAATTGCGTCCTCATCACTTTTCAGGCTTGGTGCATAACCGCCCTCATCGCCTACACCTGCTGCCGGAGTGCCGTTCTCCTTCAGGGTGGTCTTCAGCTGATGGAATACCTCTGCACAGCGGCGCAGAGCCTCGCGGAAGGACGGAGCGGAAACCGGCATGATCATGAATTCCTGAATCTCAACGTTGTTGGTAGCGTGTGCGCCGCCGTTCAGGATGTTCATCATCGGGACGGGCAGGCGGTTGCCGTTCACGCCGCCCAGAAAACGGTACAGCGGCATCTCCAGCGAAGCGGCGGCTGCGCGGCAGGCGGCGATGGACACGGCCAGAATGGCGTTTGCGCCCAGGTTAGATTTGTCCTTGGTGCCGTCGGCTTTGCGCATGGCGGCATCGACTGCATAGATATCGGAGGCATCCAGCCCCACGACGGCGTCGGCGATGACGGTGTTGATGTTCTCAACGGCCTTGGTCACGCCCTTGCCCAGATAACGGCTCTTGTCGCCGTCGCGCAGCTCCAGAGCTTCGAACTCGCCGGTGGATGCGCCGGAGGGGGCACAGCCGCGGGCGACAGTGCCGTCGGCGAGCGTGATCTCAGCTTCGACGGTGGGGTTCCCGCGGGAGTCTAAGATCTCGCGGCCGACAACGGATTCGATTTCCAGATAATTCATAAGAAAGACCTCCCGGTAATGATTTGAAATGGTGGATAGTCAATACTAACTAACTGCCTTTATCCTATCACGTCCTGTGCCTGGTTGCAAGAGGGGATCGCGATGTTTGCGGCTGTAAACATCATCAGTCTGCCCGGAGGCGGGGGCGGATATGCCCGGAGGCGGGAAGGCGGCCGCCGCCGCACCTGCCCGGAACCGACCGGACGGCCATTGTGTAACCTTTTTGACATTCGTGAAAACCGTTCATTTCAGGGTGAAACAAGATGAATGATTTAGAAAAACAGCCAAAAGTGATATGGAAATTTTGTGTACTTTAACATGATTTGACGGAAAAGGCCCGGAAAAGTATGGACGGTTTGTGAATTGCGAACGGCCCCGAAGGGGGCTATAATGAAACTACCGAGAGCAGAGCCGCTTTGAGGGAAAGGGCTCTGCTTTCTGCATTTTGCAGATGCTTCCAAACAGGAGGATAACGATTATGAAAAAGATGATCACGCGTCGTAACTTTCTGGCTGCTGCCGGTGTCGTGGCTGCTGCCGGTGTCCTGACCGCCTGCGGCGGTTCTTCTTCCAGCACGGCTGCTTCCGGTTCTGCGGCTGGTTCCGCTGCTTCCGGTGAGACCATCAAGGTGGGCGTCATGGGCCCCCTGAGCGGCAACGTTTCTGTTTACGGCCAGGCCGTTGTCAACGGTGCGGCCCTGTACCTGAAGCAGGTCAACGCCGATGGCGGCATCAACGGCAAGCAGATCGAGATCCTGACCGAGGATGAGCAGGGCGACGCCACCCAGGCCGTCAACTGCTTCACCAAGATGGTGGACGAAGGCATCACGGCACTGATCGGCGATGTCACCACCACCCCCACGCTGGCCGTGGCTGCTGAGAGCGCCGACTACAACATGCCCATGGTCACTGCTTCTGCCACCGCAGAGGCCGTTACCTACGATGCCGAGACCGACACCGTGAACGCCAACGTCTTCCGTGCCACCTTCACCGACCCGTTCCAGGGCATCAAGATGGCAGATTACGCATACCAGAAGCTGGGCTACACCAAGGCTGCTGTCATCTTTAAGAAGGGCGCAGACTACAACGAGGGCCTGGCTGAGAACTTCATCGACGAGTTCGAGAGCCTGGGCGGCACCATTGTCGATCAGGAGAGCTACTCCGACGGCGACGTGGACTTCAAGACCCAGCTGACCAGCATCCTGGGCAAGGCTCCGGAGACGGTCTTCTGCCCCAACTACTATGAGGAAGTGGGTCAGATCCTGTCGCAGGCGGAGAGCATCGGCCTGACCGTTCCGTTCCTGGGCGGCGACGGCTGGGACGGCCTGGAGGGCTATGCGACCGCTGACCAGCTGAAGGACAGCTACTTCTGCGCCAACTATGCAAAGGGTGCTTCTCCGGAGTTCGAGGAGGCCTACAAGGCAGAGTACGGCGAGGAGTACCCCAACGGCTTCGCACCTCTGGGCTACGACGCTGCCAAGACCGTGGTCTACGGCCTGCAGGCTGCGGAGGACGCCGGTCTGGAAGCAGGCAGCGACGAGTACAAGCAGGCTGTCATTGACGCCATCACTTCCGGCAGCATCGACGGCATCACCGGCACCTTCACCTTCGACGAGCACCACGACCCCGTCAAGGAGACTGCGATCCTGACCTATGTGGATGGCAAGCCCGAACTGAAGGAAATGTTCTAACCCCTCGCATCAGAACCACTTGCGGAGACCGCCGAAACGGGTTGTCTCCGCTTTTTTGGTAAACAAGTGTCTCCCAAAAGGCGTGGCAAAACGCCGCAAAGAAAGGAAGTATCCATCCATGACAGTGTTTTTCAGCCAGCTGATCAATGGCCTGTCCCTTGGCAGCATCTATGCACTGATCGCACTGGGCTACAGCATGGTGTACGGCATCATCCTGCTGCTGAACTTTGCCCACGGCGATGTCATTATGGTGGGCGCGTACATGTCCTGGTTCGTGATGAACCAGCTGGGCCTTGGCCCGGTGACGGCTGTCTGCGCCACCGTCATTACCTGCACCCTGCTGGGCGTGGTGATCGAAAAGGTCGCCTACACCCCGCTGCGCAGTGCGCCCCGCATCTCGCTGCTGATCACGGCCATCGGCGTGTCCTTCTTCCTGGAGTATACGGCGGAGCTGCTGATGGGCTCCGGTGCAAAGGTCATCCCGTCCTACTTTGATGCCAAGACCTTCTACTTCGGCAAAGTGCCGGTGGGCCTGACCTCCGTGATCACGCTGGTGGTCACCGTGCTGTCCATGCTCGTGCTGACCTTCCTGGTCCAGAAGACCAAACTCGGCAAGGCCATGCGCGCCGTCTCCGAGGATATGGACGCGGCCCGCCTGATGGGCATCAACGTCAACAGCACCATCTCCTTCACCTTTGCGGTGGGTTCTGCGCTGGCCGGTATCGGTGCAGTGCTGTACTGCTGCTCCTACCCGCAGGCAACGCCCACCATGGGTTCCATGCTGGGCCTGAAAGCCTTCGTTGCCGCAGTTCTGGGCGGCATCGGTTCCATTCCGGGCGCGATGATCGGCGGCATCGCCATCGGCCTGTGCGAGTGCTTCGTTTCCGCCATCGGCCTTTCCGCCTGGAAGGACGCCGTTACGTTTGCGATCCTGATCATCGTGCTGCTGTTCAAGCCCACCGGCTTCCTTGGCCGCAAGGTGCAGGAAAAGGTGTAAGGAGGGCATGAAGATGAATACCAAACGCAAAACGCTCAAAATGCCCGTGCGCTACCTGATGAATACGGTGCTGGTGGCGCTGCTGTTCCTGGGGCTTTCCTACCTGACCGGGAATCTGCTTTCCACCTATCAGAACAAGGTGCTGATGACCGTGGGCATCAACATCATCCTGGCCGTGTCTTTGAACGTGGCCACCGGCTATCTGGGCCAGCTGCCGCTGGGCCATGCCGGTTTCATGGCCGTGGGTGCTTACACCTGCGCGCTGTTCACCAAGTACAGCCCCCTGCCCAGTGGCATCTCCTTTGCCATTGGTCTGGTGCTGGCCTGCATCATGGCGGGCCTGTTCGGTATGCTGATCGGCATCCCCGCTCTGCGCCTGACCGGTGACTATCTGGCCATCCTGACGCTTGGCTTTGGCGAGATCATCCGCATCACGCTGAACAACATCGACGATGTGCTGGGTTACAGCCTGTTCTACGGTTCCAAGGGCCTGAAGAACATCCCCAAGTATTCCCATTTCAGCAATGTGTTCCTGTGTGTGGTCATCACCTGCTTCCTGATCCACACCATGATGAAGAGCCGCCACGGCCGCGCCGTCCTCGCCATCCGCGACAACGAGATCGCGGCCGAGAGCTGCGGCATCCAGACCACCTACTATAAGGTCATGGCCTTTGCCTTCTCTGCGGCCTTCGCCGGTCTGGCCGGTGGTCTGTACGCCTGCTACATCGGCGTTCTGAACCCCTCGACCTTCGGTTTCATGAAGTCCATCGAGATCCTGGTCATGGTCGTTCTGGGCGGCATGGGCTCCATGCTGGGCTCCATCCTCTCGGCAACGGTGCTGACCATCCTGCCCGAAGCGACCCGCAGCTTTGACAGCTACCGCATGGTCATCTACTCGCTGGTGCTGATCCTGATGATGATCTTCCGCCCCGGCGGACTGCTGGGCAGCTACGACTTCTCCATGAGCCGCATCGTGGAGAAGGTCCTGAACGGGGAACTGTTCCGCAAGAAGAACAAGGAGGGTGCAGATCATGAGTGAGTTCCAGACGAGACTGAACAGCGTCCCCTCCGGCGGTTTCCTGACCGACCGCGACAAGGACAAAAAGCCCATCCTCGACGTGCGCGAGCTGGGCATCGACTTCGGCGGCCTGACCGCAGTGGACGGCTTCAACCTGATGATCGGCCGCAACGAGATCACCGGCCTCATCGGCCCCAACGGTGCCGGTAAGACCACCGTTTTCAATCTGCTGACCAACGTGTACCAGCCCACCCGCGGCTCCATCCTGATCGACGGGATGCCCACGGCAGGCAAGAAGACCTATCAGGTCAACCGGATGGGCGTAGCCCGCACCTTCCAGAACATCCGCCTGTTCAAAGAGCTGTCGGTCATCGACAACATCAAGGTCGGCCTGCATGAGTCCATGAAGTACAACCTGGCCTCCTCCCTGATCCGTCTGCCCAACTACTGGAAGGAAGAAAAGAAGTGCACCGAGCGGGCACTGGAGCTGCTGGATATCTTCCACATGGCCGACCTGGCCAACACCCCGGCGGGCAGCCTGCCCTATGGTGCACAGCGCCGGTTGGAGATCATGCGCGCCCTGGCTACCAGCCCAAAGCTGCTGCTTCTGGACGAGCCGGTCTCCGGCCTTGACCCAAAGGTGACGGCGGAAATGTATGCGCTCATTCAAAAGCTCAATTACGAAGATGGTATCACCGTTGTGATGATCTCCCATGACCTGTGCGCGGCGCTGCAATATGCCAGCCATATCCTGCACATCGGGGACAAAGTGTTCTTCGGCACCAAGGCGGCCTACCTGAACGAGTTTTCGCAGGCATGGCAGAAGGGAGGCGCGGCGCAATGACGGCGATCCTTGAAAAACTCGCGTTCTACTGGACCTATCCCTTCGTCCGCTACGCACTCATCGTCGGCGTGCTGATCGCGCTGTGTTCCTCGCTGCTGGGGGTCACGCTGGTGCTGAAACGGTTTTCCTTCATCGGCGACGGGCTTTCCCATGTGGCGTTCGGCGCCATGTCCATCGCCGCCGTTCTGAAGCTGACGGACGATATGCCGCTGACGCTGGGCGTCACGGTGGTCTGTGCCGTTCTGCTGCTCCGCACGGGACAGAACACGAAGATCAAGGGCGACGCCGCCATCGCCATGATCTCGGTGGGGGCGCTTGCCATCGGGTATCTGCTGATGAACCTGTTCTCCACCTCGTCCAACCTCTCCGGAGATGTTTGCAGCACGCTGTTCGGCTCCACCTCCATCCTGACGCTGTCTCAAAGCGAAGTCTGGCTGTGCGAGGGACTGTCCGTGGTGGTCGTGGCGGTATTCCTGCTGTTTTACAACAAGATTTTTGCCGTGACCTTTGACGAGGATTTTGCCAAGGCGGTGGGGACAAAGGCAGACCTGTACAACCTGCTGCTCGCCGTCATCGTTGCCGTGGTGATCGTGCTGGCGATGAATCTGGTGGGCTCGCTGCTGATCTCCGCGCTGGTGATCTTTCCGGCGCTGTCCGCCATGCGCATTTTTCAGAACTTCCGGTCCGTGACGGTCTGCTCGGCCGTGCTGTCGGTGAGCTGCGCGGCGCTGGGCATTTTAATCTCCATTTTAGCGGGGACGCCGGTGGGTTCTACCATCGTGGCGGTGGATATTCTGGCATTTTTGATTTGTTCGACTATCGGCCGTGCAAGGGGAGGGGAAGCGGGATGAAACGGCTTTTCTGCCTGCTGCTGGCTGTTTGCATGATGGCTTCCCTCTGTGCCTGCGGGAAAGACAGCGAAGAAGGCGCAGGAAATGACGCATCTTCTTCCAATGAAGAATCGTCTGCATCGACTGAGAGCATTCCAACGCCGGAAGATCAGCAATCCCCAGAGGAATCTGAGCAGTTGCAATCCTCCGCAGACGGCGTGGATGTGGATTTGACGGTGCTCAGCAGCACCATGGTCTACTCCGAGGTCTACAATATGCTCTACAATGACCCGGCGCATTACCTCGGCAAGACCGTCAAGGCAAAAGGGACGTTTTCCATCTATCAGCTCGTGACAGACGGCGTTTTACAGCCTGACCCGGTGTCCTACGCCTGCATCATTTCAGACGCGGCCGCCTGCTGCGCCGAGGGGATGGAGTTTGTGTTGAAGGATGACCTCGCCTACCCGGACGATTACCCGGAGCTGGGGGCGGAGATCACCGTCATCGGTGAATTTCAGTCCTATGAGGAAAACGGGATGACATGGTATCATCTGGTGAACGCAAGGCTGGCGTGATGCCGCGATAGCGCTGACTACATAGTAAGCGTGACGATTTCAGGGAGCAAGGTATTCCGGTGCAGCCTGACTGCAATTTATAAAAGTCGGACAAAGGGAGTCAATTTTCCCGCTGCAGAAAAATTCTCGTGAGGAAAGCGAGTGCTGAATTTGAGAGGGCTTCTTAAAGAATAGGCAGACTTAACATAAACTTTATTCCTGTTATGATAACATAATCTATAAATACCCTGCTCTGGACGGAACACTTCTGCAAGGAACCAGATAGGCTGCAAAAACAGAAATGATCAACGATGGAGAATATGCATGACTTTTGAAATTCACAGCGATATCACCAATCGATCCATGGCCGTGGCCGCCCGCGCGATGCGCAGGGTGCTGCGGCGGAAGAGAAACATTATTTGGGCCATTTTCGACTGGAGCGTCTTTTTCATCAACGCTCTGCTGCTGATCCCATTCGACGGAGAGCCTTTTACGCTTGATGCCGGCACGGTGATTTCCCTGCTGGCAGAGGTGATGCTGCTGTCCGTTCTGCTGTTTCAGGATCGGCTCAACGGCATGATCGCCTGCAAAAACACGCTGGCAGGCACAAAGGACTATCATATTGCGTTCGGCGAGGAGTCCTATACCGTCGTTACGGAGGTCGCCACCTCCACGTTCCGCTATGAGCTGATCGACGCCATGGCGGAGTCGCAGGACTACATGATCCTTTTGATGAAAAAGCGGTTCGCGCAGCCCTTGGACAAGCGTACTCTTACCGGCGGGACGGTGGAGGAATGCAAACGATTTCTTGAGGAGAAGACCGGAAAGACGTTCCGGCGTGTGAAATGAACGGATTTTCTATAACGCCTTTTCGCGGGCTGCATCTGATTCTGCTTTTGCTTACGGCAGCGGCGGCGCTGCTCATATTCTTTCTGCTGCGCGGGAAACCGGGGGCATGGCGCGCCCGGTTTCTGATCGGCGTTTGCTTTTTTAATCTTGCGCTGTTTGCCGGCTACAAGCTCTCGCTGTCCATGGACGCAGCGTATGTCCGTGCCTACTATCCCAATGGTTTCAACATTTTCAATGAACTGCCGCTGCACCTGTGCAACATCAATCTGTTCCTGATCCCGCTGGGCGTGTGGAAGAAAAATCGCTCGGTCATGGGCTTTTCCTTTTTCGTAGCGCCCCTCGGCGCGCTGATGGCACTGCTCTTCCCGGAGCCTCTGTTCTCCGGCTTTTCGCTGTTAATGCCGCGAATTTTCGGCTACTATGTGACCCACGCAATCCTTGTTGTCTGTGGCCTGAGTCTTGCGACGCTGGGCTTTTACCGCCCCGACCCAAAGGATATCCCGCGGATCCTCAAGACCTTTGGCCTGCTTGCCGTTGGCGCGCACTGTATCAATCTCCTATTGCGCCTCACGCTCTGCCCGGAGGCGAACTACTTCTTCACCTACGGCGCGGAGATCGGTGTGCTCAAGCTGTTTTGGCGTATCATCCCGGCGCCGCTGCTTTACGGGCTGCCGGCACTGCTGATCCTTGCAGGCTATATGTACGCGGTCTGTGTGTTGTCCCGCCTGACACGAGGAGCGGAAGAAGTGTCTTTTTCATAGAGTGGATAAGTCCCACAGCGCAAAAAACAGGAGGATAAGACATTGCTGGATAGAAATGTAAGAGGAATCGGCATCGCTCTGTGCTTATTGACTCTCTTGCTATCCCTATCCGGGTGTGGTTCATTGAAGGATGACTCGCTTCTGACCGTCAATGCAGTGATCACGGAAATCGATACAGGAAAGCAAACCGTAACGGTAAAAGACGATGCCGATGAAAACACTTTAGGTGAAGAATGTCTGATCGACTGTTCGTCTACTCCTATGGTCTATTGCGACTTTGCCACGCAGAAGGTTACAAGGATTTCTTTTGAGGAATTGCAGGTCAATGATAGGGTTATTGTGAGTATCAGGAGCTCGGAAATGGAGAGCTTCCGAAGCGGCGGCAACGAGGAGAATACGCTCAAGGTCGAACAATTGCAGTTGTATACGCAAAGACCTGCCGAATGAGCCTCGGCTGTCCCACGCTGCATCGAGGCTTCGAGATCGAACCGGAGAGCATGAAGTGGGTCAGCCGGCACACCAACGCTAACATGGTTGAAACGGGCTTCTTCGAGACCTGCAGCACCTCTTATGCCAATAGCACGGCACCGTGGATAATCTTGTGAGGATACGCATATGAGCAATCAAAATAAACAGCTGTACATCGTAATCAGCCAGACCGGAACACTTCTGTCCCGGATCCTTAAACAAATCACCGGCGCAGAATATAACCACGCCTCCATCAGCCTGTCCAGAGATTTAGAGAGGATGTATTCTTTTGGCCGCAGGCATCCCTATAATCCGTTTTGGGGCGGCTTCGTGATAGAGTCGCCCCGTACCGGTACCTTCAAGCGTTTTTCCGAAACCAAGGTGTTGGTTCTGAGCGTGAGTGTCACAGAAGAACAACACGCAGAGCTCAAAGAAATGCTCGATGTGATGTGGAAGCGGAGGAGGAAATACAGTTACAACTATATTGGCTTATGTCTGGCATACTTCCATATTGTCTGGAAGCAGGAGGGCTGCTATTACTGCTCAGAGTTTGTCGGAGAGCTTCTCGCAAAAAGTCGGGTTGACGGCACGAAACAGTTACGTTCCTCCATCATACAGCCGATGCAGTTCCTTAGAATGCCGCACACACTGCTCTACTGCGGAAAGCTTCGCGAATACATGTGTGACACCTGTTCTGAGGGCATATGTGAAGATGCAGCGAACCGCACAGTGCATAGGAGACTGCCATAACAGCAGACAAGGGGGCGCGTGATCGAGTATCTGCAAAGGTGTGGTTTTGATCTGACGACGTGGCTTCTGCTTTTTGCAGTCATAATGGATATTCGTCCTGGACATGTTGACCACAGGGGTTGTGTTCCTCATACACAAGTCCTGCGGTCATTGGATATCTCCGGGGGCTTGGGGCCGGTCATTTCGACCGTGTGTACCCGCTTCCTTGGCCGGCGACCATGGAGATGGACCAGATTCCTGTGGAAATACCTGATCAGATAAGAAGGACTGCCGCAACTTTGGCGCTGCTTACTGTGCCCCGGTCCCTTTTTCCGCGCTGCTTCTATTACGAAGAAAGCAAAAAACAGCGGCACAGAGAGTTTGCTCTGTGCCGCTGTATGCTTTATGCGTCGTATAAACCCCTTACACGCTATCTGCTCTTTTGTCCTGTCGGAGTGAACGGCAGACGACATACCCTGCCGGAGCGATCATGATCAGAATAAAAATGCTGATCAGTTCATTCACCTCGGATGGCGCAAAGCCCTGCAGCATAGTAATGAGGTTGTTTGCGAAATGCACGAGGATGGGAAACAGCAGGTTCCTTTTCTTCTCGTAAAGGATTCCTGCGGCAATGCCCATGAAGGCAGCGTAGACAGCCTGCACGATATTCAGATGGTAAACGCCAAAGAGCACGGATGACATTAAAATCGCGGCCCAAGCGGGGGCGAATTTCCGCATGGAGCGAAGCACAATGCCGCGGAATAGAATTTCTTCTACAACAGGTGCAGCAATCACCGCGATCATAAATGTTCCAAATGCATTTCCACCGGCAATATTTTCAGCACCGGCGTTCATTGCCTCAACGCTTTTTTGAAGTGAGGGAAGCTGTTCTGCCAGCATGATCCAAAGACCGGAGATTCCGCAAATGCCAAATCCCACGACCAGACTGCCGAGCACATCTTTGAAATTTGTCGCTGTGCGCGGTTCACTTATCTCTTTCCTCCAAAGCAGCTTATAGAGCGTGAAGAATACGAGGATAAGAACAGCGTAGATCAAAATCTCGCCCCAATATGAGTAGTTCATAAATTGCTGCGGGGAGATATGAAAAACATCCAAAACGAGCCTTTCCACAAGGAAATACAACAGATTGGACAGCAAAAAATGCAGTGCGACTGCAAGAATGGGAATAGCGAAATATCTTTTTTTCATCATAGGTCAATTTTTTCTCCTGTCTGTATTTTTGAGGGGACTGCTGCAGTATAACAGATTTAACTTAAAGTCTTCGTTAAGGGGCGAAGCCGCAATCTTTCGGAAGCGGCATCGCAAATGGACACTGTTCATCTTCCCTGTCGAACCTTTTGACCCCTCTCTAAAAGATGTTTTCCTCATAGTTGGTGACATGCTGAATTTGGCATTAGACTCCTTGAGTTCTGCAAAGCTTTTGGAGTTCAAACAGAAAATACCAAGAGCCAAAGCGACTGTGGGTATGATCAAATCAGATTGTACGAGCTGACGCTGTCCTGCCGATCTCTACAGACCGTAGCTGCTTCATCCATCTGCAAAACCCCGACGCTCCGTGGCTGACGGGGTTATCCGCACTTGCCAATACGCCCAAAGAGGGCTCCTTAACGCGCAGAAGGAAAGGGACGGTCAGTCTCCGGCGTTTTGAGAAGGAAATGGCTTTTGTGAAAGTCGAGCAGGCCCTCATCCCGCATTTTTCCGAGCTCCAGCGACAGCCCGCTGCGCTCTACGCCGAGATAATCCGCAAGCTGCTGGCGGGAGAACGGAATGTCGAATTCATAGCCGCCCCGGCGCTGCGCCTCAGCGGAAAAATAGGACAGCAGCTTGGCCCGCGTCGTGCGCTGGCCCATGTGGGTGAGCTTTTCGTTGAGCCGCAGGTTCTTCTCTGCCAGTTCGTCCAGCAGGTTGCGGATGATCCGGCTGTGGTGGGAGCAGGCGGAGGGGCACACGCTCAAAACGCGCCTTATGTGCAGAAACATCACCGTCACCGCGCTCTCCGCCTCCACGCTTACGTTCAGCACCGCCCCCGGCGCGCAGGCAAACACCTCCGCAAAGGTCTGCCCCAGCCCGGCCTTGGAGAGGATGCTGCGGTTTCCCCAGATATCCTCCTGCACGATGAGGACGCTGCCCGCCAGCACAAGGCCCACCTCCTCCACCGCGTCTCCGGCGCGGAGCAGGCGGGAGCCTTTGGGAAAGGTGCCGATCCTCGCCCCAAGGCAGGAGAGCATGGTGGCAAGCTCATCGTCGGAAATGCCGGAGAAAAGCGCCGCCGTATGGAGCACCGGGAAAAATTCTTTCATAAAAATCTTCTTTCGTTGAAAATTCAACCGACTTGTTGCGTTTAGTATAGTACAATGGGCATACAAAAGCAACAGGAGGATCGAACATGAAACGACGGATCATCGAGATCGACGAAAATAAGTGCAACGGCTGCGGCGCCTGCGCCGCCGCCTGTCACGAGGGCGCCATCGCCATGGTGGACGGCAAGGCGAAGCTCATGCGGGACGATTACTGCGACGGCTTGGGCGACTGCCTGCCCACCTGCCCCACGGGGGCCATCACCTTTGTCGAGCGCGAGGCGGCGGCCTATGACGAGCGGGCCGTCATGGAGAATAAACAGCGGAAAATGCGGAAAGAGGGCATGACCCTGCCCTGCGGCTGCCCCGGCAGCCAGTCCTGAAACATTCAGCGCGAGGCCGCGCCCGCCGAGGAAGTACCCCACGCTGAGCAGGCAAGCCGTCTGTCCCAGTGGCCGGTGCAGATCAAGCTGGTACCGGTGAACGCTCCGTATTTTGACGGCGCGCGGCTGCTCATCGCCGCCGACTGTACCGCCTACGCCTACGCCGCTTTCCACGAGCGGTTCATTAAGGGACACATCACCCTCGTGGGCTGCCCCAAGCTGGACGGCGTGGACTATGCCGAAAAGCTGACGGAGATCATCCGGGAAAACGACATCAAGAGCGTCACCGTCGTCCGCATGGAGGTACCCTGCTGCGGCGGGCTGGAGCTGGCGGCGAAAAAGGCACTCCAGCAGAGCGGGAAGTTCATCCCGTGGCAGGTGGTCACCGTGACGGTGGACGGCCGGCTGGTGGAAGAATAACAAAATCATTAGAAAAAGAAAGGAAGAAGCACAATGAAGTATGTATGCACCGTTTGCGGTTGGGAGTACGACGAGAGCGTGGGGTATCCCGAGGGCGGTATCGCGCCGGGAACGCCTTGGAGCGAGGTGCCGGAGGACTTTGAGTGCCCCCTGTGCGGCGTGGGCAAGGACAGCTTTGAGGAGGCGTGAGCTTTCTGCAAGAGAGGCAACGACTATGAGTTATGAAAACTGGAAGGACAAAATCGGCACATTTGAAGTGATGGACGTGCGGGGCAAAAAGATGGACTTCTTCCCCGCATTGAAGGCAAAGGCTGCCGCGCTGAAAAACGGCGAAGGACTGCATATCATCCAGACCTTCGAGCCTGTCCCCCTGTACCCGGTGCTGGCCCTTATGGGCTTTGAGCATCACACGGAGAAGGTGAGCGGCAGCGAATATCACATCTGGTTTTATCGAGTGAAGAAAGGAGAATAACCGCATGAGCTACGAAAACTGGAAGAATAAGGCGCAGGGGTTTCAGACCGTGGATGTGCGCCATATACAGGGCAGCTTCTTTGAAGGGCTGAAGAAAAGAGCCGAGGCGTTGGAGGTGGGCGAAGGATTACACATCATCCAGACCTTTGAGCCGCATCCACTGTACGCTGTCATGGAGGGCTTGGGCTACGAGCACCACACCGAGCAGCGGGGTGAGGCGGAGTTCCATGTCTGGTTCTGCCGCACAGAGAAGAAGGAAGGCGACAGTTCCGCTCCCTTCAAGCCGCTGGCTCTTTTGAACTATCCCATGATCGACGAAAAGCTGGGGCAGATCGCCGTGGATTTTTGGGAGACTACATGGCAGAGCGAGAAGCGCGTACTGCCCTACGAAACGCGGCTGCTGCTGTCCCTGACCAACGCTGTCGGTGCGGGCCGGATGAGGCAGGCGGCGCGGGAGCTGGTAAAGGCATATATCCACGGCGTGGAAAGCGCCGTGCTGGACGATGTGTTTGAGCTGCTGGCATGGAATCAGGGCATCGGCTTTTTCAGCAGCGAGATCGGCCCCTCTGCGCTGTTTCAGGCGTACAAGCTCATTAAAAACGGTGAGAAGCAGGGCAAGTCCCGGGAGGATATCTGCAGCGCGCTGCGCGAGAAATTCGGAGAGAAGAACCCGGAGATGCAGGTCCTGAACAGATGATAAGGAGTTGTTTTGTATTATGACCATTCAAACGGTAACAGATGCCATCCGCTATGTAGGGGTGGATGATAACACATTGGCAC
>OGII01001758.1_pt1 | contig 14083 bp, 14 predicted proteins | sample 1571701 | NCBI WGS metagenome assembly OGII01 (sample SAMEA2581950, study PRJEB24529) | metagenome | biome: Human gut stool | place: China | collected 2011
AAAGTTATTCCTTTGCGTATAAAGTGCTGCGGCAGTCATCCTCACCACTTTCATGGTCTGGATGACTGCCGCAGCACTTTATACGCTAAGGAATAACTTTGAGTGGAGATTTTCAATCCGGATTTTCTTCTCGCTGATTGCGGTGGCTACTATTTGTCTGATATGTTGGATACAAGCCAAAGCTCTTGTTTCGTCTGATAAAGAGAAGCATGTGTTGAAGGCTCAGTTGTCCGGTTTACTCAATCCGGGTACTTTTGGGAAACTACTGTCACTAAAACCCAAAGTCAGAGGAATGATTCATCCGGATATAGCGTTGCACAATTCTGTCAGCAATGTCCAAAAACGCCTGATGATAGTTATCAACCCCAATTGTAAAGCATGTGCCAAGGTACACCACCATATCCGTGAAATTCCTGCTGATATAGCCATATCCTTAGTCATAGCCACTAACGACCGTCTGGGCGTACATGTGGCGCAAACCATCCTGTCCGCCTATCTTTCCGAGGGTTGGGACAGGGCCACTTACTTGCTGGAAGAATGGTATGAAACTCAGGAGATACCGGGAATAGAAAGGTATGACATTACCGAGGTTGCCAAATTGCTTTGGAGGCAGCAACAAGAGTATTGCCAACGGAATAACATCGGCCATACGCCGGCAGTCATCATCAACGGGCACTATATGCCAAGTGTTTATCAGTTGACGGAGCTGAAGTATGTATTAGCGTAGAAGCCCCTATAATTACTCTCAGAATTGCCAATTTCTTGCCATCGCCTTGGCAAAGTTTTGCCACCGTATTGGCAAAGTTTTGCCACAGGCTTGGCAAAGTCTTGCCACTGCGATGGCAAAAGTTTGCCAAAGCGGTGGCAAAATGTTGGCAAAGTTACAATGACAATCCCATCATGTAGAGAGGAGGCATCTGCTGCACTATGTCCTTAAACATAACCTTGCACGGACAACAACTACGAAATATCAGTAAATTTGTGAAATCACAATATATAAAAGCAAAACTATGATGCACAGATTACTTTTATTGCTGTTCTGGCTTTCGTCAGTCATCAGCATTTACGGACAGAAAGCCATTGTAACATTCGCATCCGATAAAGACTGTGAAGTGTTCGTCTACAAACCCGTAGACGGTGGCTATAATGAAAAAGCACTCGCTACGAGGCTGGTAATGATTCATAATCAACCTGCCACCTATGAAACGGAGGTTTCATCTTTTATGTTCCTGTATTGCCAATTTCCCCAGTATCAAAAGTCATGCAACGTATTGCTGTTCCCTAATGACTCCATAGATGTGCGCCTGCATGCAGACGAAATCGTGTTCAAAGGAAGTAATGAAGCCGGACAACAATATTTGTATGACAACTTTAAGAAATACCCGGACTTGGAGAATTATTTAAAAATTCAGGATGTATTCAATGAATATCTTGAAAATAAAAGAGAACTATGCACAGTTATTCCTACAGTAGATGAGAGACGGGGAATATCCAAGCACATCAAAGCCGTAGAAGACTTGCCTTACAGTACGAATACAACAAGCGAATGCGCCAGAATACTTCAGACGGAAGTATGGCTATATATGAACAGCGATATTCTCGATTTCTTCAAATACTTACTATCTGAAGATCAGAAAAAGAAGTCGATACCCACTCAGGACAGCATCAAAATAAAACAGCAGACAGACAGCATTTTCCGGATACTTCCCGTCTCGCCCAGCCTCATCAGATATCCATCGAAAACCATATACCTGTCACGCTATCTGGATCACTACTATAGTGACAAAGAACTTCCCAAGAAATACGATTCTGCTACATTCGGACCGTATAAGAATTACCTGTATACCCCCAAAAAACTGCAACCGGCCCTATTGGGCAATGCTGTCATGGTACAACTTAAGTTCAACAGCGGTGAAATGGATTTAGTCAAAGTCAAGAAGTTCTTTAATGAAGAATTTCCTCAAAGTGAATATACAGCTGTTATAAACGAACTGGTAAAGGATGAAGAAGATACACAGGAAGACGCAAAACTGAATAAAGAGTTCATCAAAGAAAAGATAGATTCTTTAAGTCAGTTGACAGAGGTTCAAGCTCTGAAAGGAAAGTTTTTGTACATCGATTTATGGGCAAGCTGGTGCATGCCGTGCAGAGGAGAATTCAGTTATAAGGATAAAGTGGAAGAGTTGCTGGATACACATAAAAACATAGTGCCCGTATACATCTCCATAGATAACGAAAAACAAGAGAAGGCATGGACAAATTGTATAAATCACTATAAATTAGAGGGATTCCATCTCAGGGCATCTACTGAATTACAACAAAACATTCAAGAGACAGTATATGGTTCGGAAAGATTTGATATTCCACGCTATGTCCTAATCGGTCCCGACGGAAAGATAATACACAAAGACTTGCCACGTCCAAGCAATTATCCGGAATTAAAGAAGATAATAGACGAGGTAATGCAATAATTCACTTAAATATAAAAAGCAAAACTATAAAGGAACTATCATGTCGGGACTGATAGTGATGTCGTTGGGCTACGTCATTCTGTCAATTCCCGTCTTGTCCACAGCCGATAATATTGATTGGCTGCTTCCCCTGACTTGTGTTTCCCTGTTCTTTATTGCTTTCGGTAACGGACTTTTCAAAGGAAACCTGCAAGCTATTGTAGGTCAGATGTATGACAATCTGGAAAAAGAAGCTGAGAAAAAAGGACCCGAAGCGCTGAAATTGGCTAAGAGCCGTCGTGATTCAGGTTTTCAGATTTTCTATGTATTTATCAATATCGGTGGTCTGATTGCGCCTTTTGTTGCTCCTATGCTCAGAGAATGGTGGCTGAAAGTTCACAGCATGATGTACAACGCTGATCTACCTGCATTGTGCCATCAGTATATTAAGGAAGGTGCCAATATGGCTTCTGACAATCTCTCTAATCTGAATGAGCTGGTTGCCAAAGTGGGTGGTACGGTGACAAATGATTTGGCTCCGTTCTGTACTCAGTATCTTGATGTGTTTAATACAGGTATCCACTATTCATTCATAGCTTCGGTAGTGGCTATGCTTATTTCTCTCTTTATTTTTATTGCGTGCAGGAAAGTATTCCCTACACCGGGTAAGAAGGAAAAGCAAGAATCGGTTAGTTATACTGCTGAAGAGAAAGCCGCTATGGCAAAGGAGATAAAACAACGTCTGTATGCATTGTTTGCAGTGTTGGGTATCGTAATTTTCTTCTGGTTCTCGTTCCATCAGAACGGACAGTCGCTTTCACTCTTTGCCCGCGACTTCGTAGTAACCGATAGCATTGCGCCCGAAATCTGGCAAGCTGTGAATCCGTTCTTTGTAATCGTACTTACTCCGCTCATCATGCTCTTCTTTGGCTCGCTCGCCCGTCGTGGTCAGCAGATTTCCACCCCAAAGAAGATTGCTATCGGTATGGGTATTGCAGGACTTGCTTTCTTGTTCCTTACTATTTATTCAGCAATGCAAGGCTATCCTTCAGGTACTGAGTTCAAGGCGATGGCAGACTCTGCTAAAGCCGGACTGAAAGCCGGACCGTGGGTATTGATTGTGGTTTATTTCTTCTTGACTGTAGCCGAACTTTTCATTTCACCGCTTGGTCTTTCATTCGTTTCTAAGGTAGCTCCTAAGCATATTCAGGGCTTGTGTCAAGGCTTGTGGCTGGGTGCAACGGCGATAGGTAACCTCTTCTTGTTCCTGGGTCCTATGATGTATAATAAGATTCCTATCTGGCAGTGCTGGACTGTATTCTTTGTTATTTGCCTTGTCTCAATGGGCGTTATGTTTGCTATGGTGAAGTGGCTGGAAAGAGTAACGAAGTAAATTAAAAATTGAGAATTAAAAAATAAGGCTGCGCAGTTCAATATTGCGCAGCCTATTTTTTAATTCTCAATTTATCTCAATTCCCATTATATAGTCATTCATATAATATCCGTTTCCTATCGGAAAATCTCCCTCTCTCAGCTTCTTCATTCCCATGTGTTCATAAAATTTCAAAGCCTTGTTGTTACGGTTCACATTTAATTCCATCAGACAGGTGCCGGGATGTACTTCTTTGATGTATTTGACGGCTTCGCGGAATAGGAAACTGCCACAGTGCGCTCCCTGAAAAGAGGGGAGTACATATATCTTTTGCAGATGGAACAAGTCCTTACCTTGTTGCTGTACGGATACATAGCCGCATACCTCATTATCATGGTATGCTATAAAATAAACATGCCCTTCCTCTTCCATTTGCTTGCGGATATTTTCTATGGAATACATCCATTCCATCATGTATTCATTCTGCTCCGGAGAAAGAATTTCTTTATACGTCTCGGGGAATATCTGCCACGCAAGCTTATGAATCAGCTCGCAATCGGCTGTTGTTGCCTTTCTGATAGTTAACATAGTCATTATATTTATATCTTTTTCCGCAAAGATACATTTTTCTCTTATACGTTATTCTCTCTCTTTATTTATTCTTTTCCTGCATTATTAATAAGGTGTAAAGGATATGGTGTGTTAATTAAATAAAATGTAGAGTACTATGTATTGCATAGTACTGATATAATACATATATTTGTGTCATACAAAGAGATGCTCTATTTCAGTTAGTTGCTGTTTCTACTGTAAAATAGGAAATTGTCAAATCGTAAATCAATAAGAGATGGACGTAAATAATGTAAAGTCGCAAATGCGTAAGGGCATGTTAGAATATTGCATCATGCTGCTACTGCACAAGGAACCGGCCTACGCTTCTGATATAATTCAGAAACTAAAAGAAGCCAAGCTGATTGTGGTGGAAGGAACGCTTTACCCGTTGCTTACTCGTCTGAAGAATGACGATCTGCTAAGTTACGAATGGATAGAGTCTACACAAGGGCCACCTCGTAAGTACTATAAGCTCACGCCCAAAGGAGAAGTCTTTCTCGGAGAGTTGGAAGTCTCGGGGCGGGAGCTGAATGAAACAGTCAATCATATAGCCAATTATTAGGCTCAACATTTGAATTACCTCGTATCAGTATAATTTAAAAAACGAATAGCAATGAAAAAGACATTAATAGTAAATTTGGGCGGAACTGTTTTCCACATTGATGAAGACGCCTATCGCCTTTTGGATAACTATCTTTCCAATTTGAAGTTGCACTTCAGAAGACAAGCAGGTGCCGATGAGATTGTGAATGATATCGAACTCCGTATCTCTGAACTCTTTTCCGAGAAACTGATAGCAGGTTCTCAGGTTATCACTATAGCCGATGTGGAAGAAGTGATTGTACGTATGGGCAAACCGGAGGAGATGGAAACCGGTACGGAAGAGGAAAAAGCGTCTGCCGGAACTTCCGGTGCAGGTTATGGTGCCGGTTCATGGAATAGCGATAGCGGTTCCTCTTATACCGCTACCCGTCGCCGTCTCTACCGCAATCCTGATGATAGAATGCTGGGTGGTGTAATCGGTGGTCTCAGTGTCTATCTGGGATGGGATACTACTTGGTTTCGTCTGATTTTCATCTTCTGTGCCATTTTTGGTTTCAAGTTATTGATTCCTCTTTATATCATTTGCTGGATTGTGATTCCAGAGGCTCGCACGGCTGCTGAAAAACTGAATATGCGCGGTGAAGCCGTCACAGTGGAGAATATCGGAAAGACTGTGACTGACGGTTTTGAGAGAGTGGCGAATAACGTGAACGATTATGTGAAGTCTGATAAGCCTCGCACTTCTATGCAACGAACAGGAGATACGCTGTTGATGGTTGTCGGCTGGTTCCTGAAGATTTGCCTGGTGATCTTTGCAATTGTTTGCAGTCCGGTGCTGTTTGTGTTCGGTATTGTGTTTGTGGCTTTGCTTTTTGCAGCGATTGTAGTTGCCATCAGTGGCGGTGCGGCGTTGATTTCCTTATTCCCCGCTATTGATTTTGTATTGCCCACCTCTCCCTTGTCGGCCATTGTGATGTATATTGCAGGTATCCTCGTGGTAGGCATTCCTTTGGTAAGCATAATATTCGCTATTTTCCGTCCGGTATTCAATTGGCAGCCGATGGTTTCCGGTCTGAAATGGACTTTACTTATTCTGTGGATTGTCAGCGCAACAATCTTTTTTATTTGCTTCACAATGCAAGGATTTACATTCCCGGAATTGCTGATGCGAGGGTAACTTATTAACCATAAATTATATACCATGAGCCGGACACGTTTTTATTACCTCGATTTACTGCGCGTTTTCCTGACTATGCTGGTGTTTTATCATCATTCTGCCGTCGCTTTCGGTGCTTCAGGTGGTTGGTATTACATTGCACAGGAAACAACTACCGGACTGACTCAAGGATTGCTTTCGGCATCTATGGGTATTGACCAGTCTTATTTTATGAGTCTTTTCTTTTTCATTTCTGCCTATCTGATGCCTTTTTCTTTCGACCGCAAAGGAATGAAATCTTTTATATACGACCGTCTTAACCGCTTGGGCATTCCTCTCTTGATTTATAGTTTCCTGATTAATCCTCTTTTGGTGTATTGGATATATGGCGGATGGGGGCGACCGGGCTTTGGACCCATGTGGTTTGTATGTACGCTGTTGATTTTTGAACTGAGTTATGCTGTGTATCGTCATTTCAGTGCAAAGCGATTAATGTTGAATTGGAAACGCCCTACGGTGGCAGGTATTCTTATATTTATGGTGATAACCGGTGTGTCTGCATTTCTTATTCGGCTTTATGTTCCTGTAGGAAGTGAGGTGTTGGGGTTGCAACTGGGCTTTTTCCCCTTATATGTAGGTATGTATTTGCTGGGGATTATAGCACATCGCAATCATTGGTTAGATAAAATTCGTGTGAAGAATGCACTTCCCTGGTTTCTGATTGCTATTGTTGTCGGGATTCCTACTCTACTATATGTAATGAGCAGTTTCTCAGAGAAAATGAATCTGTTTTCCGGTGGCTGGAATTTGCAGGCTTTGTTCTATGCTCTTTGGGAGCCGGTCATGTGTGTGGGTATATGCTATTTTTTGTTGGCGTATGGGAAAGCCCATTGGAATAAACCGATTCCTTTGGTTCAGAGACTATCAACTGATAGCTATGCTGCTTATTTCATTCATCCTGTTATTGTGGTCGGTTGCATATTCGTTATGGAACTTTTACCAGTTTCTCCATTGATGCGATTGGCATTGGTTTGCGTGGTGGGCATTCCGTGTTGTTTCATTGTGGCAAGAGGAGTGCGAGTGGTGCTGGGAAAGGTGGGCGTGAAGATGTGACGCGTAATGTAGAGTTAAGCTAAAGAAGTTTCCTCTTAGGGAAGAGGAAACTTCTTTGACTTTTTTACACATTCATTGCATTAGCACTCAGTGCCCCTACAATAGCCGAAGCTACCGCAATTACTACTTTGAGTATTTTATCCCAGATTGATTTTTTCATGCTCTTTCATTTTTAATTCTTTCATTTTTAATTTCCAAAGCCTTTGGCTTTGGATTCTATCCCAGTGGGTCTTCTTCCAGTCCTCCCTCTCCTGAGCCACCTCCTCCCGAAGGCTTGTCTTCCCCTGCGCCCGGCTTGCCTTCCAGAGCCACTTTTATATCAAGGAATTCGATTCTCTCTCCGGCGCGTGTCGAAGTCAGATTGGGTTTTACACTGGTGGATGGGCGGAAATTGATCCGTACGCTTTTGATATTCTTTGCCGTACATTCCTTCTCTGTCTCCACCCCTGCGGTGCGTGCCGAAAGGCTGAACACCCCGAAGTCCTGTATATTCACGGAATGTCCGTTATACAAAGCCGTCCTCATCGCTTCCACAAAATTCGTCAATACACTCTTGATGTCTCCCAACGACAACGAACTCTTCTCTTTCATCTCATACGCAATGCTTTCCAGGTTTGCGCTCTGCCCCATGGTCACCAGACGCGGGTAATACATCATCGGCGACTGCTTGTCCCTCAGGTCCTTTCTGTGAACCGTCTTTTTAAATGGTACTGCCATAGTTTTTTAATTATTAATTATTAAATTTTAAATATTAATTCTCCCTTCCTGCAGGTTGGTGATACAAAGATACGTTATCCGTACCTGGGGTTTTGTCGTACATTGTTGTCCTTGTGCTTGTATGATAAATATATGTATTCCAGTTGATTATATTGTGGTGATCATCTCTTTATATGGCTATAAATTCGTACCTTTGAGTTGTAAAACAAATCATTAATTATCATTCATAAATCATTCATTGACATGGAAAATCATTGTATCGAAGAACCCTTCGTCATTCGTTCCTACAGCAAGTCCGAACTTGCCCATTTGTATAATCCCGACATGCCCATCGTTCCCGCCATGCGCAAGATGCGCTACTGGATCAGCCGTAACCCTGACCTTCACAAGGCCATGTATCAGGCTGCTGAGTCTCCCGGCGACCATCGCTATACCCGCCGGCAGGTCCGCCTGATTGTGAATACGCTGGGGGAACCCTAATGACTGATACCCTCTTCTGAATTTGATTATAATGAAAATCCCGTATGATTGATACCATACGGGATTTTCATTATAATGCTATTTATCTTCCCTTTTCTACTCCTAAAAGAGCCTTAAAAAGGTAGTTGTCCTTCTTCCTCTTTTCCCCTTTCTTTTCCTTTTTCCTCCTTCTTTTCTTTGAACCCATTGTTTATTTCATCTTCCATCAGGTCCACCACTTCATACTCCGTGCTTCCCTGTTCGTTTCTTCTTGTCCGGAATCCATACTTTTCCAGGGACAGCACCAACGTCTGTGTCGTCTGCCTGTTCACCTGTATCTTCCCGTAGGTTGAAATCTTGCTGAGTATGGCTGCCGCCGGCATCCACTTCACATGCATGTCTTCGGGTTCCGGCTTGCGGAAGTATACGAACAAGTCTTCCTCCACCGGGTCTTTCATGCGGTGCAGCTCATTGTGTCGGTTCAGCTCGTCTATTTCTCCGCCCTCATACCAATATTGGTATCCTTGCTGCAACAATGCGTAAGCCTGCGCATATATTCCCTCGTAATTGACCGGTGTGCGGTAATCCAGCGAGGTGACGGAGGAGGGGAGGAAGCGGCGGTTCCCGCCTATATCCTGCAGGCATTGTCGGCTGTTGGTGCTGGCAATGAACGATGCGTGGCGCACAAAGTTATAGGCCTGTATGTCATACGCCTTGCGTTCGGTCACGCTCTCCTGGGTGATAATCCGCTTGAGTCCCGCCATGTCTCCGACTCTGACTCCTTCAAACTCTTCCATATTGATGATGATATGTGTGCTGAGTAGTATCTGGTGATCCTTGTTTCCCGGGTCCACCATGCCGTTGCGGTAATACTCTTTCCACTCGGGTGGTAACAATCGGCGTATCCATGTGCTCTTTCCTTTTCCCTGTTCGGAGTAGAGGATGATGACCAGGTGGTTCACCTTGTCGTCCCGCAATGCACATGCCAGCATCCCCACGAACCACCTTCGGAAACTTTTCCGCCAGAACTCCCGGTCTTCGGTCTGCACGGTGTCCGCCAGCTCGCCGATGTAGTCTGTCACCCCGTCCCAGGGCTTCAGCTTCCCGATGTAATCCATGAAAGGATTGAAATCCCTTGCATAGGACGAGTCGATGACCGCCTGCAGGAAATTTCGGAAACACTTGATGCCTGCCAGTTGGAGTTGCAGGAATATGGAGTTGAAACTTCTTGTTCTCATGGGGCGGAATTTGCCTTTCCATTTCTCCTCCTTCTCATTGAAGTCGAGATATTCCAGTCGGTCCAGTATCACGTTCCTTCGTATGTCATAATGTGTCTTTAGGAAATCGAGGACCAGATTGATGGTATCCGTTTTCTCTTCCTTGTGCATGGCAGCTTCCGTGGTCTTGTCGGTATAGATGTATGCGTTGTGTATGGGCGTACCCGCATCGAACCCGTCACTTCCGAACTTCTCCTGCGCCAGACGTATCACTACGCTTTCTTCCAACCCTTTTGCATAACACTTGTTTCCCAGTGCGAACATGAAACTGTCCCTGTTTCCGGGTTCAAACTTCGATACTCTCTTCACTGCCAGCACCGCCTTGTTGAATTCCATTTTTTCCCACGGCTCGGCTTCCGCTTTATCACCTATTACTCTTTCCTCTACCGTCTTACTACTCTTTTTCCTCCCTGCCTGTGGCTTTTCGGGTGGAACAATATCAGTCAACACCTCGTCCATCTCTTTCATCAGTTCTTCGTTCAGATAGGCTTTCTCATCGTAGGATGTGAAGAATCCTCTTGAAATATCTTTCCCACTTCCGTCCACGTCTACGCCGAGCAACTGTTCATAGTATTCTTTGCAGGCGTCATACATCATTCTGTGATGCTTCTCCAGCGTGGCGAAGTCCACCTTCGCTTTATCCAAACTTTCTCTCAGAGTCAACGCGTATTGTGTACGCAGGAATACGAATACCTTGAACCCGTGTCCTTTTGGAGTTAGGAAAGAAGCCAGCGTATTAGGGTCTTCATTGATTTTCTCTCTCAGTTCTTCCAGTTTCTCTTCGGGCTGGTCATCAATGTCAATCACAATGACATGCGTGTACTTTGTAATGCTGTACGCTTGTCTTTTCTCTTTGTATCCTGCCGTTACGGTATAGAATGGCAATTGCTTCTTCACATTGTTCGCCTCTTCTATCTTTCCCTGACTGACGAGCATCCTGATTTTGAATACAAGTTTTGCATGCATTCCTTTTGTGATGTTCTCCATCACTTTCCGGAGTGTGATTTCTCCCCGGACATTACTGAAACCGCTGTATGCGGTTACCGGAATATTTTCCATTTCTTTTGTTTTAGTCTGCCTTATGGCGGCGCAAAAGAATGAATAATATTTTAAATATAATTGCGCCTTTTCACCCGAAAAAGGCGCAATTACCACAATTTTGCGGAAACGTTCGGATCTATCTCAGTTTCTTCTTTTTCCCGTTTTCCTTCCCTTCATTCAGTAGTGCTTTTCTCAGCTTAATGATTTCACTATTAAGGCTTTTTGGGGATATGAATCCTTTTTCGTTTTTGCCTTTTTCGAACGCTACACTGCGGTTTAGCAATTTTGCCAGGTGTGTGGTTCCTTTCAGTCCCATCTCCTTTTTTTGCCCGATAAGCTTCTGTACCCATGGGGTCAGGAAGTCTTCCCTTTCGCAGGCTTTGACGATTATGCGCTCGTCAACTGCTTCATTTTCAACTAACAGGATATTGATCCTGTTTTCTTCTCTCTCGATCTGGATGTCATAATCATCCTTGTTGATGAGTTCAATACTCAAGATTGTGTTTTTTTATTCATAAAACCACAATTTTAAAAGTTGGTAATTTATTGTTAGTTTAAAAAAACGAAAGCAAAATTAACTCTTATAATGGAAATATCTTCTGTTTTCGTCTGAAAAAGTGAATCTTTTCTTTAGACGTTGTAACACACAAATGGGTAAATAGGGTAGAGGGGATACCCCCTATTACTAATAAAATGTGTGTAACAAGGTCTAAAGAAAAAGTAGGAAAATACGCGCCTGTGCGTATGTATGTGCGGGTACATTATTATAAAAGGGAAATGTGCTTTTGTGAACTTGACGGGATAAGATTACAATGATTAGAAATCGACCGGTAGAGCGATGAAATGAAAATGCTGTCAATGAAAATTGTGTTAAATAGGGGGTGTTTTTTAATCGTTCGTTTAATGTGCACAAAGATAGTTCCCTGAAATGAAACAACAAAATATTCTGATAAATAAAATCAATTTATTTTTTGAAAAGTGTCATATATTACTAATTCATAAAGAGTTATACCTGAAATAAAATTGTGATTTTACACCTGCTTTTTTATTGAAAGAATCTTAGGGCAAATGTAGGCTCAGGGTATGCACAAAAGACGAACGATTAAAAGGCGCTTTTTGCTTGTAATCCTATCGTTTATAGCTATTTACCTGTAATATGATTAAGGTAATGAACAGCTACGGAAAGTCAATAGGCAAGAGGAACACGAAGCTTGCCGTATTTTACATAAAGTGTTCGCAAATGATTGAAACTCAAGCGTATGTAAGGGTATCAAAGCCCCGAGAGAACACCCTTTTCTGAAATACTCATCGAATGGAAGCGGATAAAGATAGCGAAATATGGTACGCTATGCGTGCTACGTACCGTAGAGAGCCTGATGCTATGCGTCTACTTGAGAAAGAAAATTTGGGCTGCTTCGTCCCTATGCAATACAAGATAAGCATAAAGAAAGGGAAAAAAATCCGTGTTTTGGTACCGGTCGTCCACAATCTGCTTTTTGTCCATGCCCGCCCTTCTGAGTTGAAGCGTGTCAAGTCCCAGGTCGCTTACCTGCAATACATCACTGATACCCGTAGCGGACAGAAGATTATTATCCCCGACAATGAGATGCAGCGTTTCATTGCCGTAGCCGGAAGTTACAGCGACCATCTTCTATACTTCCAGCCTGATGAACTGAATTTATCGAAAGGCACTAAAGTTCGCATTATCGGTGGTGACTTCGAGGGTCAGGAAGGTATTTTCCTGAAAGTGAAAGGTGCGCGTGACCGCCGTGTGGTCATTGCTATACAAGGGGTTATTGCTGTTGCCATGACTACCATCCATCCGAACCTGATCGAAGTAATCAAATAATTGACAGTTGGCACTCAATCATTGATAGTTGACAGTTGAAAATTCATAATTTATAATTCATAATTATTATGTTCTCTCTTTCTGAAGAAACAGTTGCTCTTCAGCGTGCAGCGCACGACCTGATGTATTTGGGCATGGACGGTAGTCCCGTCTATAGCGATGACCTATCCCGTCGTAACGGTGAAGTTTACCGCTTGACCACAGCTTTGTATAATTCCGGTGCTAAAGGTTCCACTGTTGAAGAACAAGCGAATGTCTGTCTTGCTCTCCTGATGGGGTATAGTGCTTCGTTTATAGACCACGGTGAAAAACAGAAACATGTTCAGGACGTTTTGTACCGTTGTTGGGATATACTTGATGTTCTTCCCGCTTCACTCTTAAAGCTTCGTTTGCTCACCGTTTGCTATGGTGAAGTGTTTGATGAGTCTTGGGCTGACGAAGGTCGTGCAATTATTGCTTCTTGGGATTCTGCATCGCTCATTCCTGAACAAAAAGAAGCTATTGCAGAGTTTCAGAATGTGGTTGATAATCCTTATCCTTGGGAATATATTAGTGAATAAAAAACGATATAGCCTACAGCATTTTACTTTGTCGATTTTAAATTTAATATTATGGATGATTTAGTAATTAGTATGCATGAAAATGCTGTAAATGAAGCTTTGAAGAGTGCATATAAAGCTTTTCAAGCAAAATTAATGGGAGACATTAAAGTCGGTGGATATACGTTGCATTGGGAAGGGTATCAGTCTCCTGAAGTAAAGTTTGATATTCAGTCTGTTGATAAAGCACGCAGTTATTACTCCCGTGCTATGGAGTTACCTCATCACAAGACAGCTGATTATTATCCGGTTATGAAGCAATATGTAGATGTTGCAGGTCCTACTTTCCTTGTACATTTATATGTAGAAATATCTGCAGGGAAGAATGAACAGGGGAGAGGTGATCGCTTTTTGTTAGCTTTGAAAACCGGAATTTATCAGGATGTTCCCCGGCATACCAAACTTACTGTATACTCTATTGACATTGAAGAGAGCTACTCGAAAGATCCTTCCTCTATGGAGCTGATGCGAAAAGCTCTTCCCGGTATAAAGAATTCAGTTAACGACGTGCTGTCCACTTTTGACATCCCTGCAATTTCGTTAGGTAATAAAATACCTTTGGGTGCTCCCAGTTATCAGATAAATAATAATTGCCTGGAAATGCACAATAATATAGAACTGGATGCTCCCTTGGTCTCTTCGCATGGCCAGACTTCGTCCGGAAAAGATTTAAGTATCTACATGAGTAATCACCTCTTAGATTGTATTATTAAAAGTGCCGATATTTTTCCTTTGAAAGTTAATGTATCGGGCAAATCCAGCTCTAAGCCTTTTTTTGCTGAATATCATTGCAAAATGAATTTAACTCCAGCCCATATGGCTTCTCAGGAGGATATGATTCAGTTGGGGCTTAATGTTGCTAATGCAAAAGTGGGCGCCACTGCGGGGATGCATA
>OGII01001770.1_pt1 | contig 14014 bp, 18 predicted proteins | sample 1571701 | NCBI WGS metagenome assembly OGII01 (sample SAMEA2581950, study PRJEB24529) | metagenome | biome: Human gut stool | place: China | collected 2011
AGGGCGGCATCACGGTCAGCGGCGGCGAGCCGCTGCGCCAGATGGAGTTCCTGACGGCGTTCTTCGAACTGGCGCGCTCCAAGGGCGTGCATACGGCTCTGGACACCGCCGGTCAGCCCTTCCGCCCCGACGATGCGGCTTATCTGGCCGATTTTGACCGGCTGATGAAGTCCACCAGCCTCGTCATCCTTGATTTGAAGGAGATCGATCCGGAGAAGCACCGCAGGCTCACCGGCAAGGACAACGCGAATATCCTTGCGATGGCGCGCCACATTTCTGACCTCGGTGTACCGCTCTGGATACGCCATGTCCTCGTCCCCGGCCTGACGGACGACGAAGACGGCCTGCGGAAGACCGCAGAGTTCATCTCGTCCCTCAAGACGGTGCAGCGGGTAGAGGTACTGCCCTACCACACGCTGGGCCTCTTCAAGTGGCAGAAGCTCGGCATCCCTTATCCCCTGCCCGATGCTGTCCCGCCCACGGCGGAACAGGTCAAGCGGGCCGAGGAACTGCTGGAGACCGCACGGTATACCAGCTGATATAATTCCAGCACGATAAACCCCCTGTACAGAAATGTACAGGGGGTTTTACGTTTCCGGCTCTTTCTATCAGAAGATAACGGCATCCTCAGCGGTAAAGCCGCCCAGAGAGTGTTCCTTCACCTGAATGCAAATATAGGTAATGCCCTCATCTGCGGCAGCAGAGAACTGACGCTTTGCTGCCGGAGCAACTTTCAGCCAGTCGCCAGCGGTCAGAGCGATCTCCTTCCCATCGATAACGGCTTTGCCCTTCCCTGCAATAATACCGTAGATCTCTTCATTGTTCCTGTGGGCGTGCACAAAAGGCACCCCTGCGCCCGCCGGGAGCTGGTTGATGCTGACCTCCGCACCCGTCAGGCCCAATTTTTCGTGAAGTTCCACTCTTGCCTCGCTGCCGATATTCGTTTTCGTATAGTTTTCCATCTCTTTTACCTCCAAAGGATATTGGCGCTCTCGCTCGCCTGTGTATAGTTTAAGCCGGAGCACACTCTAAAACAAGTACGCACCTTTTTATAACTGTACATATTAAAAAGAATATGTTATGATGTTCTCGGAGGTGTGATGCCATGAAAACAAAAGAAGAACTGCCCGCCTGCCCCGTGGCCACTGCAGTCTCCCTCATCGGCGGCAAGTGGAAGCTGCTGATCCTGCGCAATCTCAAGACCCGCCCATGGCGGTTCAACGAACTGCAAAGAGATCTGGAGGGAATCTCTCAGAAAGTTTTGACGGACAGCTTACGGCAGATGATCGACGACGGGCTCGCCTACCGACACGACTATCACGAAACGCCCCCTCGCGTGGAGTATGGCCTGACCAGCCTCGGCAGAGAGATGCTTCCCATCATTGATGCCCTTGCCGATTTCGGGAACTACTACAAATCCATCATCCAATGATTTTCCACAACAAAAGAGGCGTGACCCTGCGGTCACGTCTCTTTTACTTTTTGTAATTTAACCGCCCAGATATGCGCTGCGGACACGCTCGTTGGTCAGCAGCTCAGCACCGGTGCCATCCATGACCACGCGGCCCGTCTCAAGGACGTAGGCGCGGTCTGCCACGGAAAGGGCCATCTGTGCGTTCTGCTCGACCAGCAGGATGGTCATGCCCTCTTTGTGGATGTTCTGGATGATGTCGAAGATCTCCTGCACCAGCAGAGGCGACAGACCCATAGAGGGCTCGTCCAGCATCAGCATGGAGGCGTTGCTCATCAGAGCACGGCCCATTGCCAGCATCTGCTGCTCGCCGCCGGACATAGTGCCGGCCAGCTGCTTGCGGCGCTCCTTCAGGCGGGGGAACAGCTCAAAGACCTTCTCCTTGTTGGGAGCGATGGTGGAAGCAGGCTGGGTATAAGCGCCCATGTCCAGATTCTCCTCCACAGTCATGTGCAGGAAGACATGACGGCCTTCCGGCACCTGTGCCAGACCGGCCTCGACGATTTTATGAGCGCGGACGCCCTTGATGCTCTTGCCCTTGTAGAGGACGTCGCCGGTCTTCGGGTGGAGCAGGCCGGAGATGGTCTTCAGGGTGGTGGACTTACCGGCACCGTTGGCACCGATGAGGGTGACGATCTCGCCCTCGTTCACCTCGAAGGAGACATCCTTGACTGCGTGGATGTTGCCATAAAAGACGTTGATATTATCAACTTTCAGCAAAGTCTGTGCCATCGTTCAGCCCTCCTTCTTGCCCAGGTAGGCTTCGATGACCTGGGGATTGTTGCGGATCTCGTCCGGCGTACCCTTGGCGATGATGCGGCCAAAGTTCAGCACGGCGATGCCCTCGCAGATGCCCATGACAAGGCTCATATCGTGCTCGATGAGCAGGACGGCAATGTTGAACTCGTCGCGGATGCGGCGGATGGTCTCCGTCAGCTCTGCGGTCTCGGAGGGGTTCATGCCGGCAGCCGGCTCGTCCAGAAGCAGCAGCTTCGGGCTGGTAGCCAGCGCGCGCATGATCTCCAGACGGCGCTGTGCGCCGTAGGGCAGGCTGCCCGCCTGATGGTCCGCCATATCCTCCATGTCGAAGATGTGGAGGAGCTCCATGGCGCTCTCGTGGGCCAGCTTCTCCTTCTTCCAGTAGCCGGGCAGGCGGAAGATGCCGCTCCACATGGGGTAGCGGACCTGGTTGTGCAGGCCGATCTTCACGTTGTCCTCCACGGACAGATTGTTGAACAGGCGGATATTCTGGAAGGTACGGGCGATACCAGCCCGGTTCACCTGAGCGGTGGACATATCGTGGGTATCCCGGCCATCCAGCAGAATTGTGCCGTGAGTGGGCTGGTAAACCTTGGTCAGCAGATTGAAAACCGTGGTCTTACCAGCACCGTTGGGGCCGATGAGACCGGCAATCTCCGTGCGGCCGATCATGAGGTTGAAATCGTCCACGGCCTTCAGGCCGCCGAAGGTAACGCCCAGATTCACGCAGTTGAGGATGGGCCGCTTATCAATGTCCCGCTCCGGAATCATGGCGCCGGAGGGAACAGGAACCAGCTTTCCAAACATATCAGGCGGCCTCCTTTTCGTTTTTCTTGCCGGGCTTCAGCCGGAGGAAGAAATTCTTCAGCGTGGGATTGTTGGTAATGAGCATCACCAGAATCAGCACGATGGCGTACACCAGCATCCGGTAATCCGCAAACTGACGCAGCGCCTCGGGCAGAATGGTCAGCGCGGCAGCGGCAATGAGGCTGCCCCAGATGTTGCCGAGACCGCCCAGCACCACGAACACCAGCACCAGAATAGAGGTGTTGAAGTTGAACTTGGACGCCTGCAGGGAGGAGTAGTTCAGACCGTACAGCGCACCGGCGGCACCGGCCAACGCGGCGGAGGTGACAAAAGCCATAAGCTTGTACTTCGTGACGTTGATGCCGATGCTCTCTGTGGCAATGCGGTTATCCCGCATGGCCATGATGGCCCGGCCGGCACGGCTGTGCTTCAGGTTCAGGACGATGACCAGCGTGAGCATCACCAGAATAAAGCCGGCGGTAAAGGAGGCAATGGTTTTGACATTGGCCGTGCCCTGCGCGCCCTTGATGATGGCGGTGCCGGTCTCAGTCAGGTGCAGATCGTCTACCGTCTTATTGCCGGTGAGGTTAAAGAGAATGTGGAGACCGTTTTCATCATGGCCCACAATGAGGCAGGTCACCAGCTCCTTGATGATCTCACCAAAGGCCAGCGTCACAATGGCAAGATAGTCGCCCTGAAGCCGCAGCACAGGCGCGCCCACAATGAAGCCCGCGATGGTGGCAAAGACAGCGCCGACGATCATGGCGATGGCCAGACGCACACCGGCGGAGGGGATGGTGTCTATCAAGCTCTGGGAGGCAATCACACCGGCGAAGGCACCCACGCTCATAAAGCCGGCGTGGCCCAGACTCAGCTCACCGAGGATACCCACGGTGAGGTTCAGGGATACGGCCATGGACATATAGCAGCAGATGGGGACCAGCAGGCCGGTCATGGAGCGGTTCAGGACTCCGGCGCCGCTGAGCAGCGTGACGGCCACATAGAAGACCACAACACCGAGATAGGTGGAGAAATTCACGGCATTGGTCCGACTGAGTTTCTGAAGTTTCATTCCGGTCACCTTACACTTTCTCGGGCATGATCTTGCCCAGCAGGCCGGCGGGCTTCACCAGCAGCACCACGATCAAAACGGCGAACACGATGGAGTTTGCAAGCTGCGTGGAAATATAGGCCTTAGCCAGCGCCTCGATGATTCCCAGCAGCAGACCGCCGAGGAACGCGCCGGGAATGGAGCCGATGCCGCCGAACACGGCAGCGGTAAACGCCTTGATGCCGGGCATAGAGCCGGTGGTGGGCATCAGAGAGGTGTTGAAGGAGCACAGCAGCACACCGGCGATGGCAGCCAGCGCGGAGCCGATGGCAAACGTCACGGAAATGGTAGTGTTGACGTCGATACCCATGAGCTGCGCCGCGCCCTTATCCTCGGAGCAGGCACGCATGGCTTTACCCATTTTGCTCTTGCTGACGAAGGTGGTCAGGGCCAGCATGATGACGATGCAGGCAGCAATGGTCAAAAGGGAAATATAGGGGATGGTGAGCTGACCGTCAAAGAGCTTCACAGATCCCTCCACAACAGGGGGATAGGTCTTGGCGGCGGCCTTCCAGATCAGCAGAGCGGAGTTCTGGAGGAAATAGCTGACGCCGATGGCGGTGATGAGCACGGCCAGAGAGGGCGCGGAGCGGAGGGGCTTATAGGCCAGCCGCTCAATGATGATACCCAGCGCCGTGCAGGCAATGACTGCCAGCAGCGTCGCCACGATGGGGGGAAGATTCATATAGTACATGGCGCAGAAGGAAACATAGCCGCCGATCATGATGATGTCGCCGTGGGCGAAGTTCAGCATTTTGGCGATGCCGTACACCATGGTGTAGCCCAGCGCGATAATGGCGTAAATGCTGCCAAGACTGATGCCGCTGATCAGATAGGAGAGAAATTCCATGGGGCAAACCTCTTTTCCAAATAGAATGAATGGATTTCCATGGCAGAAATCCGGACGGAGGGGCTGCCTCTGCCCGGATTTCCGCTATGGAAGCGGAAAGGACAGACGTCCCAACGCCGCGGGGCTGCCGGGGAGATTCCCGGCGGCCGCCGCAGGGCGTAAAGGTTCAAAAGGCAGCTTAGTCCTCGGGCAGAACGTACTCGCCGTCCTTGATGACATAAGCGGTAGGAGCCTTGGAGACCTGACCCTCAGCATTCCAGGTCATGTCCTTGCCGGTGAGGCCGGAGTAGGAAAAGTCGGAGCTGGTGAGCTGAGCCACGAGGGCGTCGCAGATGTCGGAGTTGCTCATATCAGCGGTGCAGCCAGCCTTTTCCAGAGCTTCCTTGACAATGTAGACACCGTCATAAGCGTCAGCGGCGAACTGGTTGGGCTCGATGGTATAAGCAGCGGTGTAAGCATCCACGAAGGACTTGGTTTCGGGAACGGTAGCGGAGAAGGGGGTCAGGAGCATCAGGCCCTCAGCCAGAGAAGCGTCAAAGTTCTCCATGGTCAGGATGCCATCCATGCCATCCACGCCGAAGAAGGTGGGAGCATAGCCCATCTGCTTGGCCTGAGCCAGAATGATGGAAGCGGGCTGATAGTAGATGGGCATGAACACCAGATCGGCGCCGGCTTTCTGGGCACCGGTGAGCTGAACGGTGAAATCGGAGGCAGTGTCATTGGTGAAGGTGCCCTGATAGACAACCTCCATACCCTTATCGGCGGCCTCCTGAACGAAGGTATCGCGGATGCCCTGAGAATAGGCGTCATCGTTGCGGTAGATCACAGCCAGCTTGCTCTCGGGCATATGCTCGAAGATGTAGTCAGCGGAGGAAATGCCCTGATTGGGGTCGGTGAAGCAGACCTGGAAGACATTGTCCTTGCCCGCGGTCACGTCAGTGGAGGAGGCGGAGGGAGTCAGCATAAAGGTGCGGTCATTGTAGCAGACATCGGCAACCGCGATGGAAGCGCCGGTGGTCGTGGGGCCGACGAGGACCTGCATGCCGTTGTCCATCATGGTGTTGTAGGCGTTGACGGCCTTTTCACCGTCGCCCTCATCGTCCTGAGAGAGGAACTCAAACTTGATCTTGCTGTCGCTCGCGTTGATCTCGTTGACGGCGAGCTCCACGCCTTGCTTGACGGCCATACCGTAGATCGCGTTGTCGCCGGTCAGCGGGCCGGAGGTGCCGACCGTAAAGGTCTGGACGCCGTCGGATGCGCCGCCAGCATTGTCGTCGGTGTTCGCATCGTCGCCCTTGGAGCCGCAGGCGGCCATCGAGAGCGTCATGGCCGCAGCCATGAGCATGCACATAAACTTCTTTTTCATCGTTTCAAATCTCCTTTGATTAAATAATGAACAAATTTATCATACAAAAAAGCGGATCCGCCATTCCCGGCGGAACCGCTTTGCTGTATCGCGTTTTTTACTCGCTCAGCAATCGCGTTTCATCCCGGGAACGCCCATCAGGACGACCAGAAGTACCAGTACCAGCAGGGAAATGCCGATAATGCTAATCAGGCGGGAAATAATAATGGACGCCATAATCATGGCGCCCAGAGCGATGCAGTTGAAGCGGGAGGACTGAGAGGTGCAGGAGGAAGCAGCCTCTGCGCACATGGCAGAAGCGGCGGCGTTATTCTGATTTGCATAAGCAAAACGGAACATAACATTAAATCCTTTCATGTATCCCTCATGTTTGATGGGCTTATTTTAGCCTCTAAAACGCCAGAAGTCAATACAGCATATTATCCAAAGAAAAAAGAGGGGAAATGGGGATAAGTATCCCATATTGACAATTTGGACAACTTTCGCGCCTCGGGCGCGGGAGGAAAGCAGCCCGCGAGGGCTGTTTCTTTTTGCGCCCGTAGGGCGCAGGGAGGGTGCAGCGCGGCAGCGCTGCTTCTGGCCCCACAGCGTGTGGGGACGCGGCAAAGGGGGATATTCTCTTTCTCAGAAAGAGAATATCCCCCTTACACCCCCAAGAGAAAGAACGAGGGGAGGCCCCCTCGACCCCCAACATTGGCAGTTTGCAGCTTGAATAACTGCACACGCTGCGCAGTGTAAGTGCGGTGTACATGGCTTCGCCATGAATCCCTGCGAGTCGCGACCTGACAGCAACCGCGCCTTACTATCGTGAGGCGCGAGTGACGGTAGCCCGGCGGCAGACTGCTTGCGAAATAGCGGCATTGCTTCGCTCGCCGCATTGATGAGAGCAGAAGAGAAGAAAGACTGCCGAGCTTTAGGCCGACACACAGGCCGCAGCGAAAAGAAGCGTCGCGCTCAGGACCGATAATGTCAGAGCGATTGTCCTGTAGTTTTTTGAAGAGAACGGACTGTTCGGTGTTAAGCATGGCGAGCAATTCAAGATACTGTGAATTGTAATAGGACAAGGATGCCCGATAATCGTCGAGTTCGTCCTTTGACAAAAAGCGTTCCGGATGTTGCCATATCCGGCACGGAACAGGGATTCGTAAAGATACAGCATACAATAACCTTAACAAGAAACGAAGTTTTCTTCATGTTTCCTTTATTGTAATACGAAGAAAACTTCATGTCAATAGGAAACAGAAATGAATTTTCCCGAATATATCTTAAAACTGAGACAGGAGCGCGGGCTAAAACAAAGCGATGTTGCGTTGTCAATCGGTGTGACCGTCCGCGCTTATCAGGCGTATGAATACGGAAAAAGTGAACCGCGGATGTCGACGCTCATTGCGCTGGCCGATTTTTATGATCTTTCACTGGACGAATTGGTCTGCCGAAAGGCAGAACACGGTGTGTAACACCAAACTTGCGGAAAAACTCTGCATGTAAACTTGAATTTGCTGGAAAGAAACGCTTCTGTCCACTATAATGAAGTACAGTAGTATATCCGAAATAGACGGAAATTGATGGAGACTGCCGATACGCAGGCAGAGCGACAGCGGAGATAGAAGCAAACCAAGGCGTTTAGATACGACACTTGGCAGGCAGTGCAATCCGCAGGCAAAAAGGATGTTCAAGGGAAGACATACAATGCAGACGCCTTTCTTTTGGACGGTCACACCGCCCGTTTTCTTTCTCGGGAAAGAAAATGGGGGGTGTGCTATGCAGCAGCGTGACGCGCTGCATTTCCTTTGAAAGAGAAAAGAAAATAAAGGGAGGTCACCATGAGAAGAAACATCCACTATAAGCCCAGCAAAAGCGCGAGCATTCTGTCGGGCGTCATCGCGTGCGCGATGGGCGTGTTCGGCCTGTTTACCATTCCGAGCATCGGCGCGATGATCGGCTTCAAGGCCATCTGGTGCCTGATGGCCTTCGGTATGGGCATCTACAATTTCCTGCTCGCGGCGGGCGTTGTGAAGTACAACGGCGGCTACGAGATCACCGACGAGTCGGACGATGGCGCAAAGGGCGGCAAGTCCGACGCCGAAGCGCGGCTCGAGGAGTTGCAGACCCTTTACGACCGCAGACTCATTACGGAAGAGGAGTATCAGGAAAAACGCAGGGACATTCTGGACCGGCTGTAAGAGAAAGGAGCGCGGACAATGGGAGAAGTTTTGATCCTTATTATCATCGCACTTGTCTGGTGGTTTAAGGCGGCTGTCGCCAACGAGGACAAAAAGGTCAATGATCGGGAAACGGGCAGCATTTCGGCATCGCCCGACGAGCTCATCAAAAAGGCAAAGCGCACAGCCGAGGATCTTGATGCGCTGCGCGGGCAGACGGAAAAAAAGCGCCCGAGCCCGACAGAGATCAAGGCGCTCCACAAGCAGCACCGCGCCGACGAGTGGGAGAGAAACGAGCAGCGCCACGCCGATGAGCGCGCACACAGCGAAAAGCGCTGGGAGATCGCGCGCAGGAAGCAGGCCGACAGCGGCGAGGTGCATTCTGTCCACATGGACAGCTGCGAGGACCGGCTTGAGAGTTTGAAGGTCTTATATGACGCGGGCATTCTGGACCGCGAGGAATACGCCCAGCGCGTCGCGCGCGTCAAGCGTCAGCACGCGCAGAGCGGCAGTTATTGAGCAAAAAAGGAAGCGAACACACCATGTATGACGAACTGACACAGGTCGACATTGACAAGATGAAGGCAGAGCTGGAGCACCGCCGTTTGGAGCTTCGCCCCAAGCTCATCGAGGATGTGCAGACGGCGCGCGCGTTCGGCGACTTGAGCGAAAACTACGAGTACAAGGTCGCCAAGCAGGAGAAAAACCGCAACGAGAGCCGCATCCGTTACTTGGAGCGCATGATCGCGACGGCGAAGGTCATCGAAGTGAACGAAAAAGAGGGCACCGTCGGCCTTTTTGACCACGTGGCGCTCTATAACGAAAAACTGGGGAAAGAGCAGAACATCCAGCTCGTGACCACCCTGCGGCAGAACGCGCTCAAGGGCCTCATCAGCAAGGAATCGCCCGTCGGCAAGGCCATCCTGGGGAAAAAGGTCGGCGACCGCGTCGAGATCGTCGTCTCGCCGGAAATGAAGTACACGGTCGAAATTCGTTCGATCACGCCGGGCGAGGACGATGCATCGCTCGAGATCAGCTCTTATTGAGGAAACGCATGAAACAGGTCATTATCTATACCGACGGCGCATGCTCAGGCAACCCCGGCCCCGGCGGCTGGGGCGCGGTGCTCAAATACGGCGCGCACGAGCGCGAGCTCTCCGGCGGCGAGGCGAGCACGACGAACAACCGCATGGAGCTCACCGCCGTCATCGAGGCGCTGCGGCTTTTGAAGGAGCCGTGCGTCGTGGAGCTCTATTCCGACTCGCGCTACGTCATTGACGCGCTGGAAAAGCGCTGGGTCTACGGCTGGAAGCAGCGCGGCTGGGTCAAAAGCGACAAAAAGCCCGCGCTGAACGTCGATTTGTGGGAGCAGCTCTTGTCCCTCATCGCCCGGCACGAAATGCACTACCACTGGGTCAAAGGCCACGCGGAGAATGAGTACAACAACCGCTGCGATGAGATGGCGGTGGCAGAGTGGAAAGCGGTGAAGCGCTGTCAGTGACAGATGAAGCGAACCGCTTTCGAGGAAGCGGCACGATTGGCGCGCCCGAACGGGCGCGGGAATCGTAATGCCGCGACGGTGAATCAGTTTAAGTGAGGGATAGCGTGGCCTTTCGCCGGAAGTACGGCGGCGCGAGCGGCGAATTCACTTCGCCGCCGTAAGGGAGGCAAAAAAACAGAACTCCCGCGCGGACTGCCGCGTGAAAAACGGTGAAGCGAACCGCTTTCGAGAATCCGGCACGCACGCGGAGTTGATGGCGCAGAACGGAAAATATCGGGAAATGTTTTTAAAGCAGGCCGAAGGGTACTTGAAAGCTTAGCGGAAGTGTGGTACAACAAAAGCAAATTTTTTCTCAGCAGGGAGGGGAGCCTTCCCGCTTTGCTGAAGTAATATGAAGGAGCAAAAGACTATGGCAGAATTCAACGCAAAGCAGCAGCTTCCGGGACTTCTCGACTGGATGCGCGCGCAGATGAAGGCCTGCGGAGGCAAGACCGCCGTCATCGGCATTTCGGGCGGCAAGGACAGCTCCGTCACGGCGGCGCTGAGCGTGGCGGCCTACGGTCGCGAGAATGTCGTCGGCGTGCTGATGCCCGACGGCGTGCAGCCGGACATCGACTATTCCAACGGCCTTGTCGACGTGCTGAACATCCGCCACTACACGTTCAATATTCACGGCGGCACGAGCGGCATTCTCGACGAGATGGCGCGCGTGGGCATCGACGCGAGCCGCCAGACGAAGGTGAACCTGCCGTCCCGCATCCGCATGGCGACGCTGTACGCCATCGCGCAGAGCGAGGAGGGCGGCATCGTCATCAACACCTCGAACCTCTCCGAGGACTGGGTCGGCTACTGCACGATCTACGGCGACAGCGCGGGCGCGTTCTCGCCGCTCGGCATGTACACGACCGAGGAGGTCATCGCGCTGGGCGCAGAGCTGGGTCTGCCCGAGCGCTTCCTCATTAAGCCGCCGTCCGACGGCCTGACCGGCAAGACGGACGAGGACAACCTCGGCTTTACCTACCACGCGGTGAACGAGTACATCCGCAAGGGCGAGGTCGACCCCGCCATCAAGGAGCAGATCGACCGCAAGCACAAGGTGTCGAGATTCAAGTTCCAGACGCTTCCGGTGTATCAGAACGGGCTGCCGATCGTCCTGCCGGAGGAGACGGATTATTATAATCCTAACAAAAAGTAAGCAGCGCGCAGCGCTGCACGAGCCAAAGGGGCCATTCTCTCACGTGAGAGAATGGCCCCTTTGAAACCCCAAGAGAACGCGAGGGGTCTTGCCCCTCGACCCCGCTACATTGCGAGATTGAGGCTCGAAGAGCTGCGCGGCCTGCGGAATCGGGTGCGGTGTACGTGGCTTCGCCACGAGTCTCTGCGAATCGTTACCAGTATCAACCGCGCCTTACTATCGTGAGGCGCGTGTGACGAGAGAATGGCGGCAGACTGCCTGCGGGGGCGGCATTGCTGCGCTCGCCGCACTCAGGGCTGCTTCTTTTTTAGTCCTTCGCTGGGTCGGTACTGTTGATGGGTTCATCGGGAATGATATCTTGCGCGATGATTTGCTCTTCTGCGTCCAGCAGGGCTTTTTTCAGGACTTCGCGGGCAAGGATGCCTTTGCCCTCGTCGTAGAGATCAATGGCCTCGCTCATGCTGCGCACCATGCCGTGGTAAAGGTTTCGATAAGTTGTCATTTTATTTCCTCCTTTTGTGCGTCATTGTTGCGTCACTTTTTCTTTTTAGTATAATTTGACGCTAAAATTTTGTCAATACTTCGTCACGGAGGTTGGCAAATGGATTCAAAAAGTCGTTACACCCTGCGCACCGATCCAGTGCTGCTGGAAAAGCTCGGATATATCGCTGAATACGAGGGACGCACCAAAAACCGTGAACTGGAGCAGATGATCAAGCGCCGCATCGCAGCTTTCGAACAGGAGCACGGTGAGATTCCCATAGAAGAAAACGACCGCTGACGCGGTCGTTTTTTGCCCCCGTCCCGCGGCGAGCGCAGCAATGCCGCCAGCAGGCAGTCCGCCGCCGTGCTATCGTCACTCGCGCCTCACGAAGTAAGGCGCGGTTGCGAGTGGTGACGAAACGTAGGGACCCGTGGCGAAGCCACGTACACCGCACCCGATTCCGCAGGCCGCGCAGCTCTTCAAGTGCCGATCTGCCAATGTGTGGGGTCGAGGGGCAAGACCCCTCGTCCTTTCTCTCGGGGGTTCAAGGGGGATACTCTCTTTCTCGAAAGAGAGTATCCCCCTTTATCCGTGCAGCGCCAAGCGCTGCACCTCCCCTCCGCGCAGCGCGCGGAACCCTCCCCGTTTCCCTGTTTAAGGAAACAAAAAGCCCCCGCCGGGAGAGGCGAGGGCTTCTTGCTGTGTTGTGTGTGTATTTTTAGGAGGGAGAAAATCACATCGGGGGGAGTTCCCCTTTGCAAGTATTAAGATACCAGTCAATCTTGGCTAAAGTTTGAATCGGTTGTAAACAAATTATGAATACCACCGGAAATTTTGCACATTTTCAGCCCATGAGCGCGCAGAGCTCAGAAAAATCGAGCGGCTGGAGCGCAAGGTCGATGCCGTAGCCGATGACGCGGGAAAGCTCACGGATCTGCGCGTCGATGTCGCGCGTCGTGACCATAACGGTCTCGTGGCCGCGCAGGGCGGCGGGATCGACGTCCGACTTTCCGGCCTCTTCGAGCACGTCGAGCGTCAGCGTCGCCGCGTCGACGACCGTGGGAACGCCGATGGCGTAGACCGGCACGCCGAGCGTGTCGCGGCTGAGGGGACACCTGTGATTGCCCACGCCGCTGCCTGGGACGATGCCCGTGTCAGAGAGCTGCACCGTGGAGCAGAGCCGCATGAGCGAGCGGGACGCGAGCGCGTCGATCGCGATGACCGCGTCGGGCTGCACCGCGCGCACCGTGCCGCGCAGCGTCTCCATCGCCTCAATGCCCGTCCGGCCCAAAACCCCCGGTGTCAGCACGCTGACAGAGCAAAATGCGGAAAACGCGCCGTTTTGCCGCAGGTGGCGCGTCACGAGCACGTGCTCCGCACTCCTCGGCCCGATGGCATCCGGCGTCATATTCGCGTTGCCGAGTCCCGCGACGAGCACGCTTTTCACATTCTCGCCGAGCAACGCCCTGAGTTCCGCCCCCACGGCGCGCGACGCGCGCTCGAGCAGATCGTCCGCGTTTTTTTGCAGCGGCGAGAGGTCGAGCGTCACATACCGCCCGCGGGGCTTGCCAAGCTGGCGCGCCGCGCCCTCGGTGTCGATGCGCACGCTCGTCACGCTGCACCCGCGGCGAAAAACCGTCCGGCTGTCCACGCCGGAGAGCGTCTGCGCGCGGCTTTTCGCGCAGAGAAGCTCGTGCGCCTCCATGGCAAGATCGGTGCGGTATTGGAGCATTCTGCCTCTCTCCTTTTACTAAATCTTGTTTTCCTTCCCTATTTTATCCACAAAGTTTTGTGTCATACAAAAAAATCAGAAAATTTCGAAAAAATGCTTGCAATTTCTTGCATTCTTTGCTAAAATACCATTCTGCACGGTGGATTTTTTGTCCGCCGGCGCGAATTCCAACCGGAGGAGGTGTTTGGTTTGCCGAATATTAAGTCTGCCAAGAAGCGCGTTCAGGTGTCTGGTGTGCGTAATGAGCGCAACAAGGCCGACAAGTCCGCACTGAAGACCGCACTCAAGAAGTTCGAGGCGGCTGCCGCTGAAGGCAATCGCACCGAGGCCGAGAGCGCTTACAAGGTCGCAGTGAAGTCTGTCGATAAGGCTGCTGCTAAGGGTATTCTGCACAAGAATAACGCCGCGCACAAGAAGAGCGCGCTGACCCTGAAGCTCAACAGCGTTGGCTAATCGAGCGAAAATGAGAGCCATCCTTTCGGATGGCTCTTTTTTTGTGCCCAAAGGGGCACTGGCTTATCCGCGCGATGCGCGGAACCGGGAAAGCAGCGCCACTGGCGCTGCACGGAGAAGGGG
>OGII01001786.1_pt1 | contig 13923 bp, 9 predicted proteins | sample 1571701 | NCBI WGS metagenome assembly OGII01 (sample SAMEA2581950, study PRJEB24529) | metagenome | biome: Human gut stool | place: China | collected 2011
TATATTTACATTAGAAACAATAGGAACAAAAACTCTTTACTTTGTATTTGCTTATATAGCTTCAAAAATTTCTTTAAAGGAAAAGGAAAACACAATTGATAAAGATTACTCATATTTACTTTTTTTTCTTCCATTAACATCAGTAGTATTAATTATGACACTTGTATATGTATCTATTAATCTTGATTTAGATCAAATAGCAAACATTCTTTTTATGATAATTTCTTCTCTACTTCTCATAATTAACATTATTGTATTTTTAGTACACGAAAAAATCATATCAACATTAACTAAAAACACAGAGCTTCAACTCGAAAAACAAAAAGAAGAAATAAATCAAGAGTATTATCTTGAATTAGAAAGGCAATATGACTCATCAAATATTTTGATACATGATATAAAAAGATGTTTGCTAAATATTAGGGAATTATCAAATTCAAACGAAAATTACAAAATCATAGAATATGTTGACTCAATATATGAAGGATATGAAATCAAATCACTTAAACAATATAGTAATAATAAATTAGTAAATGTTATAGTAAGTAGATATGCTCAGCTATGTAATGATAATAATATTAACCTAATAGTTGATATTAGGAATATTGATTTCTCATTTATTACAGATAGTGATTTAACGGCATTGTTAGATAATTTGCTTGAAAATGCTTATGAAGCTGCAAAATCATCAGAAAAAAAACAAATTGAACTTAATATTGACAATCGTAATGAAAAATATATTTTATTTGACATAATGAATTCATCCGATACGGAGCCAAAAACAATTGGTGATTTTTACGTATCTACAAAAAAAAACAAAAATCTGCATGGTATAGGACTTAAAAGCATTTCAAGAATTGTTAAAAGATACTCTGGAAATCTTGATTCTAATTACAATAATAGCAAAAAAATTTTTCAGACTTCTATATTGCTAAAAACTACTTCTGAATAATACTAACAACGCAGTCTTTTCAAGACTGCGTTGTTATACATTGATTTGATAACTATAATTAGGATTATAAAGTTATATTATTATTTACTAATATAGATTATTGCCATTCTCCCAACCCCAAGCAAAGCCTTTGAAATCTTTTACCCAGCTTTCGAGGGATTGTACTTTAACTGTTCCCGATAGGTTGTGTATAACTTTGCCGTTACCGATATAGATGCCGACATGACCGTAGGGGTTGGAGGCATAACCATAAACTGTGGCTCCCACAGGTATCTTACTCCAATCACTTGATACTGCCCACATATCAGCGGCACATAACGCACAATGAGCTGAGCCTCGTGAGCCTGTAACAGCTTGGTAAACATCAGCCACCCACGCTTGACAATAGCCGGAGCCTGCTGAAATACCATAGCTTTGATAGTTTGTCGCAACGGCTACGATTTTCTTTTGAGTATCGTTTACCGTTTCATCACCGAAGTCTATTGAGCCAATGTCAATTTTGCTTGTGTTGTTACCAACATTGAATATGATTGACGCCCATAGCCTATCGTTCTTTTCACTCATAAGCTCGTCAAGGTACTTATTTTGCTCATCATCAAAGTAATATTGACTTGCTACTTCACTTGCCGTTTTGCCTAATATGGTAATTGTTAATACCTTAATTTTTGTTTCAACAACGGTTATAATTTCGTTACCGTGTTCGTCGGTAGATTTTACTTCCTCAGTTTTGGTACGTTCCTCCGATTTGGTATCAATAATGTTCATATCCCAAAAGATATTTAGCAGTATTGATTTTTTGTTTTCGTCAACAGTTGCAATTTCCATAGGATTGTTTTCATCGGTAGTGGTCTTAACTGCATAAATAGATAAAACATCTTTCCAATTTGAGCGACTGCCGATTACTTCTACTCCATCAAAATTGCCCGATGATTTAATTTCGTCAATCTTGTCATCAAATTCATTGTTGATTTGCTGAATTACAGAAGTTATGTTCATACCGCTTTGCGATGTTTCACTTGAAAAGAATATGCCGTAAAATGATGAACACAAAGCAGCTACAAGGCATATTAAAATGATTATTACAACAGATACCCAACCGCCTGCAATAATCGCATTAACAAGTGCTTTGGTGCTTTCAATCATAGCTTTGATTGCTCTTTTAGTTGCTCTTGCAGCTTTCTTTGCACCTTTTGCAGATTGCTTTGCCGTTTCTTTAGCTATTTGAGATGATTTGTTAATGGCTTTTGCTGTGTCTTTCGCAGATTGTTTGCTTACATTTATGATAGGTTGGTTTGATTTAACGGCAGATACGGTTTCTTTTGTTTTGATACTGCTTGCACTACGGACTTTGTTTTGAGTATTCTTTGGCGTGTTTTTAGATACAATATCATCGGTCTTAACTGTATCATCAGGTGCTTTGAGGGTGTATTTATCAGGGTTATTTATCTTGCTTTTATCTTTTTTAATTTTTCTTTTTGCTCGAACTTCTTCAATAGATCGTTCGAGTTTTTTTGTATTCTTAACAGTTTCGTTTACACTCTTTTTGCCCTGCTTGTTGAAAAGATATATTGTGTCCTCCGAAACACTTTTAGCATTATCCTGAACTTTATCAATAGCAGAATTAACAGGGCTTTCGGAATTATCGCTGACATTTTTCGATACCTTTTCTTTTGCTTTTAAAGTTATCCCTTTTGCCTTTTCTGTCGCTATACCAAGATTGTCGGCAGTTTTAAGAGTTCTCTCGGCAACCTTTTTGATTTCAATCTCGCTCATATCACTTCACCTTTTTGGCAACTACTACAAGCCTGCCGTTTTCCTGACAGTATTCGCAAGTGGATAGCGTTATTAACTTATCGCCGTAGCCGCACGATACATCGGTATTGTAGTATTCGCTTTCTTCGCATTTTGAAATATACGAATTAAATTCATCGGGAGAATCAAAGACAGTATAACCACATAATCATACGCAGTTTTGATTGAATTTACATAACCTTTCAGCACGGTTTCACGGCTCATTGTGTTTACCAAACTAAGTTCAAGTGCCGACAAATCAAGGTTAGCCGGAAGCAAGTCAATATTCTCTTTATGATGAAGAATACCGTTTGTGGGGTTCTTGTTTCTTTCTTCGATATACTCGACGAGTTTGTCTGCAAGAGTAACCGAAAGTTCGTCCGTATCTCGCCAACCCAAAGCTGTTGTTAAATCACCTTGTGGGTCACAGTCGATAAGCAAAACTTTCTTACCCTCATTTGCAAGACCGACTCCAAGATTTAAAGCGGTTGTAGTTTTTCCTACACCGCCTTTTTGATTGCATATTGCAATTACTTTTGTTTGTTTCGTTAAAAACACCTCCGTTTTAGTTCTATATATACAAAAAAGCCTGCCGATTTTAACCGACAGGCTTTTAATTATATACAGATGTTTGGTTGTTAATGAAGGATAACTAATAATTATCTAAATTATACAGAGGTTTATTTATGAGTTTGCTAAATGACAATAGTATTAAATATTTTGAGAGTCCTGAGGAAGATTTATTATATAGCAAGATTAACGATATAAACACTGAAGGAAAAGGAAACGAAATAATAATTTATGGTGAATCTGGTGTTGGTAAAACCACAATGGTTAATTCTGTGATTAATAAATTTTTATTATCTAAGAATCGATCGAAATATCAAATATTATATTATGATGCATCTAAACAATCTTTAGAACTTAGTAAAGAGGGTTTTTATAATTCCTTAATCTACAAAGCCCTTACAAAAAAGGAGTGTAGCAAAAAAGACAAAACCAAAATTGACGAAAATAAAACATTTATATCATATCTAGATAAATCGTCATATAAAGACAGTATTAAAAAAAATATAAAGCAGAGTCTAATATTATCTCTTTCTCTTGTTCCATATATCGGGTCTACAATAAACAATATTTTGAATGTCGATACAAAAGATTTTAAGCAAATATATTTTGACAATAGTAATTATTTTACCGATTATATAAATGAAATTTCTAAAAACGGCTTAATTTTTATAATTGATAATGCTGATTGTGTACCAGAAGAATTACTTGATGAGCTTTGCTCCCAAATAAAGTTTGAATCTAAAATATCTCTAATTCTTATAAATTGTATTGATAATATTAATAATCTTACATTTGATGGAATAAATAAGCAGAAATATACATTAAATTCATATATAATTACTATAAATAAAATATTATTTGATGACTTTAAAAAAATATGCAAAGAAAATTTCGATTTAAAAACTTATGAAAATATGATTCCACATCTTAAAGATTATTATAAATATGTTGAGTGTGGAAATTTTAGGTTAATAGATGAATTTTATTTTAGAATTATAAATCTTGGATTAAATAGTATAAATGACTCTCCGTTATTACAAAACATCTTTGATATGGATGAAATAAAACAAAACATTTTAGATTTGCTTACGATATTTAACTCAAGTGTTAAAGAAGAATTAATTAGTAAGATTATATCATTAAATGATTTATGTGATAAAGAGAAAATCAAAAAAAGTCTTTTAGAATTAGTAGACAATAAATATATTGTAAAAAGCGAAAATGATACATATGTTATAGAGCATAATAAGATTATTTCTGCTAATAATGAATTATCAAAAATTCAGGAAAATCAAGAACGCCATATGGAATTATATTATTCTTGTAAAGAAATTTTGACGAAAGAGCTTTATGGAGATTTGTCTGATGCTGATTTTATATTTTGCATTACTGAATTGTTAAAAATTAACAATCAATTTGATATTGTTAAGCACATTGGAATAATATCAAAGTACATTGAAATTCTTAATATGAATTATAAATATTTTGATATTTGTGTGCTAATAAATAGAATAGTAGATAAATCACAAGATTTAAATGTTATTTTGTTATTTCCAATTGGTATAATAATTAAAATATTGAATGCATATCAAAAAACAAGTAATTTTAGTAATGGATACAGATTAGCTGAAACAGTTCATAATAATTATGATATAACAACATATATGTCAAAGTTTCAATTACAAATGTATAACTATGATAAATCAATTGAAATAATTAAATCCAATCTAAATTCTTATGAAGCTTGGAGTGTTTATTTAAATGCTTTACAACATATGAGAAAAGATATTATTGTAAAAAAGCATATAAAAGAACTTAAAAATAAATATCAAGAATATTCTGATGAGGAATTTTACATTATTATTTTGAGGAATTCTGGACATTTATTTAATTATAAAGAAGCTCTCATTAATTTAGAAAAGTGTGTTGAATATTTCACCATCCACGAGAATCAATTTGCTTTATCTACTTGTTATAACAATATTGGATTGATTCATTTATATAATTATCAAGTTAATAACAACGAAATTGTTGTTTCCAAAAATTTTTTTAAAAAAGCTAGAAAAATAATGATAGAATTAAATTCAAAAGAAGAATACCAATCATTATTTAATATGGGCTTAACATATCTTTGTGAAAAAAATTACTCATTAGCAGAAAATTTATTTGATAAAGCAATAGCTCTTACTCCTAAAGTTTTAACATTTGATATTGAAAAATTTATGTGTACAAAATATTTATGTCAAATGTTTAACAAAAAAATAAATGCAAAAGAATGTTATGATTTTTTATGTGATCATTATGTCAATATTGAATTTCAAAATGATCCCTGGATTAAATATATGTTCGATTACAATATGGAAACATTAAATGGTATTATTAATAATTGTAAGCCAAATTATGATGAAATTATTGATAACTATTGTGGTGATCCTCAAATTTATGGCTTGAATTATACTTTTGAAATTAACAATTATAATTTCAAATTCATTTTAGCTGTCTCTCCTCATTGGAGATATTAATGATATTATACTTTTTCATTATATTTTCAACCGAGTGACAATCAACTATTTTATTTTGCAGAATAGTCTGAATTATTATATCTAATATCTTACAATAATCATTAGGATTCATTTTCAAAGTAGCTAATGATAATGTTCCAATCCTTATACCAGAAGTGATACTAGGACCTAATAGGTCATATGGCAAACTGTTTCGATTAACTAATATGTGTTGCGATTGTAATAATTCTTCACATTGCTTACCAGTCAATCCATTGTTTGATAAATCAATAGTGATAATATGTGAATCACTACCACCAGTATATAGTTTTAAATTATTGTTATTAAAATGATTTACAAACGTATTTGTTATTTTCAATATATCACTTACATAACTATTTATATCTGTATGTAATAATTCTTCTAGCATCACAACCTTTGCTAATATTTCATTGAATTTTGGAGCGCCTTGTATATACGGAAAAATGGAATTGTCGATGATTTTCTTGTATTTTGATTTGTAAATAACTATTCCACCACGAATTCCTCTGGTCGTTTTGTGTGTAGTAAATGTTACAAAATCAGCAATACCAAATGGCGATATATGTTTTTTATTAATAATGTAGATTACTGTGTGATAAATATCTGCTAAAAGTTTGACGTTGTATTTTTCGCAAATTTCACCTAAAGCATTATAATCAATTTGACGAGGATAGGAACTGCATCCCGCAACTAGTAATTTCGGTTGGTATTTTCGACAAATATCTTCAATTTGCTTATAATTTATGATCTCATTTTCATCAATTCCGTATTCAATTAAATTAAAATATTTTTTTAAAAAATTATGGTGAGATACATGTCCTCCGCATTTTGAATTCATAGCAACAACTGTATCATTTTTATCTAATATAGAATTATAAACAATTTGATTTGCTTGGGTTCCAGAATATGGTTCTAAATTAGCTGAATATGTATCATCAATATCAAATAATTCTCTTAATTTTTTTTCACCATAAACCTCCAGTTCATCTATTCCATTACACAACGGAAAAAATCTTTTACCAATGGAACCTTCAGCAGGATTTAAATTAAAAGGCGTGTTTAAAATTTCTAAAACTGATGGAAAAGTATAATTTGCACTTCCTATTAAATTTGCATAACTATCAATGTTTTCGTATTCATTATCAATAATTTTTGTTAATTTTGTGCTATTAAAATCATTTGATAAATTTAGTTTTTTATACATGATTACTCCTAATACAAGATAATTATTAGTTATCCTTTATTTATAATTTTAATTATCTATTTTTCAATAGCATATTTCAATCAATTTGTCAATAGAAAATGCCTAAATGCAAAAAAATACGGCACAATTGCAAGAAATCCAACTAAAATAGCCAAAATATATCGACTTTTATCATATTAGCAATCATAATAAAATCAGATATTTTGGGAGGTTTTATTATGATTGACATAGAAAAAGAAGCAAAGGATTACATTACAGTTTGCATTGATTTAAAAGGATTGAGTGCGTTAACAATAAAGGCTTATACGATTGATTTAAAACAGTTTTGTTCATATATGCAAGATAAAGATTGTTTTAACAAAAATGCACTAAATAAATATATAAATTCACTTCACCAGTGTTACAAACCGAAGACTGCAAAACGAAAAATTGCCTGCGTAAAAGCATTTTACAGGTATATGGAAATTGAGGATATTATTGAAATAAATCCGTTCCACAAAATTACACTGAAATACAAAGAGCCTATTACTCTGCCGAAAACTATTCCGATTGAGAACGTAAAAAGTATATTGAAATTTGGATATTTACAGCTTGATAATGCAAAAAGCAGTTATCAATATAAAATGGCACTAAGAAATGTTATAATTATTGAACTGCTGTTTTCTACCGGAATGAGGGTATCGGAAATCAGCAATCTAAAAAGAAAAGGTCTTGACCTCAACAGCAATACGATATACATTTACGGCAAAGGCTCAAAAGAACGCATAATGTGTATTGCTAATGTTAAAGTATCAAGACTTTTAAATGAATATATTATAATTTGTGGTGGCAAGAATGAATATGTTTTCATTAATAAATTAGGAAACAAGTATTCGGAGCAATCTATAAGAAATATGATAAGCGATTATGCAAAAAGGAGCGACGTGGATTTACATATTACTCCGCATATGTTCCGACATACATTTGCAACTGCTCTTATGGATGAAAATGTAAACATAAGATACATTCAGCAACTTCTCGGTCACAGCTCGATTACGACTACTCAAATTTACACTCACATAAGCACAAATAAAATTCGTCATATTCTTGAGGAAAATCATCCGAGAAATAAGATGAATTTATAGTTTTCGGTACCCCAAAATCTACCCCCTTATACTCCTAATTTCTACCCCAAATATTTGATTTAATATGGTGGTTATATGATTTTGTATAAGGAACGATTAAAATTCAAAATACCATAAAACGCAGTATTTAAGCCAATTTTTAGCGAAAAATAAGACCTTAGGAAGCATTTGCTTTCTAAGGTCAAATGGTCGAGGTGAGTCGGGTAAATCCGAACAATTATTTAATTCATCAAAAGTTATGGTTTCTGTATGTTCTTTGTAATTAAAGAAGAATTTGATATGGTCATCATAAATAATTATGCTGTTTACAAACAAATCAACAAGCTTTTGTCTTTGCTCACTTTTTGAAATATCTAATTTTTTCAATTGGTCAAACCAAAATTTGAATTGCTTTTTAGTAAGCATTGGATTTTCTATTGACTCTTTTGAAATGGACATTTCAATATCATTTTTGCGTTGTTCTAAATCAAGCAATCTTTCTCTTGTCGATTTTGTGCTGATACCTTGCTCAATCGCATCTACAATATTTTTTATACCTTTTTCTGTTTGAGCGAGCTGTTTTCTTAAAAGAGGTAACTGTTCATTTTCTTTGTGTTGAGCATCGTATGCTAAATCAATAAGAGTGTTGATTAAATCTTCATCATTCAGAAATTCCCGTATATATTTAATTGTCATATTCTCAATCAAATCTTTTCTGATTGATTTCATATCGCAGCCTTGATGCTTTTTGTGATTAACACATTTATAGTAACGATATTTTTTACCTTGAGCATTTGTCCCGCTTTCACCAACCATAAAGGATTTGCATTTACCGCAAAATAATTTAGTAGTTAAGATATAGTCATCATCAGCCTTATGGCTTGAGGGTGCTTTTTTCGTTTTAGTAAGTCGGTCCTGTACTTTTTCAAAAAGTGATGTAGAGACAATAGCAGGTATTCCGTCTTTGATGGTAATATCCTGAAAAGTATATTCACCAAGATATTTTCTGTTAGTTAACATTCGAGAAATAACATCAATAGAAAGCTTACCACCTCTGCTGTTTTTTACACCTTTCATATTCAGCTCATCACGGAGCTGTTTCATTGTCATGCCGTCTGCATAATGCTCAAAACACTCAACAACAAATGGTGCAACACTCGAATCAATTTGAAAATGCTTGCTTTCATCTATATAATAACCAAGTGGGACACTTCCACCATTATACTTACATTTCAAAGCATTTTCTTTCATTCCACGACTTACTTTTTCGGCAAGCTCCGCAGAGTAATATTCAGCCATACCTTCAAGCACAGATTCAAGAATGATTCCTTCTGCACCACTGCTTATTGCTTCAGTTGCAGATACAACTTTAACACCGTTCTTTTTGAGTATGTTTTTATAATGAGCAGAATCATAACGATTACGGGCAAAACGGTCTAATTTCCAAACAATGATAACATCAAATTCACCTTTCGCACTATCCTTAATCATTTTCTGAAACGAAGGACGATTATCAGTTTTAGCAGAAAAAGCACGGTCGATATATTCACCGACTATTTGAATATCGTTATGCTGTGCAAAAGCAGTACATTCTCTCAACTGACCGTCAATAGACTCTTCTCGCTGATTTTCGCTTGAATATCTTGCATAAATTACACCGTTCATATCATCACCTCACCCGCATTGTAACGCTCATTAAAACTTTTTGCAACTAATATTTATTAAAAAATATTATATGAATTTTATTACAATTCCTATAAAGACTTCACCGATAAATTATCTATTTCATTTTCCATACATTCTTTATCATGCATTATTTTCCATTTATCAATCCAATATTGTTTTGTTTTATATAATTTGTTTCCTTTAATTGATAAAATCAATTCTATAATAACTAATAATATCGGGCTGATTACAGCTATCCAAAAATCAAAATTTATTTTAGAAGTCATATTTAAAAATCTTACTACAAACAATATGTAACAAGAAATTGATAGTATCAAACAATCATAGTTAATATTACTTCTCAAAGCCTTTGTAATATTATTATTAATTGAGATGTTTAATTTATGGTTTCTTGTTTCCCAATTATAGTTCTTGTTTTTAGGTTCAATAAATACAGCAATATATGCAGAGATTTTGACCATTGCCGATCTGTAATAAATTACTCTTAATGATACTGGTATTATAACACAAAAAGGTAAAAGGAAAAGATAAGCATTGTTTTGGGAAAATGCAAAAGCTAAAATAGCAACGGTGGTTGTAATTGCAAACATAATCAATTTATTATGCAATTCAATTTTTTGCAATACCTCTGCTCTTAAAGTATTATATTCTTCATTCATAAAATGCCTCCAAATAAGTATATTTTAATATGATATAATTCCGGATATTGTAATTATCAAAACAATTTTAATATTATTTTTACTTGTCCGAATTTTGTATTAAACTTAGCTATAACAATTATTATTGAAACATCTCATATCACTAAAAACAAGTGCTATGAGATTTTTTTATATACAGCTATGCTTATTTTTTTTGATTCCTAATATGCATAAAAATACACCTATGATTCCTAAAGGCAAATAAAAGCAACATAAATTCGTGTATGTTACTTGATTTATTACATATAGCGGGAAAATAGTATAACGACCACCTAAAATTAAACTACTTATTATATAAAGCAAATCAATCATAATTACAATTGTCAATGATTTAGTATAAAAGAGAAGAAAATATGAAAGACCAAATAGAAAAATTGAAATAAGGAAAATTGAAATAAAAATCGGTAGTGCTGTATTAATCACACAGCAGGTAATCACTGCAATGATTGACATATTAAAAAATGCATATATTAAAAGTAATAAAAAATCATTTATTTTAATTTTATTATAACTTATATAAAGTATTTCTGAACCGATTTCGCCTACATAATCTTTCATTGAAAAAATACTCCAGCATATAGAAGAAATAGGTAGTATCATAAAACAATATTGTTGTATGTCAACAAGAAATTCTTCACTTACTCCATTAGTTTTGTAACTGTTAATTAACAGTATAGGCAATATAACATCCATTAGTAATATGGGAATGAAGAACAAAAATCTTAGGTTTTTCAGATTAAGAATACTTCTTTGTATTGATAATATTAAATGTTTTTTATTGCACATATATATCCATCCTCAATATTCGGTGAATCTTGTATATATTTTAATTTGAGATTTGATAACACCCTTGCACATTTTTGTCCGTTTAATTCAAGATGTTTTTCAATTTGACAGTTATTAGGTAAATTTAATACATCATTTTCCGGAACAATATAAACTTTCGATTTGGCTATATTTCTTATATCAGAACTGCTTCCACTTGTGATTAATTTGCCTTTGTTCATGATAACTATAGTATCACAGATTGCTTCAATATCTTCAACAATATGTGTTGAGATAATAACAATAGTGTTTTTTGATATTTCGGAAACGATATTTTTAAATCTTAACCTTTCTTCTGGATCAAGACCAGCAGTTGGTTCATCAAATATAATAATTTTAGGATTTCCAAGCAGAGACTGAGCAATGCCTAATCGTCTTATCATCCCTCCCGAAAGAGATGACACTTTAGAATTCAATTTATCTGTTAAATTAACTGTCTTAATCACTCGTTTAATTTCTGCTGTACTATTATTCAAGTCAATATTTTTTAAATTAGCCATCATAAGCATCATATCTTTGACACTTAAATCCTTATACATTCCAAATAACTGTGGAAGATATCCAATATATTCAAGATATTTTCTATCTTTATTAATATCATTTTCGTTATAAAAAATAATATCATTGTCGACTGGATATAATTTTGATATACACCTTAGTAATGTTGTTTTACCTGCTCCATTAGGACCAAGTAGCCCGTAAACACCATTTTTAAATTCAAAACTAAAATTATCTATTGCTTTTACCTTTTTGAAATTTTTAGTTAACCCGTTGATTTTAAGCATATTATTTTACCTCCAACAAATCTTCAAGAAATTCTTCTATTGTTCGTTTATCATTTGAATCAAATAAATAATGATTACATTTTTCATAAAATTCATTTTTATCATGTTCTTTTAGATTTTCTTCAAATAAGGCAGTAAAACAAAAATATTTTTTTGTTTCCTGATAGGATTCATTATCATTTTCAAATGCATCTATGCAATAATATAATTCAAGTTTATCTTTATTTATTAAACTTTCTATATAATCATTTTGAATATCAACTATCCATCTTGAAATCATGTAATTATTATTACTATATACTGTTTCAAATTTACCTTGATTTAAACTTGGTAGAATAATAATAGTTTTTATTTTATTATTATCAATATTTGAGGCTTTGAATTTGTTGATATAATTTTCAATACTGTTTTTATTCATTTCTTTAATATCTAAATATGGATAAATTATTTTAATGTCATTGACTAGAATACTTTTATATAAGCCACTGACTAATGAAAGTGATTCTGCATTACCAGAAAAATGATTTTTTTCACTTTCATTAAGATTCGAATAAAATTGTTTCATTGATGATACATTAACGTTAAAATTTATATTCTTATCAGAGTGATTAGGAACAAAACTTTGATAGTTTAAATCGTAAACCTCCTGATATCCTGCCATAGGATAAAATGGAAGAAATCCCGGTAAAATTGTTCCCTGAATATTACTGTAATATCTTGAGGAGTATCCATCATAATTTATAGTTATTGTATCAATTTCATAGTTTTGGGTGTTATTGATTTCAAAATAATCTAAATTTCTGTTGAAGTTAACATCTTTGTCATTTATTTTAATATTCTTAATATTATATCCGTGATATAAAGTGAATTTATATTTTTCTAAATTTTTATTATCTACTTTAATTACAACTTTTGCTTTTAACATAGAATTTGTTGAAATATCCATTGTTAAATCAGTCATATTAAAATTGTTTTTTTCTATCATTATTTCATCTTCATGTTTAGTGTAATATTCATAATCTGCATTTGGACCATTTACATTTCTTTGATCCATAATTACTTTTGAAGATGGTGTATAATAGACTGTAATACATATTATTGAAAGAATTATGCAAGTAATTGCTTTGATTTTTCTTTTATTTATCTGATGGAGAGAAAAGATAATTCCAAATGCAAAAATAAATATCCAAAAGAGAATTACTGCAAATCGATAAGGCAAAACCGAATATCCAAATGCTGTATTAGGTGTCCAATTTGTAGATGGTGTTGTTAATTCAAATAATCCAGTTATTTTAAATATATCTATATTTGTTGTTGTATATAGTGCAAGCCATAATATATCAAGAATTCTGCTTGTCATAATAGTAATAAAAATCATTAATAAATATGCTGGAATTTTTTTCATCTTAAGAGCTGAAAATGAACCTATAAAAATGCCTGCAATACAAATTAAAAATATATTTAGCAGGATGGAAACAATAATATACAATAAATATTGTAATGTTAAAGATCCTTCTGAAATTGCAAAAAATACATTTATTAAAATTAACACTAAGGTTTGAACTGATGCAACAGCACATAATAAAGAAATTTTACTTTTAATAATACTTTTAGTACCTTTAGGTGTGGTGTCTACACATTCTATAAGTGAATTCGATTTTAATTTATAGATGTATTCATAAGATAAAAACATAAAAGCTATTAAGTATATTACGGAAAATTTAAATAAAATTAATTGTAAATCAATTGCGGTAGCTTCATGTATT
>OGII01001789.1_pt1 | contig 13907 bp, 9 predicted proteins | sample 1571701 | NCBI WGS metagenome assembly OGII01 (sample SAMEA2581950, study PRJEB24529) | metagenome | biome: Human gut stool | place: China | collected 2011
TGTCACCCTCAGCGCGGAGCAGGGTGTGCTCCAGATCCCGTGCAAAGCCGTGCTGGCCGCCCTTGTAGGTCTTGCCGCCATGGGTGAAGGTGCCGCCGGGCAGTTTGCCCGTCCAGGGGAAGAGGATGGGCGCATGACGCTTCCAGACCGCCGGGTCGGCCTGCCAGAGCAGCTCTTCGCCCGCTGCGTTCTTCAGGCTGACGGCCTCCGCGCCAAGGGTGTCCACGGTCAGGGTCAGAAATTCGTTGTGGATGGTTGCCTGCATGATTCGTTCTCCTTTTTCATTGTTATCGGTTGACGATGTGCTCGCCGTTTCCGTCCAGGAAGGTGCGCAGGTTCCGGGTGGTGATGTCCATCAGGTTCTGCAGCGCTTCCTTTGTCGTCCATGCAATGTGCGGGGTGAGGAGGGCGTGGGGTTCCTTCCGGAGCGGGCTGTCCGCCGGGAGGGGTTCGGTGGCAAAGGCGTCGGCCCCGTAAAAGCCCAGCTGCCCGCTGCGGAGTGCCGCCGTGACCGCTGCTTCGTCCACAAGGGCACCGCGCGCGGTGTTCAGCAGGATGGCACCGGGCTTCATCTGCGCCAGCGCCTCCGCACCGATGAGCCCCCGCGTCTGGGGCGTGGCCGGGCAGTGGAGGCTGAGGACGTCGCTCTCCTTCAGCAGGTCGGCAAACGGCACGAACTCCACACCGTCGGCGGCATATTCCGGCCGGACGGTCCGGGTGCAGACGAGTACCCGCATCCCGAATGCTCTGGCGATGCGGGCCGTCTGCCGCCCGATGCTGCCGTAGCCATAGATGCCGAAGGTCTTGCCGTACAGCTCCATCTGGGGCAGCAGGCCGTAGCCTGCCGGGATGTCCAGCTGCCACAGGCCGTCCTTGACGGCGCGGTCATACCGCTCGGCACACTGGACGATGGCCAGCAGCAGACTGAAGGTCATCTGCGCCACGCTGTAGGTCGAGTAGCCGGGCACATTCGCCACGGCCACGCCATGGCGGCGGCAGGCGTCCAGATCCAGATTGTCGGTGCCGGTGGCGATGATGCCCACGAACTTCAGGTTCGGGCACTGGGCCAGGATGGCTTCATCCATCCGGCATTTGTTGAGGAAGACGACCTCGGCATCCCCGATGCGGGGCGCGATCTCCTCGTAGGCCGTGCGGACGTAGCTGGTGGTATCCGGGATGAGGGCTTTGACCCCCGACCAGTCGAGGTCGCCCTCGTGCATGACATAGCGTTCCAGAATGACAGCTTTCATCGCGTCTCCTCCAATTCCACGTCCTCGCGGAGCACCTGCCCGATGGGCTGGGCGATGCACAGGTCTGCACTTTCGTCCGCCGGGGTGGGCTGCATGTTGATGACGACGAGATGCCGGCCCCGGAAATACCGCAGCAGCCCCGCCGCCGGGTAGACCACCAGACTGGTGCCGCCCACGATGAGGGTATCGGCCCGGCGGATGGCCTGCACGGCCCCGGAGACGACCTCGTCGTCCAGCCCCTCTTCGTAAAGGACCACGTCCGGCTTGACGATGCCGCCGCAGTCCGGGCAGCGGGGCACACCGGTGCTGTTGGCGATGAAGTCGATGTCATAGAACTTGCCGCATCCGGTGCAGTAGTTGCGCAGGGTGCTGCCGTGCAGCTCATAGACCGTTTTGGACCCCGCCGCCTGGTGCAGGCCGTCGATGTTCTGGGTGACGACCGCTTTCAGCCTGCCCTCGCGTTCGAGTTTGGCCAGCCGCAGATGGGCTGCATTGGGCCTTGCCCCTTTCACGATGAGCTTATCGCGGTAAAAACGGTAAAATTCCTCTGGATTTTGTTCCCAGAAGGTGTGGCTCAGGATGGTTTCGGGCGGGTAATCGTATTTCTGATGATACAGCCCGTCCACGCTCCGGAAGTCCGGGATGCCGCTCTCCGTGGAGACGCCCGCACCGCCGAAGAAGACGATGCTGTCGCTCTCCTGGATGATCTTTTCCAGCGCAGGAACCATAACAAAAAACGCCCCTTTCCAGCAGATTTGGTTACACGTCCAGTATAACACAAATCCGGCGGAAAGGAAGCGTTTCTTTTGGTTCTCTGGTTCAGCGGCCGTTCTCGGCAAACAGGGTGCCGAGGGCCGCAAAGAGGTCGTGCGGGAGCATCCCGGCTTCGCCGTGCACGGCGGCGGCGCGGTCGGCAGCGGCCCCGTGGAGGTAGACCGCGCAGACGGCGGCCTCAAAGGCAGGCAGCCCGCAGGCCAGCAGGGCGCTGGTCATACCGGCCAGCACATCGCCGCTGCCCCCGCGCGACAGGCCGGGGTTGCCGGTGGGGTTCACCGCGCACCGGCCATCCGGGGCCGCGATGACCGTCTGCGCCCCCTTGAGCACGACCACGGCGTTCCACGCTTTGGCAAACCGCAGGGCGGTGCCCTCCCGGTCGGCGTGGATGGCCGCAGCGGACAGCCCGGTCAGCCGGGCCATCTCGCCGGGGTGGGGCGTTAAAATCAGTTCACCCCTCGGATGAAGCGTTTTTTCAGCTTGCAGCAGGTCGGCGGCGGCGTTCAGGCCGTCGGCGTCCAGCACGGCACTGCCCGCAAAGCCGGGCAGGAGCGTTTGTACCAGCGTCCGGGTCTCGGCGGCGCGGGCCATGCTCTGGGCCGTGTAGCCCAGCCCCGGCCCCAGCAGAAGGACGGTCGCCTTCTGGCGCTGGATGCGGGGGATGCTCTCCGGCGCGATGCCCCCTTCTGCCCCGGCCTCGCAGGGGCAGAGGCAGCACTCCGGCAGGCGGGCAGACACCGCCGCCAGCACCGGTTCCACGCTGGCCAGCGTGACGATGCCCGCACCGGTGCGCAGAGCGCCCTCCACCGCCAGCGCTGCCGCGCCCCGGTAGCTGACGCTGCCTGCCACGGCCAGCACGGCCCCGAAGGTACCTTTGTGGCTGTCCCGCGGGCGGGGGCGAAGACACGTCCAAACATACGCGGCGTCTGTTTTCATAAGGTTTACACCTCTCCCTGCAAATAGTTCCGGATCTCCTTCTCGACCTCCTGCACTTCCTGATGGAACATGCGGGCCGAGACGCGAAGGGCACCGTGGCCCAGAATGATGATCTGTTCCATGCCGTCGGAGGTGGCCACGCGGACCCGCCGCCCCTTGCCGATCTCGTGGGTGACATGCTCGATGAACATATCCGCCGTCTCGGCCTCCTTGGTGTAGACGACGTGGATGTTGTGATATTGCTCAATGACGCCGGGGCTGCCCGGCACACGGTAGGCATCGAACACGAGGATGAGCACACACTTTTTGAACCCCTGATAGTTGCACAGGATGTCCATCAGCTTCTTGCGGGCGGCATCAAGGCTCTGTTTGGAAAGCTCGTTCAGCTCATCCCACGCAAAGATGATGTTGTAACCGTCCACCAGCAGGTATTCGGGCGCGATCTCCCACTGCTCGGCGTCAAAATCCGGGCGCTCGGTCTTCCGGGTCGGGCGGAATGCGGCCAGCGGGTCCCGCTTGATGGGGCCATAGGTCTGTTCAAAGATCTTCAGCAGCTCGGCGTCCTCTTCCAGTGTGGCGCGGTAGGCGGCCATCCGGCGGGGCCGGGCAGCGGTCTCTTCCGCCGGGCGGGCGGTCTTGCCCCAGCCGCTATCCACGTGCATGTGGCTGCGCACCTGTTCCCAGGGCACCACGAACCCGGCCCCATGGGAGCAGAAGACCGAATCCGCCGGGTTGTCGAGGTCGTGTTCCGGCTCGTAGCCAATGGCCGCCAGCACCTCGTCGGTGTTGTGGCAGGGGCGGTAGCCGTCCAGCGTCAGACTCAGGTGCCCCCGGCCCCGCGTGTAGCCCACCACATCCATCGGGTAGCTGCGCATCGTGGAGGCTGGGGCTGTGCCGGTCAGAGTGGCCGTCTGGCCATCCGGAGCCGTCTGGGGCGGGTCGAAGCTGCCGCCCATCTGCTGGACGTCGTTCATCGCACGGCCCACATTCTCGGCCGGAAGTTCCAGCCGGAAGGCGTACCACGGCTCCAGCAGCTGCGTTTTGTGGATCTGCGCGGCCATCATCAGACCCTGCCGCACGGCGCGGTAGGTCGCCTGCCGGAAGTCGCCGCCCTCGGTGTGCTTCAGGTGGGCGCGGCCCGCGATGAGGGTGATCTTCACATCGGTCAGCGGGGCACCGGCCAGCACACCGAGGTGCTGTTTTTCTTCGAGGTGGGTCAACACCAGACGCTGCCAGTTCTTGTCCAGCACTTCTTCGCGGCAGTCGGCCGCAAACTGCATCCCGCTGCCGCGGGGCAGAGGTTCCAGCTTGAGGTGGACTTCGGCATAGTGGCGGAGCGGCTCATAGTGGCCCACGCCCTCGATGGCCTCGGTGATCGTCTCCTTATATAAAATGCCGCCGGGGCCGAAGCACACCTCCAGCCCATAGCGCTCTGCCAGCAGGCTCCGGAGCACCTCCAGCTGGATCTCGCCCATGAGCTGGACATGGATCTCGCCCAGCGTCTCGTTCCAGACGACGTGGAGCTGGGGTTCCTCTTCTTCCAGCCGGTGGAGCTTGCCGAGAGCTGCGTGGACGTCGGCCCCCTCCGGCAAAAGCACCTGATAGCTCAGCACCGGCTCCAGGACCGGCAGGTCGCCGTCCCGCTCTGCGCCCAGACCCTCGCCGGGGCGGGCTTTGGTCAGGCCGGTGACGGCGCAGACCTGCCCCGGCCCGATGCGCTCGGCCAGCGTATACCTGGCACCGGAGTAAAGGCGGAGCTGGTTGGCCTTTTCGGCCCAGGGCTCTCCGTCCACTTCGCCGGTGAGCTGGGCCTTGACCTTCAGTTCGCCGCCGGTCATGCGCAGCCAGGTCAGCCGGGCCCCCTGCTCATCCTGCGAGATCTTGAACACCCGTGCGCCGAAAGCTTCCAGCGCGGGAGCCGGGCGGGTGAAGCGGTCCAGCCCGGCCAGAAGTTCGTCCACACCCTCCAGCCGGAGCGCTGCGCCGAACCAGCACGGGAAGACATGCCGCCGGGCGATGGCCGGGAGAATGTCGGCATCGGTCAGCTCCCCTTTGTCGAGGACGGTTTCCATCAGCCGCTCGTCGCAGAGGGCCAGCGCTTCGTCGCGGGCGGACGCATCGGCCCCGAAATCCACAAAGCCGTCCCCCAGCCGATGGTTGAGCTGTTCCAGCAGCGCCTCCCGGCCGGGGCCGGGCAGGTCCATCTTATTGAGGAAAACGAAGGTCGGGATGTGATACCGCCGCAGCAGACGCCAGAGCGTTTCGGTGTGGCTCTGGACGCCGTCGGTGCCGCTGATGACCAGCACTGCATAATCGAGCACCTGCAGGGTGCGCTCGGTCTCGGTGGAAAAGTCCACATGGCCGGGGGTATCCAGCAGGGTGAAGTCGGTGTTTCCTGCCGTCAGCAGGGCCTGTTTGGAAAAGATGGTGATGCCGCGCGCCTTTTCCAGCGCGTCGGTGTCGAGAAAGGCGTCCTTGTGGTCCACGCGGCCCAGCTTCCGGATGGCACCGGCGCGGTAGAGCATGGCTTCGGAAAGGGTGGTCTTGCCGGAGTCCACATGGGCGAGGATGCCCACCACCAGCTGCTTGTGCGGGTCTTCCATGGTCTGCACCCTTCCTTATAAAAAGCTGATGCAGAGCGCCACCACCACCAGCGGCACCCCCAGCACCAGATTGGAGAGCATACTGCAATAGGTGCGCTCCTCCGGCTCCAGCTCCTCAAAGGAGACGATCTTCTCGTCGGCATAGTCCATGATGGAGCGGGTGGCATGGAACTTTTTCTGCGGCTTGATCCCCTTGAACTCTTCGAGCAGGTGGTGGATGGTCAGGCCGTCCAGCCGCATATAGTCCACCCACGCCCAGATGAGCAGCACCACGCCGCACAGAAAGCCCGGTGCCTCCCACATGGAGAAGGTTCCATCGCTGACATACCGCTCCCACAGCAGCATCAGCACAGCCACGATGGAAGTGCGGGTCACAGTTTTATATAAGATGGGATGAAGCATATAGCCTTTGTACATCGCGCGTAGTTTTTTCATGGTTTGCTCCTTATTCCGATACAGATTCGTTTTATTGTAGCATGTTTTTATGAAAAAAGATAGCAGAATCGTCCATGGTGAAAAAACAGTCCACTTTTTTCTTTGGAAGCCTGCCGCTTCCCGCGGTCCCCCGGCGCTTTGGATTCTTTTGCATTTTTCCGCTGCTGCTTTTCATGCAAAAGCGGCTGTCACCCTTTTGTTTCCAATTTATCGCTTTAATCCATTGACTTCTTTTCAATACAGTGCTAAAATATCCGAAGTGCGACTTTTGCCCTTCCTGTGCATTTTTTCGTGGAGGACAGGCCACACTCGTTCAGGAATAGGAAAAAACGGCGCAGGCAGACCGCCAGTGCCAGAGATCTGGGAGGATCCATCCATGAGTATCAATTTTGAGTCTCACAAGCTCGACCGCCGCAGCTTCCTCAAGGGCGCAGGCATGGTCGGCGCAGCTGGGCTGCTGGCCGCATGCGGCGGCAAGTCCGACAACGGCAGCACCGGCGGCTCCACCAGCGGTGCCGCCGCCCCCAACACCACCGGCGCCACCCCGCTGAAGGAGTTCATCTCCTTTGAGAGCGGCAACCGGGAGCTGGAAAGCTGGAATATGCTGTACACCCAGAGGGCTGAGGACGCCAACGTGGTCACCAACCTGTGGGACGGCCTGCTGAGCTTCGACTGCTACGGCAAGGTCGTGCCCGCCATCGCTTCCAGCTGGGAGCACAACGACGATTCCACCGTCTGGACCTTCCACCTGCGCGATGACGTCGATTGGGTCGATGCCAACGGCGAGGTAAAGGATCACCTGACCAGCAAGGACTTCCTGGTCGGCTTCGAGTGGGTCATGAACGCCTATAAGAATGAGGCCAACAACACCTCCATGCCCAACGATACCGTCGTGGGCGCTGCCGATTACTACGAGCAGACCAAGGCAGCCGGCGACGCTGCTGCCGACATGACCTATGAGGACATGCTGGCTGCCGGTGTCGGCATCGAGGCTCCCGATGACTACACGCTGGTCTTCACCTGCAAGGATCCCTGCCCGTACTTCGACACCGTGGCGGCTTACAACAGCTTCTACCCCGTCGCTCCCGCCCTGCTCGACGAGCTGGGCATCGAGGGCTTCCGCGGCTGCGACAACACCACCATGTGGTACAACGGCCCGTATGTCGTCGAGGAGTATATCCAGGGCAACACCAAGAGCTATATCCCCAACCCCAGCTACTACGATGCAGCCAACGTCAGCCGCTTTGAGCGCCTGACCATCACCATGATCTCCGATGGCTCCATCAGCCTGCAGCTGTACGAGAACCGTGAGCTGGACGAGGTCGATCTGGGCGAGAGCAGCATCGCCACCATCCAGGCCGATCCTTCCAACGTGTTCAACCAGCAGCTGTGCGAGAAGCGCCCCAAGAAGTTCAGCTACTGCTTCATCTTCAACTACGACAAGCGCAAGGCCGACGGCACCGCCGATGAGAACTGGAACAAGGCCATCGCCAACAAGGCATTCCGCCAGTGCTTCTCCAAGGGTCTGGAGCTGTCCAAGTTCTACGCTCGCTACAACCCCATCAACCCGCTGAAGTGCGAGAACGACTTCTTTACCATGAGCGGCCTGTGCTACACCACCGACGGCACCGATTACACCAGCCTGGTCGCTCAGGAGCTGGGTCTGGACGGCGAGAAGTATGATGGCAAGACCATGAAGCGTCTGCGCGCCAACAACGGCGACATCACCGACCTGAAGAAGCAGGCCATGGACGAGCTGAGCGCCATCGGCGTCACCTTCCCGGTGCACTGCTCTTACTATATCCTGGCCGGTTCCACCACCGCTCTGGACAGCGCGACCGTCCTGAAGCAGTGCTTCACCGACAGCTTCGGCGATGACTTCATCGTGCTGGACATCGAGACCTTCGTCTCCTCCACCATGAAGGAGGTCGTGGCACCCAAGCTGCAGAGCTTCGTCCACATGGGCTGGGGCGCTGACTTCGGCGATCCCATCAACTTCCTGGCTCAGATCATCGTCCACGACGACAACGCTTACTACAGCTGCAACATGACCAACATCGAGGGCATCGCCGAGAACGGTGCCGCCGATTACCAGAAGGATCTGGTGGCTGCCTACGAGCAGTTCACCGACCTGGTCAACGAGGGCCGCGTCATCGTCAATGACACCGATGCACGCTACGCTGCCTTCGCAAAGGCTGAGGCCTACTTCCTGGAGGAGAATCTGATCTTCCCCACCGTCTACGATGTGACCTGGTGCCTGACCCACGCCAACGAGTACAGCAAGATCAACGCCATGTACGGCCCCTGCAACTACAAGGCGGTCAACTGGGAGACCAGCGAAGAGGCTTACACCACCGAGCAGTACGAGGAGTTCGCCGCTGCTTTCGATGCAGCCACCCAGGCCTGATCGGTTTTTGAGCGCATTCTAAGTTAAGCACTTTTCCCCCGGCGGGAGCTGTTCGCAAAGCGGATGGCTCCCGCTCTTTTATTATGTAAAGTGTTTCGCACCTGTTCGTTCAGGAAGAACAATTTCGGTTGTTTTGTGTTTCAAAAGCAGTGTTAAACTTTTTGCATCCTTCGTCAGACAAAAACAAATATATTTCATCGTTTTCCACAGTCTGTCTTTCTTTTTTGAAGAAGTTCCTGTCCATGCTCCATTGACAGCTTATTCTTTTAATGGTATAATAACGATCGTGTTAAGGTTTTGCGGGAGGAGCACAGGCACAGACAGAGGGGTCTGTATCTGCGCTCTTTTGTATTCCTCAGCAGTACAGGAGATGCGAAGCTCCCGCAAAGGAGTGGGAAACAAGCAGGACAACGCGCCCTGCACCATGCACCGAAGCACGGAAAAAATTTTAGGGAGGATAACACAATGAACATCAATCACGAGTCTCATGCAATCAGCCGCCGCAGTTTTCTGAAGGCTTCCGGCGTTGTTGGTGCCGCCGGCATCCTGGCAGCCTGCGGCGGCAGCTCCAGCAGCTCCACCGCTGCTTCTTCCGGCGCAACCAGCGCCCCCAACACCACCGGCGCTACCCCGTTGAAGGAGTTCATCTCCTGGGAGAGCACCAACCGTGAGCTGGAGAGCTGGAATATGCTGTACAGCCAGATGGCTTCCGACATGAATGTCACCACCAACCTGTGGGAAGGCCTGCTGAGCTTTGACTGCTACGGCAAGGCTGTGCCTTCCGTGGCCAAGGAGTGGAGCCACAACGAGGACTCCTCCGTCTGGACCTTCAACCTGCGCGACGATGTCGACTGGGTGGACGTCAACGGCGAGGTCAAGGCTCACCTGACCAGCAAGGACTTCCTCGTGGGTCTGGAGTGGGTGCTGAACGCAGCCAAGAACCAGGCCAACAATACTTCCATGCCCAGCGAGACCCTGGTGGGTGCTGCGGACTATTACCAGAAGACCAGCGACATGGGCGACGCCGCTGCCGACCTGACCTACGAAGATATGCTGGCCGCCGGTGTGGGCGTTGAGGCTACCGATGATTACACTCTGGTCTTCACCTGCAAGAATCCCTGCCCGTACTTCGATACCGTGGCTGCTTACACCAGCTTCTACCCCGTCTCTGAGGACCTGATTACCGAGCTGGGCATCGAAGGCTTCCGTGCCTGCGACTACACCAACATGTGGTACAACGGCCCGTATGTGGTGGAGGAGTTCATCAGCCAGAACACCAAGAGCTACATCCCCAACCCCAACTACTATGGTGCAGACGATGTGTCCCGCTTCGACCGCTTCACCGTTACCATGATCAGCGACGGCACCGTTACTTTCCAGCTGTATCAGAACCGTGAGCTGGACGAGATGGATGTGGGCGAGAGCACCCTGACCACCATCCAGGCCGATCCCAACAGCGAGTACAATGCTCAGCTGTGTGAGAAGCGCCCCAAGAAGTTCAGCTACCAGATGCACTTCAACTACCAGAAGAACAACGAGGACGGCACCCCCGACGACAACTGGAACAAGGCCATCGCCAACACTGCCTTCCGTCAGTGCTTCTACAAGGGCCTGGAGCTGACCAACTGGTATGCACGTACCAACAAGATCAACCCCCTGAAGTGCGAGAACGACTACTACACCATGCCCGGTGTCTGCTACAACACCAAGGGTGAGGAGTACACCACTCTGGTCGCCAAGGAGATGGGCTTCGACAGTCAGTCTTACGACGGCAAGACCATGATCCGCCTCCGCGACAACGGCGGCGACATCGCTGACCTGAAGAAGCAGGCCATGGAAGAGCTGAGCGCTATCGGCGTCACCTTCCCCGTCCACTGCTACCACTACATCAAGAGCGGCGATACCACTGCTCTGGATACCGCCACCGTCCTGAAGCAGTGCTTCTCCGACAGTCTGGGCGATGACTTCGTCGTGCTGGACATCGGCACCTATGTCTCTTCTCTTTATAAGGAAGTCCGTAACGTCCAGCTGCACTCCATCCTGCAGAACGGCTGGGGCGCTGACTTCGGCGACCCCGTCAACTTCCTGGGTCAGGAAGTCCTGAGCGACGACAACGCTTACTACGCTCAGACCACCTCCTGGATCGCAGCCGTTGAGAAGGATCCTCAGGATTACCAGAAGGAGCTGCTGGCTGATTATCAGGAGTTCACCGATCTGGTCACTGAGGCAAAGGCCATCGTCACCGATACCGATGCACGCTATGCCGCATTCGCAAAGGCTGAGGCTTCCATGCTGAACAACGCACTGTGCATCCCCTGCCTGTACGAGGTGCTCTGGTGCCTGACCCACGTCAACGAGTACACCAAGATCAACGCCATGTACGGTCCCTGCAACTACAAGGCCGTCAACTGGGAGACCCGTCAGGGCGACGGCTACACCACCGAGGAGTACGAGGCTTTCTCCGCTGCTTTCAATGCAGCAACCAAAGCCTGATGATTATTTTATAAAGGTTTGGTTATCATGTTAAAATACACCGTCAAGCGGCTGGCTCAGTCGCTCGTCACGATCTTATTGATCGCAACCATCGTCTTTCTGCTGATGCGCTGCCTGCCTACGGACTACTACTTCACGGAAGAACAGCTCATGAAGTTTACCGAAGAGCAGAAATACGCCGCGCTGGAAGCCGCCGGTCTGACCGACCCCATCGGCACCCAGCTGCTGCACTTCTACAACGACCTGCTCCATCTGGACTTCGGCACTTCCCGCCGCATCCAGAACGGTGCCTCCGTCGTGAAGGTCATCGGCAAAAAGTTCGGCGTCTCCATGCGCCTCGGCCTGATCTCCGCCGGCATCTCTCTGCTGGTGGGCATCATGCTGGGCATCCTGCAGACCGCCTTCAAGGACAAGGTCTTTGACTGGATCGGCACTGCCTACACCGTTTTCGTCAACGCTGTGCCTTCTCTGGTCTCCTATTCGCTGGTGCTGGTCTTCGGCTCCAAATACCTGGGTTTCCCCACGCTGTACTCCACCCGTAATGTCGGCCCGTCCAGCGTGCTGCCCATCGTCTGCCTGTCGCTGGCGTCTATCGCAGGCTACGCTCTGTGGACCCGCCGCTACATGGTGGACGAGCTGACCCGCGATTATATCAAGCTGGCCCGCGTCAAGGGCCTGAGCTCCAGCGAGATCATGTTCAAGCACGTGCTGCGCAACGCCATGGTCCCCATGGTGCAGTATATCCCCCAGTCCATCCTGCTGACGGTCGGCGGCTCTCTGCTGATGGAGCGGTTCTTCTCCGTTCCCGGCATGGGTCCCCTGCTGACCGACGCCATCCAGCGCTATGACCTGAACGTCGTCCAGACTCTGGTCATCCTCTACGCTGCACTGGGCATCGTGGGTGTTTTCCTGGGCGATGTGCTGATGATGCTGGTTGACCCGCGCATTACTCTGACCGGAAAGGAGGCCGCACGCTGATGGCTAAAGCATCTGATTTTGAGGGCAAGAAGCAGGACGAACTGTTCTACTTCGTCGATTACTCTCCGGAAGAAGCCGAGCGTGTCGGCTACTCCAACTACAGCTACTGGGGTTCTGTCATCCAGAACTTCCTCAAGCACAAGGCTGCTGTCGTCTGCCTGTTCCTGTTCCTGTTCCTCGTCATCTTCTCTTTCATCGCACTGGCCATCGGCAAGTACGATTATCAGACGCTGGTGTCGGATTCCTCTCTGGCCTTCCAGAAGCCCAACAGTGAATACTGGTTCGGCACCGACAACCTCGGCCGCGACTACTGGTGTCAGGTGTGGTACGCCACTCAGGTGTCCATCCGTCTGGCCCTCATCGTTGCCGTGGGCGAGAGCATCCTCGGCGTCATCATCGGCCTGATCTGGGGCTATGTCCGTAAGCTGGACCGCTTCTTCACTGAGCTGTACAACCTCATCGACAATGTGCCTTACATCATCTACATGACCCTGATCGCACTGGTCGTCGGCCAGAGCTTCACCATCATGGCCGTCTCGATGATCGCCATCGGCTGGCTGGTCATGGCCCGCCGCGTCCGCAACATGGTGTTCATGTTCCGTGACCGCGAGTACAACCTCGCGTCCCGCTGCCTTGGCACCCCGCTGTGGCGCGTTCTGACCAAGAACATCCTGCCCTATCTGGTCTCCGTCATCATCCTGCGCATGGCGCTGAGCATCCCCGCCACCATCAACCTCGAGTCCACCCTGTCCTATCTGGGCATCGGTCTGGGCATCGAGACTCCGTCTCTGGGCCTCATCCTGAGCAAGGTGCGCGGCTTCTTCCTCGATTATCCTTACCTGCTGGTCTTCCCCGCATCCATCGTGTCCATCATCTCCATTTCCTTCTATATCATGGGCAACGCTTTCTCGGATGCTGCTGACCCGCGCAACCACGTTTAACAGATGGGAGAGAAAATCACAAAAATGGATAGACAACCGATCATCTCTGCCAAAGACGTGGAGATCACCTTTAGCCTGCGCGGCAAGAAGCTGAACGCGATCCGCAAGTGCTCGCTGGACCTTTATGACGGCGAGACGCTGGCCATCGTGGGCGAGTCCGGCTCGGGCAAGTCCGTATTCACCAAAACCTTCGTGGGTATGCTGGATGTCAACGGTAAGATCACCGGCGGCTCCATCATGTACGAAGGCCGCGACATGACCAAGTTCACCGAGAAGGACTGGCTGGGCGTGCGCGGCAAGAAGATCGCCATGGTCATGCAGGACCCGATGACCAGCCTGAACCCGCTGAAGAAAATCGGCAAGCAGATCCAGGAGAGCATCGAGCACCATCAGGGCCTGAAGGGCGCGGAGGCCAAGAAGGCCGCCATCGAGATGCTGGCCAAGGTCGGCATCCCCGACCCGGAGCGCCGCTACGAGCAGTATCCGCACGAGTTCTCCGGCGGTATGCGTCAGCGTGTCGTCATCGCCATCGCTGCCGCCTGCCGTCCGCAGATCCTCATCTGCGACGAGCCCACCACCGCTCTGGACGTGACCATTCAGGCACAGATCCTGCAGCTCATCCGTGACCTGCAGAAGGAGCTGGGCATGTCCGTTATCTACATCACCCATGACCTGGGCGTTGTGGCAAACGTGGCAGACCGCGTGGCCGTCATGTACGCCGGCCAGATCGTCGAGTACGGCACCGTCGAAGAGATCTTCTACGACGCATGGCACCCCTACACCTGGGCTCTGCTGCAGGCTCTGCCTCAGCTGGGTACCAAAGGTGAGGCCCTGCCCACCATCGACGGTACGCCGCCGAACCTGTTCAATGAGATCAAGGGCGATGCATTTGCACCCCGCAACAAGCACGCGCTGGCCATCGACTTCGTGGCAGAACCTCCGTTCTTCCAGGTGTCCGAGACCCACGCGGCAAAGACCTGGTATCTGGACCCCCGGGCTCCCAAGATGGAACGCCCGCACTCCATCCAGAACCTGCGTGAGAAAATGGGAAAGATGGGAGGTTCCAACTTAAATGGCTGAGCGTGAAAAG
>OGII01001794.1_pt1 | contig 13868 bp, 16 predicted proteins | sample 1571701 | NCBI WGS metagenome assembly OGII01 (sample SAMEA2581950, study PRJEB24529) | metagenome | biome: Human gut stool | place: China | collected 2011
CAATGCCATTGGCGGCTGTCAGCCCGTCCACAAGGACAGGAAGGCCGGCGACATCTCGCTGTCCGTCACGCCGACGATCGTCGCGCCGCGGTCGCGCGCAAACTGGATGGTCTTGAGCGCAAGCTCGCTGTAGCGCGGGAAGCAGATACCGATGACCACATCGTCTTTGGAGACGCGGAAGAGCTGGTCGAACGAGCCGGCCGCGCCGCCGTTGACCAGAGTGACGTTGTCGAAGATCAGGCGGAAGTAGAAGTTTAAGTACCCTGCCAGAAACGAGGACGAACGGAAGCCCACGATGTAGATGCGGCGCGCGCCGATGATCGTGTCGACCACGCGCTCAAATTCCGCGCCGTCGGTCTGGTCGATGGCCATGCGGATCTTCTCCATGTCGCGCTGCAGGACGTTCGTCATCAGATCGGACCCTGCGAGCTCGCCGTCCGACGCCTGAATGCGCTGGATGCTCGTGAGCTTGCCGCGAATCATCTCCTGCAATGCACGCTGCATGCTCGGATACCCCTCGTAGCCGAGCTGGGTGGCAAAGCGCACGACGGTCGATTCGCTGACCTGCACGGTCTTGCCGAGCTTGCTGGCCGTCATAAACGCGGCCTTATCGTAGTTTTCCAGAATGAAGCGGGCGATGAGCTTCTGCCCCTTGGAAAAGCTGCTCATGTTCTTTTCGATATTATGTAAGATATTCTTCGTCATAAAATCGTCCTCTGTTACTTTGATTTTGTTGCATGGAGCTCTTGCTCCGTTAGATCGCGCCACACGCCGACGGGAAGAGCCCCGAGTTTGAGCGCGTGCTCCTGCACGCGCTTTAGGCGCTTGACGTGTAATCCGGCGGCGGCGCACATGCGCCGGATCTGCCGGTTTTTTCCTTCATGGATGGTGATGGAGAGAACGGCGGTGTCCCTCCCCTGCCGCAGCACGCGCACCTGCGCGGGCCGGATGGGCTCGCCGTCGAGCTGTGTCATGGAAGCGAGCGCTTCTGCCGCTCCCCTGACCTCGCCCGCGACGCTGACCTCGTAGACCTTGTTGACCTCGTAGCGCGGGTGCAGAAGATGCTGCATCCATTCGCCGTCGTTCGTCAAAAGCAGCAGTCCCTCGGAGTCGAGGTCGAGCCGCCCGACGGGATAGACGCGCGCGCCGCAGTCTCTGACGAGCTCGGCGACGGTCTTTCGCCCTTTTTCGTCAGAGAGCGTGCAGACATAGCCGCGCGGCTTGTTGAGCATCAGGTAGTGCTTCTGCCCCTCCTGTGTGAGCGGCCTGCCGTCGACGGTAATTTTGTCGACTTCGGGGTCGGCCTTCTGCCCGAGAAGCGCAGTCTTGCCGTTCACGTGCACGCGTCCCGCGGCGATACACTGCTCGGCGGTGCGACGGGAGCAGAGCCCCGATTCGGCGATGAGCTTTTGAATTCTTGCTTCGGCCAGGTCGATCCCTCCTTTACTTTGCCGACAGAAATTGCCAGAGCTTTTCCGCCAGCGACTTATTTTTGCTTGTTTCGCTCTTTGTTTCCTGCGCCTGTACGCTGCGCGCGCTGACAAGGTCAACTCTTCCGACCTCAGTCTCGCCGCAGGAGATGACGAGCGTGCCGAACGTTTGTCCCTTCCGCACGGGGGCGGAGACGGTTTGCGGCAGCTCGGCGTGCACGCTCAATGCTTCATTTTCCGCGGTGGGATAGCGGAAGCTCTCCGCCGCCATGGCGGACACACTCTGCCCGTCGACGCTTACGCTGCCGTAGGCCTCGCCTTTTTTCGCACCGCTTGAGAGCGCATACGCCGAAAAGCCGTAGTCGTAGAGTGCCGCGTGATCCGCCCAATCGCTGCCGTCGTGCAGCGTGACGGCGATCATGCGCATCCCGCCGCGCTCGGCACAGGTGACGAGTGTGCGCCCTGCGTCGCCGGTGTAGCCGGTCTTGAGACCGATGCAGCCGGAGTACGACGCGAGCAGCTTATTGTGGTTCGTCATCGTGCGCGTGCCGACGCTCGCCGTGCGCGTCGAGACGATGCGCGCGAACGTCGGATTCTGCATGGCGTAGGCCGCAAGGCGCGCCATATCGAGGGCACAGGAGCTGTGCCCCATTTCGTCGAGACCGCTCGGGTTGGCAAATGACGTGTGCTCCATGCCGAGGGCTTTCGCCTTTTCGTTCATCCATCGGACAAACTGCGCGCTGCCGCCGCTCCCGCCGCAGTGGGCGGCGATGCACTCCGCCGCGTCGTTGCCGGACGGCAGCATCAGACCGTAGAGAAGTTCCTCCATCGTGAGCGTTTCGCCCTCGAGAAGGTACATCGACGAGCCCTCGCGCAAGTGCTCGCGTTTGACCGTGACCTTCTCCGTGAGTTCGCTGTGCTCCAGCGCGACTAAGCAGGTCATGATCTTCGTCGTGCTCGCGATGCTGCGCTCCTGCGTTTCATTGCGCGACGCCAGCACCCGCCCGCTGCCCGCCTCCATCAAAATGAACGCGGCGGCGGCAGTTTCAGGCGCGGCAGCCTGACAGGTCAAACTGCTTGACAGGCAGGAAACGGCAAGGAAAACGGCAAATACGCATCGGGCAAAACGCGGCATGGGATCACTCCTTCGTTCGGAATGCCCCTATTATGCCCGAAATCAGTAGATATCTTTCTCTTCTCTCTTCTTGTCCACGAAATTCTGCACGCGGTCGAGCACTTCCGGTACAAGATCAAGCACGCGGTCGACCGTTGCCGCCGCAGGGATGGCCACGGGCATCACGCGCGTCAGACCGTCCTTGACGACGAGGAACGCGACGGGGTCGACCTTGACGCCCGCACCTGCGCCGCCGCCGAAGTGTGCGGTGTCGGTCTTGCCGTAGTCGCCGCCGCCTGCGCCGAAGCCGAAGCTCACGCGCGAAACGGGAATGACCGTTACGCCGTCGGGCGTCGTGATCGGCTCGCCGATGATGGTGTTGGAATCGACCATATCACGGATCTTATCCATCGTGGTGTCCATGAGATCGTTGAGCGGGGTCTTCTTTTCGATGTTTTCCATGAGGTTCATCCTTTCTTTTTATGCGGTCAGTTTTTCACTGTGTTCACTGTTTTGCGGAGTGCTCTCTGTTGGTTTTTCCGCGGGAGCGTCGTTTTTATGCGCCTTTTTATAGCGCAGGTACCATTTGAGCATCGGAATGAGCAGCGCAAGCGAGATGTGCAGCCCGTCGCGGATGCGAAGCGACAGGCCAACGGCACCCACTGCGTGCGTCTTTTCAGAGCTGTAGTCCATGCGCAGGTGCAGTGAGGGATCAGGGATATGGAAGAGGTCTTCAAGGTGCGGCATCACACCCCACATCGCGGCGCTCGCATAGCCGTAGGTCCGCGCGATATCTGCGGGGTCCGTGCCGCCAAAGACGACGAGAATTTCCAGCGGGTCGATGCGAAGGCGCTTGCAGGTGCGTTTCGCTGTCTCCTTGAGCGCCGAGAGCGCCGTCGTGATGAGGTCCCTGAGCTCCTCTTTTGTCGGCTTGGGGAGCGAGGGCTTTTTCTTTTGCTTCGCCTCTTCTCCCTCTGACTTTGGTTTCTTCTCCTTTGCCTTTTTTTTCGGCGTTTCTTTCTTTTCCTTTGCTGGCAGCAGCGTGAAGCGGAACGGGCCGACCGAAAGCTGCACGCGCAGCTCGTCGCCGAACTGCATCAGCGCGCCCACGCGCAGAAAGCCGATCAAAATAAAAATGAGCAGGATGATGCCAATTACCTTCAGCGCAGTCAATCGACCACCTCCCTCTTTTTACGCTTCACGCGGTTTTTATGCTTTACGCGGTCAGTGTTCCCCGTTTTCGGGAATGCTGCCTTCTTTTTCCGTCATGGCGCCGGGGTCGAGGATCGTGCCGTCCTCCGTCATGCGGAGCTGACCGTCGGCCTCAAGACCCGGCATCTCCGGCATCTCCTCGAGCGAACCCAAGTGGAAGTCGCGCAGGAACTTTTTCGTCGTGCGGTACAGCCTCGGCCGTCCCGGCACCTGCAAACGTCCGCACTCCTCAATGAGCCCGCGCTCAAGCAGCAGGCCCACGGTGTACGAACTGTCCACGCCGCGCACCTGATCAATGTAGGCGCGGGTCGTGGGCTGGTAGTAGGCGATGATCGTCAGCACCTCCAGCGCGGGCTGAGAGAGCTTGGCGGTCTTGCGGATCTCAAACGCCTTGCGGATGACGTCGGCATAGTCCGGCGACGAGCAGAGCTGATAGCTGTCCTCCATGCGGACGAGCCGGATGCCGCGGCGCTCAAATGCGTAGTAATCGCCGAGCTTTTGCAATACCTGTTCCGCGGTCGGACGGTCCAAATCGAGCGCAAGGCAGATGCGGTCGATGGGAAGCGGTTCGCCGCTGGCGAACAAAATGCCCTCAATGGCCGACTCGACCTCGCGCAGGTCCAAAGATTCCAAAGACATAGCGTTCCTCGCTTTTTACAGATTGATACGGTCGGGGGCGTCGTCCCCGCACTCCACGGTGCAGTCCGTGTCGGAACCGGCCAGATGGATGACCTTTTCGCGGCAGAGCTCCAGAACGGCGATGAACGTCGCCACGATCTCGCTGCGGCTGCGGCTGCCGCGGAACAGCAGCTTGAAGCGCGTCATGCCGAACTCCTTGAGCCGGTGCAGAATTTCCTCCGCCTTGCCCTTGACGGGATACGGCTCGCGTCGCACGATCTCGCTCAGCGCCGCGCTCGGCGGCGCGGCCAGCTTTTCCCCGCGCTCCATGATCGTCTGCATGGCGAGCACGAGGTCGGCCTTTTCATGACTGTACTCGTAGATTTTGCCGCGCTGCATGGGCTCGGGCTGGCGCGTCATGATGCTGCGGCCAAACTCGCCCATCGGGCCGAGCGTTTCGGTCAGCGTCTTGATGCGAAGGTACGTGTCCTTTTGCTGGCGCTCTTTGAGCGAGGCAATGAGCTCGTCCATCTCGCTCTGCGCCTGCTCATCCTCAAGCGAAAGCAGCATGCGCGTTTTGATGTACATTAAATGTGCCGCCATCGTGATGAATTCGCTCGCGACCTCGAGATCGAGCTGCTTTCGCTGCTCGAGATACGCAAGGTACTGATCCAGGATCAGCGCGATGGGAATGTCCTGGATCTCTATTTTATTTTTCGACAGCAGGAAGAGAATGAGGTCGAGCGGCCCTTCAAAGTCCTGCAGCGCCTCCGCGCTGCGCTCGTGCACCACGCCCTCCAGCTTGAAAACGGGATTGTCCATGACATTCCTCTCACTTTATCAATATACGATCCAGTTGACCAGAAGCTCGTACACGCGGTAGATGCCCTCGCTGAGGATATTGTTTCCCACGCCGAGCCAGACGAGCACAAAAAGCACGGCCATGCCGTATTTTTCATACCGCATCAGCGTCATGTACGCGCGGTCGGGCAGAAAGGCGAAGAGCACCTTCGACCCGTCGAGCGGCGAGATGGGGATGAGGTTGAAAAGCCCCAGACCGACGCTCATGTACGCCGTCATCGCAAGGAAATTCAAAAGGCCGCTGCAAAACGCGGTATCGACATAGTGCGCGATCGTGATGCGCGCGCCGAGCAAGAGCAGCATCGCCAGCAGCAGATTCGACACCGGCCCCGCCAGCGCTGTGATGGCCATACCCTGCTTCGGCTTTTTGAAATACCGCATGTCGACCGGCACGGGCTTTGCCCAGCCGAAGCCGACGAGCAGCATGGCAGCCAAGCCGAACCAGTCGATATGGTGCAGCGGGTTTAAGCTCAAGCGGTGCTCGCGCTTGGCCGTCGGATCGCCGAGGGCATAGGCTGCAAGACCGTGACAGGTCTCGTGCACCGTCAAGCATAAAAAGACGCCGAGCACGCGCAAAAGCGCGTCGGTCAGCGAGTCCCAGTCGATGGACTGGACCAATTCCTGAAAACTGTTCACGCAATTTCTCCGTAAAAAATATGCAAATCGCGAAGACTTGCATTGCATTCTTTTCCTATTATAACAGCCCTTTTCCCACATGACAAGGGATTTTGCAATTTTTACTGCATTTTGCTTTCAAAAATTGACGCATTTTTTTCTGTCAAATTGCGAAAAATGACAAAAAAGCGCCTCAACCGTGCGGTTGAGGCGCTTTGCAGGATGCAATATCCGCTTATTTCTTGAGGCGCTTGTCGCTCTTGGCCGCAAGGTGCGTGCCCAAGGACTGGAATATCTGCACCAGAATGATGAGCAGCACGACCGCTGCGAACATCACAAGGTACTTGTAGCGATAGTAGCCGTAGTCGATGGCGATCTTGCCGAGGCCGCCGCCGCCGATGATGCCGCTCATCGCCGAGTAGCCGAGGATGGTCGTCAGTGCGATGGTGAAGTTCTGGAGCAGCGAGGGAACGCTCTCGGGGATCATCACCTTGCAGATGATCTGCATGGGCGTTGCGCCCATGCTCTGCGCGGCCTCAATGATGTTGGGGTCGACCTCGCGCAGGCTGCTTTCAACAAGGCGCGCGACGAACGGGAACGCCGCCACGACCAGCGGAACGATGGTCGCGGTGGTGCCGACGGTCGTGCCGATGATAAGGCGCGAGAGCGGGAAGACCATGATCATTAAGATGAGGAACGGGATCGAGCGCAGCAGGTTGATGATGACGTTCAGAATGCTCATCAAGGCCTTGGGAAGCGGCAGAACGCCGCCCTTCTCCCCCGCTACGAGCAGCACGCCCAGCGGAAGGCCAATGACGACGGCCAGCGCCGTCGAAAGGAGCGTCACATAAAACGTCTCCCAGATCGCCTTGGGGAACTGCGTCTGCATGGCGACGGTGAGCTCTGCGATGGAGTCCGGGGAAAAGAGATTACTGTACATCGACGCTCGCCTCCTCTACCTGAAGATTTTCAATGCTTCTTAAAAAGTCCATGGCCTGCTCGAACTGCGCGTTCGGCACGCCGAGGAGCATGCTGCCGTACACCTCTTCGGAGAGCTTCTGCGTGTTGGCCGAAATGACCGTCGCGCTGATGCCCTCTTCGGTCGCAAGGCGCGCGACGAGCGGAATGGATGTCGTCTTCGCGCTGCGGAAGATGAGGCGGATGCGGCGCTGCTGCTGAGGGTCGGACACGTCGATGTCCGCGCCGCGCGGGAACACGAGGTGGCGCGCCGCCGCGGACTTGGGCGCGGAAAAGACGGTAGAAACAAGGCCCTCTTCCACGACTTCGCCGTCGTCGAGGATCGCAACGTGATTGCATACCTCCTTCACCACGCTCATCTGGTGTGTGATGATGACGACGGTGATGCCAAGCTTTTTGTTGATGTCGCCGATCAGCTCGAGGATCTGGCGCGTCGTCTTGGGGTCGAGCGCGCTCGTGGCCTCGTCGCAGAGCAGAACTTTGGGGTTCGTGGCGAGGGCGCGGGCGATGGCCACGCGCTGCTGCTGTCCGCCGGAGAGCTGCGCGGGATAGGCCTTGGCCTTATCCTTGAGCCCCACGATCTCGAGGAGTTCCAGAGCTCGCTGTTCGCGCCACTTCTTCTCTCCCCGCAAGCCGGAAAGCTCCATCGGAAAGCAGACGTTAGCGAGACAGTTTCTTTGCATCAGCAGGTTGAAGCGCTGGAAGATCATCGTGATCTCGCGCCGCGCCGCGCGGAGCTGCGCGGGGGTCATCGTGTCCAGACGCTGTCCGTTCACGATGACCTCGCCCTCCGTCGGGCGCTCGAGCATATTGATGCAGCGCACGAGCGTGGATTTGCCGGCACCGCTCATGCCGATGATGCCGTAGACGTCGCCGTCTGGAATGGTCAGGGAGACGTCCTTGAGCGCGTCTACCCGTCCTCCGGCTGTTTCAAAGGTTTTGCTTAGATGCTTCAGTTCGATCAAGAACGCTCCCTCCTTTCTTTCTTACTTGGCGCTCAGCGCATCGAGCGTGGTCTGCTTGCCGCCGTACAGGCCCATGGGCTCGACGTGGATGGCGGCAACGGAGACGATGTGGGTGTTGTTCTCGGCGTTGAAATCGTCGAGATAGGGCTTGTGCTGGAAGTAGTTGGCGTCGACAGTGCCGTCTTCGACAACGGTGTTGGGCACGACATAGTCATTGTAGACCTGAATGTCGAGAGTGATGTTCTTTTCAGCAAGAATTTCCTTCACGACCTCGAGGATCTCAGCGTGCGGGGTCGGAGAAGCGGCGATGGAGATGGTCTCACCGCTCAGAGCGTCGTAGTCGACAGTGGCGTCAAAGCCGTCGGTCGGGGTATCCACGGTGCTGACAACGGAGCCGTCATACTTCTCGTTGATGTAGTCGACGACCTGCTGGCTCTCCAGAGCGGCGGCCAGAGCCTTGATCTTGGGAGACTCCTGATTGCCGTCCTTGCAGACCAGAACGTTGACGTAAGCAGAAGAGCCGTCCTCGATGGCCAGTGCATCCTCAACGGGGTTCAGACCGGCAGAGATGGCATAGTTGGAGTTGATGACGGCGTAGTCCTCATCCTGCAGAACGCTGGGCACCTGTGCAGCCTCGACCTCGTCGATATTGACGTTGAACGGGTTCTCCTCGATGTCGTTCTTGGTGGCGGTCAGGCCGGCATCCGCCTTGACCTTGAAGAAGCCGTTCTTCTCCAGCAGAGCCAGAGCGCGGGCCTCGTTGGTGGTGTCGTTGGGCACGGCCACGCTGATCTTATCCAGCTTCTTGACCACCTCGGAAGAGGCGGCCGCGGAAGAAGCGGTGCTGCTTGCGGTGGAAGAAGAACCGCCGCAGGCGGTCAGGGCAGCGGCAGCGGCAGCGATGCCGGTCACTTTCAGAAAATCACGGCGCGAAATCTTAGACATAATGTTTTCCCTCTCTTGTTGTTCCATAATTTTTTTGCACTGCGCAGCACATTTTTCTGCGCCTTGTGCAGCCGGAAGCACGAAAAAAGCGCCTCCGTCCTCGGCGGGCAACTGCCCACAAGGACGAAAGCGCATAAAACTTCCGTGGTACCACCTTGGTTCACCGCGCCCTCACGGGCCCGGCCTCGATGCTGCGGCAGCGGCTTTCTCCTTCCACTGCTTACAGCCGGACGCTGTAACGGGCGCTCCCGTCGCGGGCTTAGCACTCTTGCGCTTCGCCCCCGCAGCTCCGAGACCATTTTCGGTTCCCTGTTCCCTGCCCTTTTCCACCGACCGGGCTCTCTGGAAGGATCAATGCGAAAACCTACTCTTCTCTTCACAGCCATTTTTGTGATATTGGCTTTATTCTAATCCCCTTTTCGGCATTTGTCAACCCTTTCAACGAAGTTTTTTGGTAGGGAATACCCTCTCAGGCCGCTTTGCGGCCAGCTCTCCCAAAGGGAGAGCCCTTGGCAGGCCGGGCAGACCTGCGCACTGCCGCCTGCGGCTCCCGAACGGCCGGGCCCTGTCCTCATTGCCAGCAGCCGTTTGCCTGAGCAGCAAGGCCCGTCGCCTTCCGGCAGCATGGACCTGTGCAGTCAGCACGGCCAAGACCGGTTCGCCAGTGGCTCGCCCTGCGGGAGAGCTGGCAACGCCAAAGGCGTTGACTGAGAGGGCAAGACATGCTATCTTATAAATCAAGAACGTATGCCCTTTGCGGCACAGTAAGGAGAGACGCAATGAACGGCAGGGAATTGTATCCCGACGCAGAAGAGCGCCGCCGCATCATGGATTTCATTATGGCGGCCGGGCAGACGCTGCTGGAAAACGGCGCGGAGGTCTTCCGCGTGGAGCAGACCATGGAGATCATGGCGCGCAGCTTCCATCTGCGGGAATTTCATGTATATGTATTGACCAACGGCATTTTTGCCAGTGCCGGCACGGCCGAGATCAGCGAGGTGCGCAACGTGCCCACCCGCACGACCCATCTGGGCCGGGTGGCTGCGGTGAACCAGCTGTCCCGTCAGATCGCAGAGGGCAGCGTGACCACCATCGACGAAGCCGAGAGCCGCCTGGTGCAGGCGCAGAGCATTCCCTTCCCGAAGGGCCGGGTGCAGCTTCTGGCCGGGCTTTCGGGCGCGTTCTGCTTCGCGCTCATCTTCGGCGGCACCCTGCGGGCCGCGCTGGTCGCTGCGGTGGCGGGCTGTGCGGCCAACGCCTATCTGCTGTTCTGCGGGCGGCACCCCATAGGCGGCGGGTTCCGCACCATCTCCACCGCTTCGCTCATCACCATCCTCTGCATTCTGGGCTGCCACCTGCTCCACACCGAGGCCAGCCATGCCATCATCGGCACCCTGATGATCCTCACGCCCGGCATCGCGTTCACCATGGGCATCCGGGATTTTGTGCAAGGCGATTATCTTTCCGGCACCATCCGGATGATCGACGCGCTGCTCATCGCAGCCAGCATTGCCATCGGCACCGGTCTAGTGCTGGGGGCCTATGCCGCATGGACGGGGGTGGTGGCCGCATGACAGAACTTCTGTTGACGAGCGAGCAGATCGGCCAGCTGGTGGCCCAGTTCTTCATCGCCGGGGCGGGCACCCTGAGCTTTGCCGTCCTCTTCGCCTCCCCCAAGCGCACCCTGCCCTACTGCGGCCTTGTCGGCGCGATGGGCTGGTTCATTTACGAGCTGGCCGTCCTCTTCGGGCTGGAAAGTTTTGCCGCCTCGCTGCTGGCCGTCATTCCTCTGACGCTGCTGGCCCGCATCTTCGCCATCGTGCTCAAAACGCCGGTCACCATCTTCCTGCTGGCCGGCATCTTCCCGCTGGTGCCCGGTGCCGGCATCTACTACACCGCCTACTACTTCATCCAGGGCAACAACGCTCTGGCTCTGGCCAACGGCATCTCGACGTTCAAGATCGCCGTGGCCCTTGCCATCGGCATCGCGCTGGTGCTGGGGCTTCCGCTGCCCCGCCTCAAGACCCGCCCCAGGAAATGAACAAAAACGCTCCGGCACAATGCCGGAGCGTTTTTGTTCATCAGGAGAGCAGCAGCAGCTGTGCGCCGCCTGCCATGTTCAGCTGGAAGAACGCCTTCTGGCCGTCCTCACTGTAACTGACCTGCACCGGGGTCTTGCTTCCATCGGCATGGACCTGCTGCAGGGTGTACCCCTGCACCGCAGAAGCCGGAAGCTCGATGTTCGCCGTGACGTCCGAGTCCATCACACGGGCATCGGTGACGACCGTGTTGCTCTTGACCTTGCCGCACTTGGTGCAGACGACCTTGTTCATGCAGGTCTGGTAATAGAAGGCCACCGTCATGATCTTCGGGCCGTCCTGCAGGCTGCCCTCATAGATTTCGAGGTTGGAGAAGTTTGAGAAGGTGTTCTTCACCTTGGTCAGGCGCTGTACGGGGTCTTTTCTGCCCTCCTTGCCGCAGTGCGGGCAGAGGGTGAAAGTCTTTCCCTCCAGCGTGAAGTCGGTGGGCACACAGTCCTCACGATACTCCACGAAGGTCTTCCACTTGTGCTCGTTCTCCTTGCACTCCTTCCGGGCCGGTTTTTCTGCAACGCCGGATACGGCCCCGCCCACCAGGATGCAGACAGAAAGCCCCAGCATTGCGAGCGTTTTCATGATTCGTTTTCTCATAGCAGTTCCTTTCTCCCTGCCGGTCTGGCAGAGCTGCGCGGTGAAATGCGGTCTGTTTTTTCGCTTTCACGCTGTTTTTCGTACCTTCATTATACCATTTGGTGGAAAACACTGTCAATTGTTCCTTTTTAACCGGTGCTTGCGCAGGCGGGCCGTTCGCGCTATACTGTTCTCAGAACGATCGAAAGGAGACGCTCTCATGTCTGTTATGGAAAAACTTCTCACCCGCCGCACCTACCGCCGCTTTGCACAGAAAGCCGTCCCACAGGATGTGGTGGAGGACATCATCGAAGCCGTCCGCCTCTCCTCCTGCGGAGCCAACCGTCAGGCCGTGCGTCTGGTGGTCGTGAACAAACCCGAAGATGTGGCCGAAGTCCAGCCGCTGGTCAAGTGGGCCGCCTATCTGCCCCCGGAGCAGGGCACCCCAAACGCTGATGAGCTGCCCACTTTATATGTAGCCGTCGTGCAGGACACTGCCATCCCCGGTGACCTGAACACCGACACCGGGATCGCGCTGGCCAACATGACGTTGGCCGCGTGGGACAAGGGCGTGGGCAGCTGCATCATGGGTGCCATCAACAAGCCCGCCCTCACCGCGCTGCTCCACATCAAGGAGCCGGAAAAGCTGGCCTTTCTGGTGGCGTTCGGCTACCCCACCCACGAAGCTCACATCGTCCCCCTGACCGGGGAGACCGGCGTGAAGTATTATCTGGACGGCCAGAAGGACTACTGTGTGCCGAAGCGGAGTGCTGAGGAGATCGCACGGTATTTGTAAGGTCTCTCTTCGCACAACCTCTCCGTCGAGCCTGCGGCTCGGAGCCATGACAGAGAGGTTTTTGCATATATTCATTCATTTTCCCGGTATGATTGCATAAGTGTTCTCAAAACGGTTTCATTTTTATCGAATTTTTGCACAACGCTTGACTTTTTTATTTGTGCAATCTATACTAGACTCGTTCTCTGATGTTTCGATGAATCGCATCACCGCAGAGAGATGAAAGATTATACAATCAATCGAGGAGTGTTTGAATATGAAAAAGATTACCCGTCGCAGCTTCCTGGCTGCCGCTGGTCTGACCGCTGCCGCTCTGGCTCTGACCGCCTGCGGTGGTTCTTCTTCCAGCACCGCTTCTTCTACCGCAAGCTCTGCCGCTGCTTCCTCCGAGGCAGCTTCTTCCAGCGCTGCTGCTGAGCTGACCACCGTTGAGGCCGGCAAGCTGACCATGGCCACCAACGCTACTTTCCCTCCGTATGAGATGACCACCGACACCGGTGCGTTCGAGGGCATCGACGTGGACACCGCACAGGCCATTGCTGAGAAGCTGGGTCTGGAGCTTCAGATCGACGACATGGAGTTCGACGCTGCGCTGCTGAGCGTCCAGCAGGGCAAGGCCGACATCGTCATGGCTGGCGTCACCGTCACCGACGAGCGCAAGGCCGTCATGGACTTCTCCGACAGCTATGCTACTGGCATCCAGTCTATCATCGTTCCCGAAGGCTCTGACATCGCTACCCCCGACGATCTGGCCGGCAAGAAGATCGGCACCCAGCGCGGCACCACCGGCTACATCTACTGCTCCGATGATTTCGGCGATGAGAACGTCGTGGCTTACGACAGCGGCCTGACCGCTGTGCAGGCTCTGAACAACGGCCAGGTGGATGCTGTCGTCATCGATAACGCACCCGCTCAGGAGTACGTTGCTGCCAACCCCGGTCTGGCCATCCTGGACACCAGCTATGCTGAGGAAGACTACGCCATCGGCATGGCAAAGGGTTCTGCTCTGGAAGACGCCATCAACGCTGCTCTGGAAGAGCTGAAGGCTGACGGCACCCTGCAGTCCATCGTGGACAAGTACATCACCGCTGAGTGATCAGCGCGACCGTGCACCACGGGGAGGAAGCTCTAAGGGAGCCCCTCCCCTTTTTTGGAAAAAGAAGGTTACAAAAATCTGACAAAACAGGAAAGTGAGGATGCGAATGGCCGCACAATACGAACTGCTGAAAGAGCTGCTCAACAGCGGCACGAAGCTCAGCTTCGGGCAGGAATTCTTCTACAAATTTTATCAGGCGTTCATCCTGAAGGACCGCTGGGTGCAGTACGTTCAGGGCGTGGGCACCACGCTTCTGGTCACGGCCATCGCACTGGCGCTGGGTGTGGTGCTGGGCAGCGTGGTCGCACTGGTCCGTGTAGCCCACGACCAGCAGCGCTCCGGCCGCAGGAACCCGGTGCTGGGCTTCTTCAACGCCATCTGCCAGGTGTACACCACCATCATCCGCGGCACCCCCATGATGGTCCAGCTGCTCATCATGAGCATGGTCATCTTTGCCAACAGCCGCAACTTCACCATGGTCGGTGCGTTGGCGCTGGGCATCAACTCCGGCGCTTATGTATCCGAGATCATCCGCGGCGGCCTGATGGCTGTGGACCCCGGCCAGATGG
>OGII01001804.1_pt1 | contig 13798 bp, 11 predicted proteins | sample 1571701 | NCBI WGS metagenome assembly OGII01 (sample SAMEA2581950, study PRJEB24529) | metagenome | biome: Human gut stool | place: China | collected 2011
CCTTATATACCGGCCAGGAGGAGATCATGATGGACGGCTCCTCATCCTGTAAATTGCAGAAGATCTCTTCTGTGATAAACGGCATGAACGGATGTAAGAGCTTTAAGGAATTGATCAGAACCGTCTTTAAGGTCCAGATCGCAGCCGCCTTCGTCCGGTCCTCATCGTTCCAGAGACGCGGTTTTACCATCTCGATATACCAGTCACAGAATTCCTCCCATACGAAGTCGTAGACCTTCTGGAGAGCGATTCCAAGCTCGTACTTGTCCATGTTTTCCGTTACTTCCTTCGCGAGGTCATTGACCTTGGAGAGGATCCATTTATCTGCTGCCGTGAGGTCTGTAAGCTTTGCCTCGCCTGCCGGCGCTTTCTCGATATTCATCATGATGAAACGGCTCGCGTTCCATACCTTGTTTGCGAAGTTTCTGCTGGCCTCGACTCTCTCCCAGTAGAAACGCATATCGTTGCCCGGTGCGTTACCGGTCATCAGGGTCATACGGAGTGCATCGGCGCCGTACTTGTCGATAACCTCCAGCGGATCGATACCATTTCCAAGGGATTTACTCATCTTACGTCCCTGGGAGTCTCTTACCAGACCATGGATCAGTACTGTGTTAAATGGGCATTTGCCGGTCTGTTCAATACCGGAGAATACCATACGGATTACCCAGAAGAAAATGATATCATATCCGGTTACCAGTACATCGGTCGGATAGAAATATTTGAGGTCTTCGGTCTGCTCCGGCCAGCCTAAGGTTGAGAACGGCCATAATGCAGAAGAAAACCACGTATCCAGGGTATCCGGATCCTGTGTAAAGTGGGTGCATCCACACTTCGGACAGACTTTCGGCATTTCCTTGGCAACAACAATTTCTCCGCATTCATCACAGTAGTAAGCCGGTATCCGGTGTCCCCACCAGAGCTGACGGCTGATACACCAGTCGCGGATGTTGTCGGTCCAGTTGAAATAGGTCTTTTCCATACGCTTCGGAATCAGTTCAATGTCACCGTTCTTAACCGCTTCTACTGCCGGTTTAATAAGCTCATCCATCTTTACAAACCACTGCTGCTTGATCATCGGCTCGATGGTTGTCTTGCATCGGTCATGTGTACCGACATTGTGGCTGTAGTCCTCAATACGTACCAGAAGTCCCATTTCATCAAGCTCTTTCACAATGGCATCTCTTGCCGCATAACGGTCCATGCCTTCAAACTTGCCGCCATTTTTATTAATGGTGGCATCGTCGTTCAGGATATTGATTTCCGGAAGGTTATGGCGCTTTCCAACCTCAAAGTCGTTCGGGTCATGAGCCGGAGTAATCTTAACAACACCGGTACCGAATTCCATATCAACATAAGAATCGGCAATTACCGGAAGCTCACGGTTCACAATCGGAAGAAGGAGTTTTTTGCCAACCAGATCCTTATAACGGTCATCATCGGGATTTACAGCAACAGCCGTATCACCCAGCATGGTTTCCGGACGTGTGGTTGCAAACTCAATAAACTTTGTCGTGCTGACACTTCCGTCATCCTCGATCAGCGGATACTTGATATGCCAGAAATGACCTGCCTGCTCCTCATACTCTACCTCGGCATCGGAAATGGAGGTATTACATACCGGACACCAGTTTACAATACGGCTTCCCTTGTAAATCCAGCCTTTTTCATGCATCTTGCAGAACACTTCGGTAACGGCCTTGTTACAGCCCTCGTCCATGGTGAAACGTTCTCTGTCCCAGTCACAGGAAGATCCCAGCTTCTTTAACTGCTCAATAATTCTTCCACCGTATTCTTTCTTCCATTCCCAGGCTCTCTCAAGGAATCCTTCTCTTCCCAGATCATGCTTGTCAATGCCCTGCTTCTTCAGGGTTTCAATGATCTTGACCTCAGTTGCAATACTTGCATGATCGGTTCCGGGCTGCCACAGTGCATTGTAGCCCTGCATTCTCTTATAACGGATCAGAATATCCTGCATGGTGTTATCCAGTGCATGTCCCATATGGAGCTGTCCAGTAATATTTGGGGGCGGAATTACAATCGTAAACGGGGTCTTGCTGTGATCTACTTCTGCATGAAAGTATTTCTTTGCAAGCCACTTGTCATAAATACGATCTTCCATTTCTTTTGGGTCGTAGGTCTTTGCCAGTTCTTTGCTCATTGTTTTCTCCTTTACCTAAAAAATAAATATGCCCTTCACAGAACGAATTCTGTAAAGGGCGTCATTTTACGCGGTACCACCTTTGTTTTTCACTCAAAACACTTCCATCAACTTCCATCTATCTGATCAAAAGCGTTATCCGTTAACGGGGATCAGCCGTGAGAACTTACCTGCTGCCATTGCCATGCCCTTCGGTTCTCCGGTTCCAAAGCTACCTTCCCTGCTGCCTGACCGGATATTCTTTCAGCCGATGGAACATCCTCTCTGATGCCGGAATAAACAGGTACTCCTCTTTGTCACTACCTTTTTCAAAACTTATTACATCTATCTTAGTCGGGTGTCAGAAGATTGTCAAGCGTTTTGTCCTCTGCTTCCCCTTTCATTTTAGTTAGTTTCCGGAAATCTCTATAAATTCCAACCACCAGAGGAATCACCATTACTGCCCATACAACAGGTTCCGATATGATAACCCCCATATATCCAATAACCGGCACCAAAAACCAGGCCATCAATACCTTGCCCGTCAATTCAATAAAGCTTGATACAAGCGGCATCTTTGTATCTCCGAAGCCCTGCATACTGTTACGTAAAATACAGATCACTGCCGGAAGAAAATAAAACACAGAATTCACCCGCAAATATAAAACAGCCATTTGAATAATCTCTGGTTCATCGCTTGCCGTAACCAAGGATACTAATCGGGATGCCAGACCAAAAACAACAGCCAAAACAATTCCACACCAAATGAATGATACAAGAATTGTGTCACTGATTCCCCGCTTAATACGTCCGTATTCTTTCGCTCCAAGATTCTGACCACAATAGGTAGCAAGTGCTGTCCCCAGAACAAAGAATGGAATCAGGAAAATCATGGTAACCTTTCTTGCCGCCGTATGTGCTACAATGATATTCGTTCCAAGATGATTAATTCCTGTCTGTAATGCCAGCGATCCAAGCGTAACAAATGAAATCATAAATCCCATTGATAATCCGGAAGGAATTAACTGCCTGCACATTGCTTTATTTACTTTCAAATCTCTTAATGTAATACGTAACTGCGGATGCTTTTTTCTCATATAGAAATAACAGCATACTGCTGATACTGTCTGTGCAATCACCGTAGCCATTGCTGCACCGGACACTCCAAGCCCTAAACTTGCTACCATCAGATAATCCAACACAATATTCAACATATTCGATATCACCAGAAAAAGTAACGGTGTATACGAATCCCCAATTGCCCTAAGTATAGCTGCACAAACATTAAACAACGTGGTTGCGATCAGACCTGCAATAATAATCTGTATGTACTGAAATGCCTCTGGTTTAAGCTCCTCTGACACATTCAGTAATTGAAGAATCTGTGGCAAAAACAACAGGCTGAATGCAGTAATGAATAGCGTTATCCCTATACTGAGTGTCACGGTTCCACCAATTGCCTTCTTCATCTTTGTCTCATCCTGTGCCCCGACAAATGTCGATACAATAATTCCAAAGCCACAAGCAATCCCATTTAAGAATTCCACCAACAGATCACTTAATGAGGTGGTTGTTCCTACTGCTGCCAAAGATTTCTCTCCCAGTACACTCCCTATGATCCGAGTATCAATGAGACCATAGCTCAACTGAAAAAGCTGCCCGATATAAAGTGGAATAGCAAAAAGTAATATCACTTTTAACGGATTTCCTTGTGTAAGATTTTTCATCCTATATCTCCAAATTCCTCTTTAGAAATAGCAAACATCATTTTGCGTCATCCAAATCCAATATTTATTCTGATTTCTGAAAATCAGTTCTATATTACCTCTTTACGCTCATCACACCAGCTAATCCCTTCTTTTTTTAATGCATCCATCACTATATTCCTCCAACGTTGCATTTCATCAGGTCCAAAATCTTTTGTCTTTATCACATAACCTGCTTCCTTATCTTTTCCAACTTGTATATATTTTGAAAAATCCTTTTCTATCCACGTAATACCATAATATTCTGGTCTACTATATAAATCTGTTCCTGGATAAGCGAGACAAGGGTATACTGCTGCTTCATCAAGTTTTAATCCTTTTATTTGATTCACCGTTTCCATGATTGTATCTTCTGTTTCTCCTGGGAAACCAACAATAAAAAAACCTCTTGTTTTAATTCACGCTTGGTTAGCATTCCTTAACCCCCATTTAATTTTCTCTATGGAGGTAGCTTTTCCCATCCTTTTTAGCATTTCAGCAGATAATGATTCAATCCCTACACTAACATGTGTACAACCAGCATCATACAATTCTTTACACAATTCATAGTCTAATGACTCTGCCCTTGCAAAAATGCGCCATTTTATCTTTAACGATTTGATCCTAGAGCAGATTTCATATGCTCTTTTCTTATCTGCTAAAAAATTATCATCATTAAATCGAAATGCTCTCCACCCATTGGAATAATGCCATTTAATCTCATTTGCTACATTTTCTGCACTTCTTGCCGAATAGGTTCTTGGGAACTGAATGAAAACGCTTTTAAGGGTCTTGCATTTTGCAAGGCTCTTTATTTTTTACAAAGGATAATTCTCATTGTGATCCGTTTTTCAATGTAACATATACACCGTTCTGAATCTTTGATTTTCTCCAAATTGCAATATTATGAAACCATGGAATTTGTGCAGACACCGTCTGCACAAATTTCCGATCTGAATAAGTCTCGACAAGTTTTGCCATATATTTTTTATTCCCGCAATTTACTCTGCATCCACCGGACGGGATGTGAAAGGATCCCCTTCCATATCTTCTTTTTCAAGCAGCATCTCCTGTGCCTTCGTATCCTGTGCAATCGCACGCATGATCAGGTTCAGATCCTCCGGCGAAAACATTCCGGCACAGGCAGACAGATCACCGATATTCGCACGGTTCACCTTAAGACATCCACCGCCGGATAATGGTATATTGAGCACCTTGGACTTATCGCTCATGTCTCCGAGACAGATACTGTTTGTTTTCTCATCACACACGAAAATTACTCCGTTATATTGGATAACCCCGTCCTGTGCCAGTTCTCCGTACGGTACGTCAGCATTTTTGTAAGAAATCTCCAATGTTGGTTTTTTCCCTGTGCTGACAGCTTCATAGATCCGCTTTGCTTCTGCCTTCTCCTGCTGCTGTTCGGCACGTTTCTCCTGCTGCTCCCTGACATCTTCGATCTGCTGATCCACAGACTCCATGAGCTTTCTCCATTTCGACTGCGTAAAGGAAGCGCCGCCTGTTTGAATCTCTTCCTCCGTTTCGTTGTTCTTTACCTTATCAAAAATTTCCTTCTTGTAATTGGCAATCAGTTCCATGTAATCGGTACTCTTTCCCTGACTGCTGTTGCCCGCCGATGTGTTTCCTGTGTATCGGTCTCCTGTCAGATAGCCATTCACCTGCATCGTATTCTTCTTCCGATCCTGCTGTCCTTAGCTTTTCTTGGAATCCATTCTACCTTATAGATCGGTTAAAATTACAGATTTCATAACCATTCAGAGCCACACTCTTTAGAGACGTACACGCCCTTTCCTGCGTTTTTCCTCATACATCTTCTGATCGGCCTTCTTCACACACTCATCAATGCCCGATTCGTCAAGAAGGACATAACCCATAGATGCGGAAAACGGATAGGTAGTTTCCTGATCTTCTTTTTCCAGGGCCGCCCGGAAGTTCTGGCAGATCTCTTCAAAGCGTTCCTCCCGGATATCCGGTGCCAGCACACAGAATTCATCGCCTCCGATCCGGAAGCACTCGCCAACCGGTCCGAAATATTTCTTCAGATGAGAAGCCAGCTTGAAAATAGCCTCGTCTCCTTTATCATGACCATGCTCATCATTAATGACTTTCAGACAGTTCATATCTGCAATCATAATGATCCAGGAATCGTCCTTCTTTTTCTCATTTTCTTCCGGCACTTCGTGGTTCTCCCGCAAAGTCTCCGTCACTTTCCGGATCTTTTCAACCCGGTTTTCATAGGCGGTACGATTGTTGAGTCCTGTCATGATATCGGTATAAGCCAGCTCTTTATAAAAAGAATTCTTTGCTTCCTGGATACGCAGAAGCCCAATCTGCCGGATCGTATCATATCCGAGATACGCAATAAGAAACAGGATGCCGATTCGAAGGAAAATACCGACACGGCCTGCCGGGAACAGATAATACCAGACAATATCTCCCATACCGAACAAAGCCAGAATCAGCATCGCTTTATAAATAAAGTAATCCTTCTTTGCTTCCCTGCTTCTTCTCAGTGTAAAGAAACATGCAATAAGTCCGCACAGAATCAATACGAACAGAATATGTACCACCGTAATCATCTGCATGTAATACAAGACACCGGTAATCTGCAAAATCTGCTGTGCCACGAAATTTGCAACCGCCAGATAAAACAAGGCCTTCATATACCACTGATCACGCAGAGATTCATAAGTAAGTACAAATGCCGTAATTAACACCGGAAGCATACTGAAGCAGGCAAACAGCACATATGATGCCCGTGGAATGTTTCCGGTAAAAAGCTGCGTGACACGTGCCTCCAGTACTCCCCAGATTCCTGTTATCACAGCCAGAAGTCCCAGATAACACATTCGGGATGCGATCACACCCTCATGCCGCATAATAAGTCCCATAATCAGAATTGCAACACCAAGGATCACTGCAATCAGGCCAAGAAGCAGAAATACAATTCCCTGTCTGGCAACCATATAAACAAGGCTTGCTTTTGTTCCTGTGTAAATCGCCGGCAATTCCCCCGCATACTGATTCACCTGCGGTACAATCTCAATACGAAGCTCCTTCCCCTCATAGAAGGCCGGCATCCGGATCAGACGCCAATAGGAGCCCTCCAGCATGGGAAATGGTAAGCTTCTGTCAGGATCCTCCCATTCGGTTTTGGGAAATACCCTCCTGCTTACAGTAAAACAGGAGGGTATTTCCCAAAACCGAATCCTCATCCAGCTTCCTGCGGATAACAATCGTATCTCCTGCTTTAGCTGTTATTTTACCCGGTAATACTGTTTTTATCTCTTCTCCGTTACAGGAGACATACACACTTCCCTGCAGATCCCATACCTCTTCATTATCGAATGCGGTAATTCTGCTTTCCTTTGGGGAACCAATCCACACATACATAATCAGAATCAGCAGCAATAATATGCCGACGATTCCGCTTCTCCGCCTTATTCTGTTTATCTTCCGTTTCATAACACTGACTCCCCTTTTCGGTTATTCCCCCGGTACTTCTTTTGCTGCTCTATTTCTCTCTCCCCCGAAAAAGAAATATCTGCTCCAATTTTTACTAACTTATCAAAATAATTATTATATTTCTATTTCTATGAAATAAGAGGCTGTCCATATACCACTTCCCGGAAGCTCATTTTCCCATGCACGGTCCTTCAGCTCTCCTTTGTATCCCTCGCAGTCACATCGCCCATACCAGGGCTCAATGCAGATAAACGGAGCATTCTTCTTCGGTGGAGACCAGATACCGAACAACGGAGCATCCATACGGACCGTCAGATATGGTGTACCGTCCGCATAGCACAAAGCCACTTCCTGTGCCTGATGATGCTCTATTACCAGTGCATCATCATCAAACAGATTCCCGGTAACCGGAAGAATGCCATCCCGCAGCTCATAGACCGTACTGCTGCCGGTTGCCATTCCGTCCTTATTAATCTTCGTACTTACCACCTGCTGCTTTTCGTCAAATCTAAGGACATAATCCGTCTGCTTCGTATTCTCCTTAACCGGACAGTTAAATGCCGGATGCCCACCGATTGCAAAAAACATGGTCTTATCCGAAGGATTTTCTACCTGCCAGCAGACCTCTACACTGTTCTCTTTAAGCTTATAGCCCAGCTTTAACACGAATGCATACGGATATTTCTGCAGGGTTTCTTCGTTGCTATGAAGCTCAAACCAGATTTCCTCCTCAGCCTGACTGATCAGTGAAAACTCCATATCCCTCGCAAAGCCATGCTGATTCATGGCATATTCTTTGCCATCCACACGATACTTTTTCTGATTGACACCTCCGACGAACGGGAACAGCACCGGTGAGGTTCTTCCCCAAAAAGCCGGATCTCCCTTCCACATATATTCCTGATTATCATGATTTCTCTTTAATGATTTTAATTCTGCTCCATGCGAATCAATTGTGACGCAGAGAAGTTCATTTTTCAATTCATAGACTGCCATATAACGCCGCCTTCCTTTCCTGTTTTGAAAAAGGCCATTGCCGGAGCAATGACCTTAGTCACATTTTAAGTGTATACTCAATTTATCATTTCGTCAATGCAAAAGACCCATCCGGATGGGGAAATCAGAACCGGACAGGCACCTCCTGATGTGTTGCCCGCATCAGTACATAAGTCCATGTGCAGGTAATCCCCCTCCATGCACCACACCCCGCTGAAAAGCAGGGTATATTCCTCATTATCCTCAAAACGGTGATAAAGCCTTACAAGGCCGGCAACTGCTATTTATCTTCGTCTACAATCACGGCATCTGTGTCAATAATCTTCTCCCGGTTCTTTTTGGTTTTGAAAACCCGGGACAGGATCCACATATCGGATAAGCCATCATAAACAAGAAAAGCTCCGATAATCCGAACCACAGTATCCACAATAGTAAACGGGTTGCAGATCAGTACAACTCCCAACGCTACCGTCAAAAGAGACAGAAGAAGCGCTACCCACCAGTTATCATACTGCATTTTCTTAAGGTCAATTGCCTGTACCGCATTGTGAAATCCGTGAATCACAATGAGAATTCCCACGATCATTGGAACCGCCTTAATAATCGTTTCGGGCTTTAATACAATCCAGCCGCCAATTACGGCAAGCACTACCCCAAGCATCATCATGCTGTGGGAAACCATCGTTTTTTCCTTTGTTGCCAGATACAGAATAATCTGGATGAGACCAAAGCCTCCCAGAACGATTCCCAAAACCATACATACCACCTGGGTACTCTGTCCCGGCCATACCAGCAGAACAATTCCCAGTATGACGCAGATCACTGCAGACAGGGAATAATTCACCTTCAGACTCTTAATGTAATTCATTGCAATTACCTCCTTATAAAATTCTGCTTAAAATTCTATTTATAAAATTTTATTTCTTTGCCCTGTTCCGGTCTGCTTATCCTTCTGCTTCTGCTTTCGGTTCCGTTTACGGCGGATTGCTTCCACAATCAGATAAAACAGATAGCCCCAGACTGCACCTAAACAATTCAGGATAATATCATCTACATCAAATGCACCAAACGCACTGAATAACTGAAACACCTCAATCCCAAGCACAAAGATAACGGCATTCAGCAGCATGACCCAAAAGCTGCCGGCCTTTTTCCATACATAGGGAAGGAGGAATCCAAATGGTACAAATACCAGAATATTTCCCACCAGATTTTCAAAGCTGTTCAGCATATATGCATAATCAATATACATCCGGATGGTTTTAAAGGGAGTGAAATTCGCAGTATCCAGCCCTTCCAAAATCACATCCTTACGCCACGTTGCTGCAATAGCCCGTAATTGATCCATCGGATATTTGAAAATAATCAGTTTAATGACAATTAATAAATAAACCAGAAACAAGGCTCGTATCCATCGTATGTTGCGCTGCTTTTCTTCTTCCGCAGTCAGTTTCTTCTTCACGAATAACGAACCTCCATCAGTGTAAGCCCCTTAGCAGGCACAAGCGGTCCTGCCATTTCTCTATTTTTACTCTTAAGTATTTCCGGAATCTCTTCGGGACTGCGAAGCTGCATCCCGACCTCCATCAGTGTTCCGGTCAGAATCCGGACCATATGGTACAAAAATCCATCCCCGGAATAGGTAATCCGAAGCAGATCCGGCTCCTGCACTTCTGTCATGATGTGCATCACCGAACTGTATTCCCTGGTAAATGTAATCTCATCAATGGTCCGGACCGTTGACTTCTTACTTTTTTTAGTCGATGTAAACGCTGCAAAATCATGGGTTCCAAGCAGATACCCTGCGGCCTTCTCCATTGCTTCCACATCGAGTCTTTCTTCTATTCTATGGGCAAACCGCCGTTCAAATACATGAGGGATTCCGGATTGAACCAGCAGATAGCAATAGGTCTTCCCGGTCGCATTCAGTCTGCTGTGAAAACGTTCCGACGCTTCCTTTACTGAAATCACTGCAATATCCTCCGGCAGATAAAAGTTTACATAATTCATAATCTCCTGCTCCGACATCCGGATATCCGCATGGAAATTAGCAACCTGTCCAAGAGCATGTACTCCTGCATCGGTTCGTCCGGAGCCTTGAATTTCAACAGGAGTACCGGCCATTTTAGTTAAAATGCTCTCAAGCTTTCCCTGAATGGTGTGTTCTGTACTCTCCTGTCGCTGCCATCCCTTGTACCGTGTTCCTTCATATTGAAGAATCATTTTAAAATTACGCATCGTTCACCCTTTATCTGTTACATTTCGTAACTGTTCAGTACCTTCACAGTTACGATGCAAAATCCATTCCAAATCGGCTTCGCCGATGGGATTTTGCATTACTGAATCATTTTCTTACGGTCTTGGCAGTAAATGCTTCGACCTGTACTGAATAGTTACTATTTTCCCTGATTCTGTGCTTTCGATTCTTCCCCGGTCTCCTTACGCTCTCTGGATTTCTTCAGCCTTTCCTGCTCAAGGAGCTTATACCTGCGGACAGGTTCCATATCCTCCTCGGTAATATGGCGGAAATTACTTGCCCCGGAGTAAAGAATCTGTATACTTTTAATGGTGGTATCGAATACCCCTTCTTCATACATATTAAAAATAATAATTCCAATCGGCACAGAAAGCAGCATGCCCCAGACACCTCCCATACGGTATCCGATGTACAAAAGGAACAACGTTGGCAGCGGATCCAGCCCTACTGAATCTCCTACGATCTTTGGCTGAATCATCTGACGGAACAACTGTCCGACTCCCCAGATAACGAGCAGACCGATCACCATACCGTATTCTCCGTTCAGAAACTTGATGATTGCCCACGGCACCAGCACGGTTCCTGTTCCAAAGAAAGGCAGCAGATCTAAGATGGCTACTCCGATTGCTATAATGAAAGCATATCTTACACGCAGAATCCAGAATCCGATTCCCAGAAGAATATACATCCATACCTCAATTTTAAGCTGTGCCTTAAAATAGCCGCCTATGGCACGCTTTAACCCCCGCTTGATCATGTTGATACGATCCTGTAATGCCAGCGGAAGTATTTTCCCCCAGATGCCGCGAAGATAATCCGGTTCTGCCACAAAGAAATAGGAAGACAGCAGACCCATAATAATCCCGATTACAATCAACGGCAGATTTTTGGCAAAATTACCAACTGCAGTAATCGTCGGTGTTCCGAGTGTGCTTACCCAGTCTCCCCATATGGTCTGGAATTTCACCTGAAAGCCATCCAGATTCTCCTGCCAGTTCTTTGGCAGATACTGATACATGATCATCAGCTTTTTACCGATGTTTTCCAGGTCTCCCTGTGCATTTGCCCACATCTCGGGAATTTCATTTATAAAGGAAATCAGCTGTTCCAGCAGCCAGGAAATCAAAAAATATCCTCCACCCACAACAAGTGCAAGTACGGCAATGATCACAACAACTGTCCCCATTTTCCTCCGTATCTTAAGCTTTGTCTCAAAAAACCTCACGATCGGATTGGCGATCAGGGAAATGATCCAGCCAATAAAAAACGGCATAAAATATACAATAATTCTTGGTAATACCAGAAAGCAGCAAAGAATCGTCAACGCCATGATTAATAAGTTAACAACAACCTTTACATAAGTGATTCCTGTTCCTCTTTTTTCCATAATAACCGCCTCTTCCTCCTGTTGGCTTCTGCCCCTTTATGATATACGAAGTGCTCCGTTGATTTTTCAAAATCACTCCTTGCCCCTTTATATCAGATAGCTGTCCAACAAATCGTAGATCTCTTCTCTCCCCTGTTTGGTCTGTGCGGAATAAGGAATCACAATTGTTCCCTTCACCACCTGCAGACCTTCTTTGATCATCTTCACATGCTTCTGAACCTGGCTCCGGTTAATCTTATCAAGCTTCGTTGCAATAATGACCGGTTCATAACCCTGATTGCAGATCCATTCGTACATCATCTTATCATTTCCGGAAGGCTCATGCCGGATATCAATGAGCAGAAATACTGCCTTTAACTGTCTGGAGCTGTGCAGATAATTTTCAATCATCTTTCCCCATTTGGCCTTTTCCTGTTCACTGACCTTTGCATAGCCATATCCCGGAAGATCGACGAAATACATGGCATCATTGATATTATAAAAATTAATGGTCTGTGTTTTGCCCGGCTGTGCACTGGTTCTCGCAAGAGACTTGCGGTTCATCAGACCGTTAATGAGGGAGGACTTCCCTACATTACTCTTACCTGCAAACGCAAATTCAATATATGGATTGTCCGGAATCTTACTGGTAATTCCACAGACCGTTTCCAGACTTACATTTTTAATAACCATGCTGAAACCTCACGTTCTGAACGAGCATCCGGATTGTCCGGAATACTCTCGTTATCATTACTAACATTGTATATATTTTAATACTCAGTCACAAGTGCTTTTTTTATTACATCCTTCATGGTCTTAACATAAGTAATGGTAATTCCGTCACGGATCTCTTCCGGAATTTCTTCCACATCCTTTTTATTTTCAAAAGGAACAAGCACTTCCTTAATACCCGCCATCCTGGCTGCCAGAATCTTCTTCTTTAAACCTCCAATCGGCAGTACATTTCCACGAAGGGTAATCTCTCCGGTCATGGCAAGGTCACACCGCACAGGCTTCCCGGTCACTGCAGAAAAGATTGCCGTTGCCATCGTGATTCCGGCCGATGGTCCGTCCTTCGGAACGGCTCCCTCTGGAATATGAATATGGAAATCATTTTCCTTAAACATGGACGGATCAATCTTATGCTCCTTGCCGATAGAGCGGACATAACTCATACCGATAATGGCAGATTCCTTCATCACATCTCCCATCTGTCCGGTCAGATCAATATCTCCCTTACCCGGCATGACATTTACCTCAATCTGTAAGGTATCACCACCAACACTCGTCCAGGCGAGTCCGCGTACAATGCCGACCTCTGGCTTCTTATTGGCAAGATCCGTCGTGTATTTCCGCTTTCCAAGATACTTCTCAATATTAGAAGCGGTCACCTTAACCTTCGTTTCCTCTCTGCCCTCTTCGCGGCATTCCAGAATTTCCTTCGCTGCCTTGCGGCAGATATCCCCGATCTTACGTTCCAACTCACGGACACCGGCTTCTCTTGTATAGGAAGAAATGATTGCTTTCAAGGCACTGTCCGAAACAGACAGCCACCTTCCGGTGATGCCGTTCTTTTCCATCTGCTTGTGCAGAAGATGTTCCTTCGCAATATGGAACTTCTCGTTTTCCGTATAGCTGTTTACCTCGATCAGCTCCATACGGTCAAGCAGGGGACGTGGGATATTCTGTGTGGAATTTGCGGTTGCAATAAACAGAACCTCCGACAGGTCAAGCGGAATTTCCACATAATGATCGCGGAACCGCACGTTCTGTTCTCCATCAAGTACTTCAAGCAATGCGGAAAAGGT
>OGII01001824.1_pt1 | contig 13711 bp, 15 predicted proteins | sample 1571701 | NCBI WGS metagenome assembly OGII01 (sample SAMEA2581950, study PRJEB24529) | metagenome | biome: Human gut stool | place: China | collected 2011
GGCGAGGCTCCGCGGCGGGAAGTATCGTGGCATATTGCCTGAAGATCACCAACATTGATCCCATTCATTATAATCTGCTGTTTGAACGTTTCCTGAATCCGGAACGTGTGTCCATGCCCGATATTGATGTGGACTTCTGCTTCGAACGGAGGCAGGAAGTCATAGACTATGTCGTCCGTAAATACGGCAAAGACCGGGTTGCACAGATCGTGACCTTTGGTACACTGGCAGCAAGAGGCGTGCTTCGCGATGTGGGGCGTGTGATGGATATGCCCTATGCCTTTGTGGATTCCATTGCGAAGATGGTGCCGCAGGAACTGAATATTACACTGGATCGGGCGTTGAAGACCAATCCGGAGTTTAAGACTTTATATGATACCAATGAGCAGGTGAAAGAGCTGGTAGATATGTCCATGCGTCTGGAGGGACTGCCACGGCATACATCCATGCACGCGGCAGGTGTGGTCATCAGTCAGAAGGCGGTAGATGAATATGTGCCGCTCTCCAGAGCACAGGACGGATCACTGACCACTCAGTTTACCATGACCACATTGGAAGAACTTGGACTTCTGAAAATGGATTTCCTGGGGCTCCGTACCCTGACTGTAATCCAGAATGCTGTGCGGATGGCCGAGCAGGGACATGGCTGCAAGATTGATGTGGATCACATTGATTACAATGATAAAGCAGTGTTGGATTCTCTGGGAACCGGTAAGACAGACGGCGTGTTCCAGCTGGAAAGTACGGGTATGAAGAATTTCATGAAGGAGCTGAAGCCTCAGAGCCTGGAGGATATTATCGCAGGTATTTCCCTGTATCGTCCAGGTCCTATGGATTTTATCCCTCAGTATATCAGGGGAAAAAATCATCCGGAGACGATTACTTACGACTGCCCGCAGCTGGAATCAATCCTGGAACCGACCTATGGCTGTATTGTCTATCAGGAGCAGGTTATGCAGATCGTGCAGAAGCTGGCAGGTTATACACTGGGTCGTGCAGACCTGGTGCGCCGTGCCATGTCCAAGAAGAAGGCGGCTGTCATGCAGCAGGAACGCCAGAACTTTGTATATGGAAATGAAGCGGAAGGCGTACCTGGGTGTATTTCCAGAGGTATCCCGGAAAATGTGGCAAATAAGATCTATGATGATATGATCGACTTTGCAAAATATGCATTTAATAAATCCCATGCAGCGGCTTATGCGGTAGTTGCCTATCAGACTGCGTGGTTGAAATATTATTATCCGGTGGAATTTATGGCAGCGTTGATGACATCTGTTATCGATAATTCAACAAAAGTGTCCGAGTATATTCTGACCTGTCGGCAGATGAGCATCGGTATTCTTGCACCGGATGTAAATGAGAGTGAAAGTGCATTTTCCGTGTCCGGTGGAGCCATCCGTTATGGCCTGAATGCCATCAAGAGTATTGGTCGTCCGGTGATCGAGAGCATTATTGCAGAACGAAAAGCAGGGGGACCGTATGTAGATCTTTCTGATTTTATCCATCGTCTGCCAGGCAAAGATGTGAATAAACGTGTAGTGGAAAATCTGATCAAGTCGGGCGCATTTGACAGCTTTCCGGCGAACCGCAGGCAGATGATGCTGATCTACGGGCAGATCATGGATGAGGCAGCGCAGAAAAAGAAGACAGAACTGGCGGGACAGATGAGCCTGTTTGACTTTGCGGCAGAAGAGGATAAGGAAGCTTTCAAAGTGAAGATTCCAGTAGTTGCTGAATATAACAAGGGAGATCTGCTGGCATTTGAAAAAGAGGTACTGGGATTTTATATCAGCGGTCATCCACTGGAGGAATATGAAGAGCAGTGGAAGCGAGGGATCAGCCATGTGACCACAGATTTTCTCCCACCGGAGGATGGAGAACTTCCGAAGGTTCATGACGGGGAGCGTGCCACCGTGGGAGGCATGATTACCACTAAGACGATGAAAGCCACCAAGACCAATAAAATGATGGCATTCATCACCATTGAGGATCTGGTGGGAACCGTGGAAGTGATTGTATTTCCAAGAGATTATGAAAAGATCGGAAAGATGCTGAATGTGGATGATAAAGTGTTTGTAAGCGGACGGATTTCTGCTGAGGAAGATCGTGCCAGCAAGATGATCCTGGAAAGCATCCGCCCATTTTCAGAGCCGAAGAAGGAACTGTGGATCCAGTTTATGGATGTGGAAGAGTTTAAACGCCGGGAACCGGAACTGTTGTCAACGATCATGGACAGCGAAGGCAGCGACAGTGTGATCATCTATGTAAAAAAAGAAAAGATGAAGAAGGTGCTTCCTGCCAGCCGGAATATTAAGATCACAGATGAGCTTCTGGGGCAGCTTTATCAGATGTTTGGAGAGAAAAATGTAAAAGCTGTAGAGAAGTATATTGAAAATACAGGAAAAATGCATTAAAATGTGAAAGAATTATGTTTTTGACAAACTGTTTGCGGAGGAATCGACCATGGCAAAAGAAGTGAACACAATTGGAGTTTTGACAAGTGGCGGAGACGCGCCGGGTATGAACGCAGCCATTCGCGCAGTGGTGCGTCAGGCATGCGCCAACGGCAAGAAGGTAAAAGGAATCCGCAGAGGATATCAGGGCCTTCTGGAAGAAGATATTATAGATATGCAGAGAGAATCTGTCAGCGATATCGTGGACAAAGGCGGTACTATCTTATTTACGGCCAGATGCTCAGAGTTTCGTACAGAAGATGGTCAGAGAAAAGGTGCGGAGATCTGCAAGAAACATGGAATTGATGGTCTGGTAGTCATCGGTGGAGACGGTTCCTTTGCAGGCGCACAGAAGCTGGCAGGATTTGGCGTAAATACAGTTGGTGTACCGGGAACCATTGACCTTGATATTGCATGTACAGAATACACTATCGGATTTGATACGGCAGTTAATACAGCCATGCAGGCCATTGATAAAGTACGTGATACTTCCACATCCCATGAGCGCTGCAGCATCATTGAGGTTATGGGACGTAATGCAGGATACATTGCACTGTGGTGCGGTATTGCCAACGGTGCAGAAGATATTCTGATCCCGGAACAGTATGATTATGATGAGCAGAAGATCATCAATAACATTATCAATAACAGAAAACGTGGAAAGAAGCATCATATTATCATCAATGCAGAGGGAATCGGACATTCCACTTCTATGGCAAGGCGGATCGAGGCAGCTACCGGTGTGGAGACCCGTGCAACGATCCTGGGTTACATGCAGCGTGGCGGAAGCCCGACCTGCCGTGACCGTGTTTATGCGACCATGATGGGTGCCATGGCAGTCGATCTGCTCTGCGAAGGCAAAAGTAACCGTGTAGTTGGATTCAGCCACGGTGAGTTCAAGGATTTTGATATTAATGAAGCGCTTGGCATGAACAAGGGTGTATCAGATTATATGATTAAAGTTGCAAAGGATATGTCCAAATAATGATAACAAGTACATCAAATCCACAGGTAAAGAATCTGCAGCAGCTTGGCCGTAAGGCAAAGCTTCGCAATGAGCAGGATGTCTTTCTTGTGGAAGGAACAAAAATGTATCTGGAAGCTCCAGCGGAACGGATCCGCAAGGTCTATCTCTCCCAAAGTCTCTATGAGGAAAAGGGAGAAAGCTTTGTAAAAGGACATGACGTAGAGATTCTGGAGGACAGAGTGTTTGCAGCGACCTGCGATACGAAGACACCACAGGGTGTGCTGTGCATGGTACAGCAGTATCATTACCGGTTAGAAGACCTGTTGAAGAAAAAGAATCCATTGCTGATGATCCTGGAAAATCTGCAGGATCCGGGAAATCTGGGGACAATTCTGCGGACAGCCGAAGGTGCAGGTGTAGATGGTGTGATCCTGAGCAAGGAGTCTGTGGATATCTACAATCCTAAGACGATCCGTTCAACCATGGGTTCTGTGTACCGGTTACCGTTTCTCTATGTGGACAGCATTGAGTCCATCCTTCCTGTGCTCAAAAAGCATCATGTGCACACCTATGCGGCACATCTGAAAGGAAAAAACAGCTACGAGCAGGAGAATTACTGTGGTGGAACCGCATTTTTCATTGGAAATGAGGGAAATGGTCTGACTGATCACCTGAGCAGTCAGGCGGACACATTGATTCGGATTCCTATGGAAGGAAAGCTGGAATCGCTCAACGCGGCAGTCGCATCTGCGATACTTATGTATGAGTCTTACAGACAGAGAAGAAATGCATAAATAAAATTTGAAAAAATTTAAAAAAAGGTATTGACTTTTATCAAAAATATGATAAGATAAACAAGTCAGTTCGGTACAGCAACGAACGGACAACAAGATGGGGTCTTAGCTCAGCTGGGAGAGCATCTGCCTTACAAGCAGAGGGTCACAGGTTCGAGCCCTGTAGGCCCCATTTTTTATGTCTATATTACTTTCTTTCACAGGCCATTGGCCTGTTTTTTTGTTTATTTGACAAAATTGAAATCTTCTGTTAGAATCTTTGTAATAATTGTAATATTTCTGTAACATTTAGAATAACATAATAGCAACAGCACAGATACAGGAGGATATGTTATGTGTAAAAAGGGGTTGTCCGTGCTTGTCTTATTATCTTTGTGGATGTGTCTCACAGGATTTGCAAGTCTGGGAGAGGAAGGCAAGGATACATGGAATTCCATGATGGAACAGTTATCAGCAGAGGAAATAGATCAGCTGCTGGCAGAGGAGAATGAGTGGTACGGCAAAGTAATGGCGAACGTAGAAGATTCTGTTACAATCCGTGTGGAAGCAAGTACCGATTCTGCGGCAGTTGGTAAGATGTTTAAAGGCGATGCCGGAGAGATCCTGGAGCAGCAGGAAGGATGGACAAGAATCCAGTCCGGAGATGTGGACGGATGGGTCAGCGATGAATATCTGGCATTTTGAAAAGATGCCGAAGAGCGTGCAGAAGAAGATGTAAAGAAGATTGCCACTGTGACAGCGGACGGCCTGAAGGTGAGAGATGAGGCAAATACTGATTCACCGGTGATCGATCTGATCGGACATGGGGAGCAGATTGAGGTTGGCGAGGAAGAAGATGGATGGCTGCAGATCATTTATTCTGACGGAGAGATGGATTATGTATCTGCAGATTATGTGGAAGTAAGTTACAATTACGGCGAAGCTAAGACTATGGAGCAGATCGAGGCCGAAGAGGCGGCGCGCCGTGCTGAGGAAGAAAAGGCAAAGCGAACCAAGAATCTGGGCGCTATTGCAGCAAGCACTGACGAAGTAACTCTTCTGGCAGCACTGATCCAGTCCGAGAGTGGCAACCAGCCATACGAAGGACAGCTAGGTGTTGGCGCAGTGGTCATGAACCGGGTACGGAGCGGATCTTATCCGAATACGATCCCGGGAGTGATCTCGGCACCGGGACAGTTTGGACCGGCAGCTACCGGAAAAGTGTCAGCGATTCTGGCCAGTGGTCCGAAGGCAAGCTGTATGCAGGCGGCACAGGCGGCTATCAATGGTGAGACCACCGTTGGAACGGCAACTCATTTCAGAAGTGTGTCTTCCGGTATGCAGGGAATCGTGATTGGAAATCATGTATTCTGGTAAAAGGATATACAGAGGCAGAGGATGGAATTGACCATTTTCTGCCTCTTTTTGTTTTGGTTGTCAATTATCAGGGAATATTGTATAATGAGTGCAAGCGAGTCAACGTGCTTGTGCGATTGACGAGCGACGAAATTATCGAATGAGCCGGGCTCATGAGATAATGGTAACAATCATAGGAATGGAGGGCGGTACTATGCTGAACATGAATCCGGCTATTGGATGGCTGGTATTGATCATTATACTTCTTGTGATTGAAATCGCGACACTGGGACTGACAACCATATGGTTTGCGGGCGGAGCCACAGCGGCTTTTCTGTCCACATTCTTCGGAGCGGGTCCTGTGATTCAGTGGATGCTTTTTCTTGTTCTGTCTTTGGCATTTCTGTTACTGACCAGACCCATGGCAGTGCGTTACATGAAGAACAATCAGGTAAGCACCAATGCAGACAGTCTGGTAGGAAAGACGGTAGTGGTAAGTGAGAAGATCGACAATCTGGCACAGTCCGGCAAGGTGAACATTGCAGACATCGAGTGGATGGCCAGAAGCACAGATGACTTGAAGATCATTCCGGCAGGCAGAAAAGTGAAGATCTGCTCAATCGAAGGCGTGAAACTGATCGTGGAAGAGATAAAGGAGGAAAATTAAATGCTCATCGTACTGGCTATTTTGATACTTATTATTCTGATGATCCTTGCATCCTGTGTGAAGATCGTACCGCAGACTACGGCGCTGGTCATCGAGCGGCTTGGTGCTTACAATGGCACCTGGAAAGTGGGAATCCACTTTAAAGTGCCGATCATTGACCGTGTGGCAAGAAAAGTGACCTTAAAAGAGCAGGTTGTGGATTTTGCCCCACAGCCGGTGATCACAAAAGATAATGTAACCATGAGAATCGACACTGTTGTATTCTTCGAGATCACGGATCCGAAGCTCTATGCATACGGTGTTGAGAATCCGATCATGGCAATCGAGAATCTGACAGCAACGACCCTTAGAAATATTATCGGTGATCTGGAACTTGACCAGACTCTTACCTCCCGCGAGACTATCAACACCAAGATGCGTGCATCTCTGGATGTGGCAACTGACCCGTGGGGAATCAAAGTAAAACGTGTGGAGCTTAAGAACATCATTCCACCGGCTGCTATCCAGGATGCTATGGAGAAGCAGATGAAGGCAGAGCGTGAACGTCGTGAAGCCATCCTTCGTGCAGAAGGTGAGAAGAAGTCCACCATTCTTGTAGCAGAAGGTAAGAAAGAATCTGCAATTCTGGATGCAGAGGCTGAGAAACAGGCAGCTATCCTTCGTGCAGAGGCACAGAAGGAGAAGATGATCCGCGAGGCAGAAGGTCAGGCAGAGGCTATTCTGAAAGTGCAGCAGGCAAATGCAGATGGTCTTCGTTTCCTCAAAGAGGTTGGAGTGGATGAATCCGTACTTCGCCTGAAAGGAATGGAAGCATTTGCAAAGGCAGCTGACGGTCAGGCAACCAAGATCATTATTCCGTCTGATATTCAGAAGATGGCAGGTGTGGTAACATCTGTGGCAGAGATCGCAAAAGAGGCATAACAGCCGCAGAATACGGAACGTATATCATTCGGGCTGACGCTAGATGCGCCAGCCCGTTTGCTGATAAAATGGCAGGAGGACAAACACATGGACTTAAAAGGAAGAAATTTTCTGAAATTACTGGATTATACACCGGAGGAGATGGAGTATCTGCTGGACCTGGCAGCAGAGCTGAAAGAGAAGAAGAAAAATGGTATTCTGGTAGATACATTGAGAGGTAAAAATGTAGCGCTGATCTTTGAGAAGACCAGTACCCGTACTCGTTGCTCTTTTGAGGTGGCTGCTCATGATCTGGGAATGGGAACTACGTATCTTGACCCAAGCGGATCCCAGATTGGGAAAAAAGAGAGTATAGCAGATACGGCCCGCGTTCTGGGAAGAATGTATGAGGGAATTGAATATCGTGGATATGGACAGGATATTGTGGAAGAACTTGCAAAATATGCTGGAGTTCCGGTATGGAATGGTTTGACCAATGAGTTTCATCCAACACAGATCCTGGCAGATATGCTGACCATCCGTGAGCATTTTGGAACCTTGAAGGTAAAAGTAGTATACATGGGTGATGCCCGTTATAATATGGGAAATTCCTGGATGGTAGGCTGCGCGAAGATGGGTATGGACTTTACTGCATGCGCGCCGAAGAAATACTGGCCGTCAGAAGAGCTGGTAGCACAGTGCCAGGAGATCGCAAAAGAGACCGGAGCCAAGATCACTCTGGAAGAAAATGTAGAGAAGGCAGTCAAAGGTGCAGATGTGATCTACACTGATGTATGGGTATCCATGGGAGAGCCGGATGAAGTATGGGCAGAGCGGATCAAAGATCTGTATCCGTATCAGGTGAACCGTGAGGTGATGGAATGTGCAGGAGAGCAGGCTGTATTTATGCATTGTCTGCCGGCGTTCCATGATCTGGGAACCAAGATCGGAAAAGAGATCAGCAAGAAATTTGGCATTGATGCCATGGAAGTTACGGATGAAGTATTTGAATCCAGTCAGTCTGTTGTGTTTGATGAAGCAGAGAATCGTATGCATACCATTAAGGCTGTCATGGCAGCTACTCTGGGAGCATAAGGAGATTTGGGAGTAACGGAACGATGAAGTCTCTTCTGAAACATTATCGGTTATGTAATATATGGATCTGCCTGTTCATTGTGGCCATGGCATTTACGGCGGCATCGGACAGACAATATCATTCTTTGTGTGTGACACTGGCATTCGGTGCCGGAGGACTGATGTATTCCCTGGGTGTTGTCAAGGAGTGGATATCGGGGAATCGGATCGCAGGGGCAGTGGAACTGATCATGGCATCTTGTATGTGGACAGCCACAATCTGCTCGATCTTGCTGGCAGGAGGAATCTTATGAAAACAGAATTATTGAAAATATTGAGAGAATCCGATGGATATGTATCCGGACAGCAGTTGTGCGAGCGGTTTCATGTGTCACGGACAGCAGTCTGGAAAGTGATCCAGCAGTTAAAAGAAGAAGGCTATGAAGTAGAAGCAGTGAAAAACAGAGGATACCGGATCATGACCACACCAGACGTGATCACCGCAGAAGAGATCAGTAGCCGTCTGCATACGAACTGGATGGCTGAGAATTGCATTTATCTGGAAAGTGTTGATTCTACTAATAACTATGCAAAACGGATCGCAGAAGACGGAACTCCTTCAGGAACGTTGGTGGTAGCGGATGAGCAGACCGGAGGAAAAGGCCGTCGGGGAAGAAGCTGGTCTACCCCTAAGGGCAGTAATATTGCCATGACATTGCTTCTGCGTCCGAGATTCCGACCGGAACATGCGTCCCGCATGACACTTCTGGCTGCCATGGCAGTTACCTGCGGAATTCGCCGGGTGACAGGACTTGATGCAGGAATCAAGTGGCCCAATGATGTAGTCGTCAACGGACATAAGGTGTGCGGAATTCTCACAGAAATGAATACAGAAGTGGATTACATCAATTATGTAGTCATAGGAATCGGTATCAATGTAAATCAGAAGGAATTCCCGGAGGAGATCCGTGAGATTGCAGGGTCTCTGTGTCTGGAGGCAGGAAAACAGATTGGCCGTGCGGCACTGATTGCGGCAATTATGGAAGAACTTGAGCGCATCTATGAGATCTTCCAGAAGACGGAAGATCTGTCAGGACTTTATAAGGAATATAATCAGATCTGTGTCAACTGTGGACGGAAGATACGTGTGCTGGAGCCGGGACATGAGTACACTGGCGTGGCAGATGGTATCAATCAGGATGGCGAGCTTATGGTAGTCAGAGACGATACCGGAGAGAAAGTCAGTGTCTATGCGGGCGAAGTATCTGTCCGAGGATTTTATGGATATGTATGATGAACAGAGGTGAATGAATGTATCAGGATCAGGTTGTGCTGTGCGGAGCCAGTGCATATGAACAGAAATATTATTTAAATGAAGATTTTAAGAGTCTGCCGTCACAGGTCCAGGATGAACTGAAGATCATGTGCGTGCTGTTTACGGAGGATGTGGGAGGTATTCTGACGCTGGTGTTCGATGAGGATGGCAAGCTTTTGCTGGAGACGTCGGCGGATGAAGGAGACCTGCTCTATGACGAGATCGGAAGCGAGCTGAAGATCCGTCAGATCCGGAAAGAAAAAGCAGAGTTTCTGCAGTCACTGGAGTTATTTTACAAGGTATTTTTCCTGGGAGAAGATGTAGAATGATTCGGAAACTGCAGATTGGAGATGTACAACTGGAAAATAATCTGATTCTTGCACCTATGGCAGGCGTTACCGACCTGCCATTTCGTCTGTTGTGCAAGGAACAGGGGGCAGGACTTCTGTGTATGGAGATGGTCAGTGCCAAGGCGATCCTATATAACAATAAGAATACGGAAGCACTGATGGCAATTGATGACAGAGAGCCTCCAGTATCTCTGCAGCTCTTCGGGTCAGATCCCGATGTGATCAGTGAGATGGCAAAGCGGATCGAGGAGCGTCCATTTTCCATTCTGGATATTAACATGGGCTGCCCTGTGCCGAAAGTGACTGGAAATGGTGAAGGTTCTGCACTTATGAAGAATCCAAAGCTGGTGGAGGAGATCATCACCAAGACTGCCCGTGCCATCAGAAAGCCGGTGACCGTCAAGATCCGAAAGGGATTTGACGAGAGCCATGTAAATGCAGTAGAGATTGCGAAAATCGCGGAAGCCAGCGGTGCGGCTGCTGTGGCAGTCCACGGACGGACCCGGGAACAGTATTACAGTGGCAAAGCGGACTGGGATATTATCCGTCAGGTGAAAGAAGCGGTGAAGATTCCTGTGATCGGGAACGGCGACGTGACTTCAGCAGAGAGCGCAGATGCAATCATGCGGGAGACTGGCTGTGACGGTGTGATGATCGGCAGAGGTGCCCAGGGAAATCCATGGATCTTCCATCAGATCCTGCACTGGATGGAGACGGGAGAACACGAGGCAAAGCCGACCCTGGAAGAAGTAAAGCAGATGATCTTAAAGCATGCAGCGCTGCTGGTGCAGGAAAAAGGTGTCTACACGGGCATGCGGGAAATGCGCAAGCACGTAGCATGGTATACCACAGGCTATCCTCATTCCGCAAAATTACGGGCAAGAGTCAATGAGATCACAAGTCTTGAAGAATTAACAGGATTGCTGGAACAGTTGTAGCATATAGTAGCATCAGAGGTGATGCTGCGATGTTGGATTTTATAAAAAATTTTATATCAAAACTGCTGAACGGTACCAGTGATGAGCAATCAGATAGAACACAGGAGTCGGAATCGTTGGTCAGACAGTGGCAGTTTGCTGACTATGTGCCGCGGATCCCTGAGATCATACTTTATATAAGACGTCAGCGTGAGATTCCAAGACGACAGCTGGAACTGACGTTGATCGATAAAGAAGATGAACCAGCATGGAGGATCAAAGGAATCCTGAGAAACCTTATGAAAGATCCGCAGGTGATGTATCTGGTTACAGACCGGGCGGAGGCATTTGCTGAGATGGAAGAAGAAGCCATGGAGATGTATGGACTTCCATTTCTTGTGCTTGACAAAACAGAACTTGAAAAAATGCCTGGAAATCTGGTTTTAGACCTGAATCTATGGGAAAACCAGCTTGACAGATTCAGCAAAATATGGGTATAATACGTTGTTTCAATGAGATAATAGAGGCAGTGTCTGCCGCAGTATGATTGGAAGGTGTAGAGCATGGCTGAGAAGAAAAATATTCTTACCTATGAAGGATTAAAAAAACTGGAGGACGAATTACAGGATCTGAAAGTAAATCAGAGACGTGAGATCGCTCAGAAGATTAAAGAAGCAAGAGAGCAGGGAGATCTGTCAGAGAACGCTGAGTATGATGCAGCAAAAGACGAGCAGCGCGATATTGAGGCTCGTATTGAGCAGATTGAGAAGATCCTCAAGAATGCAGAGGTTGTTCTGGATGAGGAGATCGATCTTGACAAGATCAGTATTGGCTGTCTGGTACGTGTACTGGACGTAGAGTATGACGAAGAGGAAGAGTATAAACTGGTTGGTTCTTCCGAGGCAAGCAGCCTTCAGAATAAGATTTCCAACGAGTCTCCGTTTGGACAGGCACTGATCGGTGCAAAAGTTGGAGATATCGTAGAAGTAGAGGCACCGGCAGGCGTGATCAAGTACAAAGTACTGAGTATTCACAGAGCAAACTAAGAGGGAGTATAAGAATGGCAGGACAAAAGGGACAGGAGCAGGATCTGAATCAGCTTCTGAAAGTACGCCGCGATAAGCTGGCAGATCTTCAGGCAGCAGGAAAAGACCCGTTCCAGATCACAAAATATAACCAGACCCATCATTCCGCTGAAGTTAAGGAATTATATAATGCTCACGAGGCAAAGATCCTTGCAGGAAGAGCTCCTCTGAATACAGAGGGGATGGATGAGGCACAGGCAAAAGAAGCACTGGCATCCAGATTGGAAGGTAAAACAGTTGTGAAGGAAATTTACGTTCCCGGCAAAATCATCAACTTGATTGTAAAATAATTGAAGCACGAAAGAAAAGCAGGGTCGAAAGACTCTGCTTTTTGTGCCTATGGAAAGGGGCAGAGCATGAACGGTATTTTGTATATGGATGTATCTGTTTTTGAGGATGTTCTGTTATATGAAAAAGGGAAAACGCTACTTTCCGCAGAACGTAGGATGTATATGGAAAAGCTGAAAAATCCGAAGGCGGCAAGTCTTTCTTTGGGTGCAGGTGTGCTGTTGTTTTTTGCTTTGCAGAAATGCAATTATACAGAGCAGCTAGAGAAAATCAAAAAAACACCCTTGGGAAAGCCATATTTGAAGGGAATTGATTTTCAGTTCAACCTGTCTCATTCGGGAACGTATGCGCTTTGTGCTTACAGTAACAGGAATATCGGTGCGGATTTACAGCAGATAAAAGAGAAGCTTCCCGAAAAAACCGAAAAAATCTTGTCGAAGGACGAAACATCTTTTCTGACAAAATTTACGCAGCCGGAACAAACACAGCTGTTTTATCGACTTTGGGCAAGAAAGGAAAGCCTTATTAAATGGGATGGCAGGGGACTTCGCTTGCCCTTGCAGGAAATTTCTTTTATCAAAAACGGAACCCTGACAGACATTTTGGAATGGGAGGATAAGACCTTATATTTCAAGGAATATCCGAAAATCAACGAGAAATACGCTGTTTGCATCTGTAAAGAGGGCACAGATTTTGCGCGGAATGCAGAGGAAATAACTGCAGAAATGTTAAAAATTTTTTAAAAATATGAATTTTCGTTGAAATATTTCAGATAAATCCTTATAATAAGAAGATAAAGATTGAAAATATGAGGTTATAATATGAAAAAATTTAAAAAATTCGTCTGTGCTGTCTTGGTTGCGGCAGTTTCGGCGTGCGCCGTTCCAACGTATCAGGCAGATGCAGCTTCGATTTCACAATTACAGCAAAAACGCCAAAATCTGGCATCCAGTACAAAAAAAGCAAAACAGGAAATTGCAAATATCAAAAATAAAAAGCTTTCCGCCGAACAGGAAATGGAAGCAATGGATAAGGTTTTGACCAGCATTCAGGCAGAACTGGATGAAGCAACAGAAGATTTGAATATTCTGACAAAGCAGTTGGAAGAAGCCGAAAAAGCTTTGCAGGAGGCAACGGAAAAACGAGATGCGCAGTTTGCATTACTGGGCAGCCGTATGCGTTTCCTGCAACAGAAGGGCTCCAGCGGCTATCTGGAAATCCTTTTTGATGCACAGAGCTTTTCTGATTTGTTCCTTCGTATGCAATATGTAAACGATATCATGGGCTACGATAAGGAAATTCTGGAGGAACTGGAAGAAACCCAAAGAACGATTGAGAAAAAGAAAAAAGAGATTGAAAATAATAAGGCTGAGCAGGAAGAGGTTGTTAAGCTGCAAAAAGAAAAGCTTGCCGAGCAGCAGGAAATTGTAAACGAAAAGAAAGCCTTGGTTGCATCCTATCAGAACGATCTCTCGAAATATGAACAGATGGTTGCAGCAAATGAAAAGGCGGATAAAGCCGTTTTGAACCAGATTGCGAAGCACCAGCAACAGAGCAAGAGCAGCG
>OGII01001827.1_pt1 | contig 13695 bp, 7 predicted proteins | sample 1571701 | NCBI WGS metagenome assembly OGII01 (sample SAMEA2581950, study PRJEB24529) | metagenome | biome: Human gut stool | place: China | collected 2011
GCAGAATGTCTTTACCACCGGGCAATTTTGTAATTTCGTTATGGATAGTAGTCAGGTTCAAACCGATATTCCACTTCCAATCTTTAGTCCGGATGGCATCTACATCCATAGCTACCTCAAGACCGGTATTGCGAACACTACCTATGTTAGCAAAATATTGTGACATTCCGGACGGCGTCTCGTCAGAAGTAGCAAACCAGTCGGTTGCACCGCCAGAAAGCGGATTGTAAACCGTGAAAAGCAAATCTTTAGATGTTTTGTTGAAGAAATCCAAAGAGAAATTGAAACGGTTGAACAAACGACCTTCCAACGCGATATCCAATGAACCGGAAGTTTCCCATTTCAAGTTCTTATTAGGTATCTGAATTTTATAGAACGCACCGATACCAGCATTGACATCCGAATAGAACAGTTCCTTGTAAGCATAATAATCGGCACCGGCATCATTACCAACTTCACCGTAAGAAACACGGAACTTCAGATTATCAATCCATGTAAGGTCTTTCATGAACTTCTCCTGAGAGATAATCCAACTTGCACCCAGCGACCAGAAATTACCCCACGGATCGGAGAAACGTGAAGAACCATCGCGGCGAACCGTTACAGAGAACAGATATTTATCATCATATGTATAGTTCAGTTTTCCGAAGAAAGAAACCAGAGAATAACCTTCGCCGGCGCCGTATGACTGGGCAGTACCCGAACCGGCATCCGGCCACATATAGTCGGGAGTGAGGATGGCGTAATCTTCTTTATAACCGGAGAAGTGAATATCATCTTCCCGATTCAGCTCCATACCGATCATGGCATCGCCACGGTGCTTGCCGATTTCCAGGTTATAGGTAGCGATGGCATTCCACATCCATTTCGTCCAATGTTCTTGTTTGGCTTCCACGGCATTCTTGTCATTTGCCACATTGCCTTCGGTAATCGGGTAAGTGAAGATGCGTTGCGATTTTTGTGCATAGTCCAATCCGAATGTGGAACGTACATTGAACCCTTTGAAAGGATTCAGGTTGATGTAGGCGTCACCAAACATACGCCAGTAAGTATAGCGGTTATCAGAGTTACGTTCCAGACGTGCCACCGGGTTTTCACGGTCGGGGTATCCGCCCACCGGACCTGCATATTCTCCGTTGATGTCACGGACCGGCAGTGAAGGATTGAACTGCAATACATTTTGCAGGAATCCACCCGGTGCCTGTACTTCCGAAGTACGGTTCAGTGTGAAGTGCTCTCCCACGGTCAACACTTTACCAATCAGATTATAACTGGAGTTCATGCGGGCGGAGAAACGTTCAAAGTCACTGTCCTTGATGATACCCAGATTCTTGTAATATCCCAGAGAGAAGAAAGAGGAACCTTTCTCCGAACCGTTACTTACAGATACATTGTATTGCTGAATCACACCTGTGCGTGTCGTTTCATCAAACCAATCCGTATCGGCAGCCGGAACCGTATTGGCAGAATCCAGATACTTGGACATGCTGATGCCGCTGAGTTGGGGATAGCCGTTGGTATCATAACCCCAGTTGTATTTGTAACCCAGTGCATTGGTGTTAGGGTCCTGTCCTTCGTTCACGTAAGCCTGCCACATGGCGCGGCCATATTCTTCTGCATTCAGCACTTCCATCTTATTGGTGTACATGGAAGCGGCGACGGATGCGTCGAAGTTGATTTTTACTTGTCCTTCTTTACCTTTCTTAGTGGTGATGATGATGACACCGTTTGCAGCGCGCGAACCGTAGATGGAGGCTGAGGCTGCATCCTTCAATACCTGGATAGACTCGATGTCGTTGCCATTCAGCTCGTGCATACCCGATTTGGTGGGTACACCGTCTATAATATAAAGAGGATCATTGTTGTTCAGGGTTCCTATACCACGGATGCGTACCGTGGTGTTTCCACTGGGATTACCGTCGGCTGTGATGTTCATACCGGGTACACGTCCTTGCAAAGCCTTTATCGGATTGTTTTCGTTTTGTTTGGCAATTTCGTCCATGCTGACTACGGAGATGGCTCCCGTCAGGTCGGCCTTGCGTTGGGTGGTGTAGCCGGTAACTACAATTTCCTGTAGCATTTCGGATTCTTCTTCCAGAGTGATACTCAATGAGGCTTGCGCCTTTACATTCACTGTCTTGAAGCCTATATAAGAAATCGTAAGTTCCGAACCCTGGGCTACGGATAATGTGAATTCGCCATCGATATTGGTAATGGTACCATTGGCGGTCTGATTGGTTTCTATCACAGTTGCACCGATGATTGGCTCTCCATCGGTCTTAGAAACCACTTTTCCCTGTACGGTCAGGCGTTGAGCCTGTACAAGCGTGCACATAAGAAGAAAAAGTGCAAATAGAAGTGATTTTTTTATGCCTTCCATGTTTTTAGATTTTAATTTAATAGTTTACTTTGTTTGTAATCGCAATGGATTACCTCTCAAAACTGGCTTTCCCGAGTCATGTTTTGATGGTGCAAATAAAAGGAATTAAATGAAAAGATACTGTAATTTATGTTTCATAAGCTCGCAAATTTGTAACAAGATGGTGGTGAGGTATCATTTTTACCAGCTTATGAAACATAAATTACAGGCTTTCTTCCTGATATTCGCTTCCTTTGCAAAGTGCTTTCCCGGGCAACTAATTATTAACTGTTTTTTTAATACCAAGAAACATCATGAATCTAAAAAACTATTTGTTAACAGCACGATGGACTTTCGCCTTTATAATAGGTACTGTATGGTCTGTCTTCTCGTGCCAGGCTATTAATCCTCCTTTCGTGATTAAACATTTAGGCGACGGACAGAGCATTGTCCAGATTGAGAATCAAAAGAAATTCCTGTTGCTTCCCGTAGAAGAAGCTTCTCCGGAAGCCAAACTCTATATGATTGCAGACAATGACGTGGTGCGCAACATGAACGTCCGTCTGGCTATCAATAAAGTAGATTATTTTGTTCCGGTAGATCTTTCCGGATTTGATAATAAATCACTCTCCTTTAATTTCCAACTCATTCCTGATACGGCTATTTGCTGGAATGAGATGAAACTTTCCGATACTTTCGATACTGCCAATCGTGAAGACTTCCGTCCGCTCTATCACTTTACACCCCAATATGGGTGGATGAACGATCCGAATGGAATGGTCTATAAGGATGGTGTGTATCACCTGTTTTATCAATATAACCCGTATGGTTCCATGTGGGGAAATATGCATTGGGGACATGCCATCAGTACCGACCTTGTGTCCTGGGAGCACCAGCCGGTAGCTATTGCACCTGATGCATTGGGCACTATATTTAGTGGTTCTTGCGTAGTGGATAAGGATAATACCGCAGGTTTCGGTGCCGGAGCCATCATTGCTTTCTATACCTCGGCAAGTGACCGCCAGGTGCAGAGCATGGCTTATAGTCTTGACAATGGGAAAACCTTCAAGAAGTATGCACGCAATCCGATACTGACTTCCACCCAACGCGATTTCCGCGACCCGAAAGTATTCTGGCACGATGCCACCGACAAGTGGATCATGGTGCTTGCCGTAGGTCAGGAAATGCAGTTCTACTCTTCTGTCAACCTGAAAGACTGGACCTATGAAAGTAGTTTCGGTGAGGGTCAGGGTGCTCATGGCGGTGTCTGGGAGTGTCCCGATCTGATTGAATTGCCCATTGAAGGCACTGAACTGAAAAAGTGGGTATTGATTTGCAACATCAACCCCGGAGGACCTTTTGGCGGTAGCGCTACCCAATATTTTGTAGGAACATTCGACGGAAAGAACTTTGTGAACGAATCTCCGAAAATGACAAAGTGGATGGACTGGGGAAAAGACCACTATGCTACCGTAACCTGGAGCAATGCTCCCGAAGGACGTCATATAGCCTTGGCATGGATGAGCAACTGGCAGTATGCCAACGATGTGCCGACTACGCAATACCGCAGTGGCAACTCTGTTCCCCGCGACTTGAGTCTTTATACTTCGGACGGCGAGACTTATCTGAAGTCATCCCCTTCACGGGAACTCCTGACGTTACGCGGAAAAGGTGAGAAAAAGCGTTCTTTCAAAGTAGACCGTACCTATAATATGGATAAACTTCTTGCCGATAATACCGGTACGTATGAAATAGAAATGACTATCAAGAACAGAAATGCGGAAGTTATTGGTTTCCAACTTTTCAATTCAAAAGGGGAAGAAGTTGATATCTACTATAATTTGGTAGAGAAGAAGTTTGCAATGGATCGTGCCAAAAGCGGAATCGTATCGTTCAGTCCGGACTTCCCTGTGGTAACGTTCGCTCCGATAGAAGATAACTATGAGATGAAGCTACGTATCTTCGTAGATAAGTCCAGTATCGAAATATTCGGTGACGACGGACGTCTGGCGATGACAAACCTGATATTTCCTTCGGAACCTTATAACCGTATCAGCTTCTATGCTAAAGGTGGAAGCTACACGGTAAGTTCATTTCAGGTTTATAAACTGAAATAGCTAAACTTTAAGATACTACCATTTGTGATGAAACCACATTCGTAAGATTGTTCTGTTTTTCCTCTTCCCCGTATCCGGTCCGTATCAACTCCGTATCATCTCCGTAGCTATAGAACCGAATTTGCTACGGCCTTGGTACGGAGTTGATACGGACCGGGTACGGGAAGACCTTTAAATTGTTCTGTTTCTCTTTTATTCCTCTATTTCAATCGTATATTTTCCTCTAAATGTTTCTTCGGGTTGCAAATGCTGCATCCAATCCTTATTTTTATATTCACCTGTGTAGTGAGCTCTGTCACACCGCCCATACCACGGCTCTATGCAGACGAACGGAGCGTTCTTTCCCGGTGGTGACCACAATCCTACCACAGGGGCATCAAAATGCAGGCTAAGGTAAGGTTTCTTCTCCTTATTATATAGTGTCACCCGTCTCACCTGACTATCTTCCAGTATTAGCGCATCCTTATCAAATGTATGTGTATTCAGCGGCAAGAGCTCATCGGTCAGTTTCAAGGGATATTGCGTGTCCGGATCGGCACAGCCTTTTTCGGAAATCAGGATATATTTCAATCCGCTTTTCTTGTTGAAACCGAAGAATCCCCGTTCCTGAGTTTCAGCATCGAAATCCGGGTAATAGAATGCCGGATGTGCACCTATCTGGAAATGCATTTCCTTTTCTCCGGTATTCTTCACTTCCCACATGACGTCGATTTTCTTGTCACGGATGCGGTAACCGATTTCGAGGCAGAACGGGAAAGGATATTTCTTCAGCGTTTCTTCGTTGCTGACTAGTTGATAACGCAGTTCGTCATTCTGTTCTAAGATTAATTTGAATTCCATGTCGCGGGCAAAACCATGTTGTGTGAGAACATAAGTAGAGCCTTCATTCCGGTATTCGTTTTCCCATACGCTACCTACAATCGGGAAGAGTACAGGTGAGTGACGTTTCCAGAATTCCGGTTCTGCCTGCCATAGGTATTCCTTTGCGTTGGCAAAAATGCTGCATAGTTCTGCTCCATGTGCAGAGACTTCAATGCTGAGTCGTCCATTAAAGAGTGTTTCCATCTTGTTGTTTAAAAAGTTTCTTTGTATAATCTCCCACAAAAGTAGACAAAAAGACAGATAATAGCTCTCAAATAGGCTTAAAAAAGAGCTTCGTATCATAATTGCTACTCTTTGTAACAAAAGTGATACCCTATTGTCTTAAGATTCGCTTCCTTTGCAGCGTGCTTTCCCGAGCAGGAATATACTTAAATTAATACCATAGAACAATGAAATCTAATTCTTCGTTATCTAAGCTTATCCCGGTGATGCTCTGTTTCTTCGCCATGGGATTCGTCGATCTGGTGGGCATCGCCTCCAATTATGTAAAAGCCGATTTAGGTCTGACAGACTCACAGGCCAACATTTTCCCTTCGCTGGTTTTCTTTTGGTTCTTGATTTTCTCTGTACCGACGGGTATGTTGATGAGCCGTATCGGACAGAAAAAGACGGTACTCCTCAGTTTGGTGGTGACATTCGCTTCTCTTTTGTTACCCGTTTTCGGTGATAGTTATATGTTGATGCTACTTTCTTTCTCTTTATTAGGTATCGGCAATGCATTGATGCAGACTTCACTGAATCCGCTGCTCTCTAATATTGTCAGGGGTGACCGGCTGGCAAGTAGCCTTACCTTTGGGCAGTTTATAAAGGCAATTGCTTCTTTCCTTGCACCTTACATTGCCATGTGGGGGGCTACGCAGGCCATTCCGTCTTTCGGTATGGGTTGGCGCGTGCTGTTCCCTATTTATATGGTGATAGCTGTGATTGCAGTTTTGTTGTTAGGACAGACGCAAATCGCCGAAGAGAAAGAAGAAGGAAAGCCTTCTACATTTGGTCAGTGTCTGGCTTTGTTGGGCAAACCGTTCATCTTACTTTCTTTCATTGGCATCATGTGCCATGTGGGAATTGATGTCGGTACGAATACTACCGCTCCTAAAATACTGATGGAACGTCTGGGCATGGGACTGGATGATGCCGCATTTGCTACGAGTCTCTATTTCATTTTCCGTACGGCAGGCTGCTTCACTGGTTCTTTTATCCTGCGGAAGATGAATGCGAAATCGTTCTTTGCTATCAGTAGTTTCCTGATGTTGATTGCAATGATCGGACTTTTTGCTTTCCATTCCAAAACAACTATTTATATTTGCATAGCGTTGATAGGTTTCGGTAACTCGAATATCTTTTCGATTGTCTTCTCGCAGGCGTTGCTGTATATGCCGGGCAAGAAGAACGAAGTTTCCGGTCTGATGATTATGGGACTTTTCGGCGGAACGGTGTTCCCGCTGGCTATGGGAGTGGCTTCGGACACTTCAATGGGGCAGAACGGCGCAATTGCCGTCATGACTGTCGGTGTACTTTATTTGCTGTTTTATACGTTCCGTATCAGAAAATAATTTTATATTTGAGAATCAATTAAACTCTGTTTATCATGAATAATATAATAGTAGGAATGGGTGAAGCGCTTTGGGACGTGTTGCCCGAAGGAAAGAAAATAGGCGGTGCTCCGGCAAACTTCGCTTATCATGTTTCACAATTCGGCTTTGACAGCCGTGTGGTCAGTGCAGTGGGCAATGACGAACTGGGTGACGAGATCATGTCGGTATTCAAGGAAAAGAAACTGAATACTCAGATTGAACGGGTAGATTATCCTACGGGTACAGTACAAGTGACACTGGACGCTGAAGGGGTGCCTTGCTATGAAATTAAGGAAGGTGTCGCCTGGGATAACATTCCTTTCACGGACGAACTGAAACGTTTGGCGCTGAACACACGTGCCGTTTGTTTCGGATCACTGGCACAGCGCAACGAAGCAAGCCGTGCCACTATCAATCGTTTCTTGGATACAATGCCCGAGATAGATGGACAATTAAAGATATTTGACATCAATCTCCGTCAGGACTTCTACACCAAAGAAGTGTTGCGTGACTCTTTCCAACGTTGTAATGTCTTGAAGATAAACGATGAAGAGCTGGTGACTATCAGTCGTATGTTCGGTTATCCGGGCATTGACTTGCAGGATAAGTGCTGGATTCTGTTAGCTAAATACAACCTGAAAATGCTGATTCTGACTTGCGGCATCAATGGCAGCTATGTATTTACTCCGGGGGTTGTTTCCTTCCAGGAGACTCCGAAAGTCCCCGTGGCCGATACGGTAGGTGCAGGCGATTCCTTTACGGCTGCCTTCTGTGCTTCCATATTGAATGGAAAGCCGGTGCCCGAAGCACACAAACTGGCTGTGGAAGTCTCTGCTTACGTTTGTACGCAGAGCGGGGCGATGCCGGAACTGCCGCAGGTGTTGAAAGACAGACTATTATAATCCTATTTTACATATTGGCAGATTGAATCAGTATCTGTTATCTATGTAGAACCTCTCAAAGTTAAATGTTATGCTTTGAGAGGTTCTGTTTTGATAACGTATGCTTTGAAAAAGCAAGCTACTGGCGGTAAAATGAGATTAACGGATATAACAGATATGGAGAACTTTTTCCGTCTTATTCAATCTGTTCTTTGTGTTCTTTTGAAAGAAAACCATTATCTTTATCCCGATATAGAATAGGATTTTGTATGGTAAGAGGTACGATGAAGAAAGAAAAGCACAGTGCTATGAGATATTTTCGTTGGACGGCAATACTGCTTTGCCTTATTGGGATAACGGCGTGTCGGCAGGATACTCCCCGTTTTCGTATCGGTGTGGCGCAATGTAGTGATGATTCGTGGCGACATAAGATGAATGATGAGATACTTCGTGAAGCGATGTTCTATGATGGTGTATCTGTCGAGATACGTTCTGCCGGTGATGATAACCGCAGACAGGCGGAAGATATTCATTACTTTATGGATAAGGGAGTGGATTTGCTGATCATCTCAGCTAATGAGGCTGCCCCCATGACTCCAATTGTTGAGGAGGCTTACCGGAAAGGAATTCCGGTCATCACGGTCGACCGGAAAATTCTTTCGGATAAATATACTGCTTATATTGGTGCGGATAATTATGAAATCGGTCGTGCGGTAGGCAATTATATCGCTTCCCGCCTGAAAGGGAAAGGTAATATCGTTGAACTGACTGGGTTAAGTGGCTCGACTCCCGCCATGGAACGTCATCAGGGATTTATGGCTGCTATCAGTAACTTTCCGGATATCAAACTGATTGATAAAGCGGATGCTGCCTGGGAACGTGAACCGGCAGAAGTGGAAATGGATAGTATGCTTCACCGTCATCCGAAGATTGATGCGGTGTATGCACATAACGACCGTATCGCTCCGGGAGCCTATCAGGCTGCGAAGAAAGCCGGACGTGAAAAGGAAATGATTTTTGTTGGCATTGATGCCCTGCCCGGCAAAGGAAACGGACTTGAATTGGTGCTTGACAATGTGCTCGATGCAACTTTTATTTATCCGACTAATGGGGACAAAGTGATGCAACTGGCCATGAATATTCTTGAGAAGAAGTCTTATCCTCGCGAAACGGTCATGAATACTGCCGTTGTAGACCGCACGAACGCGCACGTTATGCAACTTCAGACTACCCATATCTCGGAACTGGATCAGAAGATTGAAACATTGAACGGACGTATCGGTGGATATCTGTCGCGTGTAGCTACGCAGCAGGTCGTGATGTATGGCGGCTTGGTTATTCTTTTATTAGTAGCGGGATTGTTGTCGGTAGTCTATAAATCCCTCCGTTCCAAGAATCGCCTGAATAAAGAGTTGTCCGAACAGAAGAAACAAGTAGAGCAACAGCGCGATAAACTCGAAGAGCAACGGGATATTCTTGAAGAACAGCGTGACAAACTCGAAGAACAGCGGGATCAGCTTATCCAGCTTTCTCATCAACTGGAAGAAGCGACTCATGCCAAGCTGGTTTTCTTCACAAATATATCTCACGATTTTCGTACTCCACTGACATTAGTTGCCGACCCGGTAGAGCACTTACTGGCTGATTCGTCTTTGAGTGAAGATCAGCGCCGAATGTTATTGTTAGTTCAGCGAAACGTGAATATCCTCTTGCGTCTTGTCAATCAGATTCTGGATTTTCGTAAATACGAGAATGGAAAAATGGAATATACTCCTATTTCGTTAGACATTCTTTCTTCTTTTGAGGGATGGAACGAGTCTTTCATGGCAGCAGCCCGGAAGAAACATATTCATTTCTCATTCGATTATATGCCGGATACGGATTACCGCACATTGGCAGATGTAGAAAAGTTGGAACGCATCTATTTCAACCTCCTTTCCAACGCTTTCAAATTTACTCCGGAGAATGGAAAAGTAACTGTACGCTTATCTTCCCTGACTAAAGACGATCATTGTTGGATTCGCTTTACTGTTGCCAATACCGGCTCAATGATTTCTGCGGAGCATATCCGGAATATTTTCGACCGTTTCTATAAGATAGATATGCACCATGCCGGTTCGGGTATTGGACTGGCATTGGTAAAGGCTTTTGTGGAATTGCATAAAGGTACCATCACGGTGGAAAGTGATGAAAAGCAAGGAACTATCTTTACCGTTGATTTGCCTGTGCAGACTTGCGAGACTGTTGTTTCTGAAAACTCTCCGGCATTCTCTGTGTCTGCTACTTCTGTAACCTCCACCGATGCTGCAACCTCTGCCGTTGCTGGGGTTCCGGCAACTCCTGCAACTTCCGGTTATTCCGGTTCTTCGAGCTTGAATGATGCTTTAACTTACGAAGAAGAGGAATTGGAAAAAAGTTACGACTCTTCCAAACCTTGCGTTCTGATTGTTGATGATAACGCTGATATTCGCTTATATGTGCATGGATTGCTTCATACTGATTATACTGTTATAGAAGCTGCAGACGGCTCGGAAGGTATTCGTAAAGCTATGAAATATGTCCCGGACTTGATTATCTCCGATGTAATGATGCCCGGAATGGATGGAATTGAATGTTGTCGTCGCTTGAAAAGCGAATTACAAACCTGTCATATTCCTGTTATCCTATTGACAGCTTGTTCTTTGGATGAACAACGAATTCAAGGGTATGATGGTGGTGCAGATTCTTATATCTCCAAGCCTTTCAGTTCGCAATTACTATTGGCACGCGTTCGTAATCTGATAGATTCACACCGCCGCCTGAAACAGTTTTTTGGTGACGGACAAACGTTGGCGAAAGAGGATGTCTGTGATATGGATAAAGACTTTGTGGAAAAATTCAAAGCTTTGATTGAGGCAAAGATGGGAGATTCAAATTTGAATGTGGAAGACTTGGGTAAAGATATGGGATTAAGCCGTGTGCAACTCTATCGCAAAATCAAATCCCTAACTAATTATTCCCCGAATGAACTGCTTCGTATAGCTCGTTTGAAGAAAGCTGCTTCCCTGCTTGCTTCGTCGGATATGACAGTGGCAGAGATAGGTTATGAAGTTGGTTTTAGTTCTCCTTCTTATTTTACTAAATGTTATAGAGAACAGTTTGGAGAGAGTCCGACAGATTTGTTGAAGAGGAAAGGATAGGATAGAATCTGCAAAATTTGGTGGTGAGCATTTATCTGTTTATACTTCTATGGAATTCATATGATAAAAATAAGAGGTAAGGAAATCTATTGACATACCTTACCTCTTATTTAATTCAGTATATGATTTACTGTATATTTATTAATTCATAATCAACTTATTCGTTTTTGGCTTATTCCACCATCTTTGGTTCTCTTGACCTCCCGATGTTACCCATTGTTCAAAGTCTGGATATGCTTCCAAGAAGTTTACTTCTTCTCTGGCATGATGTAAAGATGCAGGTACTTTTAATCCCCATATAAAGTTGTCTTCATTTACATAACTTTCGTTGCTGTTATAATAAACCGGGCTATAACCTTTTAAGTGGATTTCTTGTCCTTTATTAGTTTTTGCAATATAAAAGTCCATTTTACTGTCTTGTAGGCTTTTAACGTTAACAGGTGAGTTGAACACCAAGTAAATGGCCATCATTTTTTTAGGCTTTGTTTTTTCATTTACCTCCGTATTATAATACTTGTATCCGTTAGGAATGGCCGGTTTCTTTAGTGAAATAATCAATTCCCCTTTTGGGCCTTTTAGGATTTTGATATTTTCAGCCTCTTCAGGATTGTTACGCTCAAGATACATTTGAGTTTCTTCTAAATCAAGTTCATTATATTGTACTTCTGCCAAGCGGATATAAGGATTGTAGTCATATATACCTCCTATAGCTCTGATTTGGAATCCTATCATTAAGTATTCTGCATAACATTGATTGTGACTCCAATAAAAACCGTCAATTTGGAAATTATACCATGCAACAAAATCATTAAAATCATAATCGCCTAAAGCTGGATACATATCTTCGAACATAATAGTTCCGTTGCCATATCCCGGATAATTGAAGATGTTGTTCGTTTCAACTTCTTTATTAGCTCTTGTGGTAACTCTGGATAATGCCGTAGCGTTAGCAGGTACTACTATAGAAATAGTACCATTACTTTCAACAGGAACAGTTTGTATTTCAGAGCCATTACCATATTTTACATACACATTTTTTATATATGCAGGAATTTCAATTGGGAGTTCCAATTTTGATATGTTGGCATCGACATCCATTCGAAGCATCAAAGCCTCTTCATTGCAATTTTCTTCTAGAAATACAGAAATAGTAGCAGTTGATTGACTGGCAATTTTCACTTTGGCATTTTGAGAACCTTTCCAGTCGAAATCGGCAGGTACTTCCAAGTCAGTCATCTTCTTTTCTTTCTCGGGTTGTTTACTTTCATCATAAAGGTTCTTCTCACAGGAGCTGAAAGCCAGTGCTCCCAATAAACAAGAAGCGAACAGGATAGTTTTCTTTTTCATAACAGTAGTGCTTGTTTTGTTAATAATAGGGTTGCTTTTAATGGGTACAAAGGTCGGGATTATTTGTAAATAAAGCAAATAAAGTTGCATATTTTATTTGAAATGCTTTTATTATTTGCAAATTCTTTTCTTTTTATCTAGTTTTGGAACTGAAATAAAGTAATGTTTGAGTGATGAAAGATTATAAAGTAGATAAGGCGAGCCTTTCCGCATCCTTTTGTCAAGAGGTGTATCAGGTTGTCCGAGAAATTCCGGTAGGTAAAGTTTCTACCTATGGGGGAATTGCCGCATTATTGGGAATGTCTCAATGTTCCCGTATGGTGGGGCGTGCTTTGAAACAGATTCCGGATGATTTATCTGCGCCTTGTCATCGGGTTGTCAATGCGTCGGGACGGCTTGTTCCGGGTTGGACAGAGCAGAAACAACTCTTGTTGGAAGAAGGGATCTCTTTCAAACAAAATGGATGCGTAGACTTGAAAAAGCATCTTTGGAATTACTCCGTACCTGAATGAAATTTGCATATTTAATCTATTTTCCTTACCTTTGTGCCAACAATATGCAAGAACAGACTGTTATTTATTTATGAAAATACTATTTTCTACTGTTCATTAAGAGGATAATCTTATCAAATTCTATTCCTTTTAAACTACTCTGTCTGTTTTTTTTAAACCATTTAAAAAACGTCGGACCGTCATGTTATCATGTGGCATGACTGAACCATGCGAACATTCAACTTGTTTATCGTAAGTGAGAATAAGGAATGCGGCAGTTGAAAACAAAACAAATATTATAATCTAAACCAATATATTATATGAGTAAAATAGAAATAAAGGATTTGTACCTTATCTTTGGTAACGAGAAGCAGAAAGCCCTCAAGATGTTGAAAAAAGATAAGAGTAAAGAGGAAATTCTGAAAGATACCGGTTGTACGGTAGGAGTGAAAGATGCCAATCTTTCAATTAATGAAGGAGAGTTTTTCGTGATAATGGGACTCTCGGGAAGTGGAAAATCGACATTACTGCGTTGTATCAATCGTCTGATACGTCCTACTGCCGGACAAGTGCTTGTAAACGGAGTAGATATATCTAAAATTTCCGAAAAAGAATTATTGCAGGTTCGTCGGAAAGAGCTGGCGATGGTTTTCCAGAATTTCGGTCTGTTACCTCACCGTTCCGTATTGAGCAATATCGCGTTCGGCCTCGAACTTCAGGGAGTGAAGAAAGAGGAACGTGAGAAGAAAGCGATGGAAAGCATGAAGCTTGTCGGATTGAAAGGATATGAAAATCAGATGGTAGGCGATCTTTCCGGTGGAATGCAACAGCGTGTCGGACTGGCTCGTGCTCTGGCTAATAATCC
>OGII01001831.1_pt1 | contig 13683 bp, 9 predicted proteins | sample 1571701 | NCBI WGS metagenome assembly OGII01 (sample SAMEA2581950, study PRJEB24529) | metagenome | biome: Human gut stool | place: China | collected 2011
GCCGTTTCGGCAAGAGCCTTACCCTCTCCATGCTCGAAAACTATTACGACATCAACAAGAAGGATAAGTTTGAAAGCCTCTTCGGCAAGCTTTACATCGGAGAGAATCCTACCCCTGAACGCAACAGCTATCTCATCCTTCACCTGAATTTTGCCATGATTTCAGCAGGATTGGATAATTATAAAAAAGGACTTGATGCCCATTGCAACAACAAGTTCAATACCTTCTGCAGCAGATACGCCCACCTTTTGCCACCGCACACAAAGGAAGAGATGAACCAAAAGGAAGATGCCGTTGCCCAATTGGGATTTCTATGCGACAAATGTGCTGAAGCAGGCTTGAAGATTTATCTCTTCATCGATGAATACGACCACTTTACCAATCAGATTCTTGCCCACAAGGAGCATGAAAAACGATACCGCGAGCAGACTCACGGTGAGGGATATCTACGACATTTCTTCGACACAATCAAGGGAGCCGCAGGAGATTCACTGGGCAGAGTTTTCGTTACAGGAGTAAGTCCCGTAACAATGGACGATCTGACCAGCGGTTTCAACATCGGTACCAACTATTCCCTGTCTCCGGAGTTCAACGAAATGGTGGGATTCACCGAGGAGGAAGTGCGCCAGATGCTGGCTTATTACGCCAGCGTGCTGCCATTCCGCCATAGCGTGGATGAGCTGATAGAAGTGATGAAGCCATGGTACGACAATTATTGCTTCTCAGAAGAAAAGTACGGCAACACAACCATGTACAACTCCGTGATGGTGCTCTACTTTGTAGATAATTACATCCGCAACGATTATGATATTCCGAAGAAACTGGTGGAAACCAACATCCGCATCGACTACGACAAGATTCGCATGCTCATCCGCCATGACAAGGAGTTTGCCCACGATGCCAGCATCATACAGGATATTGTAACCAAGGGATACACCACGGGAACCCTGATGGAGAATTTCCCCGCCGAGCGCATCAACGATCCTGACAATTTCCTGAGTCTGCTCTTTTATTTCGGCATGGTAACGATAGGCGGAACCTACCAGGGCAACACCCGTTTTGTGGTTCCCAACGAGGTGGTACGCGACCAGATGTACACCTATCTGCTGGATACCTACAAGGAGAACGACCTCACCTTTGAGCAATACGACAAAACCCAACTGGAGAGCAAGCTTGCCTACGAAGGCGCATTCAAGCCCTACTTTGCCTACATAGCCGATTGTCTGAAACGCTTCTCCTCCCAGCGCGACAAGCAGAAGGGCGAAGCCTACGTTCATGGTTTCACTCTGGCGATGACGAGCCAATGCAAGTTCTACCGTCCTATTTCTGAACTTGACAACGATGGCGGTTATGCCGACATCTTCCTGCTGCCCCTCTGCGACATCTATAAGGACATAGAAGATTCCTACATCGTGGAATTGAAATATTGCAAGCCGGGCACCAGCGATGAGCAGCTGAACCATCTCTTCGAGGAAGCCTCAGCCCAGATAAGGCGCTACGCCAATAGCGACATCGTGCACAAATCCGTGAAAACCACGAAGCTTCATCAGCTCGTTGTGATTTACCGGGGAGCAGAGATGGCGATGTGCGAGGAGGTGGAATAAATAAAACGGAATAAAAGAAAGTGGAATAAAAGACATACAGAAAGAAAGGGCAAAAGCATCATACCATATATTGACAAGGTAATGCTCTTGCCCTTTTATCTTTAGCAGATAATGTATTTCAAAACGCCGATGGTAGCAATCTTGGCTTCATTATCTTCCGGGATTTCTATGGTCTGGAAGCCATCTTTATTGAGTGGCTGCAGTTCTATTTTTGAATGAACTTCGACCCCTTCTTCGTTCACAGTTTTCTCGCTATGAAACTTTTTGATGGTATATTTTCCGCCATATTCCTCGTAATATTCATTTACCTGCGAGAGTACGATTTCTCCCTCCCTTGAACCTCCATGATAACGTTCAAACACGCATAAATCTCCATCCTTAATTTTCGGCAGCATCGAGTTGCCCTTGGCATGAACCACGAACATTTCCCTATTTGGAGTGAATGGTAATGAGGATACATCCACCCATCCTTCCGTCTCCGGCTCCTCATATTTATCGAAGTAACCACAAGCAGCTTGGATGGAATACAGAGGGAGGAAACGGGTGAAGCGGTCGGAAGGAGAGATACTATGAAGAATTGCTGTATTCAAGCTGTCCCCATCCATAAGCACATCAAACATATCCTGCATCAATTTCCAACCATCTGTACTACCAGGCTGATAGGCATATTCCTCATTATCATTATAATACCATGTACCATTAGCAGCTATTACAATACCGCCAACGTAATTTATTCTGCCTTCAGCCAAGTTGTTCAACATAGAAAGACGCTTCTGCAAAGCCTCAGCCTTGTTTTTCGTGTCTTTAGATGCAGCCGTCTGACCTCCTTTGGTGTCAAAGATGCCGATAGTACCATCCTTCATTTTGAAAATCCAGTCGGGATAGAAAAGTGCTTCTTCGTTGCGTTCTTCGCTGAAATAACGAATGGCAAGCCAATCCTTACCGCTATCTCCATTCTTAAACCACCATTCTATACCATCTTGACCCTCAAGATACTTGTAAAAGCTCTCTTCCGTTTTTCTGCCAGTATAGTCTTGCCCCAAGAAGAAAGGATGCAACAGGCATTTCTGCTCCGTCAGTTCATCATGTTCTTCTGTATAAGAATACATCTTCTTCAATACAAAAGGAACACTCTGCCGCTTTCGGTTTTCCTCTCTGCGCTTACGTAGTTGTTCTTCGAGCAAAGGATGGTATGCCTTAAGCGTTTCCGTGATAAGGCGTCTGAATATACTTGAAGCTGATCCGTTTAATGCATCATGCAAGAAAATACGATACCATTTATCTTCGTCTTCATTCTTCAGAGCATAATACTTGAACCACAAGCGTATGGCACTTTTCAAAGTTGGAACAGAACGCACGATGTTTCCCACCTTGCAATCATTATCTGATTGCGAACGCAGGATTTCCACCAAAGTGAAAGTAAAGAGTTTCTGCACATCACTCCTACTCCACTCGCGCTCTACCCCTTTAGCTTCCTTGAGGTTGATTCCAATATTTTCGTAATCATAGAATTGAGCATCTGAAACAATCTCATGCGCTAAATTTCCCTTCAAGTAGAGTCCTTTAGTTTCTAGTTTCCTTTTTACAACATCATCAAACACATTCTCATCAGTAATGCCGAAATAGAGATTGAATGTATCAAACAGACATTGTTGGAATTCACCCGATTTACCCAAATCTCCATAATCTACACGCGACAGCATATCTGTCATCAGATTCGGGTCGATGATGTAGTCTTCCCCCTTTTTGTTGTAAGAGATAAGCGTTTTTGGCTTGTTGCCCATTCCACCATAATCAGCCTCTGTTACAGCTTTGCGCGAGAAGTTGGTATAAAGATAACCATTACGGAAAACCTTAGACACTTCTTCGTGCATGATTGGAACACGGAGAATTCTACCGATGGTCTGAGTACTGAAAATTTCAGATTTAATATCACGAAACATGACCAGAACCTGAGCACGGGGACAATCCCAACCTGTACCAGCTGCGGTTTTAAACAGAAGGTATTCGTATTCGCTATCATTCCGTTCCAGCCCCTCAGGCTTAGCCTTACCAGTAAACCAAGATGCAATTCTGTTTGCCTTTACCCCCTGCGAGATAAGATATTCTTTCGTAATCTCTTCCTTGGTAGGCTGCCCCTGTTCTATCAAGGTTTCATCATCATTTGGCAACTGGATAATAACTAGCGGATTGACTTTTTTGCCGAAGGCCTCAATCTCCGCTTTAAGTTCCCTGCGCTTTTCGATAGCAAGTTTCAGCAGGACATGATCTTCATCTTCGCCTTGATATTTATCCAAATCCTCTTTCGTCTGGGTAACGATGCTCTCCTTAATCAGCCCTTGTGCTACCACATCTTCATGCTTTATTACCACATTCGAGTCATAATCTGCAGCTTTTACCATCACTTCAGGAGGCGGAGTAGCAGAGACATGAATGCAGATTTTCGGGTCGAGTTTGCTAATCACGTCACGATTAGCAGCTTCGGTTACATTCAGATGGCACTCGTCGATTATAAATACTATTTCCACGCCGTTGGCATGGGTATTCTCTACAAAATCCTCGAAGTATACTCTACTCTCATGTCGCTCATCTGGATTTTCCGGTCGTCTGTATATACGGTTTCCGGCTTTCTCGCTCACCAGTTTTTGCCAGTTGATGAAAAGCACATCGTTTTTCTGCAGAGCCCCAAGACTAAAATCTTCTATCGTCAACAATCGCCCATGCTTACTCGTAGGGAAGTAGACATCAAACTTATGCTTGCTCTGCATGGCGAGGTCGTCGGAGAATGTGATCCATACATAAGCCACCTCTCTATCCCAATCTGGCTGTTCTGCCATCTCGCAAATCATCTTCTGAGTCATATAAGTCTTACCGCTTCCTGTAGGAGCTTTCAGAACAACAGGAATCTGGCGATCTCCATGTCCCCATAATCGCTTTATATTAGCCACCAGTTTATCAACGGCTTCTATCTGAAAAGGTATCTGTTCCATACTTTCTTAAGCATTTAAAGATTTGTAAATATCGAGGATAGGCTGAGGAATGCTCTTCAGATTTACCCCAGAAAGATATTCGAAATAGGAATCGAAAGAACCGACGTCGCCCCAACTGAAAATATATACATTCTTCACGCCCTGAAGCTGCTCTACTTCATGAACAAATTCGTTGAAATATTTCGGGCGATAATCTTCTTTGAAATAGATTGCCGTCCATACCTCATGATTTTTGTCCTTGAATATCTGATAGCTATCAGTTTTCTTCATTTCGTAAAGCGTATTCTCAGCCAAGGCCAGCAGGCATCCAGCCTTTTGGGCAAGGATTGTCTTGTCATGGTCTGTAGCCTGATTGGCCGTACTTGTTCCTACGAAAGAAGTGCGATAGTACTTGAGAGAATTGCCGAGAGGTGGACAAGTTTTCTTTTTCGAAATCTCTCCTTGCAGCACAAGCACCCCATCTTTAACATGCACATCAAACGAATGATACAACTTTTCATTCTCCTGCTTTATTTCGTCTATCCTTACAAGATAATCAGGAACTTTCTTTAATGATGTAGGAGTCAGCTCTTCCTCAAATAATACTTTCGAAATCTTTTTGTCAGTCACATATCCGCCAATAGCATTTTCGATACGTTTTCTTGTTATCTGTGTAATAGTTTCGAATCCAGCATTAAAAACGCCCTTACAATTGTTCTTGGCTAACTTCTTGCCTTTTTTGATTTCATAAGTCTTTTCTGGCGCTTGAACTAAGATTACCTGACCTGTATAGCCTCCATCCAAAAAAGCATGACCTGTAGACCCACTACCGGCAAAAAAATCTAGAACAACAAGATTTTTATTATTACCTTTAGCTATTTTCAACAAATACTGTATAAATGCAATCGGCTTCTTTCCGCCATCAAAAGGAACGCCACCTTCTGTTCCAACCAGATTGAACTCTTGTTCAAAATCCAAGAAATTAGGATATGGAATTTCTTTTGTGTCATTTCTCTGTAAAGGTGCTCCCTGAAAGTAAAATCCGTTTGCGTGAGAACTATCGCTTCTAGAGAGGAAATATCTACCATCCCTGCCATCATCCCCCATATTAGGGACCTTATAAATTACCCCAAAATCATTATTTCTTTCTTCGAGGTAGCTCATGTGAAATCTTCCGGAACTATTACCCGTCTTTATGGAACCACGAATATTTATTTTCTTAAGATGTTCAAAACTTGGTTCATATTCTACAATCCGATATTCTCCAGGATGAAAAACTTTTACTTTCTTACCTCCCATCATAATTATTTCCGGATTATCTATCAACTCCTCAATTTCATAAATATAATCTTTAGGATCAGAATTATCAACTATACGTTTACTTATGTTAAACTTGTCTGACTTTCTATACATCAAAAGCAATTCTGTCGTTTCGTGCATAGGTTTATCCCCCTTGAGAATTCTATTCTCATGACGCACTTTTATTGTGATAGTGGTAATATAATTAGAATAACCAAAAACACTATCACACAGCAACTTTAAATTAGCATATTCTTCTTCATTAATGCTGATATAGATAACTCCATCTTCTTTCAACAAAGAAGATGCGAGTTTCATTCGTTTATCCATAAACGACAACCAAGAACTATGGCGTAACGGATGATTCTTTGGCAACTGGGTACCATCAGGATATTTATCTAGGAATCTCTTATCCTTATACGTAAACCCATCACTACCCGTATTATAAGGAGGATCAATATAAATTACATCCACCTTACCTTGATGCGTATAATTAAGGCAAGTAAGAGCATGATAATTATCACCTTCTATGAGTATATGAGTAGGTTTTCCATCATCTTTCGTGATGGAAAGTTCTGGTACTTCTTCAAGAATCGGAATAGCATTTTCTCCTCCAGCTTCAAAAGCTTCAGGCACATCTATCCAATGAAGTCCAAAACGGTTATCTTGCTTCAACTGAGCATTAAGATAAGCCACTTCACCCTCCAAATCTTTTATTTTTCGATGTAGTTCATCAATATTGTCTGCCATATTCTGATAGTTATTAATAGCTGCATCCAACTATCATCAGGCTACTCACCAAGAGACACAAAAGAAGGGTGTGAACGATTCTTAAGGTCTTCCGTGGCAAGCGTAGGAAAGTCTGAACCACCGTCAAATATAAGAATGCTCACACCCTATATCAGGCATGAACATTGACTCTACATATTTGACGAGAGGCTCACCTATGCTTACCACAGATGAAGCCAACCATTATTGGTGCGGTCGTATATTCAGAAAGAAAGTTTCCTACGCTTTTTCCGGAAGACCACAATAATAGTCAATGCTTTTTTTTACTAAAATGTCTGGAAGCGGCTCCTGCCGAATCCATGCGCAAAGGTACGAAGAAACTGGCAAAAAACAAAAAGAAATGGGATTTATTTTCATTTTTATTGCAGATAAGCAAGATTTAAAGAAGCTCTTTAGCTATTCATAAATTAAATTTTACCATAGAATTGGCTCTTTAAAGCAGGAAAAACTACGGAAAACGCTGCTTTTAATATTAAACAACGTGATTTTTTCACGAAAACAGAATTTTAATTTTGCACTTTTGCTTTTTTATCGTATATTTGCACCACAATAAAAAAGAACAGCTATGATACAGGAATTTCAAATACAAAACTTCTTCAGCATCAGGGAAAGGCAAACGCTAAGTTTCCTTCCTACTAATGATGACAAGATGAGAAGCCAATACCTATACGAAGTGGCAGAAGGTGTTGAACTCCTCAAGATTGGTATCGTGTATGGTAGCAACGCCAGCGGCAAAACCACCCTGCTCGATGCCCTGTCATTCTTCCGCCGCACCATGCTCGACAAGCCGGAAAACAAGAATATGGAAATGGGGTACATTCCTTTTCTTCTGGATAATCACAGCCGCAAGAAGCACTTCCTGTTACAGATGCTGAAAGCGAGCGACTTCATTTACCATTCCTTGGAAGTATTTATCTAGATAAGGAGGATTAGACCGAGTTGTATGGAGAGTATAAAAACATTATATAGAAAACTTAATAATATAGATAAAAATGAATTTTGAGATTACAGCAATCAGATACCAAATGCCTGGAAAGAATTTCGAGGAAAAGACCAAAAATGCCAAAGATTTTGTAGCACAGCTACCTATTCCATCTATGGTCTATTTGAAAAGAGAACCAGATAATGTTTATAGTTCAAACGCTATCGCCGTGTACTATCAGAACTACAACAAGATTGGTTATATATCAGAAAACTATACAAAAGAAATACAACGTGTATTTCCCCCAGAGCTGTCCTCTACAACAATAGTAAAGGCTAAGGTGATAGGCAAGATTGGCAACATCACTTTAACGGCAGATGTTGACACCCCCAAGGAATGCCTATTGGCCCCCGAACCATACAAAAGACGAATCGCTCCATCCCCATTTGATATTTCCATGCCATTCATGGAGGAAGAGAATAAGATTGAATTGGTTACTAACTTACTGCTACCAAGAGATTTTAATGATAAGGATGCCGAAGAACTCATTAATCTAAGTGAGTACTACTACACCCAAATTCCCCTAACACTCTGCGATGTTGATTGCAAAAACACAAGTCGCATTCTCAACAAGTTGAAAGATTTCACAAACAATCACCCTGCAATATCAAGTTCAACTAAAAAGAAATTAGAAGATCTCTGCCATAAAATCCAGAACCTTGTGGCAAATATACATAGAGAAGAGGATAGAAACAAGATTTACGAGAACCATCTGGCAAGAATGAAAGAGTTTTTCTCAAATGAAAAGGATGGATTTTTTAAAAGATACGACGACAACTATCTAAAAGCACCACTGGATCTGGCTAAAACGGATATTCTAAAATCTGAACTCAACAGACTGATAGATTGGCTAGACAAAGTGCCAAGAGGTATATTCCACTCCCACAACTTGCAAAAGAAAGATATCGTACCACAAATGCGTTATCTGCACCTTTCAAGAAGAGAAATGTATGATATCATGGGTACCGAACTTGTGGTTTTAAGACTCAAAGAGCAACTCTATCAAAACGAGTCAATGTCTAATCAGGAATCCAATACAGACCAACAAAACGTAGTTCCTGATGAAGTAATCATCCCACACGACTGTAGAGAAGCTATTATTAAAATAATGAAGCCTACATTTACTTTACCCAATGGAGTTGTGATGAATTCAAGAAATCAAATTATAAAAGCAGTTTCTGTGATTGACTTGACAACCAATGTACAGGTAGCTATGATGATGGCTGTTGTCATGGAAGTAAAAGCTATTCGTCCAGGAACAAAGTGTATTGATTTTATCCGTGCCTTGATTGGAATTGGAGTGCTAAAGTATAGCGATGAAAAAGCCATAAAAAATATGGCAGATGGAATGAACAGAAAATTGCACGGAAGCCAGAAGAAGGACAAAAAAGTACCTTCACTCCCACCAAAGCATTTACAATGGACGGGAACTGATAGAAATATCGGAGATGCTATCTACAAAGCAATGACTACAAAAGATGTATAATCTGTTGTTTCCTGAAAACTAAATACGCTATAGAAAGCGGCAACGATTATCCTACCAAAGGATAGTGGTTGCCGCTTTTTGTGTTTTTATGGTTCCGATTGATTCCTTGATTTTATTCCGATTGATTCCGAATGATTCCGAATGACTCCGAAAACACTGAATTTCAACGATTTAAAACGAAGAAATTTGCACTTACACGAATATTTCTCCTTAACTTTGCATCAGCTTTCAGCAAGATCGGAGCCACAAACTAAAGAGCCTTAAAGGAAGGTTAGGTCTTGCTTTATTAAGATTATGAACGCAAAATTAATGCGTGTGGTGCAGCAGGGCGAGGCCTTCGCTGTACAGAGTCAGAAGAGTGAGAACGGACAGCTCATGAAATGCAATATCGTGCTACAGGAAATGGGCGGAAAGTTTGAGAACCAATACGTAGCTACTATGCTCGGAAACATGGCTATGTTTAAACTGGCACCGGGCGATGTGGTGGCGGTGACGCTCAGATTTTCTACACGTGAATATAATGGACAGGTGTTCCAGGATATTCTCCTCACTGATATGTATAAATTGAATTGAAAACTCTATCAGTTTTATCGAGTTGCAATCATTTAATTATTAACCGGGTGAAGTGAGTGAAGGAATCTCCGAAGATAAAGTAGCGCTACGTTTCTCGCTTTCTTTACTCTTAAAATTCATTCGATTATGAAAAAGGATTTTAATGACATCCACAAGTTGATGAACTGCCAGCACACTCAGAAGAGCGGCATGGCTTACTACGATGATACTCATTATTTTCTGTTTGCCCCCGATGAGCCTGTGGTGGGCAGCATGCCACGCTTCCACCGTCTCGGCGTTGCACAGCAGTTGAATGACGGCTCCTTCGAATTCGTTCCGAAACCGCAGCTCAAGACGCAGTCGCTGCTGATCAGGAAGCTGGCGCACGGCAGGGTGTCGAAGACCAAGGATGGTGCCATCCAGCTCACCCTGAAGGTTTACTGCGATGAGGGTGTGAACATCAGCGAGGCTATTGCTGCCGAGGCTGAGATAGCACGAGATGCCATCGTTGAGTATCAGCTGAAGAGATAAACTAAAGGATTAGGGCTTTCTAGAAGAAGAGGAATAAGAGAAACAAGAAGAACAAAATCTTCCAATATTCCAGTTCTTCCAATATTCCAAAAAGGGTATTTCAAGACAAAACCTCTTTTTATAGATTCTATAACTAATTAATATATAGATAGTTATATAAAGAAAGAAGAGAAAGGAAACCCTCAAAAAAATAATTGGAAGAACTGGAATTGGAAGATTCCCCAAATCCCCACTTCCTCTAAAAAGCTCATTATCAAACTATTATCGAAAAATGAAGAAAACAAAATTGAAGTACGACATTACAAAAAACGCCGCTCCGAAGATGCCCAAACTGGGAAAAGGCACCGAATGTGTGCAACTTTTGCTCTCTCAGGTATCAAAAGACATGCACGAACCCCTTGTTCCGATGCTCTTCCCTATTCTTGGAGCGCAGCTCAGCGGCACGGAATTTCAGTATCCCGACCTCAGTTGGAAGGAATCATGTGGCATGATGGCCAATCTCGTTGCCGATTCTGGCTGCAATAAAGGTCAATTGGGAAACTTAGTGGAAGCCATCTGCCGAAACTTCCGAGAACACGATGAAAAGGAATTGGAGAAGCTCGTGGAGTGGCAGAAACAGATAAAATCCAAGTCGGCCAACAAGGAAAAGCCTGTAAGACCCGACGTGAGTTTCTGGTTTCCACCTGCCGATGTAACCAATGCGGCCTTTATTCTGAACGCCATGGGATGCGAGAACCTGGGCGAAAGAACGCAATACCTTAATCTGCCCGAGGTGGAGATGGCCGACAGGATGTGCGGCGGGCACAAGCAGATTTCGCAGATGCTGCGCAATATCTACGACCGCCAGCGCTCGGGAGCATTAAGAGCTACAGCCGATGGCGTGACCGGTAATCCGGTGCTCCGTGCCAACCTCACCATCTCCTCCACTCCGTATGCAACCCGCAAGTTCTATAAGAACGAGCTCTTCAATGGTACATTCGGGCGAATGGTGTTCTCGTATAAGGCGAGAATGGGACGTGACGGCAGAATTCCGAGACAGGGAAAATATGATGAGGCTTTCTATAAGAAGCTGGATGAGTATATTGTGAAGCTAAGCATCTGCAAGGGCAGGTTCATCATCAAGCCGCTGAATAAACTTACTGACCAGCTGGCTCAGGATATGGCTACGCTTGCCGATTTAACTGACGACGATGTATTTTGGGACATTTCGAAGCGTTCCATCGTATCGGCATGGAAGGCGGGTTGCCTGCTCTGGGTGCTGAATAACCAGACTTGGACGAAGTCGATGGGCGAGCTGGTGGAGTGGCTGGTGTATCACGATCTTTGGAGCAAGGCGCAGCTTTTCTCAGATTTGCTGAACCAGGATGCCGACTCGGTGAGCGAGGCTCAGAGAAGAGGGCCGAAGAATCTGCTCGATAATCTGCCTAATCCATTTAACGAGGCGCAACTTGAAGCACTCCGCATTTCGCAGGGAAAGACAAAGGAGGGCACGAAAAACCAACTTTACAAGTGGGTGCATCGCAAGTTCATCACCTATTGCAGCCAGACGGGGCTTTACACGAAGACGCAGGAGTATCTTACGGGCACGCCGGAGGCGAAGGAGAAGAAATAAACATAATTCTATAAAAAGAAAAATGAATGGAGAAATATGAGATTCAGAAACTGCGCGAGCTTCCGATAGAGAAGGTTGCGAAAGAGTTGGGGATGAAGGTAGAGCACCATAAGGCGCTCTGCCCATTCCATGACGACCACCACGCCAGCCTTACGTTCAGCAAGACCAAGAACAGCTGTAGATGCTATGTCTGCATGAGGAGTTCTATCGGCACCATCGACCTGGCGATGAGATACCTGGGGAAGGATTTCCCGGCGGCTTGCCGATGGCTCGCTGGGGAACATCAGATTCAGCTGGAGGAGGATTCTTCTTCGGGCTCTTCATCTGGTGGTTCTTCCTCGGGTAATAATTCGAGGAAATCTTCCTTCGATGCAAGCAGGTATGCTAGGTTCTTCGAACATCCCTGGCTCAACCAGGCAGCTCGGAGATTTCTCTTCGAGGAGAGGAAGATTGACTGGAGAGTGGTGAACTGGTGCCGACTGACTTCCTGGACGGATAAGAAGGGTATCAATTGGCTGCAGATTCCTTACTTCAATACCGATGGGCGGCTTATTGGTATTCAGAACCGGAACCTGGATTACACGAAGAAAAAATCTTCATCGGGAGATGGTTCTTCTGAGGGGAATGTTTCTTCTGAAGAAAAAAGTCCGGGCGAAGAAAAGGAGCAGGATGCTCCCCGCTTCCGGTTCCCTTACGGCGCAAGATGCAGCATCTATAACCTGCCGGTTGTGAAGAGACTGAAACCGGGCGAGAGGCTGTTTATTACGGAGGGATGTAGCGACTGCTGGGCGATGCTTTCTGCCGGACATAAGGCGATAGCCATCCCTTCTGCCACGCTCCTCAAACCCGAGGATAAGCAGCTGCTGACGGATATCGGAAGACTGTATCAGGTGGAATTCCATATGTTTCCTGATCAGGATGTGCCGGGCGAAAGTCTCTTCATGCAACTCAGGGAGATGCTCCCCCAGCTGGTTCACCACCAGTTGCCACCGGGCTGCAAGGATTTCAGCGAATACTATCTTTTAGGGGCTACTGCAATTTCCGGGAGCAAGGAGCCGATAAACAAATGATTTAAAAATTGAGATTATGGAAGACTTTATAAACCGCACGTATACGAAGAAGGAACTGGGACTGATGTACTTTCCCGAGAGTATGCCACGCACGGCCGTGAATCATCTCATGAGTTGGATTCGGCGTTGCCAACCGCTCTGGGAAGAATTGCAGCAGATGGGATATGAAAAGACTTGCAAGTCGTTCACGCCCAAGCAGATGAAGGCTATTATCGATAACCTCGGGGAACCGGGATAAAATGTTCCGCTATCGCATGGTATCGCACGCTATCGCACACCTGACAAATCGGGATTTCGTATCTTTGCATCGTGATTCAGAAAGCGCGCAAAATCACTTGCCCAGTTGGAGAAAAATATCTCCCTAATTGGGAAAATAAAAAAGTAATGAAAACAAGACTCCAAGCCTCGAAACGAGTCGTTTCGCAAAGTACTTCTTCTAAGAGGAATCTGCGGAAAGAGGAAAAAACGAAACTTAGCAGGGGGCAGAAAAAAATCATGAACCAGAACATGAAGGCATTCATCCGGTATCTCATCGTGGCGATTTGCTCAGCCATCGTCACCTTCCTATCCAGCTCCTGCACGGCAGGACTCGTAATCGGAAAGAACCAGCGGCAACATCAGGAGAACAACATCTCCACCAAAGTAGATTCTACCTACTACGTGCCAACCATCACCATCAGGTAGTTTAGAGTTGATAGTTAATAGTTTATAGTATTCACCATTAAAATTTATTGAGATTATGGCAATTAATTTGAAAGCAAAGGAGACCCTTATCCAAGTAGGCGAAAT
>OGII01001849.1_pt1 | contig 13574 bp, 9 predicted proteins | sample 1571701 | NCBI WGS metagenome assembly OGII01 (sample SAMEA2581950, study PRJEB24529) | metagenome | biome: Human gut stool | place: China | collected 2011
GGCCTGAGGAACTGAACATCCCCGCCCCACAGCTCATCGAGAGCATCCACAGCCGGTACGCCGCCGCAGGCAGCCGCATCATCAATGCCAACACCTTCGGCGCGTCGGCCCATAAGCTGGCGGGCAGCGAATACACGCTGGAAGAGATCATTGCGGCGGGCATCGCCAACTGCAAGCGGGCCTGCGCCCCCTACGGCGCACTGGCCGCGCTGGACGTCGGCCCGCTGGGCGAACTGCTGGAGCCCAACGGCACGCTGGCCTTTGAAGACGCCGTGGCCGAGTATGGCCGCATCGTCCGGGCGGGTGTCGCCGCCGGGGCCGATCTCGTCTTCTTTGAGACCTTCACCGACCTGTACGAGTTGAAAGCTGCCCTGCTGGCCGCGAAAGAGAACTGTGACCTGCCCATCCTCGCCAGCATGAGCTTTGAGGCAGGCGGGCGCACCTTCACTGGCTGCACCGTCGAGAGCTTCGCCGTCACGGCCCGGGGCCTCGGGGCCAACGCCGTGGGCATCAACTGCTCCCTCGGCCCGAAGGAGATCTTCCCCATGGCAAAGCGGCTGACCGAGGCCCTGCCCGGCGATTTCCCGGTCTTTGTCAAGCCGAATGCGGGCCTGCCCCGCGCCGACGGCAGCGGCTACGACATCACGCCCCAGCTCTTTGCCATGGAGATGAAGCCCTACCGCGATTTGAAGCTCTTTGCGGCGGGCGGCTGCTGCGGCACCACCCCCGATTTCATCAAGCTGCTGAACGGCGTCTTCGCCGACTGCAAGCCGGGCCGCCCCGCCCACGCCATGCCCTCGGTGCTCTGCTCGCCGATGGACTTCGTCACCGTGGACGGCATCACCGTGGTGGGCGAGCGCATCAACCCCACCGGCAAAAAGCGGTTCCAGCAGGCCCTGCGCGAGGGCGACATGAACTACATCCTCGAGCAGGCCGTCAGCCAGTCCGAGGCCGGAGCGCAGGTGCTGGACGTCAACGTGGGCGCGCCCGGCGTGGACGAGCCCGCCGTCATGGAGCAGGTGGTGAAGGCTTTACAAAGTGTCGTCAGCCTGCCTTTGCAGCTGGATTCCTCCCACGCAGACGCCCTCGAGCGGGGCCTGCGGGTCTACAACGGCAAGCCCATCGTCAACTCGGTGAACGGCGAGACCGAGGTGCTGGAGCGTGTCCTGCCCCTCTGCAAAAAGTACGGCGCGGCCGTCGTCGGCCTTGCCATCGACGAGCGGGGCATCCAGCCCAGCGCCGACGCCCGGTTTGAGATCGCAAAGCGGGTGGTGGACGCGGCGCTGGCCCACGGCATCCCCCGGGAAGATATTTATATCGACTGCCTGACCCTCACCGCCAGCGCCCAGCAGCAGGACGTTCTGGCCACCGTGGAGGCGCTGGCCCGCTGCAAGACGGAGCTGGGCGTCCGCACCATCCTCGGTGTGTCCAACATCAGCTTCGGCCTGCCCTGCCGCCCCTACCTGAACACCACCTTCCTCACCATGGCCATGTATGCCGGGCTGGATCTGGCCATCATGAACCCCTCCAGTGAAGAGATGATGGCCGCCGTATATGCCTACAACGTGCTGACCAACCGGGACGCGCAGAGCATGCAGTACATCGAGCGCTACGCAAACCGGGTGCCTGCCTCCACGGCCCTGAAGCAGGCAGCCCAGGCCGCACCTGCGGCGGCAGCTTCCGACGGGAGCGCTGAAATTTCCGGCCCCTATGCGGCGCTGATCAAGGCGGTGGAAAAGGGCCTGAAGGGCGACGCCGCCGCCCAGACCCGCGCCCTGCTGGCCGAAAAGCAGCCGCTGGAAGTGGTGGACGAAGCCCTGATCCCGGCGCTGGACATCGTGGGTGCCAAGTATGAGAAGGGCACCCTCTTCCTGCCGCAGCTGCTGCAGGCTGCCAGCGCTGCCCAGAGCGCCTTTGAGGAGATCAAGACCGCCATTGCCCAGAAGGGCGAGGGCAGCGCCAGCAAGGGCCGCATCGTGCTGGCCACCGTGAAGGGCGACGTGCACGACATCGGCAAGAACATCGTCAAGGTCATTCTGGAAAACTACGGCTTTGAGGTCATCGACCTGGGCCGCGATGTGCCGGTGGAGACCGTGGTGGACACCGTGCGGGAAAAGGATGTGCATCTGGTGGGCCTTTCGGCCCTGATGACCACCACCCTCAAGAGCATGGAGGAGACCATTGCCGCCCTGCATGCAGCCAAACTGGACTGCAAGATCATGGTGGGCGGTGCCGTGCTCACCCCGGAATACGCCGAAAAGATCGGCGCAGACTGGTACGCTAAGGACGCCAAGCGCAGCGCCGACATCGCCAAGGAATTCTTTGGGGTGTGATTCCTGCAAAAACAGGGAAGGAGAAAACCATGAAAAATACGGCTTTCAGCCTGATGACGGCATTGCTGGCAGTGATGAACGAAAGTGAACCGAAAGACCCGTACTATGTGCTGGCGCAGTATTTTTTGTATCACTTCGACCAGCTGCGGGATCTGAACATCTACGACGTGGCGGATGCCTGCTATGTGTCCCGCAGCGGCATCCGGCGGTTCTGCCAGTCCATCGGCTTTGACAACTTTTCCGACCTGAAGGCTGAGGCCGATGAATGGAAGCGCCAGTGCAACTACTTCATCGGCTACAGCGTGCGTCCGGACTACAAGGAATACCTTTCCGGCAGCATCGGGGAGATGATGGAGGAGATCAACCGCATTGCCACTCCCGCTGTACTGGATAAGCTGGCCGAAAGCATTCATGCCAGCCGACATGTGGTGCTCTTCACCTCGGATTTTTCCGGCATGGCGGCTCGCAGCTTCCAGCAGTCCATGGTGGTCATGGGCAAGCTGGTGCAGATCGTGTCCGATGCCCACTATACGCTGGATTATCTGAAAGTGCTGACACCGGAGGACCTGCTCATTACAGTTTCAGCCACCGGCAACTTTGCCACCCTGATGGAGCCAATGGTGCAGAAGGCTGCAGCTTATAAGGTGCTGGTGACGGTCAACCACGCTATAAAAATGTGGAAAAGCTACGATCAGGTGATCTACCTGAGCGAAAAGGACAACAGCGGTGCCCGCACGGTGTATTCCCAGTATGGTATGACCTATTTCTTTGATATCCTGTACAGCCACTATGTAAACAACTACCGGGAGACTGACCTGCTGCAGGGTCCAATTTCTGAACTGCCTTTGTCGGATTCTCAAAAAATGCGGGTGCAAAGATGTGCAGAATGACGGGTAAAACCGTGGAACTGCTCAAAAACAAAAGAATAAATTGTTCAACCATCCAAACGGGGTTCGCATCGCGAACCCCATTTTTTGTCGGAGATGTGTTACGATAGTCCTGCAAAGAATTGAACCCGCGGGGGCTTCTGCGACGGCAGAACAGACTGACAAAGATGGAAAGGATCACACTATGTATTACGGACACAACCCCAAATTCCCGGACAACTTCATGTGGGGCGCTTCCAGCGCTGCCTGGCAGGTGGAAGGCGGAGTCGCCGATGGCGGACGCACGCCGGCCATCATCGACCTGAACTCCAAGACCAAGAAGCCGTTTACGGATAACACCTATGCGGCGGATCACTATCATCACTACAAGGAAGATGTGGCCCTGATGGCAGAGTGCGGTTTCTCCAGCTATCGTTTCTCGCTCAGCTGGTCCCGCATCATCCCTCATGCAGACGGCAAGGTGAACCCCGAAGGCATCGCGTTCTACAATGATCTGATCAATGAGCTGGTGGCCCACAACATCACCCCCATCGTTACCCTGTATCACTACGACCTGCCGGTCTGGGTGGATGAGCTGGGCGGCTGGAAAAGCCGCGACACCGTGGAAAGATTCGAGCACTACTGCCGCGTCTGCTTTGAGAACTTCGGCGACCGGGTCAAATACTGGCTGTCGCTGAACGAGCAGAATATGCAGATCTGCTATGGCAACTGGCTGGGCGTCAGCAAGGGCTGTGACGACTGGTTCAAGGATCAGTGGAAGATCAACCATATCATGAACCTGTGCCATGCCAAGGCTGTCAACGCCTGCCATGAGATGGTGGCGGGCGGCAAGATCGGCCCTGTGCCCGGCTGCGTGCCCATCTACCCGGAGACCTGCCGCCCCGAGGATCAGATCGCTGCTATGAACGCCGAGGAGTTCACCGAGAAGTTCTGGATCGATACCTATGTTTACGGCGAGTACAGCAACTTTATCAAGCACTACTGGAAAGAGAACGACATCGACATCGGAATGCAGCCCGGCGATGCAGAACTGATGAAGAGCGCCAAAATCGATTTCATCGCCGTCAACTGCTACCGCAGCAACGTTGCAAAGTATGCGCCGCATGACGCAAAACAGCAGGATTATCTGCTGAATAAGAACGGCGTCAAGGGCCAGATGGTGTTCCCCGTGGAGCCGGGCCGCTACGCTCTGACCCGCAATCCCTATGTAGAGTACACCGACTGGGATTGGGAGATTGACCCCTCCTGCCTGCGCTATGAGATGCGTTACCTGTGGGATCACTATCACCTGCCCATGATGATCACCGAGAACGGTTACGGCGCCCATGAGACGAAGGACGCCGACGGCCAGGTGCACGATCAGGGCCGCATCGACTACTTGCGGGAGCACATTTATCAGCTGGGCATGGCCATCGAGGACGGCTGCGAGGTCATCGCATACAACCCCTGGTCCTTCACCGATCTGCTGTCCACCGGCAATGGCATGGCAAAGCGTTACGGTCTGGTGTACATCGACACCACCGATGAGGAGCAGAACGCGGCCAAGAGCGTGGAAGAGCTGTCCATGAAACGTATCCGGAAGGATTCCTTCTACTGGTACTCCAAGCTGATCCGTTCCAACGGTCAGGACTGGGGAAAGGAGATGCTGAAATAATGGCAAAGAAAGATTATAAGGCCATGGCGGCCGGCATCATCAAGCAGGCCGGCGGAGCGGACAACATTGTCAGCGTGACCCATTGCATGACCCGTCTGCGCCTTGTACTACGGGATAGATCCAAGTTTGACACCGATGCCGTCAAGCAGGTGCCCGGCGTGCTGAACGTCATCATCCAGAACGGCGAATATCAGGTGGTCATCGGCCAGGATGTCCCTGACCTGTATGAAGAGGTCGTCAAGATCGACGGCATCCAGGCCGGCGGCAGCGTGCAGGACGATGAGGCCGCAGCCAAGGATCTGGCACAGGATCACGGCAACATCGGCAACGCGATCCTCTCCTTCATCGGCGGCACGTTCAGCCCGGTGATCCCGGTGCTGGTGGCAGGCGGCCTGACTGGTGCGGTGCTGTCCCTGCTGACCAACGTGTTCGGCGTCTCGGCGGAGTCTGGCACCTACACCATCTTCTACGCCATCAACCAGGCGACCTTCTACTTCCTGCCCATCTTCATCGGCTTTGCAGCCGCTGCCCGCCTGAAATCCAATGGTTTCCTGGGCGCATTTCTGGGCGCGATCCTGCTGTACTCCAGCATCAACGGTGCCGAAGGTCTGGACTTCTTCGGCATCCCGGTGCAGGCTATCAGCTATAACAGCACCGTGTTCCCGGTCATTCTGGGCGTGCTGTTCATGAGCGTGGTCTACAAGTTCCTGCAAAAGCATATCCCGGTCTTTCTCAAGACCATCGTCGTCCCGCTGCTGACCATGCTGATCACGGTGCCTGTCACCCTGATCGTTCTCGGCCCCATCGGCAACACCGTGGGCACCTGGCTGGCAAACGGTGTTTACGCTCTGTACCAGGCAGTTCCCGCGCTGGCCGTCATGGTCATCGGCATCACCACCCCGCTGATGGTTTTCTTTGGCATGAACAACGCCACCTACCCTGTGGTCTTTGCCCTGATGGCAGCTGTCAACTCTGACCCGCTGATCTGCACTGGCATGGCTCCCGCAAACGTGGCCGTTGGTGGTGCCTGCTTGGCCGCATCCCTGCTGTCCAAGAATGTGGAAGAAAAGTCCGTCAGCGTTTCCGCCGGTATCACCGCTCTGTGCGGCATCACCGAGCCGGGCGTCTACGGTGTGCTGTTCCCCAAGACCTACCCGCTGATTGGCGCTATGATCGGTGGCGGCATCGGTGGTTTGTTGGCCGGTATCCTGGGCATGACCCAGTACGTTATCTCCACGCCGGGCTTCATCAGCCTGCCTGCCTACATTGACCCCACCGGTTCCAGTTACAACCTTATCGTCTCGGTCATCGTGATGATTGTGGCTGTGGTCCTGGGATTTGTTGCAACCTACGCACTGGGCAAGCGCGCCGAAGCTAAGAAATAAGCCCCTGCAACAGGAAGAAAAGCAAGATCCCATCTGCAAAAGAAGAACTGCTGCATCACACAAGAGAACGACGCGGCGGTTCTTCTTTTTTCGGCCCTCACAGGGAAGTGCTGTGGTGGGCCGGTACCGTAAAGTGTGGTCGACAAAGCAAATAAAAACACCTTCCATTGGAGCCGTTCTGCTCCAGCGGAGGGTGTTTTACATTATACGATTTGTTTTTTCTTAGGTTTGTTTGCCAGCCTGTCAACGAGCCACGAGGCGAAGAAACCCAGTGCAAGGCCCAGCACAAGGCCGCCCAGCACATCGGTGGGAAAGTGCACATACAGGTACAGCCGGGTAAAGGCGATGAAAGCCGCCAGCACCAGCGCGGGGACGCCCAACTTCCGGTTTTGCAGCCAGAGCGCAAAGGCTGCCGCAAAAGCCGAGGCCGTGTGCCCGGAGGGGAAGGAGTGCCCGTGGGGACGCTTGACCAGAATGGTGATCGCCGTGTTCACGTCGCAGGGGCGGGGCCGGGCGAACAGCGGCTTGAGGATGCAGTCCCCGGCCAGCAGATACAGTACCAGCGCCGTAGCCATGGCGCACCCGGCCTTGCGGGTGCGGCGGAACAGCAGCAAAAGCAGCGTGAACGCGATCCAGATCTCACCGTGCTCACCGGCGTAGTTGAGAAAGACGGCCAGCGCATCCAGCACCGGGTTGTGGAACTGCTGCAGCCAGTCCAGAAATGCGAATTCAAACGGCATAAAGAACCTCCTGTCTGTTGGTTCTATGGTAACACATCTTCCGGCCCACCACAACCCGGCAGGCAAAAAACAGGAGTGCAGAAATAAGTTACACCTGTTATATTGGAATGCGATATTACAATGCGGAAAGCGAAAACGCCCGTTCCGACGGCAAAGGCCGGAACGGGCGCAGGATGCGAGAGAATCAGAGGCCCATCTCGGGCAGGGTGGGGTAGCTGTCGATGGCACCGTGCTTCTGTACGCTCAGGCCGCAGAACCGGTTGGAAAAGTCCAGGTACTCCTCCAGCTTTTTGCAGGACAGCTTTTCCAGCTTGTCCACCGTCACGCCGTCCCGGCTCAGCTGCCACAGGAAGGAGCCGATGAAGCCGTCGCCCGCACCGGTGGTGTCCACGGCCCTGACCTTCTGGCAGGGGGCAAAGGCATGGGCGGCGCGGGTGTAGGCGTAGGCCCCTTTGCTGCCGCAGGTGTACAGCACCAGCTGCACATCCCCGGCAAACAGCTGGGGCAGGGCGGCTTCGATGTTGGCGGTGCCGGTGAGGAACTCCAATTCCTCGTCCGAGACCTTCAGGATGTTGGACAGCGGCAGGAACTGCAGCACGGTCTGGCGCAGCATCTCCCGGTCGGGCCAGAGGGGGAAGCGGAGGTTCGGGTCAAAGCTCACGATCGCACCGGCCTCCCGGGCGGCTCCGATGGCGGCCAGATGGGCGTGGCGCATGGGGCTGTCCACCAGCGAGACGCTGCAGAAGTGCAGGGCAAAAGCGTCGCGGAACCAGGCCAGGTCGATCTGCTCCGGGGCATACAGCAGGTCGGCCGAGGGCTTGCGGTAAAAGCTGAAGGTGCGGTTGCCGTCCTCCTCCAGGCTCACGAAGGCAAGGGCGGTGTTGGCCTTGTCGGTGAACACCAGATGGCTCAGGTCGATGCCGCAGGCTTCCAGCTCCCGTGCGATTTTGTGGCCGAAGGGGTCATCGCCCAGCTGGGTGAGAAAGCTGCTGGCACCGCCCAGACGGGCAAAGGCAGCGCAGACATTGGCCGGTGCGCCGCCGGTGCGCGGGCTGAAGGACGGCACCTCGTCAAAGGCGCATCCTACGCGGGACGGGATCATGTCGATCAGCGCTTCGCCGATGGAAAACAGAGTATTGCCGGGCATAGAAAACCTCCAGATCACAAATTGCAGAGTTCACAGGCTGCCCCGGTCAGCTTTACGCTCACGTCGCCGGGGGCAGGGTAGTATCGGGTGCTGAACACCGTGGCTCCCCCGTTCAGGAAAATTTCCAGCGAGGAGCTGTCGCCCACCACCCGCAGGCTGCGGCAAGGGGCTGCCAGCCGGGCGCGGCGCACGGTGCGGCCGTCGGCCAGAGCGGGGTCGGTGAAGCGCAGGGTGCAGGTGCAGTCCTGTTCAGTATACACCAGCTGCACCCCCTGCGCAACCGTCAGGCAGAAGTCTCCGGCGGGTGCGGCGGTCAGGTCGAAACGAGGGGCGAGGAACACTTCCTCGCCGTCTGCTGCGTACAGGGCGGCGGCGCTGCGCTGTGCGGCCAGCTCCGGCACCGGGTTCTGCAGCAGGGTGCCATCCGGCCCGGCCGTCAGTACGCGGGGCACGGTGAAGCAGTGCTGCCAGCCGTAGGCCACGGTGGGCGCGTTGCCGTAGTCGGCGTCCGGCATGCCCATCCAGCCGATCTGGATGCGGCGGCCGTTGCCGTCCACAAAGCTCTGGGGGGCGTAATAATCAAAGCCTGCGTCCAGCTCGTGGAACTCGCTCAGGGTGCAGTCCCCGCGCCAGTCACCGTAGATGGCAAACCAGCCGCAGCCGTAGACGTTCTGGCAGTCGATGCCCTGGGGGGACACCGCCAGATACCACTGCCCGTCCAGACAGAACAGGTCCGGGCACTCCCACATGTAGCCGAAGGGCTCCGGGGTGGTCAGGGTGTTGATGTGGGTCCAGCGGAGCTTGTCGGTGCTTTCCAGCACCAGCACTTCGCCCTTGTCCTCCAGCGTGCGGGCACCCAGCACCATGTAGTACCGGCCTTCGTAGGCGAACACCTTGGGATCCCGCACATGGCAGGTGAGCCCGGCGGGATAGTCGCGGTTAGTCAGCAGGCACTGCTTGCTGTCGAGGGTCACGCCGTCCTTGCTGACGGCCAGGCAGACGTCGTGCCCGCGGCCCTCTTTGATGTAATCGAAATTGCCGGGGTGCTTGACGTTGCCGGTGTAGTAGAGGTACATGGTGCCATCCTCCACCAGGGCCGAGCCGGAGTAGGCACCGTGGCAGTCAAAAGGCTCGTCCGGATAGAGCATCACCGGCAATTGCTCCCAGCGGAGCAGGTCGGTGCTCACGGCGTGGCCCCAGTGCTTGACCCCGCCGTTCACGTCGAAGGGGCCGTACTGGAAGAATGCGTGGTACTGCCCGCCGTAGACGCACAGACCGTTGGGGTCGTTCAGCCAGCCTACCGGCGGCTGCAGGTGGAACCGCTGGCGGTGGGGGTCGGCGGCAACGGTTTCCTTGCCCAGCGACTCCACCAGAGGCACCAGCTTTTTCAGATCGCGCTGGAGTGCGTTCATGCCTTGACCTCCTCAGGGCTCCAGATGACCCAGGTCACGGCGAAGGACACGCCGAAGGAGATGGCCATCATGATGATGTACTGCAGGGGCATATGCAGGTGCAGCAGGATGCCGAAGATGCCGGTGACGCCGGTGCCGGTGGCACCCAGCCCCACGATGCTGGCGTACCATGCGCCGCAGGCACCGCCCAGCAGGCCGCCGAGGAAGGGCTTGAAGTAGCGCAGATTCACGCCGAAGATGGCAGGCTCGGTGATGCCCATGCAGGCGGACAGGGCAGAGGGCAGGGCCATGGACTTGACCTTGGTGTCCTTGCTCTTGAGGGCCACAGCCAGAGCGGCACCGCCCTGTGCCACGTTGGCGGCGCTGGCCAGCGGCAGCCAGTAGGTATAGCCGTAGCGGGCCAGCTGGCCCAGGTCGATTAGGGTGTACATGTGGTGGATGCCGGCCACGACGGTGACCGCGTACAGGCCGCCCATGATGAAGGAGCCGATGCCGTAGGGCAGGGTGATGAGGGTCTGCACGCCGGTGATGATGCCGTTTTCCAACTTGGTGAACACGGGGCCGATGGCGGCCAGGGTCAGGTAACCGGTGACGAACACGGACACCAGCGGGGTGACGAACAGGTCAAACATGGCGGGCACCACCTTGTGCAGCCGCTTTTCGATCTGGCACATGAGCCACACGGCGATGATGACCGGGATGACGTGGCCCTGATAGCCCACCAGCGGCACCGAGTACAGGCCGCCGAACACCGGCTGCATCACGTTGACGCCGTTGGAAACGGTCCAGGCGTTCTGCAGGTCGGGGTGGATCATGATCATGCCGATGACTGCACCCAGATAGGGGTTGCCGCCGAACACCTTGGCGGCGGAGTAGGCGATGAGGATGGGCAGGAAGGTGTAGGCCGTATTGGAGAACAGCTTGGCGAACACATACACCGAGCCGGTGGTGTCGATGTTCAGGAAACCGTTGTTCACCATGAAGTTCAGCGCTTCCATGATGCCCATCAGGAAGCCGGAAGCCACGATGGCGGGGATGATGGGCACAAAGATGTCGCCCAGGGTCTTGATGGCTCGCTGATACCAGGGTGCCTTGGCGGCGGCCGCCTGCTTCACGTCCTCCTTGCTGCCGCCCTCGATGCCGGCCAGCTGGATGAACTCGTTGTATACCTTGTTCACCGTGCCGGTGCCAAAGATGATCTGCAGCTGGCCCTGTGCCTCAAAAACGCCCTTGGCGCCCTCGGCGTTTTCCAGCTCCTGCTTGTTGACCTTTGCGTTGTCTGCGATGACCAGACGCAGGCGGGTGGCGCAGTGTGCGGCCGACAGGATGTTGTCCTTTCCGCCGATGCAGTCCAGAACCTGTTGTGCTGCGTGTTTGTAATCCATAGTGCACTTCTCCTTTGCTTGATGCTTCCTCTTCCAAAGACCGACCACTGAGTTGTAATCGGTTTCACTGGCATGATTATACGATAATCAGCGCAATATTTCCATTCGCAGAGGGCATAAAGTTGGGATGCGTTCTGTTATTGATTTCACATGGTTTCATATCGCTCAGTCCCCCGTGCTCTCCCGACAGACCAGCTCATACCCCAGCATCTGGCTGCGGGGCACGGTGTGGGGGTCGTTGAGCAGGTCCATCAGCAGGGCGGCGGCGTCCCGGCCGGAGGTCTTGTAGTGCAGGTGGGCGCTGGTCAGCGGCACAAAGGTATTGCGCCCCACACTGCTGTCGCCTACGGCGGCGATCATCACATCCTCCGGGATGCGGATGCCTGCCTTCCGGCAGTACTGCATGGCACCCAGAGCAATGGCGTCGGTGGCGCAGAACAGGCAGTCGATGCGGGGGTCGCTGCCCAGCAGGCGGGCGGCCTGCTCGTAGCCGGACGCGGTGCTGAACTTTGCCACCACCATGCGCTGGGGCCGCACCGGCAGCCCGGCGTCCTTCACGGCGGCTTCAAAACCTGCCCGGCGCTGCTGCCCGGCGGCCTTGTCCAGTAGGGTGACCCCGATGTAGCCCGGGGCATGGCAGCCCTTGGCCAGCATGTGGGCCGTGGCAGCCTGTGCCGCGCCAAAGTCGTCGTGGTACACGCTGCAGCAGCCCGGAAACTGCTGCCCCAGCACCACCAGCGGCACATGCATCCGCTCCAGCACGGCCTTGTGCTCCGGGGTGTACACGGTGGCAATGAGCAGGATGCCGTCCACCGTGTGGCGGCACAGGGTGTCCAGGGCGCGGAGTTCCTTCTGCGGGTCGTTGGCGGTGTTGATGAGCAACAGCTGGTAGCCGGATTCTTCCAGCACGCTGCCGATGCCCTCCACCGCCGCGGCGCAGGCGGCTGCGATGCCGTCCTCCATCCGGTTGAGCACCTCCGGCAGGCTCACCTTCATGCCGGTGACAAAATGCTGTTTCACATACTTCATGGTGTACCTCCGTTACAAAGTCGTGTCTTCGAGGACGGTGTCGCCCAGGGTGTCCTCTCCGGTGTCAGCGGTCGATGCCGAGGGTCCCAGCAGCTCCACCTGCATCTGGATGCCGCCCTCGGGGACGTTCTCGGCCCAGAAGGTGATGCTGCCGTCCTTGGTCTCGCAGACGCCTGCAAGCCCCGCCGCCACCGCCACGGTGAAGGTCTCCGGGGTGGGTACGGCGGAGGGGACGTTTGCCTCTCTCGCCGCCCGCAGCTGGGCCGTCTGCTTGTAGGCGTAGCCGGGTGTGTCGGTGCAGTCGGCCCAGCCGTCCGCCGTCAGGGTCACGGGCCAGATGCCCAGATAGCCGCCGGTGTAACTGGCCAGCAGCTTGTCGCAAAGCTTGGCGGTCTCTTTGGCCTTGGCCAATGCCTGTGCGCCCAGCTCGTCCATGGGGATGCCGGTGACGCCGTCCCGCATCAGGCCGCACAGGGCATCGTCGGTGCGGGTGTCGGTGAGGTCGGCGGTGGAGACGGAGGTTTGGCCCGCCGGGCGGCTGATCTGGCACAGGCACAGGTCGTACACCAGCTCGGTGCGGGAGAGGTCCGGGCCTGCCGGCTCGGAGGACGGCGCGCCCTGCAGCACCTGCAGAGAGGTGCTGCGGCTGGTAGCGTCGTACCGGAGCACGACGCGGTCGATGCGGGGCAGAGCGCTGTCCGCGAGGGGCAGCGTGAGGGTCTGGGCCTCCCGCAGGGTGACGCTCTGGCCGGTAAAGCGACTGACGTGCATCCACGCCCGGCCCGCGCCGACGGTGACGGCGGTGCCGCCATCCTCGGCCACCGTGACCGCAAAATCCTCCTCGGTGCTGAACACGCCGGAAGTGCGGGTGGAGAAGTAGGCCGCTGCGTCCTCGGCATCGTAGGTGATGCCGCCCAGCGGGTAGGTGACAATGCCGGGTGAACTCAAAATATCGCCTCCTAGATCTTGTGCCAGACGGGCGTACCCAGCCGCGCGGTGCGGGTGGTGCCGTCGGTCTGGCTCTGGATGATGATGTCGGCCACCCGGACGGTGGCCTTGTAGCCGAGGTCGGGCAGGGAGCAGAAGCAGACGTCCCCCGGCTCGAGGCCGTCGGCGTCCAGCGTCATCTCGATGCTGCCGGAGCGGAGCTGTTCGAGGAGCTTCGACGCGCCCCGATCAGCCAGCCGTTTGAGGTAGCTGTCGCTTTTGACGGTCTCGCCGTCCTCGGGCTGGATGTCCCGGGCGTCCACGATCATCTCCCGGCGCTGGGTCCCTTCGGCCTCGGTGTCGCCCGCCCAGACCATGGCCCGGTCTTTGCCCTCGCCCGCCCCCAGCACGAGGGCCACGTTGGCATAGCTGCCGTCGCCGAAGGCCCAGCTGGCCTCTTGCAGGCTGCCCCACTTGGTCGAAAAGCGGTTGTTGGGGTCGGCAGTAGGCCGCCAGACCTCGAACAGGAGTTTTTTCGCGCTGTTTTTACCCATGAGGACGACCCGGAAGCCGAGGTCGCAGGCTGCACCAACCGTCTTGAAGTAGTCGAAGAGGGTATTCCCCGAGGTCTGCTGTTCAAAGGTGGTGTCAAAGCCCTTGGCCTCGGCCACCTCC
>OGII01001852.1_pt1 | contig 13554 bp, 7 predicted proteins | sample 1571701 | NCBI WGS metagenome assembly OGII01 (sample SAMEA2581950, study PRJEB24529) | metagenome | biome: Human gut stool | place: China | collected 2011
GGGAAATGTGAAAATATAACAATGGTTGGAAGTGATATTCTTATTTACAGGCTGGTATATAATCTTGTTGAGAATGCTATAAAATATAACCATACAGGAGGGCAGGTTACAGTAACTGCAGACCGAAAGGAAAAACAGGTGCACCTGTCAGTGGCGGATACGGGAAATGGAATTCCTGAGGAGCTTCGGGAACGTGTATTTGAACCTTTCTTCCGGGTGGATAAATCCAGAAGCCGGGCACTTGGCGGCGTAGGGCTTGGACTTGCTCTGGTCCATGAAATTGTGAGAGTGCATGATGGCAGTATTACAGTCAGATCCAATCCGTCTGGAGGGACAATTTTTGATGTGATGTTCGCGCAGTGATCAACGTAAAAGGTCCGCCCCTTCGCTTCAAGCCATGTTGCTTATTTGGCCTGGAGAGAAGGATCGGACCTTTTTATAACCAGAAGTTATTTTTTATATAATACTCTGATGGAATTCAGTACACACAGCATAGCGACACCGGTATCGGCAAATACAGCCATCCACATGGAAGCGAATCCGCACAGTCCCAGGATCATAACTGCGATCTTGATCGCCAGAGCAAATATAATGTTCTGCCAGGAGATGGATACTGCGGATTTTGCAATACGTAAGGCATCCGGGATTGCAGACATGCTGGAAGTCATAAAGACTACATCCGCAGCCTCAATGGCAGCGTCAGCACCGCTTCCCATGGCAGCTCCTACATCCGCACCGGCAAGCACCGGAGCATCGTTGATTCCGTCACCTACGAACATGACGGAAGTGTAGGTCTCACGCAGTTTTTTCAAAGTTGAAAGCTTATCCTGCGGCAGCAGTTTTGCATGTACTTCATCAATGCCAGTCTCTTTTGCAACCGCTTCTGCACTGTTCTGTGCATCACCAGTCAACATGGCAGTCACAATATTCTGCTTTTTGATTGCTGCGATCGCGGATTTTGCGTCTGCCTTGATCGTATCTGAGATCACCAGATATCCGGCATATTCACCTTCAATGGCAACCAGTACCTCTGTTCCGAATACTTCGTTATTATAAGCAGAAATGTTAATATTGTGATGCTCCATCAATTTCTTGTTTCCGCAGAGGATCACATTTCCATCCATGACAGCAAGGATACCTTCACCGGCAATCTCTTTTAAAGTAGATGGACGTGTAAGCTCCATGCCTTTTTCTTTGGCAGCGGTTACAATACTGTTTGCAATGGGATGAGTGGATACCTGCTCGCAGCTTGCAGCCAGACGAAGAAGTGTATCCTCGTCGGTATTGCCAACAGTTACGGTCTTCTGCAATACAAAGTTTCCTTCTGTAATGGTTCCGGTTTTGTCCATAACAACAGCTTTGACATCAGCCATAGATTCAAGTGCAACACCGCCCTTGAAAAGGATGCCTTTCTTGGAACCTGCTCCAATACCGGAGAAAAACGCCAGCGGAACACTCAATACCAGTGCGCAAGGGCAGCTCATGACCAGGAAAGACAGAGCGGTGTAGATCCAGTAGTTCCAGTCACCACCGGCAACAAGCGGCGGAAGAACAGCAGTTCCCAGTGCCAGGAATACAACGATCGGAGTGTAGACTCTGGAAAACTTGGTAATAAAACGGTCTACCTTCGGCTTGCTTGCCGCAGCATTTTCAACGGAATCCAGAATACGAGTCACCATAGATTCAGAAAGTGGTTTCTGTACCTTCAGTTTTAACTGACCGGAAGTATTGACACAGCCGGACAGGATCTCATCACCGACCGCTACATGAACCGGAACCGGCTCACCAGTGATCGGAGAAGTATCAATACGGCTATCACCTTCTACGACAACACCGTCCAGAGGGATTCTGTCGCCAGGACGAACAAGGATAACATCAGCAACACAGGCATCCTCCGCAGGAATCACACGGATCTCGTCGCCTTCTACCAGATTTACAGTCTCAGGACGCATATCGACCGCATTCATGATCTGAGAACGGCTGCGCTCTACTGCCTTTTCTTCAAAATATTCACCGATACGATAGAACAGCATAACACCGACTGCTTCCGGGTAAGATTTGATGGCAAATGCACCAAGGGTTGCCACACTCATCAGAAAGTTCTCGTCGAAGATCTGTCCTTTGGTCAGGTTGCGGAGTGCGGTAAATACTACTTTCCAGCCAAGAACTGCATAGGCAACTACATAAGCGGCAAGCATCAGCGGACTTGTATATCCTATGTGTTCCAGAACTTCCATAACAATGAAGAGAACAGCACCGATAATGATGGAGAGAGCAGTCTGCGTCTCTTCGGACATGCCGGACTCCTTTTCTTTCGTTGCTTCAGAACGGGTACGTTCCTTTTCGTGGATCGTTACATCAGGCTCCATGGCAACACATACCTCACGGATCTTCGGAAGAATACGATCCGGATTCTGCGCAGAGATGCGAAGCTGCTTGGTAGCAAATGTAAGAACTGCCTCGTCCACTTCATCCATTTCATTGATCCGACGCTCCAGCTTGGCTGCACAGTTCGCACAGTCCAGACCTTCGATGATATAGGTCTTGGTACGGATGCCGCCTGCAGGCTGATCTTTCAGAACGACCTTAACTTCGGACTCGATAGAAGAACAGATCTTCTGAATCTGAGGAAGCAGGGCATCATAATCTTCAGCGGTGATACGAAGCTGTTTGGTTGCATAAGTAATGGTAGCTTCTGCTACACCAGGAAGTTCATTGATCCGGGATTCCATCTTGGCAGCACAGTTGGCACAACCAAGGTTCTCAAGAATATATACACGTTTTCCGTGAGCCTTCGGAATATCATGATGGTGATGCTCATGCTCCTCATGATCATGATCGTGTCCACAACCACAGCCGCATTCGTCATCGTGATGATGATGGTGATGCTCATGCTCCTCATGGTCGTGATCATGTCCACAGCCACAGCCGCATTCGTCATCGTGATGATGGTGATGCTCATGCTCCTCATGGTCGTGATCATGTCCGCAACCACAGCCGCATTCGTCATCGTGATGGTGATGATGCTCATGCTCCTCATGGTCGTGATCATGTCCACAGCCGCATTCGTCATCGTGATGATGGTGATGCTCATGCTCCTCGTGATCGTGCCCACAGCCGCAGCCGCATTCGTCATCCTGGTGGAGAAGTAACTCTCTGACCTTCATACTCATATGGAAAATCCTCCTGTTTCATGTCGAATTGAAATAATATTTTTATATAAAAACATTTGAATATATGTTCATATGAAGATAATAGCATAGAAGCAGTGGAGATGCAATAGAAAATGAAAAGTTTTTCCATGTCTTTTGCTTGCCTTTTGGAAAACCATCCCATATACTTACAGACAGTAGAGTTGCCGCGGAAAGAGAGGCAGCATATGAATAGGAAAGATGAGGATAAATTCGTGGATCAGGAAAAGACACAGAAAAAAAATACTATGACGAAGGAATGTATTTTTACGGCGCTTCTGATTCTGATGGAGCAGAAGACGTATGAAGAGATCACAATTACAGATATTGCAAAGCGGGCAGGAGTGTCGCGTATGTCTTATTATCGGCTGTACCGGTCAAAGGATGATATTCTGATCCAGCATTTCAATGAAATATTTGCAGAACTTCTGAACGAAATAAAGAATACAGAAGGAATCAGCAAATATCAGTTTTCATTGTTGATCTTCCAGCAGGCAAAAGAAAATGAGCGTCTTCTGAAGGCAGTCCTTCGGGCAAAGCTCTATGAAATGGTATTGAAATGTTTTATTCAGTATTGCAGTTATTTAGTTGAGAAAATCTTCGGTCAGGATCAAGGACTGGATCCAGTGACGGCAGATTACCTGATCTATGAGGAAGCAGGACGGTTCAGTCTGCTTCTGCTTCGCTGGGTGGAGCGAGGCATGAAGGAAAGTCCGGAGAAGATGGCAAAGATGATGGAACAGATTGAGGTGAACTTAACTAAATAAAGGGAGAGACTGCTAAGAAATCGTAAAGATTGCAAAACAGATAAGGAACAAATGTAACATTAGGTTTTTTGTCTCTTGTGATTTTAACATTCTTATATTATGCTGTTACAGCAGAAATGAAAAGTTACACATGTAACAGCTAGGACGAGGAGGAAAAGACTTGAGAAAGCTGGCAGAACTTATTGTAAATAATCGTAAGCTGTTGATGGTGATCTTTATCGCGGCAGCGATCGGTAGTGCCATCATGTCATCCCATGTGGAAGTCGTACAGGAACTGACAGATTATCTTCCAGAAGACACTGAGACCAGACAGGGAGTTGATCTGATGGACGCTGAGTTCACGACCTTTGGTACGGCAAAGGTTATGATCTCAAATGTAACGTATGAAGAAGCGAAGGATATCGTAGAACAGCTCAAAGACATCAAGGGCGTATCTGCGGTGGACTTTTATGAGGAAAGTGATGAGGACGAGACAGAGATTACAGATGGGGAAGAACTGTCTGATTACTACAAAAATCTGTCCGCACTTCTGAGTATTACTTTTGACACACCGGAAGATGATCCGGAAGCACAGGGTGCAATCAAAGATGTGAGGGAAGCACTGGCTGATTATGATACCTGGTTTTACACGACGGTAGATAAAGATGATAATGCGTCACTGCAGGAAGATATCAAGGTCATTCTGGTGATCGCTGTATTTATTATTATAGCTGTTCTGTGGTTTACATCAGGAACCTATATGGAGATTGCTATTTTCATGCTTGTATTTGCCATGGCGGCACTCCTGAATATGGGTACCAACTTTATATTCGGAAAGATTTCTTTTGTTACCAATGCAGTAGCATCCATTTTGCAGCTTGCTATGGCAATTGATTATGCGATTATTCTGTTCCATCGTTTTATGGAAGAAAAGGCGCATACGGATACGAAGGAAGCGTTGATCCGGGCACTGGAAAAAGGCATTGTGGAGATATCATCCAGTTCTCTGACAACCATGTCTGGTATGGTGGCTCTGATGTTTATGCATTTTGGTATCGGACTGGATCTGGGTCGTGTCATGGTAAAAGCCATTCTGCTAAGTATGCTTTCTGTATTCGGATTTATGCCGGGACTGATTATGATGTTCAATCGTCAGATTGATAATACAATGCATAAAAGTTTTGTGCCAAAGATCGAGTTCTGGGGAAAAATTGTTGTTGCGGTCAGAAAATTCACGGTACCAGTATTTGTTGTAATGATCTTCGTGTGCGGATATCTGTCTAATACCAGTACCTATGCTTATGACCAGAGTTCCGTGGAATCTGCAAAGATGAATGAATATATGACATCCAAGCGGGAGATTTCCAAGAATTTTGATCTGGATAATCTGATGGCTATTGTAGTTCCTGCAGGAGATTATGACAGCGAGGCTGCGATTCTGTCTGAGATTCAGGAGATCGATAATGTGGCATCTGCTACAGGTCTTGCCAATGTTACTGTAGATGATGATGAGCAGTATGTACTGACAGACAGACTGACTCCTCAGGAGCTGGCAGACGTTACAGATATGGATATTGATACGATCCGTCTTTTGTATCGGTTCTATGCATGGAAGGAAGAGAAATACGGTGCATTTCTAAATTCCATTGATGAGTTCAAGATTCCGCTGATCTCTATGGTTGATTTTATCTATGGAGAGGAAGAAAACGAGACCTTTGATTTTGACGAGGATCTGTCACAGGATATTAAAGATATGCACAAGACCCTGTCTGATGCGAGAGAACAGCTGGAGGGAGATAACTACCATCGCATGCTGTTTACAATCTCCGGACCGGTGGAAGGAGAGGAGACCTTTGCAACGATCGACAAGGTAAGAGATATTGCGCAGAAATATTACCATGAAGTGTATGTAGTAGGAGATTCCACCAGTGACTATGATCTGAGCAAATCTTTTACGCAAGATAATATGATCATCACGATCCTGACAGCAGTGTTCGTGGCCTTGATCCTTCTGTTTACATTTAAAAATTATAGTCTGCCGTTGATCCTTGTGGTTACGATTCAGACCAGTATCTTTATCAACTTCACGTTGCCGGCGATCCAGGGAGTACATATGTATTTCTTGAGCTATCTGATCGTCAGCTCCATCCAGATGGGTGCAACGATTGACTATGCGATCGTTATCACAAACCGCTATATTGATCTGCGAAAGACGATCACTGACAAACGCGAGGCAGTGGTCAAGACGCTGGATCAGAGCTTTGCTACGATCATTACATCCGGTTCTATTATGACATCTGCCGGATTCGTAGTTGGTCAGACCACCAGCAACCCGGTTATTGCCTCATTGGGAACGACTCTTGGAAAAGGAACACTGACCTCTATTGTTCTGGTTATGTTGATCCTGCCGCAGCTTCTCTATATGTTTGACGGTATCATTGCCAAGACTTATTACAAGAGCAAGCTGTCACTGGAAAACTTAAGTAAATTAAGAGCAGAAGCAGCTGGTGAGGAGGGACAGAAAGCATGAAAAAGATAATGAAATGGATGCATCGAGGCGGAGCCCTTCTTCTGATCGCCGCTATGTTATTTACACAGTCAGGAATTGTATCGCTGGCAGAGGAAACCGGCTCTGTGATTACTATCGCATCAGCAGAGGATCTGGTCCTGTTGGCAGACAGCGGTAAGACAGAGAATTTTTCCACTGGAAAGACTTTTGTGATGACAGAAGATATTGACCTGTCTGAGTATGAAAACCTGTTTATCCCGATCATGGATGGTACCTTCGACGGCGGCGGGCATACGATCACTGGCATCCGTCTTCAGGAAGAAATGTCCGATTATGGATTCTTCCGTTATGTAGGACCAAATGGAACTGTTGCAAACCTGACGGTAGAGGCAACGGTGACCAGTGGGGAAGATCAGGAAAACATCGGTATCATTGCTGGTGATAATAAAGGAACGATCCGTGGCTGCACCAGCCGCGGTACATTGAACGGACAGACCAATGTAGGTGGTATTGCCGGCAAAAATGAAACGACAGGAACCATTTCCCGTTGTGCCAATGAAGCAGAAGTGGACGGTAAACAGGCAACCGGCGGCATTATCGGCTACAATGAAGGAACCGTCAGTGATTGTACCAATAGCGGAAAAGTCAATACCAATCAGAAAGTGGTAAAGAGTACCACCAACGGAGAGGGAAGCATCAATATTTCGATTCCTAATGCGGTGACTGGTATGACAGCAGATGACCGTGCCAACGACACAGGTGGTATTGCGGGATATTCTGAAGGAAGTATAACATATTGTAAAAATGAAGCTACTATCGGACACGAACGTCTGGGATCTGCTACCGGCGGTGTGGTAGGACGTCAGAAGGGAAGCCTTGCTTACTCTGACAACAGCGGCGTTGTCTATGGACATAAGGATGTAGGCGGAATCGTAGGTGTGTTTGTACCCTATGAAACAGGTTCTTATGATCGTGATTATGAGCAGGAACTGAAGGATGAGCTGGATAATTTAAGCAGTCTGATGGATCAGCTGTCAGATGTGGGAGATGGTATGGGCAATCATCTGTCCGACAACGTGGACGTATTGAGAGAACAGCTCAAATCCCTGAAGAATTCTGTCCGGATCTATTTTGATGATTACAGCGATATGGCATCTGACGGAAAAGACTCCATTGATAAAAATGTGGGTGAGATGAAGGATTCCATCAATCGGATGACTAATCGGATCAATATACAGCAGATTACAGATGCCATGACTCAGATTTCCAAAGATCTGGATGAAATGCAGAAGATCATGGATCAGCTTAAACCCTTGCTTGAGCAAGAACTTGGGGATATGAAAGGTAAGCTGGACGGCTATCAGCAGCAGATCGAACAGTTGAAGAGCACATTGAAGGATCTGAAAGACTGGATCGATAAACTGCCGGGAGATGGATCAGGTGGCAGTGGCGATGGAAGTGGCAGTGGCAGTGATGGAGCCGGAGATGGAAGCGGAACCGGCACAGGAACCGAAGACGGAAGCAGCAGTGGCAGTGGAACAGACACTGGCTCTGGTGGAGGAACCGATGATGCCGATAAGAAAGGCACGACAGGTGGCAGCGGAACTGGCAATGGCTCTGGTGGAGGAACCGATGATACCGATAAGAAAGACACAACAGGTGACAGCAGCAAGACCACAGAGGATGGCACCGATCCTTCACAGGCATCTACTGGAAAAATGACAGCCGTATCTTATACCGTAGTGACCAGCACAACACCAGCACCTGGTGAAGGTGGTTCAGATGAGGGCAATGGAGGCAGCACCGGAGACGGCGATGGTGGAGACGCAGGATCAGATCTGACGTCGGATCAGCAGGCACAGTTGAGTGCAGCACTCCAGAAACTGGCAGAGCTTAATGCGGATATTCAGAAACAGATGGGAGTCATTACCAATGCAATGGGACAGCTTTCCGGAGCAGCTTCCGATATGAAGTCAACTGTCAACAGTCTGAACAAGATGACTCATGATCTTGGAAAGATTGCAGATGATTTCGAGGATGAATTTGACACCATGACCAACGATCTTCGCCAGAAGAGCGATCGCGTCTATGATACCTTCAAGGCAACCGGAGATCAGCTGGACAGCGACTGGGATCAGATGAGCGATTGCCTGGATCGGGTAAAGAGCCAATTCGACAACATCCGTGGAACCATTTCTGATGCATTTGACGAGCTGAAAGACCGGATTGAGGATGGAAGCGTCTATGTGGATATATCCGAACTGGCAGACAGTATGACAGGAGACGGAAAGGTCATCGGATGTGACAATTCCGGCGAAATCTATGCGGACAGCCAGGGAGGCGGTATTATTGGAAGTATCTCCATGGAGACCGTGAAAAATGCTGGAAAAAAGATTCTGGATCTTGGATTCGGAGACAATGATGACGATGATGAAGATGAGGATGATGACAGCAACAGTATTACCCGTCATGTGATGGCAGCTGTATTTATGTCTGTAAATACCGGAAGTGTAACTGTGAAAGGCAGTTACGCAGGCGGAGTGGTTGGCAGAGCAGAGTATGGTCTGATCAATTCCTGTGAGAATTACGGAGATATTCTGGCAGACGGCGGCAACTATGCAGGTGGTATTGCAGGACGTTCTGATCTGCTGATCAAAGACTGCTACACCTTAAGCGGTGTGAGCGGAGACGGATATGTAGGCGGTGTGGCAGGACGCGCAGAAGATGTGACTGGCTGTTATGTATGCTCGTACCTGGATCTGGACAGTTATGTACAGTCCACCGGAGCTGTGGCAGGAAAAGCAAAGGGTACTATCAGCGACAACTATTTTGTAGATAACGGATATGGAGCTGTGGATGGCGTGACCAAAGAGGCAGAGGCTGTTCCTATGGATTATGCGTCCTTGCTGGATCTGAAAACTATGCCGGAGAACTTTCAGAAGTTCACGATCCGTTTTATGGACGGGGATGATGTAATCTGGCAGAACACATACTCTTATGGAGATGTGCTGACAGAAGATGAGTATCCAAAGCTTCCGGATGCAGGAGATGGGTATGTGTACTGGGAGAAGAAAGATGTAAGCCCGATTCACCGGAACATCACTGTACATGCAGTATACAGAGCCTATATGCCATCACTTGGATCAGCCCAAGATGGCAGTGATCCGGTCCTGTTTGGAGGAAACTTCTATCCGGATACCACTTTGACTGTCAGAGATGCCACAGATGAGGAAGCAAAGCAGGTATCTCAGAATTTTGATACGTTCCACTGGATGTATCACTATTATGTGAAACATATTTACCGGTATGAACTGAATCAGGAAGAAGAGCTGGATACGCAGGCAATGGTGAGAGTTGTTCATAATTCGACGCTGGCAGACTGCATTGTGAGCATGGATGATTCTTTCCAGACGCTGGATGAAGTGCAGAAGGCAGAAAAAGTGGGAAGTTATCTGTCTGTAGATACAACCATTGCTAAGAGTGGTTATATCGTAGTACTGGATCGGATAGATACCTGGATGAGCATTGTGCTTGGTATTTTAGGACTGATTCTTCTGGGATTGCTTATGTTTGGTATGTATAAGCTCAGACTCAGACGTCTGGCCCGTGCGGAGAAGAAAGCAGAGCAGAAGTCGACAGAGACAGAGCAGGTATCAGATATCAGCGAAGTAGCGGAAGTTACAGAGCCTGAAAAAACAGAACACACACATGAAGAATAAATGCAGATAAGAGAGACTGCGGTTTCATAGAGGAATCTATGGGATCGCAGTTTTTTTAGTTACAGTTCACTGGTGTGAGCATACAGTCTTGCCTTTTGGAAATCATCCTGTTATGATGATTTATAAGCAGTATGCAGAGTCCATCGGTGAAAATACATAATTCTGGATCATTGCAAATACAGGGGAAATGAGAAAGTAAAATGAAAAAAGTACTGAAGATAACAGCCATCGTGGCAGCGGCACTGTTCCTGACGGTTTACGGAGTGGGATGCTGGTATTTTTATACCCATTATTTTTATGGAACGAAGATCGACGGAGTGGTCTATGGCTGCATGACGCCGGAAGAGGTGGCGGTGGATGTGACCGCACGACAGCAGAATTACAGTCTGGCGATCCGGGGAAGATATGAAATGGAGGAAGTGCGGACCGGAAAAGAGCTGGGGGCATCTATTGATCCACTTGAAGAACTGAGGTCAAATCTGCGCAGACAGCGTCCGTGGATGTGGCCGGTCAGCTTTTTTGAGACTTTTGAGGATGAACTGACAGGCAGTATTCAGATCGATGAGGAGACATTTACCGCACAGGTAGATGCTATGAGTTTCTTCCAGCCGAAGAACCAGATTGCTCCGGTGGATGCGAAGCTGTCCGATTATCTTCCAGAGAAAAAGGGATACGAGGTGCTCACGGAAGTAGAAGGAAGTATGATCCATAAGGAAGATGCGGTAGAAGCGATCCGGAAAGCAGTAACGACCCGACAGGCTGAGCTTGATCTGACCGGAGCTGAATATTATGAAGAACCGAAGATCTTTTCTGACGATGAGCGACTCAACAAAGAAGCAGAAGAATTGAATGCCTATACCAACCTGACATTTTCCTATGATATGCATGGGGTTCCGGTAACGGTAGACGGAGATCAGATCCATGAGTGGCTGATACGTGCAGCAGATGGAACGGTAACAGTGGATGAAGAACTGGCAAAGGCTTATGTGAAAGAGCTGGCAGATACCTATAACACCTATGGAAAAGTCCGCATTTTTAAGACAGTAAGCGGTGTGGAGAAAAAGCTGAAGAGCGGTGCTTACGGATGGAAAATGGACGTGGAAGCAGAGCAGGAAGCCCTTCTTACCATGCTTGCGGATAAAAAAAGTGTCGCCCATACTCCACAGTGGACCAAAGAGGGTTATGTAACAGGAGAAAATGACATAGGCAGCACGTATGTGGAGATCGACTTAAGTGCCCAGCATCTGTATTTTATCAAAGATGGATCCGTGATCATGGAAAGCCCGCTGGTATCAGGCAATATGTCCAGAGGCTGGGGCACACCGGGTGGTGTCTTTGGACTGACCTATAAGACAAGAAATGCAGTACTCAGAGGCGCAGACTATGCAACACCTGTCAGTTACTGGATGCCATTTAACGGGAATATCGGTATGCATGATGCCGGTTGGAGAGGCAGTTTTGGTGGAACTATATACCAGACCAGCGGATCCCATGGATGCGTGAACCTGCCACCTAATAAGGCAAAAGAAATCTATGGTTATGTAGAAAAAAATATGCCGGTCGTTTGCTATTATTAAAAAAGTGTGATACACTTGTTTTATCGTGGGCATATACGATACGTCCGGGAAATATATTACAATTTCAGAGAGGTAGAAGGACATGAAGATTTTAGTAACTGGGGGAGCAGGCTATATTGGAAGTCATACCTGCGTAGAACTTCTGAACAGTGGATATGAAGTAGTTGTTATGGATAACCTTTATAATGCAAGCGCAAAGGCACTGGACCGCGTACAGCAGATCACCGGAAAAACGCTTACATTTTATGAGGCAGATATGCTGGATCAGCCGGCAATGGATAAGATTTTTGAAGCAGAGAAGCCGGATGCAGTCATCCATTTTGCAGGATACAAGGCAGTTGGAGAGTCTGTGGTAAAGCCGATTGAATATTATCATAATAATATGACAGGAACATTGCTCCTGTGTGATACCATGAGAAAACATGGTGTAAAAAACATTATTTTCAGTTCTTCTGCTACAGTATATGGAGATCCTCTGGAGATCCCGATCACAGAAGAATGCCCGAAACAGAGTCCGACCAACCCTTATGGTCAGACCAAGACTATGCTGGAGCAGGTGCTGATGGACATCCATCGTGCAGATCCAGAGTGGAATGTAACCCTGCTTCGTTATTTCAATCCGATCGGTGCTCATCCTTCTGCTCTGATCGGGGAATTGCCTAACGGTGTACCGAATAACCTGATTCCTTTCCTGACCCAGACGGTGGCAGGTATCCGTCCGCAATTGAGTGTCTTCGGGGATGATTACAATACGCCCGACGGTTCTCCGATCCGGGATTATATCGATGTGGTCGATTTGGCGAAAGCTCACGTTGTGGCAATCCGGCGTTTACTCGACGGAAAAAATAAAGCCAATTACGAATATTTCAATATCGGAACAGGAAACGGGCTTTCGGTATTGGGTTTGATCAAAGCTTTTGAAAAAGCTACCGGCGAAAAAGTAAACTACAAAATCGTAGGACGACGGGCCGGAGATATCGAGAAAGTATGGGCAGATACTACCCTGGCTAATCAGGAATTGGGATGGAAAGCCGAAGTTCCTATCGAAGAAACCCTGGCCAATGCCTGGAAATGGCAACAAGCGTTGATGAAGAAATAAAAAGAAGGTAAAAATGGGGAAACGATCGTTTCCCTATTTTTATAACTGATAAAATTTTTAAATACTGGTTTTGATTTTCGCGGTAGCTGTGTTCATTGAAAACTTGCAATTTGCGAACAGCTCGCATATTGACTTTCTTGCTTTCTTAGATTATAATATTTGCGAATGAAATGCAAATTGGAGGTGCGGTGACTTGTATAGCTACAGCACGCGGCAGCGAAAGGTTCTGTTTGCCTATTTGAGCCAGCACCCGGACGAGCTGTTGTCCGCACGGCAAATTGAGGACGCTTTGGCAGATAAAAAAATCAGCCTGAGCGCTGTATATCGAAACCTTGCACAGTTAGAGACAGAGGAAAAAGTGCGTCGGAGCAGCAAGAGCGGCACGCGCGAGGTCTACTATCAATACCTTGATGCCGAAAGCTGCAAAGGTGCGCTGCACATGAGCTGTATCAAATGCGGCAAGACCTTTCACATGGCAGATGGTAACGCAGCTTTGCTCGCAAAGCATTTGGCGCAGAGCGAACAGTTTATGTTGGACACGACTGACACGATCCTCTATGGAACTTGTTCGGACTGCAAGGGAAAATAACGATTGGAAAGGAGGACAGACCATGACAAAGAAATTTCGTTTTATGACGGGCTTGCTGGCCGTAGTGCTGGCCTTTGTTATGCTGTCCTCTGTTGCCTATATCGAAGCGGAATCCGTCCATGAA
>OGII01001854.1_pt1 | contig 13541 bp, 9 predicted proteins | sample 1571701 | NCBI WGS metagenome assembly OGII01 (sample SAMEA2581950, study PRJEB24529) | metagenome | biome: Human gut stool | place: China | collected 2011
GACACATCACTGTAAAAATTGCTTTAATGATGTGGCGTGGCTTTCCGTATCCGAAATCCCACGCCACATCATTAAAGCAATTTTTACAGTGATGTGTACAGCCGGACACAAAGAGGGACACGCGGACTCCCTCACCGTTTGCAATATCACATGTTTTGATCTCTCCGTAATTCATTACAGGTGCAGTACCCTTTCCTTAATTTCCTGTGTTCTGCCCTGATTCCAGAACTGTGTTCCGATGTATCCGCAGGTACGTCTTGCAACGTTGAGCTTGCTCTGGTCACGGTTTCCGCAATGCGGGCATTCCCATACGAGCTTTCCGTCATCCTCGATGATCTTGATCTCGCCGTCGTAGCCGCATACCTGACAGTAATCGCTCTTCGTATTTAACTCCGCGTACATGATATTGTCATAGATGTAGCGGATGACCTGAAGAACAGCCGGGATATTATCCTGCATGTTCGGAACTTCCACGTAGCTGATCGCTCCGCCCGGGGACAGTGCCTGAAATTCAGACTCTAATTTTAACTTACTGAAGGCGTCGATCGGTTCCGTTACATGTACATGGTAGCTGTTCGTGATGTAGTTTCTGTCGGTTACGCCCTTTACGATACCGAAACGTCTCTGGAGACTCTTCGCAAAAGAGTAGGTTGTGGACTCCAGCGGGGTTCCGTAGATGCTGTAATCGATATTCTCCGCCTCTTTCCACTTCGTGCAGTAGTCATTTAACTTCTGCATGATCTCAAGACCAAGTTTCTTTCCTTCCGGCTCAGTTAATTTCTTCTCAATTAAGCTGTATACACATTCCCACAGGCCTGCATATCCCAGAGAAAGTGTGGAATATCCGTCATAGAGGAGCTTGTCGATGGTCTCACCTTTCTTTAAGCGGGCAAGCGCGCCATACTGCCAGAGGATCGGAGCCGCGTCGGATAAGGTTCCTTTTAATCTCTCGTGGCGGCAGCGCATTGCGCGGTGGCAGAGTTCCATTCTCTCATCAAAGATCTCCCAGAACCTGTTCATGTCTTTTCTTGCACTGAGTCCGATATCAACGAGGTTGACCGTCACAACGCCCTGATTGAAGCGGCCATAATACTTGCGCTCGCCTTCCCGGTAGTTTCCTGCATTCGCAAGGTTTCCTTTTACGTAGGAACGGTCCGGAGTCAGGAAGGAACGGCAGCCCATGCATGTATACACATCGCCCTTTAATTCCCTCATCTTCTTCGCGGAGATATAATCCGGAACCATGCGCTTTGCGGTACATTTTGCCGCAAGCTCTGTTAAATAGTAATACGGTGCATCCGGAGTGATATTGTCCTCATCGAGAACATAGATCAGCTTCGGGAATGCCGGTGTGATCCATACACCGGCTTCATTTTTAACGCCGAGATATCTCTGTTTTAAGGTCTCCTCGATGATCATCGCAAGGTCTTTCTTCTCCTGCGGGTTCTTTGCCTCGTCGAGGTACATGTAAACGGTAACGAACGGTGCCTGTCCGTTTGTGGTGAGGAGTGTTACGACCTGATACTGGATCGTCTGGATTCCCTTCGTGATCTCTCTGCGGAGACGCTCCTCCGTGAGTTTATCGATCTGATCCTCTGTCACAGCAATTCCAAGATCCTTCATCTCGCCGATCACTTCCTGACGGATCTTCACTCTCGATACCTGAACGAACGGAGCGAGATGCGCAAGGCTGATGCTCTGTCCGCCATACTGGTTGCTGGCAACCTGGGCGATGATCTGGGTCGCAATGTTGCAGGCTGTGGAGAAGCTGTGCGGGCGCTCGATCAATGTCTCGCTGATCACGGTGCCGTTCTGCAGCATATCCTCCAGGTTTACAAGATCGCAGTTGTGCATATGCTGTGCAAAATAGTCGGAGTCATGGAAGTGGATGATTCCCTGCTTATCTGCCTCAACAATATCTTCCGGAAGAAGAAGTCTTCTCGTGAGATCCTTGCTGACTTCGCCAGCCATATAGTCACGCTGTACGCTGTTGACCGTCGGATTCTTGTTGGAGTTTTCCTGCATAACCTCTTCGTTGTTGCACTCGATCAGGGACAGGATCCGGTTGTCCGTCGTATTTGCTTTCCGCACCAGAGAGCGGTCATAGCGGTAGCGCACATAGTTTTTTGCGATCGCAAAAGCACCGATGGCCATCAACTGGTTCTCGACCATATCCTGAATCTCCTCTACAGACACAGCACGTCCCAGCTTATTGCACTTGTACTCTACATAATCCGCGATATCCGTAAGCTGTTCCGGTGCCAGATAGGCATTTTCTGTGGCGTTGCACGCCTTCTGGACCGCATTTACGATCTTGAGCGTGTCAAAACTTTCCTCCGCTCCGTTTCTTTTGATGATCTTCATCCCTGATTCCCCGTTTCATTTCATTGTGTTGGCAGAATTGTCCGCTTTACGCACAACTGCCGTTGCCTGTTTTTCTCTTCTGTCTATTCTGCTAAAAAACACAGCTGACCTACAGGTCCGCGCATTTACTGGCCGGCCTCAGGCATGTACATTTCAGTTGCTGATAGTTTTCTTGGTTGTATATACAGTTTGTTTTTTTCAGAATTATACAGAAATTTTATCTGATTTAGATATTTTATGATTGATCTGTCGGACTTGCCGCCACGAGTCTCTTAAGGCGGTCATGTCATGTTCCCGCCACGTTATTTTTAGTCACTCACGCGAGAACGATTCTATTATAACTGTATTGTTCCCGGATTGCAAGGAGTACTGCTATATAAATATGATATACCAAAACCATATATATGGTGAAAAATTCATGATTCAAAACTATATCTTGTTGTTTTTTGAATACAATCTACAAGAAGAGTCCACTCCGGGATCGTCCCGGAAAGCCCCTGAAAAGGCATATCCCGCGAGCCATTTTTCTGCCGTTTTAAGCGTCCAGAAAGCCCGCGGGACTGTTTTCTCTGCTCTTCTTACTTAAATATGTCTGCGCCATTCTTCAAGGCGGTAACGCTGTCTTTTCTTTGCATCCTCTAATTGTGCCAGCATTTTCGGAATATCTTCGTTAAAAGTTCCCGCAAGCACTACATAGTTGGACGCGTGGTTTGTCCGGAAGATCGTTCCGGGAGAATCAATGTGTGTTAAAAACAGCTCCATTTCCTCCACGATCTCGTCCGGGGTGATAAGCTCCATCTCCCCGCGTTTTACTTCCTCATTCATCTGGGTCCCCTCATAGAGGCGCAATGTCAAGAAGGAGGCATACTCCGGATTCATCTGATTGATCAGCTCCGCCGACTTGATGGCATGTTCCCGGATCCCTTTTCTTCCGCCGAGGCCGGAGATCAGCGTCACAGAGGTCTTGATGCCGCAGCGCTTCAATTTCTGTCCCGCCGCCGCAATCTGGGCCGCCGTCACATCCTTATGGATATGCTCCAGAACACGGTCATCGCCGGATTCCGCTCCGATATAGACCATCTCGAGTCCTGCTGCCGCTAAGGCTTTTAAATCTTCCTCAGACTTTGCCAGAACATCCTTTGCAGTCCCGTAAGAGGTGATCCGCTCCACATACGGGAAATTTTTGTGGACATAGGCTAAAAGCTCTAAAAGAAGTTCTGTCTTTACCACCAGTGCATCACCGTCCGCAAAGAATACACGGCTGACATACGGTCCGTAATAATCGCGGCATTCGTCCAGATCCTTCATGATCTCTTCTTTTGTCCGCACTCGGAATTTTTTCACCCGGTACATGTTGCAGAAGGTGCACCGGTTATGGGCACAGCCCACAGTCACCTGAATAATTAAGCTTCTCGCCTCGCTCGGCGGGCGGTATACGGTTCCTTCGTATTCCATATGATCACTTTCCTTTCCAATTAAAATGCCCCAAGTCTGTCCAGCCTGCTCAGAATATCTGTCCGTCTCTCATCAAACAGCAGATTCTTATTGTATTCAAAATATCGTTCACACTCATTTTCCTGTAAGAACCGCACGGCCGGGGCGCTGGAGTTCAGTTCCGTGATAAACACCACCATCTCCTGACTGCTGCCGAACGTTCCTTCCATGAAATCAAAGGCATACTCCAGTGTCTGTCCGACATGAGCGCACAGATCCTCAAGTTCTGTCCGTTCGTCACCAAACAGCTCCCGGAACCGGTCGAATATCTCGTCACCCCCCGATAAAAGCTCTGCTTTCACAGTCTGAAGGTATCGGTTCATATCCGCTGCGATATCGGCACAGCGATATTTTTCCTGTCTTGTGAGAAGACCGGCTTTCTGTTTCTGCTCAGCTGCCGCGGTGAAGGTATCGATCTGACGGGCAAACATATCGACCGGGTTCCGTCTGTTTTCTTTGGATCCTTCCGTTTCTCCGGCTCCTGTCTTATCTTCCAGGCTGCTCTTGAATGCTTTCAGCTCCCCAAACAGCACTTCCAGATAATCCTCTTTCTGCGCATAAGCCTTAAACTCCACATCGAGCTTCGCTAAAATCAGGCTGATGATGGAAAGCTTCTCGTCAAACGGTGCCTTCGCCGCCTGCTCCATCAGGCCCTCATTGCGTTTTCCTTCCAGAACTTCATCGATCTGATATCTCGCCTGATACTTCTTATATAATTCCAGATAGTTCGCAAAATCTTTTGCGATCCGGGGATGCTCAATGTACTGCACTACAACTTCCCGGTCACAGATAAGATCCACCTTCTCGCAGACCTTTAAAAATCCGGAGAGATCTTCCCACCCACGAGGTGTCGCAAAAATCTTGCCATCCACAGTTGTCTCCACCTGGTAAAAATACTGCGGCTTTGCGGTGAGGAATGACAGGATCGCCGGATGGATATCCGCCTGCTTCGCGTACTCTTTCCAGACCTCAAAATCCGCCTCCACATCGATCTTTTTGATACGGTCTAAGGTCGCGATATCGAATTCCCGCACGGATTTATTGTATTCCGGCGGGTTTCCTGCTGCCACGATGATCCAGCCATCCGGGATCTTATGATTTCCGAAAGTCTTATACTGCAAAAACTGCAGCATGGCCGGGGCCAGTGTCTCGGAAACGCAGTTGATCTCATCGATGAAGAGAAGTCCCTCGGAGAGTCCTGTGTCTTCGATCTTATTGTAGATTGCCGCGACGATCTCACTCATGGTATATTCCGTCACATGGACATTCTTCCCACTGTAAGTCTTCTCCGAGATAAACGGGAGACCGATGGCACTCTGTCTCGTATGGTGTGTGATCGTGTAGGAGACGAGACCGATCCCGCACTCCCGCGCCACCTGCTCCATGATCTGGGTCTTTCCGATTCCTGGCGGACCGATGAGCAGCACCGGGCGCTGCCGCATGGACGGGATCTCGTATTCCCCGTGTGCGTTCTTCGTCAGATACACCTGTATCGTATTTTTAATTTCCTGTTTTGCACGCTTGATGTTCATATTTTTTTACTCCGGTATAATTTTTACAGTCCGTGAACCAGCCTGTCAAACCTTTTACTTTCCGTAACGGTTCAGTACCCCAACAGTTACGCGCAAAAATCCATTTCAAATCGGCTATGCCGATAGGATTTTTTCCTTCCATTCTAAGTTTTCTTATGGTCAGCGCAGTAAATGCGCAGACCTACTGAACAGTTACTATTTTCCATCTAATATTTTCCCCACGTCCTCCATCGACTCCGGGTCCAGAATCACCTTCATCGCCCAAGGCGGAACGTCCGCATCAGTATAATTATCCCGCATAAACACGAAGGCCGTGTCATATGGCGGCATTTTCACCGGAAATGTCCCATATCCGTCCGTAAAATAGAGAAGTCCCCGCAGCCTGCTGAACTTTCCCGCCTTGATCATCTGGTCCACATGCAGGAATGCCGGGCGGAAATCAGTCCCGCCCATGCCATAGAGTTCCATGTGGTCCATGTAATTCCGAAGATCCTCCTCGCTCTCGATCTTCACATCCTGCCGTACTTTATCGTCGCACTGCAAAATATGGATATTGACCTTCTTAAAGAAGCTCTCCGACTGAGCCAGCACCCCATAGGTCTCTTCCAGGAATTTCTTCACCAGCTCCCCGGAACATGACATCGAAGTGTCGATGACGACCACAAAATCCTCGATCCGCCGGACTTCCTTCGTCTCAAGGGGCTCGATCAACGGCATATTTCCGTATAACTGCATGCCATAATTGTAGAATACATAGTCGAACGCATCCGGATCGATCTGGACTGTCTCCTTCAGCACCGAAAATTTCCGCAAAAACTTCCGGTAATCGTACCGCTCCCGGTTCTCCACCGCCAGCTGATCCATCAGCTCCCTGGAGTCATCCGCCGCCTCGTTGGAAAACGCCTCCATCTCCGCCTGCATCTTCTCCCGCTTGTCATCCCAATCGTTTTTTCGGTTCCGGTTGGGATTTGGGGACTTCTTCTCGTCCTCTTTCTCCCATCTGGAATGATCGTCCCGGCAGAATTCCCGGCAGAGCCGCTCATATTCGATCTCCGAAAGCTCCATCTCCTGCATAGTGTGATAGATGCTCTCAGCATTCAATACCTTGATCTTTTTCCTCAGACGTCCGTAAAATTCTGCCCGCACCGGTGACATCGGCAGATGGACGCACGGCTTGTGAATCCCGTCGATCAGGGATTCCACCGCGATATCGCAGGCCAGATTCCAGTATTCTTCCGGCCGCTTTTTCCTCGACCATGGATGGACAAAGAGACAGTGGAATGTCTCGTGCAGGATCATTCGATTTACATAAACAGGATTTCTCCGGTACCAGCCACAGATATATCCCGTCTCAAAGGATAATAAGGTTCCATCTGTCCCGATTCCCTTTACGCTGCTGTCCGCCACCGGGAACAGACCATTTAAGGCCACGTCGAGAAACCGCATGGAAAGATACAGCTCATTCCTCGCGTTCCGTATGATCTCAACGCCGATCGCCGCCAGTTCTTCCAGCGCGCCCTGCTCTCTCAGGATCGGCGACCATGCCGCATCTTCTCTCATGACGATTTCTGACCTCCTCACAAATCAAAATCAAACTTTTTCTTTTTTACGCCAAACTTCTTCCTCTGGATCTCCATAAACATCCCCAAAAGCTCCGGCAGATGCTTTTTCGAGATCTCCGTGATCAGCCCCGACATCTTATCCGCCGTCAGCGGATTCTTTTCCGGTGTTAAATACTGTCCCGCAATCCATTTTATGGTCTCCGGGTCCTCAAGGCTGCCGAGAATTACTTCATAAAGATTCTCCATAAGAAACTTTTCATATTCCTTTTTCGCGCTCTCCCACAGTCCTTTCGGATACTGCAGCCGGGTCACCGCGATCTTCGATGCCATGAGAACCGATTCCTCTGCTTTTTCATACACAAACATTTTATCATACCTGTCAAATCGGAATTTTCGTCCCTCAAAACAGTAGCGATACTTCTGCCCTGCACCGTGGATATTGGATACCGTGATCCTGGCGGGCGTATTTTCCACCGCCTCGTCGTAGTATTCCGGGAAGATCACACGCGCAGTCTCTGTCTCCCCGTTCTCTTCCTCAAAAGTACTTGAAGCCAGCGATGTTCGTGCAGAGTCCGTGTCTCTCTCGTCCTGCATTCGATTTTGTCCGTCCTGTATAAATACATGCACTGTGACTCTCTCATTGATCTCCGTCACAAAATCCCTGAGTGCCGACTCTTCATCCACCCCCATATGCACAGTCAGACTCCTGATATTCCGGCAGCCCGTAAACACACCGCCGCCGACTTCCCGGAGTGCCCCGTAAAAATGGATCTCCTGAAGCTTCTCACATCCATAAAATTCATATCTTCCGATCCGGGTGAGTGTCCGCGGGAGATAGACTTTCTCCACCGTGCTCCCCGAAAATACCTTGTCTGCCAGCTCTGTCACCGGAAGTCCGCCCAGACTTTCCGGTACCACGCAGACGGCGCCTGGTGCCAAAAGCTTTGTCACACAAGCGCCCCCATTTTTCTCTTTAAATTCAAATTCAACATCCATATTCCAGTTACACTTATTATAATTGTTCAGCAGACCAGAACAATTAGTTCACAGACCTGCCGAACAGTTATGCTTATTCTTCAATCAGTTTATTTAACTTTCTCATCGCACTAAACCGGTAATAGTATACCAGGAATGCCAGCGAAGTGATACTCCAGCTTAACGGATAACTCGTCAGCGTCGTGTACAGTCCCGGATGGACTGCGCCTGCGCCGAATACCCAGAGCACACGCAGGATACAGGTTCCAACACAGATGATCAGCATTGGGATCAGGGCATCGCCCACGCCGCGCAGCGTACACGGATATACGTTGACGCAGATGTAGCAGAACCAGAACGGCACCAGGAAGCGGATAATACTCATGCTCTCCGCCATGACATCCACATCGTTGGTAAAGAGACTGATGAGTACCGGACCTGCCGTAAACATAAATACACCAAGTGCTGCCGTAATGATCGTCGACATGAGAAGCCCCACATAGGTGCCCTTTTTCAGACGTTTGATCTTTCCTGCACCGAAATTCTGTCCCGCAAAAGTCGTCACGGAGATTCCCATGGCATCCATAGTCATCCAGAAAATACCGTCGATCTTTCCGTAAACCGCCCAGGACGCGATCGTATTCGTTCCGTATCCATTGATGTTTGCCTGAATCAGGATATTGGAGATCGAGTACATCATGGACTGGAGTCCCGCCGGAAGACCGATCTTTATGATCCTCTTTAATAATACCGGCTCCACACGGAGTTCCTTCGGGATAAAACGGTAAGATTCTTTTGTCCGGATCAGCGTTATCATAACGAGTACTGCCGATAAAAGCTGGGACATGATCGTCGCAAGCGCCGCCCCGGCAACTTCCATATGAAAACAGACTACAAACAGGAGATCCAGAGCAATATTGGTCAGGCAGCTCGCCACAAGGAAATAGAGCGGTCTCTTCGAATCTCCCACAGCTCGCAGGATCGCAGCGCCCATGTTATAGACCAGATTTCCTATGATACCCAGAAAATAGATCCTGAGATATGTCACAGAATATCCAAGGATCTCTTCGGGAGCACCCATAGCCCGGATTGCAGCCGGAGTGAAGATCTCACCGATCACTAAGAGTGCCACACCGCCGGCCAGCGCCAGACAGAACGATGTGTGAACCGATTTCTGCACCTGCTGGTCTTCCTTTGCCCCATAGAACTGGGATACAACGACAGCCGCGCCGGAAGACATTCCGACGAAGAAGCCAACCAGCAGGTTGATCAGTGTTCCCGTCGTACCGCCTACCGCGGAAAGTGCCTCTTTTCCCACAAACTTTCCAACGATCATGGCATCCGCCGTGTTGTAAAGCTGCTGGAAAAATGTCCCGAACAGGATCGGAAAGAAAAAGAGCAGGAGCTGCTGCCAGATCACGCCGTCCGTGATCCCGTTGTAGCCTGCCGGATGATTCTTCTTAAGTGTCATATCTTCACCCTCTACAAAATCCGCCATGCATGGATCCCGTTTGCGGTCTTTTCTGAATGCATGGCAATTGATACTTCCGCCCTGTATCTGTCGGCTGCGGACACAGGGCGGAGGTATGATTGATCAAAGGCCGGCTCTTTCGCCGCCTTTAAAGGTTCTTTTTATGATTACAGGAGATTCTTTCTGAGTTCCTCGCCGCTCTTTGCGGAAAGGTATGCCGGCGGAATGTCAAGAATGGTCTTGCATCCGCTCATTCCCTCCTGTTTCATGCGGAATGCGGCGCGGGCACAGCAAACGATCACGGATGAAGTGAACTCCGGGTTGGAATCCAGTTTCAGACGATACTCGATCACATGTGTATTCTCCTGATTCCATCCAGTCTTTCCGTTTCTGATCACGAAACCGCCGTGCGGGAGCGTGGAATGGTCGCGCTTCATCTCTTCCTCGCTGATGAAATGAACCGTTGTATCATAGTCGGAGAAGTAGTTCGGCATCGTTACGATCTCTTTTTCGATGCGTGCAAGATCAGCGCCCTCTTCGGCAACAACATAGCATTCTCTTGTGTGTTTCTCTCTTATTGTGAGTTCCGGAGTCTCGCCGTTTCTGATTCTCTCCAGCACGCTCTCAACCGGGACTGTATACTGTCTTGCGTCCTTCACGCCATCAATGCGGCGGATCGCGTCGGAATGTCCCTGACTTACACCTTTGCCCCAGAATGTATAGTCTTTACCATCCGGGAGAATTGCATTTGCGTATACACGATTTAAGGAGAACATACCCGGATCCCAGCCTGCGGAGATCACTGCTACATTTCCTGCTTCCTTTGCCGCTGCATCGACAGCTGCAAAATGCTCCGGAATTCTCGCGTGTGTGTCAAAGCTGTCCACTACGGTGAAATATTTCGCATACTCCGGTGTCTGCATCGGAAGATCTGTCGCACTTCCGCCGCAAAGGATCAGGACATCGATCTTATCTGTCATATGTTTCGCTTCGTCCGCATGGTAAACCTTTGCGCCTTCGGTCAGGATCCTGACATTTTTCGGATCTCTTCTTGTAAATACTGCCGCAAGCTCCATATCCGGATTCTGTTTGATGGCGCACTCAACGCCGCGTCCAAGATTTCCATAACCCATAATTCCGATTCTGATCGTCATATTGTTCTCCTCTTCTTTCTTTATTTAATGTCGCTATCTCCATTTTACCAATAGGCCGTTATAGTGTCAATTGAAATAAGTTTAACGAATTTGTCTCCTGTTTCTTCCAGATACACCTGCAAAACCTGCCACCGGAAGGTTCTTCTGGGAACGCGGCAATGAAAAAAGAAACAACGGAATCCGAAATCCTTTTTCTCAAAGATCCCTGAGTCCGTTGTTTACATATTTTTTAATATATTAATGTTTTTCCCTTTTCATAAGCACAAACGCAACGCCCGCCGTGATGAACTCTGATACAGTCACCGTAAACCAGATTCCGTCTACACCAAAAAGTGCCGGGAGAAGGAACACGAACACGCTGTTTAAGATCACGCCGCGGAGCAGTGTGATCGTTAAAGAAAACCGCGGTCTCACAGTAGACTGGAAATACATTCCGCTGATGATGTTCCACTCACTGACTAAGAAGCAGAGGAAATACAGCCGGATCGCCGGGACCGCCATTGTGAGGATCTCCGGTGTCGGGTCCAGAAACAGATAGGACAACTGTACCGGGATCAGCATGCCGATCGCAGTGAATATGAAGCCTGCGGCAAATCCGGTCCGGACTCCCAGTTTTCTCGCCTCGCCGACTCTCTTCAGGTTTCCCGCGCCAAAGTTTGCGGAGAGCAGCGGCTGTACTGCCTGAGCGATACCGTTGGAAATGGACGATGCCACAAGCGCGGTGTTTGTGATGATTCCATAGACCGTGATTCCCATCTCTCCCACGTAAGTGAGGAGCTGGCGGTTAAACAGCAGCATCACAAAGCCGTTGGAGATCTCCAGAATAAAGCTTGCGAGCCCATTTCCGAGCACCTCCGGCACCCGTCTCCACACATCGCTAAATTCCAGCTTCAAGTGGTTATCTTTCGAGAAAAAATGACTTGCGAGGATCAGCACCGTGAGTGTCGTTCCGGTGGCTGTCGCCAGCGCCGCACCTCCCATTCCCCATTTCATGATAAAAATGTATACATAATCCAGGATCACATTGGTGACGCCTCCGCTGATCACGCCCGCCATGGCAAGCTTCGGCGCACCGTCATTTCGGACGAATGCCTGAAGGAATGAAGACAGGGCAAACATGGGAGCCGCTGTTGTAAGCACAGTTCCGTAAGGCACGGTGTATTCATTTAAGAGTGGGGTATTTCCCATAAAAGTAATCAGCGGGTTGAAAAAGATTCTTCCCAATATCAGAAAGACTGCTGACAGAGCAAGCACCACACAGAGTGCCGCCGTAAAATAACTTCTGGCGCGTTTTTCATCGCCGCGCCCTCTGGAAAACCCAAAGAGAACGCTGCCGCCGACTCCGCACATCATTCCGATCCCGAAATATGTGTTGTAGAGCGGCAGTAAAATATTCATCGCCGCAATACCGGAACCACCGACTCCGCGTCCGATCATCATCGTGTCAGCCAGAATATAAATGGAGGTCACGAGTGTTGCGCTGATGGACGGCACCAGGTAACTGAAAAATACCTGGCGGACCGGGGATTCCAGCATGTTGATATGTTTCATAAGTGTTGCTCCTCAATATTCTTCAAAATGTATTTCGATATACCTTGTTCTTCTTTCTAACAGCAATATTTCAGCAGCTCTTTTTGCAAAGCTGCTGATTTCTTAGTCTGCGATGTTAAAATTCGTCCTTGCATATCCTGCCAGCGTGTCTTCCATCTTTTTTCCATACTCTGCGGCAAAATCATCAAGGACTCTTTCAGCGATCCGTGTCCCCTCTTCCCCGAAGATTGCTTCACAAACTTCCCGGTATGCCCAGTAGGAGTGAGCGCAGTGGTACTCGAAAGATCTGAGGCCTGCCGGATTTTTTGCCATATTGGACTCCGGTGTCAAACCGGCGTTCCGGATCGTCTGTATACAATAATCATGGTCATGGAGTGTCTGGGAGACCTCATAGCGAATCTCCGGGTTGAAACCTCGGGAAATGGACGCATCCAGGTCCTTACAATAGAGAAGCCCCGCTTCCGGGAGTCCCATATTCTTAAACTGGGTGTGCCACGGACAGACATGGATGTGGATCTGAAAGTCCGGGCTTAAGCTTGTCGTCTCGGACTGGTTTCCGAGTCCCTGTGCTTTCACCTCTTCCGTGTTGACCCATTCACCGTACTGGCAGTATGTCTCATAAGTCAGAGGTTTTCCGTCCCGGATCGCCCGCTGTGCCATCCGACGTCCACGCTGTTCGCCGTAATATCGGGTGGCATGCAAAAATGCCGCCTCGCCGCGGTCACCGAAGATTTCCTTCAGGTAAACATAATATTTTGCCGCGATAAACGCGTGTGACAGTTCTGTAAATCCCATAATGCTTCCTCCCGTCCTACATTCTATTCTTCTGCTTCACCATAGCGCTCTGGCTTGTATACAAAGTCCATGCTGCGGACAGACTCATTTCCCGCATGACCAGATATCCGCGTGCTTCTTATTTCATCTCTCCAAGAATATCCGACAACTGCGCAAACTGTGCAAGGCTTAACGCCTCGCCACGGATCTTCGGAGTGAGTCCCATCTCTGCGATCGCTGCCGCGATCTGTTCCTTTGTATACGGAAGTTCAGGCGCATTTCCGAGACCGTTCTGCAGCGTCTTTCTTCTCTGATTGAAGGACGCGCGGATGATTTTAAACATCAGGGCAGGATCCTTCACCTCCACCGGCATCTCCTTATGTCTTGTAAGCCGGATCACCGCTGATCCCACATTCGGGCGCGGGATAAAGCAGTTCGGCGGTACGTTCGCTACGATCTCCGGCTCCGCGTAATACTGGACAGCCAGGGACAGAGCGCCGTAATCCTTGGACCCCGGTCCTTCCTTCATGCGGTCCGCAACTTCCTTCTGGACCATGACGGTAATGTTATCAATCGGCACACCGCTCTCAAAGAGCCCCATGATGATTGGGGTCGTGATATAGTACGGCAGGTTCGCAAAGACTTTGATCGGGTTTCCGCCGTT
>OGII01001865.1_pt1 | contig 13452 bp, 16 predicted proteins | sample 1571701 | NCBI WGS metagenome assembly OGII01 (sample SAMEA2581950, study PRJEB24529) | metagenome | biome: Human gut stool | place: China | collected 2011
GGTTACTATCTCAGAACATATGCCGTTTTGCTGGTGCTGCTGACGGTAGGCTCTGCCAATACGGTAAAGGCCGTGTGGGAGCGCCTGCCGGAGCGGGCGCGGGAGGCGCTGGCCCCTGTGCTGATGCTTGCGGGACTGGTGCTCTGCACGGCCTATCTGGTAGATGGCAGCTACAATCCGTTTTTATATTTCAGATTTTGAGGGGGAGGGAAGCGGCATGGCGCATAAGGGCCGGATCATGACCGTCCTGTTCTGCGGTTTTTTAGCGGGACTGCTGGTATGGCACATCGCCCTGCCGGACCGGGCGCGGTCCGAAACGGAGAACCGGACGCTGGCGCAGCGTCCGTCCCTTTCCCGGGAAACGCTGCTCAATGGCAGCTTCACTGCGGATATGGAAACGTATTTTGCCGACCAGTTCCCCCTGCGGGACGACTGGACGGGACTGAAGGCCCGGTGTGAGCTGCTGCTGGGGAAGCGAGAATTTAACGGTGTCTATCTCTGCGGCGATACGCTCATCGCTAAGGTGGAGGAGCCGGAGGCGGCGCAGGTGGAGCAAAATCTGGCGGCGGTAAAAAAATTCGCCGAATTGACAGGCGGTCAGGTGCTGCTGGGACTGATTCCCACGGCGGCGGAGGTTTGGCGGGACAAGCTGCCGGCAGGCGCGCCCAGCCTTGACCAGCCGGTGCTGCTCCAAAGGGCGGCGGAGGAAACGGGACTTCCAACGGTGGATATGCTGGGGGCGCTGTCGGAGCACGCGGCGGAACCCATCTATTACCGCACGGACCACCACTGGACCACCTTGGGGGCCTTTTATGGGGCCAATGCCCTGCTGGAAGCCTTGGGGAGAGACCCGTTGGAGGAGAGCAGCTTTCGCCCGGAGACTGCCAGCACGGATTTCAACGGTACGCTGTACTCCACCTCCGGCATCCATTGGCTGATGCCGGATACCATAGAATATTGGGCGCCGGACTATTACCTGAATGTCACCACATGGAAATCCGGCAGGGCGGAGCCGGGGGAGCTGTATGACCGCAGCTATTTAGAGCACAAGGATCAATACAGCTCGTTTTTGGGCGGAAACCAGCCCCTGTGTGTCATTGAAAACCCGGATATCCGGGACGGAAGCAAGATTTTGCTGATTCGGGATTCCTATTCCGACTCCTTGGCGCCGTTTCTGGCCCAGCGGTTCGCGCAGGTGCACCTCATCGACCTGCGGTACTACCACGCTTCTGTGGCGGAATATATGGCGCAGCACAGCATCAAAACTGCCGCAGTGCTTTACAGCACGGCAAATTTCATCTCCGACCGGAATTTGTTTTATCTGAGCCGGTGAGAACCACCGAATTGCGGGAAACGCGCCCCAGCCCTTGCGCCGCAGCGCTTTCAGCAGACGCGGGCCGCCCCGGAGCGGCAGTATTTCCGAAAATGTCCGCGCAAAACGAAAGCAGTTTACATAAAGCACCGGCGCTCCGCAGGGAGCGCCGGTGCTTTTCATCCTTTAATTTCACTTGTAGTATCAATGAAAATGGAATATGCGGAGCCGCACATCAATGGAATTTACATAACTTTGAAACTAAAAATGCACCTACTTCCCGAGGACCTCCCGCCGCACATAGTCAAAGGCGGCGTCCTCCCCCTCGTCCCGGAGAACAAGGAGAATTTTTTCCAGCAGCGCCGAGGTGGCGGGGTGCATAAGCAGCCGCTTCTGCTTGCCGTACAGGAAAAAGTCATAGGGGTCTCCCTGCCGGAAGTCCTTGCCCCGGTAGACCTTGCTTGCGGCCAGCCGGTCGCAGAACATCTCCGCCACGTATTTTTTTGGCATTTCCACGCCGACGATTCCCTCGCCGTTCATGCCGTAATCCGTCCAGTATTCAAAGTGGTGGCGGTTGCGGCCCTTGTGGTGCAGCCACGAGGCACTGTAGCCGATGTCCCGGCGCTGAGCGTCATTGGGGCTGCGGTCGCCCTGAAAATATTTGACCCCGGCCCAGAACTCCACCGGGGAAAATTTGGACAGGTCATGGGTCAGGCCCTGCCAGTACAGCCCCAGCCGAAAGCAGTATTGCCGCACCAGGCGCCGGTGATGCTGAACGGTTTTCAAATGCTGCCAGAAATGCACACGCTTCACCTCGGGAACAGAATGGAACTATGATAGCATATTCCGGCGGAAAAAACGAGTGCCTGCATGAAATTTTTCCCGCGGTCCAAACTATCCGTGAGGTGGTATGATGGATGGAGGCATTTTCGCCTGCCCGGATGGGTGGGAATTTCTGCTGCCGGAGGGCGTGGCGCATCTGCGGGACATGGGGGCGGTCTGCGTCCACCGCTGGCGCTTACTGGGACTGACTCCCACCGGCTGCCGCATTTTAGCGGGGGAGCGGGTGGAGGCCGAATTGCTGCTGGCACCGGGAGACTGTTCTCTTGCGGGCTTTTCGGCGGGGACGGTGGTGACCTACGGCCTCTCGCCCCGGGACAGCATTACCCTTTCCAGCCTGACGGAGCCGGTGCTGTGCGTCCAGCGGGCGCTGCCGCTGGCCTGCGGCGGCGTGCTGGAGCCGCAGGAATTTCCCATGCCCGGTGTGACGGCGCTGCAAACGCTCCTGCCGTGGGTGGGCGTGCGGCTGCTGTGGACCGGCTCACCCTATCCGGACTGAGAAAAAAGGCAAATGTCAAGAGGAATTTAGACAGGATAGAAATTAAATAGCGCAAAAAGGGACAGCGTCAAGCAGCTTTCGCGGCATAAAACCAGTGTGAGCACTGGATTTATTCCACGGTCAACTTGACACTGTCCTTTTTCTGCGCTTATCTGTACTGAAGTGAGCAACGGCGGCGCCATTGCTCACGCCAATCTACAGAATGGGACGAGGGAACGCACGGTGAAGAAGCAGCATTACATGACCCGGGATGAACGGCAGCAGCTGGAGGCCCTCTACACGGCAGGCATCCCGGTAGCAAAAATCGCATGTCAGTTGGGCTTTTGCCGGCAAACGATTTATAACGAAATCAAGCGCGGCCTTTATATCCATACCTGTGATTGGTGGGATGAGGTTCGCTACTCCGCCCAAAAGGGACAGCAGCGGCATGACTATATGCAAACGGGCAAGGGCCGACAGTTGAAAATTGGAAATGACCGAGCGTATGCGGAGTTTCTGGAAAAGCTCATTATCCAAAAGCGGTACTCCCCTGCGGCAGCTCTGGCGGCGGCCAGAGCGAAGGGCTTTCCGATAACGATTTGCACAACAACCCTCTATAGCTATATTGAAAATCGTGTATTTCAAAGGCTGACCAATAAGCATCTGCTTTACAAGGGACAGCGGAAGCGAAAAAGCCGCAAACAGCTCAGCCGGATTGCACATCCGAGACTTCCGAGTATTACGGACAGACCGGAGCATATTCAGCAGCGCTCTGAGCGCGGACACTGGGAGATGGACCTGATTATAGGCAAGCAAAATACCCACCCTGTTTTGCTGACGCTGACAGAGCGGGTCACCAGAGCGGAAATCATCATGAAGCTGCCAAATCGAAAAGCAGAGACCATACGAAAGGCTATCGACCGGATAGAACGGACAACGCCGGATTTTCGGCAGCGGTTCCGAAGCATTACCACAGATAATGGCAGTGAATTTCTTCAGTACGAGCTGCTTCGGCAGTCTATCTATAGCGGCACCAGATTTGATATCTGGTACTGCCACAGCTTCGCCGCATGGGAAAAGGGAACCAACGAAAACCACAACCGCATGATTCGGCGTTTCTTCCCCAAGGGAACCGATTTCAGCCGCATTACACAAAAGCAGGTACAGGCCGTTCAGGACTGGATGAACAATTACCCCAGAAAAATTCTGGAGTGGAATACCCCTGCTCAAATGTTGGGGTAGAGTTGACAGTTTTCTCCAATTTAGTTAAGATACTTACACATGGCAACTTAGTGCAGAGAATTATTTAGATTGGAGAACATACTATGTATATTGCATTGATCGTCCTGCTAAGCGTCCTCATCTTCATCCTCCTGTCAAAGAAAAAAGCAGCTACACCAGAAGAAAAAGGTGCTATAAAAGCACAACAGAAGCAGGAAGCTCCTATCCTGACAGAAAGGGATGAACTTCCTGTTGCCGGAGCTTATCAAAAAAGATGGTTATTTAGTTACCATGAAAAGGATGCGTTTTATAAGCTCTTTGAACTTTGCCAAAAATACGGCCTTTATCTGACAGCCAAGGTGCGTCTGTTGGATTTGGTAGAGCCGGTGAAGAACAATCCAAAATATAAAAGCTATTTCTGGAAGGTCCAAGCAAAGCACGTTGACTTCGTAATCTGTGACAAGAAATTAGTGGCCCGCTGCGTGATTGAACTGGGCGATAATTCACATGACACGCCGGGCCGCAAGGAGCGAGACGAATTTGTTGATGAAGTTCTGAAAAGTGCCGGATACACTGTTATACACCTGAGAGAAATTGATACTACCGACATAGAAAAACAGGTTCAGACTATTTTTAGCAGATTTATAGAAAAATGACTTTCATTAGAAGCCTCGGAGAAATGAACTCCGGGGCTTTTTATATTTGCCGGACGGTGCAGCACCCGTTCCGGCTGCGCGGGTGCTACGCATACCGCACAGCCGAAACGGCGGAGCCTTACTCAATCCCCAGCATTGGGATTTTGCGGAGCACCCACATAATACCGGCGTAGATGTGCTCAAAGTTCACCACCAACAAAGCCAAAGGAAGGAGCACCTTCACCAAGCTCAAAGGGACGAAGAAGCCCAGCACGGCGCAGTTATCGAAAATGAGGTCAAAAAAGCTGTTCAGAGCAGACACAACCGCCGAAGGCATATCCGGCAGCACATCCAGCACGGCCATGACAGCGCTCAGCAGCTTCAGACCGAGATTTCCAATCGCTTCAATCAGCATCAGTTACTTTGCACCTCCTTCAGTTTCTTCAGCAGCAGATGCAGGAACGCAATGACCAGCACGGCAGAGACCACCGTGCGATAGACAGAATAGGCGGACTGCATCGCAGTTCCGGACAAGGCAGATTTCAGATTGTATTCACCCTTCCGGATAATCGTCTTATTCTGCCATACAACATCGTTCCAGCGGAGTATCGGTTCTTGTTCATCCAGCGTCGCCACCGTACTCACAAAATCACTAAGGACGCTCAGCGGATAGGTGAGCAGGCCCATGCGGTCTTCAAAAATACCGTTAATGCTGGAAACAAACTCCGTAGCGTAGCCTTCATGGGGAATGAACAAGTCTTTAATTGCTTCAGCAATTCGCCCCGGCAGGTCAATAATTGCATTATAAATTTTCTCAATCGTGCCTTTCCAGCCCACATCCGTTGCAGGAACGTCCGGAGCTTCTGCGCCCTCGACCGACCCGCTGACCGTCAAATCATTAGCGACGAGCTTGCCCAAAATCTGCTGAAGGAGGTCATTGATGCTGGCAATATCTCCGTCAAGGCCCGGGACGGTCACAACGGTTGCTTTATCGCCGGTATTGTCAATGGCGGGACTATATGCTCCAGGCTGGGTAACAGAAATACTACCAGCAGATGCAGTAAAATAACCCAAAGATGCATTTTTACGACCATCTGCAAAATAAACAGACTTCAAAGAAGGGGCAGAATTATAAGTACCATCTGAATAGACATAAGCGGAATAAGAGGTGCCAACATCTTTAACCCACCAAGTAGAACCATCTAAAATCCAAGTTCCTTTTTCTTGAGAACAAGCTAAGTAGTACATAATCGTCCCCTGATAATCAAACATACCATAATAAAAATAAGGAAAAACCCACTTGTTTGAAATTACCTCAGGAGAAGAAGAAACATCCTCAATAAAGCGATCAATGAAAGTACGAGGAACCGGACAAGAATCGGAAGAAATGATTTTGGCATCGCCACCAGATATTAAACCAGTCTGCCCAATAAACCAGCTTGTAAACTCCGCCAGCTTTGAGGAAATGGCCTTGGGGATGAACAACTTATAACCGAGGCTGGGAACACTATTCTGCTGGTACTTAATATCCTTTAAAAATTCGACCCAGCTATTATAACCGAGCCAGCCGACAAAAGCCGTTGGGAGCATCAGCCTTCGTTTCCATGAACTTGTTGTACCAGCTCTGACAGCTATCAATCCACGCTTGACTACCGGCATTGTTGCCACTGAAGCTCAGACCGGCAGACTGCATAAATGTCCAGATCACGGATGTTGCCAGCGATGCCTCTGTCAACAATGCCTTGGCTTTTGGCGGCTAGTACGAGAACAGACCCACAGTCAGAGACAGGCAGCAGAGCAGAGGAAGGACACGCCTTTGCAAAAACCTTTTCATCCACGCCGCCTCCAAAACAAGTCATACAGGAAGATAGCAGCCAGCAGACAGCCGACAGCAAAAATCCCCTGTGTCATACCGGCAATACCGGCCTGCAGCCTATCCAGATACGGAGACAGCTCCTCAATGGACATTCCAATGTAAGTAACAACCGGAGCTTCCATCAGAACCGCACACGCTCCTTTCCCGTCACCATGCCTACAAAGGCATTGAACAGCTTGCTTGCAAGGCCGCACACAATCACCAGTGGGCATGAAATACCCATGAAAGCGGTCAGCAGGTCAACTACACCTTGATAATCCATTTGTCACCATCCTTATCGTTAATTTGTTTTTCAGCGCCTACAAACCGCCCACGCTCCACCACGCTGGAGGTATCATAGCGCTTGTACATTTCCGGCGAATGGAACCAGACGAATTTTTCCTTGACCTCACCGGAGATATTCGTGCCAGTACTGTCATCGCTTTCCAGACTGTCCCTGTCCAGCAGCGCGTTTATCTGCACACAGCCGAAATAGTTCTTGCACAGCATGACGGATGAAAATTGCTCCCGCAGTGGCTTTGCCATACGCCCGAACACCTGAGAGGTTGCAACGATATGCTTGCGCTGCTTTCTCTGCTGGGAAATCTGCGTAATGACTTCAATATTGATGTTCTTACTTTCAAGGCTGTTCATGTAGAGCTGTATTTCATCCACCAGAAAGACCACGCCGCACTCACCGTTGGAATAGCGCTTGAAGTCATCATTATCACAGAACTGAAAGACCCGGTTTTCTCTCAGATATTGCTTATCCAGCGCCTGCATTACCTCATCCGGCAGCTTTAGTGCACCGTCTTCCGTCAGATATTCCTCCAAGCTCTGATATCGGAGCCAATCCTCAAAAGTAACAATCGGATAGTCTGCCAGCAGCACGTTAGTGACGAGCTTGGCCCGGGGATATGCCTTCATGAGCTTATACACGTAATTGACCGCCGAGAGCGTCTTTCCAGTACCCTGACCGCCTACGAAAATAGCAAGACCGTCCGGGTCAAAATAATCCGGGTGATCACGCCGGAAGGCGTTTTTATAGCGCAGCCAATCCCGCAGTATCAAGGGCCGTTGGCTTTCACGGCACAATTCTTTTTCTAACACTTTGCATTACCTCCAACTAAATGAAAAAAAGAAGGTGCAGCCGAAGCCACACCTTCTCTCAAAAGGGGATTACACCGAGACTTTGCCCTTCTTCAGAGCGCCGGTGAAGGCACGGACAACCTTGCGAGCGCCGAACCATGCCAGAACGAAGCCCATACCGGCACCGACACAAGTACCGATAAGGGTCAGAACGTCGCCGGGACTGACAGTCGCAGACAGGGACGTGATGAGGCTTGCCACATCAAAAGCAGCCTTAGCTTCCTGAAGCGTTACCACCTTTCTACAAAATTAAATTAAACACGTGCACTGTGTTATGGTTGCCGGTGATGGAGTCGAACCACCATTTCAAGGTTCAGAGCCTTGTGTGCTGCCATTACACCAACCGACGATATTTACACTGCAAGCACGGACAGCAAATACCCGGCACACAGCACCAGAAGCACAACGAAGGGGAGGAGAAAGAGCGCACAGTCAACCACAAGATAGAAAAGCTGTTTCATATCCACTGTACGCCCTTTCGTTTTTACCCCCGGGGAGAAATACCATGCTCACGAAGAATATCTTTTATGCACCTTAAAATAGCCTAATCTGCTCCGCAAATGGGTCAATCGTCCAAGGCTGGAAATCCTTCAGTGGGTCATTGACAGCCTTTGGTATCAATGTCTGTTCATTCGGAATTTCCGAACCGTCCCACTGATAAGGAAAATACCATGTAGCATCTTCGACCATGCCGGTTTTGCAGAAATCAAAATCCGCCGTACAGTAGCTTTCCAAGGTTGGATTGTAGAGATAAACCTCTGATGCTTTCTCCGCCTTACACAGAGGCCGGGAATGAAAATACAAATGCTTTCCCAAATCACCGCCACGGCGGGACAGGTCCTTGCTAACATACTTGGTAATGTAAAAGGCTGTGGCAACGAAATCCCGGATAGGAGCCAGCGAGCAGAAGCCGAACCGCTCCATATAATCCGGCCAGTTCAGAAAGCCTTCCTCAATCAAATGCCGCGGCGCTGGCGGAGTGAATGGCGCTAACGCAGTCTCCAGCAGACCGTGTACAAGCCCGTGAATGTGCCATGCTCCGTCTTGGTGCTGCTCAGGTACCAGAAGCACCTGAAATTTAGAGGCGTATTTCTTGCGCTTATCTCGAATGAACTGCATAAGCCGGGCGGCGAAGGTATCCAAATCAAAACGGTCAAATTTTGCCTTATCCAGTGTACCGGTAAAGAAATACTCCCATGGATTACAAAGCGCATACTGCAAGACCATAGACCGGGCGCGGGAGAAATTATTGTCGAGCTTTACATCATTGTGCCGGTCCTCAGAGCGGTCATGCAGCACTACCTTTTCCGATGTGCGATTGCCCTTGAAGCAGATGACCTTGTAGATTTCCTCTGTATACTGATGAATTGTGTAAATCGGTGAGATAACGCCTGCTATTTCAACCACTTCCCGGAAAACGATATGGTGTCAAGTGACCCCTTACAGGAACCCTTCCGCTCCTGTTCCGGGTCACTCTGACGGTGCATATCCTCCCGACATTCACCAGCAGAGAAACGATTTACTGTGCCTTTGCCATGCCGACACAGCGGCCATAGCGGTTATACTCTACCTTGACCTCATCCCCCACTCTGGGCTTGTAGGTCCACTGGTTGAGCTTATCGTCTGTGATAAACAGCCGCTCTGCCGCGTTCCCTTCGCCTTTATCCAAGGGATAGGTGACATAGATATTTTTGCCGCTGATCTGCTCCTTGTTGTCCCCGGTAAAGGACACGGGACGAATGCCGATAACTTTCATAGCTTGCCTCCTTCGTATTTCACGCAGGGAAACGAGGATATTTCCCCTAATATAATTTCAGACAGGCGGACTTCTTTTCGCCTGTCCATTTTCAATATAAAACTTGCTCGGACTGAGAAAAAAGGGGAAAAGCCTTGACAACAGGCGGAAAGCCGCTATAATATTTTGTATATTTTTAAAACGCTGGGATGAAGTCAGCTTTCCGAAACCGGATTTAAGAGAGAGGGGCATTTGGTGTGAGCCCCTTGCCTACGCCGGAAAGCAGCCGCTTCGGAGCGGCCTGCGGTGAGCGGGACGGGTCACGCCGTTACCTGTGGCTAAGATGCCTCCGCACGGCGGGGGATAATTAGGGTGGTACCGTGAAGCGCTGCTTCGCCCCTATGTCCGGGGCGGAGCATTTTACTTTTTAAGGAGGCGGGCGCATGGCGTGGAAAAAAGTGGATATGGCACACGACCCCCGCAGCGGCCAGTTCGCCTACTTCCGAGCCATGGCGGACCCATGGGCCGGTGTCACGGTGCCGGTGGACATTACGGCGTTTTATAAGGCCCTGAACGGGCAGCCTTTTTTCCTGAGCTTTCTCTATGCGGTGGTCCGGGCGGCCAACGATGTGCCGGAGCTGCGGAGGCGGCTGCGGGACGGCGAGGTCATTGAGTATGACCGCTGCCAGCCCTCCTACACCGCCATGCGGCCCAACGGCGTGTATGTCTACTGTCTGGTGGACAGCGGCACGCTGCCCTATGAGGATTTTATCCGGGAGGGCAGGGAAAAGCAGCGGGAGGCGCTGGAACGGGAGGAGCTGAAGGAGACCGGCGATTTTCTGAACCACTTCTTCGTCTCCAGCCTGCCGTGGCTTTCCTACACGCAGATCAAGCACCCCTCCGCCGGACCGGAGGACAGCAATCCCCGTTTTTCGTGGGGACGCTTCGCGGAGAAGGACGGAAGGGTGACGCTGCCGGTATCGCTGTATGTCAATCACGCGCTGGCGGACGGATGGCACATTACCCGATTTTATGAAAATCTGGACCGGGAGCTTACGGCGCTGTCAGAGTATTTTCAATCAAAGAATCAATAAGTTACATAAATAAATGGAGGAAATGAATATGTCTGAACCCAAGTACTATGGCCTCAACGAACTGCGGGAGATGTTCCTGCACTTTTTCGAGACCAAGGGCCATCTGCGCCTGCCCAGCTTTTCCCTGATTCCCCAGAGTGATGCCAGCCTGCTGCTCATCAACTCCGGTATGGCGCCTATGAAGCCCTATTTCACCGGCGAGCAGGAGCCGCCCCGGCACCGGGTCACTACCTGCCAGAAGTGCATCCGCACCGGCGATATTGAAAACATCGGCCACACGGCCCGCCACGGCACCTATTTTGAGATGCTGGGCAACTTCTCCTTTGGAGATTACTTTAAGAAAGAGGCCATTCGGTGGGCTTGGGAATTTCTGACCTCTCCCGAGTGGGTGGGACTGGATCCCAATCGCCTGTATCCCTCTGTATTTGCAGGTAATGAGACAACACCTGTTGATGAAGAGGCTTTCCGCATCTGGCACGAGGATATTGGCATTCCCGAAGACCGTATCTTCAAATTCGGCAAGGAGGACAACTTCTGGGAGCATGGCTCCGGCCCGTGCGGCCCCTGCTCTGAGATCTACTTCGACCGCGGCCCCGAGTATGGCTGCGGCAAGCCGACCTGCGGCGTGGGCTGTGACTGCGACCGCTATATGGAGATCTGGAACCTGGTGTTCAGCCAGTTCGACGCCGACGGCAAGGGCCACTACGAGCGTCTGGCACGCCCCAACATTGATACCGGCATGGGTCTGGAGCGTCTGGCCTGCGTGATGCAGGGTGTGGGCAATCTGTTCGAGGTCGATACCGTCCAGAGCGTGCTGCACCATGTGGAGCACATCGCCGGCAAGACCTACGGTGCTGACCCCAGGGAGGACATCTCCATCCGCGTCATCACCGACCACATCCGCAGCTGCACCTTCATGGTGTCCGACGGCATCCTGCCCTCCAACGAGGGTCGTGGCTATGTGCTGCGCCGTCTGCTGCGCCGTGCCGCCCGTCATGGCCGGATGCTGGGCATCGACCACCCCTTCCTGGTGGACCTGGTGGAGACCGTTATCCAGTCCAGCGAGAGTGCATACCCCGAGCTGCGCGAGCATGATGCTTATATCAAGAAGGTCATCGGCACCGAAGAGGCAAACTTTGCCCGTACCATCGACGCCGGCATGAACATCCTGAACAACATGATCGACGGCCTGGAGAAGGCACACCAGCACCTGCTGAGCGGTCTGGATGTGTTCAAGCTGAACGATACCTTCGGCTTCCCGCTGGACCTGACCAAGGAGATCGCCGCCGAGCAGGGTCTGGAGATCGACGAGGACGGCTTCCACGCTGAGATGAAGAAGCAGAAGGAGCGCGCCCGCGCCGAGCGCCTGAAGAAGAACATTTCCGGCTGGAGCGAGGATCTGTTCGGCGGCCTGACCGCCGAGCCCACCGTGTTCACCGGCTACGATACCATGAACGACAACAGCGTGGTGGTTGCCCTGAGCGACGAGGAGACCCTGACCGACGCCATTGCTACCGACGAGCAGGCCAAGGAAGGCGTGCTGGTGGTGCTGGACAAGACCCCGTTCTACGCCGAGATGGGCGGCCAGGCCGCTGACCACGGCGTGTTGACCAGTGCCGACTGCAGCCTGCGCGTGCTGGACGTGAAAAAGACCCCCAAGGGCTACTACGTCCACACCTGCGTGCTGGAGAGCGGTATCGTGAAGGTGGGCGATGTGCTGAACTTCTCGTTCCCGCAAGTGATAAAAGTGACCAACGGAGATGTTTTTCTGGACTTTACGATCAACATCAAGCATGACGAAGCCAGAATTCTCTCATTTAAACTGAATGATGCTTATGCCGGAGTGATTGACCAAAGCAAGCGCACAATCACCGTACGCATCCCCAGTACGGTTGATGTAAGAAATCTCGTTCCTGTAATCACCACTTCGGCAGGAGCGGTAGTTATGCCGGCATCCGGCCAAGCGGTCGACTTTACCAACCCTGTGGAATTCACCGTTTCATACAATACTGCAACTGCCGTTTATACGGTTACGGTTATCCCGACCGATGCTCCAAGTGCCGTATATGTAGGTCTGGCAGCAACACTGGATGAACTGAACCCGGAAGAAAAAGAGGCAGCCACCTGGATGCTGAACAATGTTGCCAACGCACAGTACATCTCCTTTGCGGATGTGCAGGCAGGGCGAGTTGACCTGAGCGAATGCGAACTCATGTGGTGGCACTTGCACATAGACGGCGGCATTGACAATATGGATAAATTTGATAATGCAGCCCCTGCGGCAGTCAATGCACTGGTGAAGATGAAAGAACTGTACAACAACGGCATGAATCTGTTGCTCACCCGCTACGCTACCTATTATGCCGCCAAACTGGGTGCCACCAAAGACGGTAACAATCCTAACAACTGTTGGGGACAATCGGAAGAAAGCGGTGAAATAACCGGTGGAGCCTGGAACTTCTTCATTCAGGGACACGAATCTCACGCACTCTATCAGAACTTGATAATGAACAGTGGCGAAACGGACAAGGTTTACACTTTCGATGCCGGTTACCGGACTACCAACAGTACGGCACAATGGCACATCGGTTCCGACTGGGGCGGCTATGCCACTAATGAAATCTGGAGAACAAACCACGGCGGCATCGACCTGGGTTATGGTGGTGACGGAGCCATCGTAGCATGGGAATACCCGGCAGAGGGCACCAGAGGCGGCATCATATGTATTGGTTCGGGATGCTATGACTGGTATGCTTACGGCGTAGACGCTTCAGCAGATAAGTATCACGGCAATGTGGGCAGACTGACAGAGAACGCAATCAACTATTTAACGAGTAAATAAAAAACTAATATATGAAAACAATGATATATTCACTTACACTGGCTGCAATGATGGTTGCTTCCTTCAGCAGCTGCAATGATGACAACGATCCGGTCTTGACTCAAAAGGACTGGGACGGAACAGCCACCCATTTTACTTCGACGGATGCAATGAATTTCGATACGTACTACAAACCTTATGTAGGTTATGTAGGCGACCCGATGCCGTTTTACGACGCACAGGCAGGAGACTTCAAAATCATGTATCTTATTATTCCAATGTAGGAATCTTCACTACCTGCATATCGTTGTA
>OGII01001869.1_pt1 | contig 13424 bp, 8 predicted proteins | sample 1571701 | NCBI WGS metagenome assembly OGII01 (sample SAMEA2581950, study PRJEB24529) | metagenome | biome: Human gut stool | place: China | collected 2011
GGTAGTCGATGGTATCGTAGCCGTGGGAGCCGCTCTCAAACAGCGGGCCGATATAGATGGCGGTGCAGCCGATGTCTGCTGCATGGGCCGCCCAGTCGTTCAGTTTTTGGAATGCACCCGGGGTGGGCTGGCCGTCATTTTCGTGCGCGCAGCCGCACAGCCCCAGAGGATAGATGTGATAGAATACTGCATTGTCATACCAAGCCATTGTTGAATACCGCTCCCTCTTTGCAAATAATCTCCTGCCGCCGTTCGGTCAGCGGCAGGATTAGTATAACACAAAATCTGACAAATATGTGAATTTTTGCCTATTTTTGTCAAGATTCGCCAAGAATACCGGCTACAGTGCCGGTTATAAACCATTTTCCTTGGATAAATTGCCCAATTGCAGCACCGCAGCTGCCGGTGCTGCCCATCATACACAGGAGGAGATCTTTGCATGAATTACCCTGCCATTCCCCGTGAATTTTTCAATGGAGACTGCTTCGACGCCTACCGCATTCTGGGCGCACATCCCTGCACGGCCCCGGACGGTGCCGAGGGCTGGCGGTTTGCGGTCTGGGCCCCCGGTGCCACCGCCGTGGAGGTGTGCGGCGGCTTTGACGGCTGGGAAGCCGGTGTGCCCATGGAGCGCGCCGAGACCGGCGTGTGGAGCGCCTTTATCCCGGGCCTGGCCGAGGGTGATCTTTATAAGTACCGCGTCCACGGAGCCGACGGCAGCGTGGTGATGCGCAGCGACCCCTATGCCTTTTCCACCGAGCTGCGCCCCGGCACGGCCAGCCGTCTGGCAAAGCTGGATTTTGCCTTTGACGACCATGCCTGGATGGAGCGGCGCGACAAGTGCCGCAACCGCCCTCTGAACATCTACGAGCTGCACGCCGGGAGCTGGAAGCACAAACCCGGCAGCACCCAGCCCGACGGCTCGGACGGCTGGTACAACTACGAGGAGCTGGCCAAGGAGCTGATTCCCTGGCTGCTGGACCATCACTTTACCCATGTGGAGCTGCTGCCGCTGGCCGAGCATCCCTTTGACGGCAGCTGGGGCTACCAGACCACCGGGTATTTCTCGGTGACCAGCCGCTACGGCACCCCGGCCCAGTTCGCTGCCTTCGTCAACGCCTGCCACCGCATGGGCATCGGCGTCATCATGGACTTTGTTCCGGTGCACTTTGCCGCCAACGCCGACGCACTGGCCAAGTTCGACGGCACCCACCTGTACGAGTACGACAGCGACGTGGGACAGAGCGAGTGGGGCACCTGCAACTTCAACTACTACCGCCGGGAGGTGTGCAGCTTTTTGAGCAGCGCCGCCGGGCTGTGGATGGATGTGTACCACTGCGACGGCATCCGCATGGACGCCATCTCCCGGGCACTGTACTGGCAGGGCGACCCCAACCGCGGCGTAAATCAGGGCGCGGTGAACTTTTTGCGCAGTTTGAACCACGGCCTGAACGAGCGCTGGCCCACCGGCATCTACATGGCGGAGGACTCCACCAACTTTTTAAAGGTGACCGCCCCCACCCGCTACGAGGGCGTGGGCTTTGACTACAAGTGGGATATGGGCTGGATGCACGACACGCTGGACTACTTTGCCACCCCCTTCGGCGAGCGCCCGGGCTGCTACGGCAAGCTGCTGTTCAGTATGCACTACTTCTACAACGAGCTGTATCTGCTGGCGCTGAGCCACGATGAGGTGGTGCACGGCAAAAAGACCATCATTGACAAGCTGTGGGGCAGCTACGCGGAAAAATGCGCCCAGCTGCGCACCCTGTATTTTTATATGTACACCCATCCCGGCAAAAAGCTGAACTTTATGGGCAACGAGCTGGCACACTTCCGGGAGTGGGACGAAAAGCGGGAGCTGGACTGGAATCTGCTGGAATACCCCTTCCACGATGCCTTCCAGAAGTACTTTGCCGCTCTGAGCCGCACCTACGCCTCCGAGCCTGCCCTGTACGATGGCGAGTACAACCCGGACTGCTTTGAGTGGGTGGCAAACGAAAGCTGCGCCGAGGGTGTGTACGCATGGCTGCGCAAGGGGCGCGGGCAGAACCTGCTCTGCGTGATGAACACCCAGGACCACGCCCACAAAAAGTTCCCCCTGTACCTTAAATTCCCGTGTAGCGCAGAGCTGGTGCTGGACACCGAGGCCGGGGCTTGGGGCGGCGTGCACAAGGCGCACCGCAAGCAGAGCTTCCACACCACCGACGGCGGCGTGTTCGGCCGGGACTACACCCTGACGCTGGACCTGCCCGCCATGGGCAGCTATCTGCTGCGGCTGTCCCCGGAAGCCCCGAACCCGGACGCCGCCCGCCTGAGCGCCAACAGGGCGCTGGCGCAAAAGCGCAAGGCGGCAAAGGCTGCTAAGACCGCTGCAGAAGTTTCCGATAAGTAATATTTATGCAAAAATGTCCCGTCTGCTTTGAAAGCGGCGGGACATTCTGCATTTTTCGCCGCCGGGGTGCTGGACAGTGCCCGGGGGAGTTGTTATACTGTAAGGTGTGAAATTTTGCAAGGAGGGTCCTATTCCATGTCCGAACCCATTACAAAGCCCCGCGTTTCCGCTGCGGCGAAAATCGTGCTGGTGCTGGCGGCAGCAGCGGTGCTGCTGGCCGTTTTTGCGCAGGCTGCGCCCGGCAGCAAATTCTTTTTCCCGCTGGTGAGCCTGTGGTGCAACCTTGCCCTGTTTGCCTGTGTGCTGCTGGTGCTGCGGGTGGCGGGAATCAAATTTGACCTCTTCCACAAGGCGGTGCTCGTCGGCCTGTGGGCGGCGGCGCTGGTCTACTTTTTCTGGGCGCTTGGCCGCCGCAGCTTTGTGTATATCTGGGATTACGTCAACTATATCAACAAACAGTACTGGGCCGAAGCTGCCTTTCTGCAAAGCCCGGCGGCGGGCTTCCAGTTCATCTTCGGCTCCTTTGCCGAGGACTACACCAACTTCATCACCCTGTTTCTGGAGTTTCCCTTCTGCCTGAGCGACCACACCGGCGACAGCTTTGCCTTTTGTCAGGTGTTCAGCATCCTGCCCATGCTGCTGGTGCTGCTGGCAGGGCTTACCATCAAGGTGGGGCAGATGCTGCGGGTGAAAAACCGCTTCTGGTACTTCCTCATCGGCATGACCTGGATGGTCACCTACCCGTGGCTGCGCATGAGCGCCATGCTCAGCCAGCCGGACTGGTTCGGCCTCATCTTCGGCTTCAGCATTCTGCTGCTCACGCTGGACTTCCGGTTTGAAAAGCTGGAGCCGGTGCGCTTTTGCCTGCTGTTTGCCGCCACGGCAGCCATCATCCTTTCCCGCCGGTGGTACTTATATTTTGTGGTGGGCTACTATTTTGCCTACGCGGTGCTGGTGCTGGTAAGCAGCGCGCGCATTGCCCGCGCCGGGCAGAAAAAGCAGGCGCTTTTGCAGGTGCGCAACCTCGTGCTGTTCGGCCTGATGAGCATGGTGGCCATGCTGATCCTGCTGTGGCCGATGGTCAGCCGCATCCTCGCTTACAGCTACGCCGAGCGCTATTCCTACTATAACGGCGGCGGCTTTGTGGCCGAGATCAGCCTGCAGTTCTGGCGCATGGGTCTGATGAACCTTGTGCTCGTGGGCATGGGGCTGTGGTTCAGCCTGAAAAAGCGCAAAATGCCCGCGCTGCCCTGCCTTGCCGGGCTGGAGATCCTGCTGAGTATGCTGCTGTTCACCCGCATCCAGAACACCGGCTCCCACCAGATGCTGCTGTTCGTGCCGGGATGGCTGCTGCTGTTCCTTGTTGGTTCCGCAGCGCTGGCCGACGGCCTGAAAAAGCACACCGCCGTCAAGCTCTGCTACTGGGGCTTTACCATGGTGTTTGCGGTGTCCGTGCGCTGCTCGCCGCTGACCACCGTTGCTCTGCCGGGCTTTGTGGTGGATCATTTTCCCCTCAAGGCCGTGTCGGAATTCGTCCGGCTGGACAAGCTCACCTACGACCGCACCGATGCCGCCCAGATCCAGCGCGTGGACGACTGGATCGATGCCCACTGCGATGCGGAAAAGGGCGAGTTCGCCTACATGATCCCCCACGATATGCTGTACTGCCCGGATCACTTCAAGAACTGCCAGCTGCCCGCAACCCCCATCAACGACAAGCTGGCCTTCGGCTTCTCGGTGCCGGGCACCCACAACTTCCCTATGCAGTTCTTCGAGGCCAAATATGTCCTCACCGCCGACCCCTTCCCCCAGACCTTTGTGGGCAACGGCGAGATGTCCCACAAGCTGAACGAGAGGTTCCTTGCGGTGCGGGACGAGTACTTTGCGCAGGAAGCCACCTTTGATATGGGCAACGGCACCGCCTTTACCATTTGGCGGCGCACCGTGGCCCCCACCCGCGCCGAGGTGGAGTACTACCTGAGCGCCTTCAAGAAAGAGGACGCCCAGTACCCGGAGATGTTCTCCGAGATCGCAGAAAGCTGGCTGGCCGCCCGCGGGCTGTAACGCCGCTTTTATAAAAAGGAGTGTTCGACTATGGAACAAACTGCAAACACCATGCCCGCTGCCGCCTTGGGGCAGTACAAGGGGCTTGCCTTCACCCGCCGGGTGCGCCCGGTATCGGAAAAGGCCGTGGAAGCGGATATCGGCAATCTGGCGCGGGTCCACGCGCCCTTTGTGCCGGTCAGTGCGCCCGCCGCCCGCGGGATGCGCGTCACGCTGGATTTCGAGGGCTTTCTCGCGGGTGCGCCCATCCCGGACAGCCGGATGGAAAAGGTGACCGTAGTGCTGGGCACCGGGCAGCTGATGCCCGCCGCCGAAGAAGCGGTGTACGGTCACTGCGCGGGCGAGACCTTCCGGTTCGATTTTACCTATCCTGCCGACTTCCGGGTGCCGGAGCTTTCCGGCAAGACCGCGCAGTTTGAGATCTGCCTGCACACAGTGGAGCGCAAGCAGGTGCCCCCGGTGGACGATGCCCTTGCAAAATCGCTGGGCTTTGCAGACCTTGAGGCCCTGCGGGAGAGCCTGCGGGAGAAAAAGCGCCTTTCCCACGAAGCCAACGCCGACCGCATTGCCGGGGCGGCGCTGCTGGATATGGCAGGCGCGAACCTGACCGTGGAGCTGCCCGCAGAGCTGCTGGCGCAGAACGCCGAATACCAGATGAACCAGCTGCGCCAGCGGCTGCGCAAGAGCCAGATGACCATGGAGCTCTACTGCAAGAGCGCCGGGCTGACCCCGGAGCAGGTGCGGGAGGGCTACCGCAGGGAAGCCGAGCGCCAGCTGCGGGCAATGCTGGCAGTGCGCGCCATCGCCGAAGCCGAAAAGATCACCGTGACCCAGCAGGAGGTGGACGCCGAGATCGCCCGTCTTTCCAAGCTGCACGACACCCCGGAGGAGGAGATCCGCAAGGTGCTCAGCCGGGACGCCATCGCCGCCGCCGTGACCAACCAGAAGGTGCAGCGTTTCCTGCTCGACCACGCCGCCCTTACCTCTGTTGTGGAAAAGGAGTAAGACCATGGGCTTTTTTACCAGAACTGCAATGGATGCCCTGATGAAGACCAGCCATCCCGAGATCAACCGCCGCCAGTGCTGGAATTTGCACCCTCACCGCAAGCCCTGCACGACCTGCAAGGACATCTGCCCCTATGGCGAGGAGATCTTTACCCGCCCGAACCTCGTCAAGGACTGGGACCCCTGCACCGACTGCGGACTGTGCGTTTCCGCCTGCCGCAGCGGCTGCATTGCGCCTTCGCCCGAGCAGGTGCAGCGGGATACCGCCGCGGCGGACACCGACAACGATACCATCTGGATCGGCTGTGAGAAGTCCAGCCGCAAGAACACCGTGGTGCGCAGCTGCATCTGTGCCCTCTCGTGGGAGGCGCTGGCGTATCTGGCGCTGAACAAAAAGATCGTGCTGGACCTGACCCCCTGCGGGCAGTGCGAGAACGACCTGTGCGCCGAGCAGCTGCGCAAGGAGCTGACCCGCCTTGTGGACTTTTTCGGTCAGCCGATGTTTGAAGCGCGGTTCTCGCTGGCATACGAGGAAAAGGAGTACCCCTACCATGTGCAGGAGCTGACCCGCCGCGAGATGCTGGAACAGGTGAGCCACGGCTCCAAGAGCGGCACCAAAAAGCTGCTGCAGATGCTGCCCGGTCTGCGCAGCGAAGAGGACAGCGGGGTGGACTTCCGCCTGCTGCTGCACCAGCGCACAAAGCAGCTGAAAGCCGCCATGGAAACGCCCCTGCAGTACGGCTACTATATGCCCAAGTTCACCGACAACTGCTTTGGCTGCGGCCGGTGCGAGAAAGCCTGCCGCGCCAACGCCCTGAAGTTTGAGGAGATGCCCAATGGCCAGACCCGCATGGTGCTTACCCCGTGGAAGTGCAGCGAGTGCGGCGTGTGCATGAACGTATGCTCCAACAAGGGCTTTGACGGCATGAAGCTGTACCAGCTGACCACCCTTGGCCCCGTGGTGCTGTACAAGTGCACCAAGACCCTGTGCAAGCAGTGCGGCAAGCCCATTGCCCCGGACAGCGCCGAGGGTCTGTGCTCGGTGTGCCGCATCAAGGCGCGCACCCTGAAACGGCAGGAGGAGGCACGTCAGCGCGCCGAGCAGCTGAAGGCCGAGCGCGCCGCCAAGGCCGCCGAGGAGGCCGCCAAGGCAGCGGAAAACGCTGCGGAGACCACAGCGGAAGCCGCCCCGACCGTGGAGACTGCCGCAGCCCAGACCGTGGAGACCGCTGCCGCCCTGCCGGAGACCATCCCCGCCGGGCAGAGCGCTGCCCCGGCAAACGTGACGGCACCCGCGCCCGCAGCGCCGCGCTCCGAATGATGATAAAGAAAGGTCTGATCCTATGATGGAAGATGGCAAGGAGCCGGTCTACGCCTCCAAGGCAAAGCCATGGCTGAAATATTATGACGAAAAGTACATCCACCAATCCGTGCCGGAGTGCTCGGCCTTTGCGCTGGTCTGCCGCAACAACGAGCGGCATCTGGGCGACACCGCGCTGGAATACTACGGCCGCAAGTTCAGCTACGCCGACCTGATCGTGCAGATAAAAAAGACCGCCGCCGCCCTGCAGGCGCTGGGGGTGAAAAAGGGCGATATCATCACGGTGGTCAGCGTGATGACCCCGGAGGTGGTCTACACCTTCTACGCCGCCGACCTGCTGGGCGCTACCCTGAATCTGGTAGACCCCCGGTACAGCGCCGAGGGCATCCGGGAGTACATCGAGGAGGTGGAGTCCCGCCTGCTGATCTGCCTGAACGTGGTGTACCCCCGCTGCCATCAGGCCGCAAAGCGCACCAGCGTGGAGCGGGTGGTGGTGCTCAGCCCCGCCGACAGTCTGCCGCTGGCCAAAGCCGTGGGCTACAAGCTGACAGAGCCGGATAAAAACCGCTACGCCTCCAACGTGCTGCGCTGGAAGGACTTTATCGCCGCAGGCAAAGGGCACAGCCCCGCCGCCGCTCCCTACGACCCCCAGCACACCTGCGTGGTGGTGCACACCGGCGGCACCACCGGCTCGCCCAAGGGCGTTATGCTGACCGACTACTGCTTCAACGCCCTTGCGCAGGAGTTTGCCGCCCAGAGCCGTCTGTTCCACCGCGGGCAGAAGCTGCTGAACGTCATGCCCCCCTTCATCGCCTACGGTTACAGCTGCGGCATCCATATGCCGCTGGTCATGGGGCTGCATATCATCATCATCCCCAATCTGGACCCGGAAAAGCTGGGCGCACTGGTGTGGAAGTACAAGCCCGAACACATGTTCGGCGTGCCCACCCACTACCAGCAGCTTGCCTCTGACCCCAAGCTGCGGGACAAGGACCTTTCTTTCATCATCAACTACGCCGCCGGCGGCGACTCCCTTTCCCGGGGGGCCGAGCAGACCGTCAACGATTTTCTGGCTGCCCACGGGGCCCGGTACCCCATTGCCAAGGGCTACGGCATGACGGAAGTGTCCTCGGCAGCCACGGTGGCCGCCGGGCTGGACAACAAGCCCGGCAGTGTGGGCATCCCCATGGTGAACACCGTGGTGGCGGCCTTTGAGCCGGGCACCGATCAGGAGCTGCCCATCGGCCAGCGGGGCGAGCTGTGCATCTCCGGCCCCTGCCTGATGAAGGGCTACTACAACAAACCCGAGGAGACCGCCATCCTGCTGCGCCGCCACCCCGACGGCCGGGTGTGGGCCCACACCGGCGACATGGGCTATCTGGACGAGGACGGCTTCGTTTACCTCGACTCCCGCATCAAGCGGATGATCATCCGCCACGACGGCTTCAAGGTGTTCCCCTCCATGATCGAAAACGTCATCAGCCGCCACCCCGCCGTGCACCAGTGCTGCGTGGTGGGCTGCGCCGATACCGACCACACCCAGGGACGTCTGCCCTTCGTTTTTGTGGTGCTGGAGCCTGCCGCCACCGGCAAAAAGCGCCAGATCCTGCGGGAGCTGCGCCAGCTGTGCCTGGAGGAGCTGCCGGAGTATGTGCAGCCCGCCGCCTCGGCCTATAAGATCATTCCCGAAATGCCCCTGACCCCCGCCGGTAAGGCCGACTACCGTAAGCTGGAAGAAGAGGTGGGGTAACCCCTCCCGTGAAAAGGGGATTCAGAAAAGCCCGCAGGCTTTTCTGAATCCCGAATAAAAAACCAATTCCGCTCATTATGGCCAGAGCACAAGCGGAGGCCATTTTCAATCGTCCCGTCTGCCTTTAAGAAAGAAGGAATCATCCATGAACCATCCCCGTTTTACCGCATGGCTGTGCAGCGCCGCTGCGCTGGTGCTGCTGGCTGTGCCTGCCTTTGCCCAGCAGCCCGACGCCCTGCCGCCGGAACAGACCGCCCCCGCCGCGCAGGAGCAGCCCGCCGAGGCAGCTGCCCCGGACGCGGAAGCCCCCGCTGCGGACACCCCCGCTGCCGATCCTCAGCGCACCTATGTGGCGCTGGGTGACAGCATCGTTTCCGGCGTGGGTCTGCCGGATGTCAAGTACACCGAAGCCGCCATCGGCATAGACGCGGCCCCAAACTTCGAGGGCTACCCGGAGCAGTGCTATGTTTCGCTGGTGGGCAAAGGCCTTGGGCTGGACCGCCAGCACGCCATCAACCTTGGCCTGCCCGGGCTGACCACCGGCGACCTTGCGGATATGCTGCACACCGGCGCAATGCCCCAGATGAACCAGCAGGCGGGCACCTACTACGTCTACCCCCAGATGCTGGACTACCTCAAGCGCGCGGACATCATCAGCGTGCAGATCGGCTCCAACGATGCGCTGGTGCCCGCCCTTGTGGCGCTGGGCAACGCCACCAACTGGAAGAGCGAGCAGCTGGTAGCCACCATGGTCAGCGGCGTGCTGCGCGAGCCCAGCTTTGAGAACCTGCAGCGGCTGAACAGCGACCTTTCCCGCCTGCGGCTGACAAAGGAAGAAAAGCAGGCCACCACCCAGCTGCTGCTGGGCGGCGGTACGGATGCCATCTGCGAGCAGGCGTATCAGGAAGCCGCCGTGCATATGCCGCAGGTCGTAGCGGAGCTGCGGGCGCTGAACCCGGACGCGCAGATCATCCTTTTGGGCTACACGAACCCTGTGCCCCTGCTGCCGGAGTGGACACAGCTGTTCCGGCGGCTGAATGCCCTTGGCAAGAGCCTTGCCGCCCAGAACGAGAATGTGACCTATGTGCCCATCCCCTTTGCCATGACCGCCGCCGACGCCCACCCCACCGTGAGCGGGCATAAGTACATCGCCAACCGCATCCTGCGGGCGATCAAAAAATAACCACAACGCACAATGCCGGGCAGCCTGCAAGCTGTCCGGCATTTGCTGTCTCCCCCAAAAATCGCACGTTTTCGGTGGATTACGCGGGGTGAAATACTTCGCCAGTTTTTGGCAGAGTTTTCCCGCGCGGCGGGCGACGTTGTGCGCTGCTGCGTTTGTTTTTGTTTTGCAGCGGCTGCGCTTGCATTTACAGCGTGTATATTCAGCGTGCAATAATACGCTCTGGCCCTCAAAAAGTACACACTGGTTTTTCCGCGTCCATCGCCTTAGGATAAGGGTAGATACTTTATGTCCAAAGGAGGTTTTTTACATGGACGCAAACAAGTACCGTACCGCCTACGATCAGGCGCAGGCCGTCCAGCACGAGGTGTGGACGGAGCTGTGCCAGCATCTGGAGCACGCGCCGGACGCCCAATTGCTCAGCGATTACACCGCCACGCTGGTGTATACGCTGGACAAAGACCGCCGCGAGGAAGCCCTGCGGCTGCTGCGGGGGCAGCTGTACAGCCGTCAGCTGCGGGACACCGGCCGGGTGGAGAGCTGGTTCACCGATTGCGGGGCACGCATGGGGCAGGATATCGAGGGCTTTGTGGCAAACGCCCGCCAGCAGTATGTGCAGGCAGGCCTTGCCGAGGAGCAGCGCGCCGAAGCCGAAGCCAAACAGAAGGCCGGGCACGGGCGGTTCCGCATCCGTCCCGCCAGCGCCTTTGCGCCGGAGCGCGCCGCCTATCTGGTGCAGCCCTACCTGCCCCGGGGCATGGTAAGCATTCTGGGCGGCGTGTCCGCTGCGGGCAAGACCAGCCTTGCGCTGGACGTGTGCGCCCGGCTTACCCGGGGCGCAGCCTTTGCGCCGGACGACCCGCCGCAGCCCCCCGCCACCGTGCTCTACCTTACCGCCGAGAACGACCCCAACAAGGTGCTGCGTCCCCGCGCCGAGGCCATGGGGGCAGACCTTGACCGGCTGTATTTTCAGGATGGTGCCAGTTACAGCATGGGCGACGAGGAGCTTGCCGCCCTGTGCCGGGTGTACCGCCCGGCGCTGCTGGTGTTCGACCCCATCCAGAGCTATCTGGGGCAGGGGGTGCAGATGAACCGCGCCGAGCAGGTGCGCCCGCTGCTGGACCATCTGGGTGCCCTTGCTAAGGAGCTGGACATGGCGGTGCTGCTCATCAGCCACATGAGCAAGCCCGGCCCCGGGGTATGCAGCGCGCTGGACCGTCTGCTTGGCTCCAGCGATTTCCGCAACGCCGCCCGCAGCATCCTCATTGCCGGGCGGGACCCGGAGCACCCGGAGGTGCGGGTGGTGGCCCACGCCAAAAACAGCCTTGGTCAGCCCGGCGAAAGCCAGCGCTACCGCATCTGTCCGCAGGGCACGGTGGCCTACGACGGCCCCTGCACCCTTACCGCCGACGCCATCATCCGGGAGGCGGGCACCCCCGCCACCGGCAATGGCCGCCCCTCTGCCGCCCTTGCCAACGCCATCGAGGCGCTGGAAAAGCAGCTGTCCTTTGTGGGCTGGGTAGAGGCGGGCGAGGTGTACCGCCTGTGCGCCGAGCGGGATATCTCGGTAAGCACCATACGCCGCGCCCGCGTAGCACTGGGGTTGAAAACACTCTACATTGGAAATCAGCCCAACCGCAAAAACTATTGGTATCAGCCAGAACTGGAAGAAGCCTCTGTGGTTGCGGATATCACAAACCAGAACCAGCAAATACAGCTGGCTTGATGCACCGCAGGGCTTCTGAATGTTCAAAACCCCTTTATAAAACTCTATTACTACTATGGACTTTTGAACAGCTAGAACTTTTTAACGTATCTATGCCTATTCCTAGTTGTTCAAGATGAACAACTAGGGCAAAAACCACCGTTTTTGTACGGTTAGCGTTTCTAGTTGTTCAAAACCCCCTCTGCTTTTTGAACAACTAGAGATATAGCGTATATCCGTTGTTTGTTTTCTTGCAAGGCTCAAAAGCCGCCGAAAGCTGCGCCTTTCTGCGCATTATTTTTTAGTTGTTCAAAGCCCCCTGTGTATCATAGGAGACTTTTGAACAGTCGCCCTTGCCGGGAGTGGGACGATTGAAAATGCATCGCGCTCCGCGGGGCAACTTTCTGCCTGCCTTCAGCTTGCAAGGACGCTCCGCTGGGCCAGAGGCAGGGAGGGGTGTTCCGACTCCCCCCTCCCTACCTCTGGACTCCACCCACCCCGCAACGGGTCAAGGGCTACACGCCCTTAACAATCCTAAAGAAGAAGTCGAAGCACAAAAAAGCTAGCGCTGCGCCAGTCGGCGCTATCGCTTTAACGCTTTTTTCGCTTCTCCATTTATAGCCCCTCAGTCGCTGCGCGACAGCTCCCCCGAGGGGGAGCGAGCCCGCTGCCCACAGCGCCGCGCTTTCGCAGAAAGCGGCGCTGCAAATGCCGTTTTTCTCTACGACCCCTCCTGTGAAAATAGCGTTTGGAGCGGCCCGCAGGCCGCGACAAACGCGAAATTATAAATAATTTTTCCGCTGATTATGGCTAGAGCGCAGCGGAAGCCATTTCAGATCGTCTGCGCTGCGGCGCAAGTCTCCTCCTCTTCCACCATCCGCTCATAGTCGGCGGTAAAAAGGCGCTGGGGCAAAGCGCTGGTCATGGCAAGGGCGGCGTTCCACTGCTCCTCGTCCGTCAGCTCCCCGCTCACCGGCGGAAAGTGCGCCAGAATGGCGTCCAGCTCCTGCTGCACCCGCTTTGCCACCCAGATGCCGCGGTCGGTCAGGTAAATTTTACCGTAGTACTCCTTTACGATCATGCCCTGCTCCATGAGCAGGTTCAGAATGCGCACCACCGAGGGTTTTGTCACCCCCAGCTTTTCCGCAATGCTGCGGGAGCTGATGTCCAGATGGGTGCGGCTTACCTCGTAGATGGCCAGCAGATAGCGCAGATGCGCTGCGGTCAGCTGCATACCGGTCACTCTCCTTTTTACGCGCCGGGGTCTGCCCGGTGTTATCATAAGCTAACTTTGTTTCACTTAAAAAGGGAGCGCGAGCCGAGAGTTTCAGCCCGCGCTCCTAAGGTGTATCTGAAAACAAAGAAAATGACGGATATTTCGCAAGCACAAGCGGGATTTAAGGCAAATAGCCGCAGGAATCCTTTGTGGATTTCAAGGCTGTTTAACGCAAAAGCCAGCTGTGCTTGTAGAAATAGACTAAATTTTCGACTTTTCAGATGCACCCTGGTTCAGTGTTTAGTGGCAGCCCTTGCAGTGGCTGCAATCGCCGCCGCAGCTGCAACCACCGCCGTGCTTGTGGGTGTGCCATACGACCCAGCCCAGCGCGCCGAACACCAGCGCTGCCACGATGATGGTGGGCAGATTAAAGTTTGTAGCAATAAATTCCATCATACAGCATACACCCTTTCGTTTCTATCAGATACGGGAAGTATCCAGCTTTACTTCGTTGTTGTCGGCGTACTTGTTGGGGCGCACCATCAGGTAGATAAACGCTGCCAGCACCACAACAGCCACCACGGTGAACAGGCCGAAGTGCACCTCGCCGGTGATAAGGCCGCCCAGCTGATACACCACCAGCGCAGAGCAGTAAGCCAGAGCACACATGTAACCAATGGCGATGGCCGTCCACTTGCCGTTATTCATCTCGCGCTTGATGGCGCCCATAGCAGCGAAGCAGGGAGCGCACAGCAGGTTGAAGATCATGAAGGCGTAAGCCGACA